>JACDJA010002236.1_pt1 | contig 14221 bp, 17 predicted proteins | sample 7449241 | NCBI WGS metagenome assembly JACDJA01 (sample SAMN14253289, study PRJNA609438) | sludge metagenome | isolation source: initial anaerobic sludge | collected 2018-12-20 | reverse complement strand
GCTGGTCGCGCCGCTGCAGAGCCGTATTTGCGAGATGGTGAACAGGTCGACCGACAACAAGTGCAAGGGGCCGGAAAGCCCGACGCTCACCATCAAGGAAGCCTTCCTGGGCACTCCGGAGGATTTCAGGACCCATCCGACGGCCAATGTCAGATCGAACAAGATGGCGCTGGGTATCGATCAACTGGCCGATCTGCCGCCCGGCGCAAAGCGCATCATCCAGATGGGAATCCGCGAGTTGAACAATCTGCGCATGGTGATCAGCGTCGCGTACGACGATATTTCGGACGACGACCTGCGGACGATCGCGCTTGAGGACGGCGTCTACCGCGTCATGCGGTGGCGTTCCAACTGATTCGAAGGAGAGGGGACATGAAGAAGATCATGCTTGCGATGGCGACGCTGCTTGCGGCCACGATGACGACCGGCTGCGCCAGTTACAAGGCGCAGACCTATCAGGGCAACCAGGCAATGCAGGCGATGCGGGTGAAGTACGCGGTCGTCCTCGAGATCCGGGAAGTCGAGATCCAGGCTCCGAGCACCGGCACGGGCGCGAGCGCCGGCGCCACGCTGGGCGGCATTGCGGCCTATGGCGGGGGCAGCCGCGGCGGGATCGCTGGCGCGGTGGCGGGGGCCGTGGTTGGCGGCGTCGTTGGCGCAGTCGCGGAGAACGCAGCTCAGAAAAAGACCGGCATCGAAATCACCTACCGCCTGGAGAACGGCGAGGTGATGGCGCTGGTACAGGAGCAGGACGACCAGAATCCCATCGCGGCCGGCGACCGCATCCGCATCATCGAGGGATCGTTCAGCTCGCGTGCGGTGAAAACGACCGCCGGTTGAGCAAAATGCGTTCCACGCGCGCGAAACTGGTCCTGGCGTTGACGTGCACGTTGACGCTTAACGGGTGCGCGCAGTTCATGGCGCCCGTTAAAGTGTCGGAATACTATTCCGCGGCGGAGCGGGACGCATTCTATTCAATGGTGAACAGAGGCGTTGTCCAAGCCGCAGCGGGTGTCACACTGCTCTATCTGGTCACACGCCTTGCCAACCGGCCGCCATCCGAGGCGGAGATGCGGGAAACATGGGTTCCGCGCGGTGTGAGAGCCTATATCGAACACCGTTATGTGGAAACGCGCGAAGAGCAAGACGCGTGGCGCCTGACGGGGAAGGCCACCTACATCGCAACCTACTCGCGCGACTACAACGACAACCTGTTTCGCCCGGCTATGGAGCTTGCCTACTTCTGTCACATGGCTGGCGGCAATTTGCAGTTGCATGCCCAGGATCGTGGCGCATTCATCGATCCGGTGTTGCAGATGTACATGTCGCCCCAGGAACGCATATGGGGTGTTACCAAAGATCCCAGCAGGCGCAGCAGCAAGTTCAGGCCGTCGCCGGAGGAATATCGCCCGTCCGGCGTGGTGGCGGAACTCCTGTGGGCTCAGGAGGCGGGTGCGTGGGGGTACTTCGTGTGCAGAACGCCGGAGAAGAAGGTGGCGTGGGAGGCCGTTCTTGTGCCTGGCAGACACCCTGTTCCGGGCGCGAGCCGGTCGGCATACTGGTGGAAGATCGGGGTGGAGATCGACGTGCACGAGACGCCGGAGAGGCCGTTTTCGGAAGAAGTCTACAAACTCGTTTCCGCTGACAACATGAAGAAGATGGCCCATGAAGTCGTCGCAACGGAAAAAACCATGCAACAGGAGCAGGACGGCATCCATTTCGAGGCGTGGCCTTCAGAACGGCAGGTTCCATATCGCAAGGACTGCCGCTACGTCATGACGGTGGCGCGTTTTGGGGATCGCGTGCTCAATGGCATGCAGCACCTTGTCTGCCCGGATGACGTGAAAAAAACCCTCCCAGCAAGCTAAATGGTTCCGCGCGGTCCGCAAATACGGGTCTGTCGGACATCGACCAGCATGTCCTGGTAGATCAGCCGCTGGGTGATCAGCCGGCATCCGGTGAAGGCAGGGGGTCCTTCTGGTTCGGCTTCGAGCTCGAAGTCGTCATAAGGCATTTGTTGCGCGCGACCGGTCTTCCAGGCCGCCTCGCTAAGGCTGTCGAGCACGGTAACGATCCTCACGTCGCGTTCGGGTTGTGGCGCGACGTCCAGGATCTCGAGCACGTTTTCCCCGCACACCAGATAGTGCCATTGATGCGCCGGACGCTCGACCATGTTGAGTCGAACCCGGGTGCAGCCGCGGCTGCTTTCGCCGGCGTAGACGCCAGCCCAGAGCACGCGGCCGACGAGTGTGGTGAGATCCGCGCGTGCACGCGTAACAGCGAGCGCGAGGCTTGCCTTGCCGGGGTCGGTCACGGGATGCGGGTCGATGCCAGACCGGGTGGAGGCGGGCAGGTTTGCGCAGCCGGTGAAGAGCACAGCCGCAGCAAGGCAAAGAAGGTGCCTGATCATTTTTTGCGTTTCCTTTGGCGCTCGAGTTCGTCCTCGCAGAGCGTGACGAGCAGCTCGCGATCGGTCGTGGCTCCTCGAATTGTCTTCACGCTCTCGACCAGCTCGTTCTCTGCGGGCTTGAGGTTGGCCTGGAAGCTGCGCTTGCCGGCGCGGTGTGCGTTGGAGTCTTTCTGGCGGGCCATGTTTACATTCAAGCCCGGCCGCGCTTTCGCTGAGTCGTTTTCAACGCGCTAGATCTCGACGAATTCCATGCACGAACACATCCCGACAGACACGTTCCCCAATGTGCTGAACAGCCGAATCGTGGGGGCGATTCGGGAGTCGTTGAGCGCATTGAGCACGTCGTCCTGCGTGTCGATCTCGAGATCCGGCAACAGATCGCCCAGGTAGTCGAGATCGATAAGCTGGCCGCCGGCGACCGCTGCAATGGCATAGCCGCAGCCGTGATACTTGGCTTCGAGCGGCTTCTCGATCCTGAAGATTTTGCTGGTTTTCAAGCTGGGCTCCCGTCTCATCCGGAGGTCGGACGATGCTGCACCGTGAAAGCATTCTGGTACGCGTCTAGACGCGGCGCAAGCATGAGCTTACCGGGTCGCCCGAAACCATACCCGGACGCCATCCTCGACAACCTTGCCGTTCGACTGGTGCACCGCGTGCGTCTCGACATTGACGACATCGACGCGTTCCTGGTTGATCCAGCGATTGGCGGCATCGACTGAGCTTTGCAAGTCCCCGGCCATCATGCCAAGCATCTTGCTGTCGCGCTTGAAATCCTTGAATGCGATTTTCATCAAAGCAAACTCCGGTTGGAAACCTCACCGTTCAGGGGGGCAATCGTGCCTGGGAGAGGCGCATCTCTTCCAGGTTGTTTCGCCCGGTTACGGGCGTGGATTGAAACTTTTCGCTGAATCGCGGGCACTCGCAACACATTGCGGCACGCCCGCGCCCCGACTATTTTTTCTTGGCGCCCTTGGGTTTGTTGACACTGTCCTTGAAGGTCTTGCCTGCCTTGAAGGCCGGTGCGGTCGACGCGGCGATCTTCAGCTTTTCACCGGTCTTGGGGTTGAACCCGGAGCGCGCCGCGCGTTTCCGGGCCTCGAATGTGCCAAACCCGACCAGGGTGACGGAATCGCCCTTGGATACGGTACTTACGACAGTTTCGAGCATGGCATCCACAGCACGCGCGGCCGCGGCTTTGGATACGTCCGCCTTGGCGGCCACGGCTTCAATCAGTTCGGTTTTGTTCACGTGATTCTCCTTCAGGTCAAAAAAACGCAGCCCGCAAATACAGTCTGCGAACGGCTTGGGGGAAACTAGCACAAGATTTTTGTGACGACTTCAGGTTTGTGGAAAATTTCCGCATCGATGCGGTCGATGAGATCGAAAACATTGTCGACCTTGCCTCCAAGGATGCTCCACACTGGCATGGCATCGTGTTTTTCCAGGAGGATCGGACGCCCGTCGTTGACCTCGTTCTTCACGAGGACCGTCTTGACCTCCCATAGCGAGCCGATCTGCCGGCATCCAGCGAGAGCCGGCATGTAGCGTGCGGCATCGAGGATCATGTGGCTGCCACGGGAACGGGCGCTTTCCCGATATTCGTCGAGCCTGGCATAGACATTCTCCGTGCCGTCGTCTTCCCATGCGATGTGGGGCGTGTGTCCGACATGCGAAAGCGTGTGGGCGGCACGATCCGGGAATGGCAGCGACGACCAGAAATCACCGTCCATTACGGTGACGCCGACGTCGCGCAATGCGGCCGGCATCTCGATCAACGCCATTTCGGTGATCTCGTGTTTGAGCCGGGTTTTCAGGGGAGCACCGTGGATCGTGATGCCTCCCAGGCCGGAATAGGTGCAGTTGAACACGCGCCGTGCACGCATTTCGCTGCCGTCTCCCGTGCGCGTATCGAGCAGCCTGAGCGCGACTGCATCATCCTCGGGGCGGCAGGATACTGCCTCGAGGCCGAGGCGCAGCTCAACCGGTGATGTCGCGAGGCGACGGTCAAGCGTGTCCCGCAGCCCGGCGGCATTGAAGACGGGCTCTTCCACCTGGTAGACCGCGGCCACGAGATGGCCGTCAAAAAGCGCCTTCTCATCGGCGGTGGCCTGATAAAGCGGAGTGCCGATGTCGGCACAGAACTCCTCGAATTGGCGCGGGGTGACTTTCGAGCCGTGGCGTGCGATTGCATAAAGACTATGCGCCGGGCGCTGGACGGCCATGCCGAATTCGCGTTCGAACCGCGCAATATTGACGCGACTGCGTCGCCCGGTGAGGCGGTTGCGGGGGTAGTGATAGCCACCATGCACACGCGCCTGGTTGTTGTAGCTTGCACGCTGCAGCAGAGCGCGGCGGCGCTCGATCAGGGTGACCCGTTCACCGCGCGCGGCAAGCGAGAGGGCGATCATGCAGCCGTACAATCCGCCGCCGATGACCACGTTGGGAGGCGGCCATCGCGTGTTCACTGGTCGATCCTCCCTGCCGGCACCCAGGCCCGGGCTTCGCACTCGTGCACGGTCAGCCGAGCCCCGCGCGGGCTGCGCAGGTTGGCATGCACGGTCGAAGTGCCGGTGCCGTGCTCGTCCAGCTCCATGGGAATGTGCCAGCCGTCAACACCGGGCGGGAGGCCTACCGGAAGCGATCCCGCTTGAGTATTGGAGAACACTTCAAGAACCACGCGTGCGAATGCCGGAGCTTCCGCCGAATAGGTCAGCCGAACGTCGGCAACATGCCGGGCAAGCGGCTTCCCACCATTCACGGTAATCCGTACGCTCCCCGGGGCCTCCTGGTGGATGTCGCATGGAACGGAAACGGTCGCCTGGGTCGGCTGGATGCGTTGCCAGATGGTCCAGTAAGCGCCGCGCGTGACCGGTTCGTAATTGAGCAACAGCTCCCGATAGAACCACCAGTTGACATAGCGGCTCCATACTTCCCAGAGAATCTTGTCCGGACGCGGCGTAATGACGGTCTGTGGCGCGGCCTGACGAAACCCGTCGAGATATTTTTGTCTGCCTGCATCGCCGAGCGCATGAATAATGTAATCCTGCCCGGTGGGCTGATGAATGCCGAGCGATGCCTCGACGGCGGTGGCATAGGTGGACCAGACGTTCGTGTCGCCGGCACGGATGTGGGCCATGAGGTCGTCAAAACCATCGAATTGCCGGTCGAGCTTGGCGCCAAGGGTGACTTCGTCCGCGGAAGCAGGCGGAATTGACGGGTGGAGCAAGAAACCTGTTCCCAGCCCAAGCGCCAGGATGGCCAATCCTGCGCGGCTTACATGGCCATCCGGGTTGATCCGCAAGCGCAGCCACGGAGCGGTTTTGCTTGTCAGATATGCAACACACAGAAACACCGGGCCAGTCAGGTAGTAGCTGAGCCATGTCGATCCAAACAGAGAAAGCAGGCTGGCGAGTGTCGTTGTGGCGAAGATCGCAAAAAATGTCTGCGCCTCGGGAGTTCGTGTGCGCAATGTTGTTTGCAGGATGTCGATGCCAACGACAAGCACGAACAGCAGCAGCCATGTCGTCGCATTCAGGTCGATCATATCGACGCTGGCGATTTTCCTGTCGGGGAAGTAGTAATACCAGAACTGATCCTGGGCCACTGCGCGGTTGAAGTTGACCCAATCCATCGGGTGCCCTCCGGTTGCGGCGAACATGACGATGAAGGCCACCGCAAGTGACATGGTCACGGCAAGCGCGGTGTGGCGCAGATCGCGAGTCGCCAGCGCCGCAACGAGACCAAGGATCAATCCTGTGCTCGGGCCGTAGTCGTTGCTCCACAACAATCCGGCCCCCAGCGTCCCGCCCAGAAGCCCGGCACGATAGAACGAGGGGCGTTTGAGGTAGGCGAGAAGCGGCAGGGCGGCGAGAAACGGCCAGAGGGCGCGCAACGGCATCAGGCTGTGTCCTGGCGAGACAAGATGCCTCAGTCCCAGATAGGCCGTCAGCTCTCGCACAAGGTTTTGCAGGCCAAGACTCAGCTGCGACGCCGGCAGCAATTCCATGAAGAACCCCAGCTTGCCGACAAGATACAGAACCACGGCAAAGAGCCATGGACGGGGTGTGCCGAGTAAACGGAATGCCGTCGTCGCCATATAGAGGAAGGCGAGCGATACCAGGATCTCGGTGGCCATCACGGAGGTCGCGAAATTCAGTCCGACGGGCGCGGCCGCAATGGTCGTCAGCGCCAAGGGGCCAAGGCCGAGATAGTTGGCGAATTCGTGGTACGGGAATTGGCCAGCAAGCAGGCGTGAAATCGGATTGAAGGTCTGGAAGTCACCGTTGGTCGGATTGAAAAGCAACGGGTTCACGCGGTGATAGGCCCAGAAGGTGGCGGCCAGCCCGAATGTGGCAAATGCCAGCACCGGCGTACTTGTCGACCTTCGCATCGAAGCCCGCAGATTCGGCATGATGCGACGCAAATCAACCATTCCCGGCATGTATGGACCCCGCATTAACGCGGCTTTTCTGTTTCTTCGAGGAGGCTCTCGATAACTGGCTCACCAGAAAAAGGCCATAGATGATGGCAATGCCGACCAGGAAATCGTTCAGCATTTCCAGCATGTGTTCAGCCCCGGGGGTTGTAGGCCTGGAAGGCCGCCATGAACATCTGACGGATGATGGTGACCTTGCCTTTCCATCCGGAGATCTTCGTCGGCACCTTGCCGTCTGCCGGATAGCTACGCGTGACGGGGGTTTCCGTTACCGCGTATCCGAGTCGTGGCGCGCGGACGGCGAGGTAGTAGTGCAGGTTGTAGGTCTGGAAGACCGAGCGGAATGGCTGTACCCGCGGATCGAGCAGCAATTCGCGGCTGTATCCCCGAAAACCATTGGTGGTATCCGTGTAGCGGAAGCCGGCGCCCAGGCTGATGACCGGCGCATGCAGGAACTTCACGGCCAGGGCGCGATCGACGGGGGTGTTCATGGCGCGGCCTCCCTTGACATAGCGTGAGCCCTGCACGTAGCCATGGCCTGCTTCAAGCAGCTCTACGAAGCGCGGGATGTCCCACCAGGAATCCTTGCCATTGCCGTCAATGCTGATAATGCCCTGGTAGCCCAGATCCAGTGCGTAATGGAAGCCGGACCGCATTTGCGTCGACAAACCCTTCGGCGACTGCAAGACCGCAGTGACGTCAAGACCATAGAGAGCCGGCGGTGTCGTCGATCCGTCGGTACTGCCGCCATCGATGAGGATGATGTCGACAGGCAGCCTGGCCTCGGTCATCCCGCGCAGTTGAGTCTGGATGCGCTCGCCTTCGTTGATCACGGGAATGATTACCGCGTAGTCGTGTCGTTTGCGGCCATCCTGGAGAACCGTGTATGTCGGTACATCCTGATTCTGGTGCACGAATGAAGGCCGGGTCAGCATGGCAGTACGCTCCATGCAGAAAGCAGCGAGGCAGACTCGCGGAATGTCGTCGTGTCCGTACTCTCAAGAGACACCCAGCGGCTGTATCCGGTGTCAATCAGGGCGGCAAGATTGGCATGCTGGTCTTGTAGTGAAGTGCCGAGCCCGCGCAGTTGCGGCTCGGAGACATGAAAGTGCTGAATCATTGGTGAAAATTCGCGAAGCACTGCTGGTGCGTTTTCGTGTTCGAGAAACATGGCTGCCGTATCGACGTGCAACCCGAACCCGGGGTGATCGATGTGTCTGACAAGCTCTGCAGCCTGCGCCACCGTCCAGACGAAACGGCAACCGTACTGGCGTGCATTGGGCTCGATGCACAGCTTGGTGTCGAAGTCGGCGGCGATCTGTGCCAGGACGCGAAGTATGGGGGTCGCCTGATCAACGGCCTCTGCCGCCGACAGGTTCGCCGGGTCCCGCATCCGCGGTGCACCGAACACGAGGACAGGGCAGTCGAGCGTGTGGGCGATCGTCGCGACCCTGATGGTGCGCTTGATCAGATGTTTGTGGGTTTCCGGCTTGAACAGGCTGATGCCATCCAGACCATGGTAGATCGCCTGCATCGAGGGCACGGTGAAGCCCTTGTCTGCAAGGCGGAGCCGGTAGCTCGCAACCGATGCGTGCGGTGCCTGTGCCAGATCTGGCCATACGCGCGTCGGAGCGATCTCGATGCCGCTGTAGCCTAGCTGCGCCAATGTGGCAAGCGCGTGCTCTTCGTCGTCGACACGCCATGCCAGATTGCTGCAGGCGAGCCGGTAGCGGCGGATCAGACCCTGGCAGGAAGCCGTTTCTCCGCCACGTCGGCCGGCCAGTTGGTTACCGTGACACCGTTCATCTGAAGAATTGCAGCCACATCCGCCGTGCTGAAGTTCCGGCGCCGCTCGATCAGCTCGAAGATGCTGCCGATGCACAGGTTCAGCGTCTCCCAGCTGATCTGCTGCAAGGTGTCGTTGTTCTCCATTTCTCGCCCCCATGATTACATCCCGCGGGCCATCGCGACATAGCCGCGCATTGCGTGAAGCACTTCGGCCGCTGTGGCGCGATAACCGGTGGTGCCCCGTGCTGCGCGATGAAGGATCGGCAGGATGGTCCTGTGATCGTAACGCACCAACGGGGCAGATGGGTTAAGGGTGCTGTCGGGGAACATGTGTTGCCTGATGGTTTCCATGGCGACTGGCTCGCTGAACAGGTTGGCCTCGGAGATTTCGTTGCGAACGCAAAGCTCGATATCTCTGGGTAGCCATTCAAGGTCGTACCACTGAAACTCGCTTGCCGGATTGATTTTGTCGATCTGGTTGTCGTGCAGCAGGTCGTACAGCGCGTTCTTTTTCAGGCCTTCTCCGAAAAGGGCGGGCAGGCGCAGGATATGGTGTGCGGGGAATGTATTGCGCACGAAACACTCGAGCCGCAGGCGATTCAGCCCGTACGGGTGCATCGGACGGGGAAGCGTCGTTTCGTTGCAGGACTCGCTATCCTGATAGATATCGACAGTGGAGAGCAGCACGAAACGCTCTGTCTGAACGTCTGCCAGGGCGGCGATCAGGCGGTCGGTGTTGCGGGTGTCTTCTTTCGGGTGCTGGTTGGCCAGCCACTTGGCGGCCGGCAATCCGGCGCAGATCAGCAAATCGAACGATTGACCGCGAATGTCTTCGATGTCGCTGCGTCGGTAAGCGTGTGTGAAAGGCAGGCGCGCGGCAAGAAATCCTCCAACGAAACCGGTGTGGCCGACCAGGGCGTTTTTGTTCGACATCACGCACGCTCCAGGTTGGACCGGTCATACGACACGGTGCGGCTGCGGATTTCCTGCTGGACGCGCACTTGCTGATCGACGCCGTTCGCGCGGAAAATGTTGATCAGGTATTCGCACAGGACGAACAGGGCAAGCGAGAACAGCAGGTTCATTCCGGCGGATTGCAGGGACAGCGTGGCCCATCCCGGTGCGACCCCTTCTTTCAGAAGATAGGTGGCAAGAACATAGATGGAGTATGTGATGTTGACTGTTGCGCCGAAGAGCGCGAACAGGGACACCATGCGAAGCGGGGCGATGCGACTCGACACCAGCGCTCGCCACCGGCGCCGCCATCCGCGGGTCACGCTTGCGCGGGGGCGAGCCGGTGTCAGATAAGGCAGGGAGACCGGTGTAAACAGCGCATTGTCCGGCAGAAGATGGTAGGCGCTCCTGGCCATGCTGCCGGCACACGTCACGAAGTGCACCGCGGCACGGCTCATCAGCCTGGTGCCATAGTCGAGCTGATTCAGGCGGATCGTCGTGTTGCCGATGCGCGGCTCCGCGACGATCACCTCGTGCCCTTCGTCGGCAAGGCGCAGCATGGGGGGGATGAGCGTTACTGCGGCATCCTGCACCGAGCCGACGAACACAAAATCACCGATTGCGCGCTGAAGCCCTTCCATAACCGCACTGTCCGGATCCGTTTCGGCCGCCAGCTTGATCAGCTTGGCGTTCTCCATTCCGGAAATCGCCAGCCTTATCGCGGAGAACATTGCATCCGAACAACCGTTTGCCACGAGCATGAAATCGCATTCGTCCGCGTGGCGCGCGGCAAGCGTGGCCGCCTGAAAAACAGGGGCGAGGTCATGGGTATGCCGGTCGGCGACAAGCAGTATGGAAAGCATGCCTTTCAACGTGCGTTCTCCTTGAACGGGACTGACGTGCGCCAGAGGCGCCATGCACCCTGTACCTGATCCAGCGTCAGGCAGGACGGGATCTCGCGCAGCCGGCTCTCGATGACGTAATGGATGGCGTAGGTGCGCAGCAGGGCACAGTCGAATTCCCCGGCCTGCAATTGCCGGGACGCCTTCTGGATCGTTGAATCCGTCGCCCCGAGCTCGAAGCTTGGAGACACCTTGATGCCGGAATTGTGGTGAATGGTTGCGTAAAGGCTCGCGTCGAGCGGCGCGAGCGCCACGGCACCCGCCGGCAGCGTGAACTGCGGCAGGTCGGCGCCCCTTTTGCCGGTCGGGCCGGTAGCAAACGGAATGGCAGCGACGGCCAGCGCAACAAGCATTGCCGGGCTTGACCAGGACAGGCGCGCGCCACGCGCGAGAGCCCCGGCAATCCAGATGGCCGCAAGTGTGGCAATCATGGGCAGGTACCGAAGCATGTCCGGCATCGCGAACCAGATGGCCACTGCTGCAAGCGGCCAGTCTTGCCGCGTTCCGTTTCCGGTAACGAGTAAAGTGGCCGCAATGGCGAACAGGGCGAGAGCGGCGGGTGACGCGGGAATCCCTTCCAGCATCGCGACGTTTTCCATGATCGGTGCTTCGCGTGCGGCGAGCCAGGTGCGGGTCAGCTGGAACATTTCCGCGTAATGCCCATCGCTCAGGTACATCCAGACAGCGCCGGCGAATATCGCGAAAGCCGCGGCAACCACGAGACGCGCTGCAAGGGGCGCCCTCAACAGCAGCGCAGCGGGCGCATAGATCCAGGCCAGCCAGTATGTCGGGGTCAACGCCAGACCGATGGCAAGCCAGACCGGTGCCGGCATCCAGACTGCGGCGACGGCCCACGCAAAAAAGAAGGCTTCAACCCGGCCATTGATTGCTCGCCCCAACGTCAATGACGCCAAGGCCAGGCCGACCAGGAATACAGCGAACAGCGCTATTTCCGGTTTGCCCCTGGTCCGTGTGCCGATGGCAAGCGTTACCGAAACCGCGGTTGCCACGATCGCTGCTGTCTGGATCGCGAGAACGCCAGACTCCATGCCCAGGTGCTGGATGGCGAATGCCACCACTTTCTCGAAGCCGAACCATTGCGACACCGGTTGCTGGTTCCAGGCTGAAAAGGCAAAGCCGTCATGGGAAAACTGGCCGGCGGCAATGGCGGAAATGGCCAGCAGGTCGTCCTGGGGATTCGGGCGCATGGCCAGAAAAATCCCGATACCCAGGAGCGCAGGCGTCCACAGCAGCCACCCGGCGTGGCGTTCAACCCATGCCTGCACCCTTGGCGTCTCGACAGCCAGTTTTGCCCTTGAGAGGAAGTAAAGCGCCGGCGCAAGAAAAGCGATGTGCGCAAAGATCGCAAGTCCGGCGCAGAGCACGAACGCCTGTTGCGCGACCCGAGGGGTTGCGTTGGGCACGTACGCGAAGAGGCGGCCGGACGATGGAATGTTCATGTCGGCGACCTTACCCGCGACGGCCCAATCTCGGAAAAGTTATACGGGGCCGGCTTGCGAGGCGAAGTCATCCACATTTTCTGTGGATAACTTGCCCTGGGCGCGCTCGAAAGATAGTGGTGGCCGAAAAAATCCGAAATGCCCGCAAATTGGGCGATCCGCGCAACCGGTCAATCGCGCATGTCGGCAACCGAAACGGGCAACGACATCAAGAGCGTGGTGCTCGCGTGCGCAGGGATCTGGTGGGCACGCAGCCAGATATCGAACTGGGACTTGGCGCGCGCCTTGTCGGAGGCGGGGATGCGCGCCATAAAACGCGCCACCTCCGCTCGTGAGGATGGTTCGGCTTCGGCCAGCAAGAGCATCCAGAAGGCGGCGCGGGACTTGTCTTCCGCATCGCGGAAGAGAGTGGCCAGCTGGCGAATGGCGCCAGCATGATAGTGCTTCGCCGCCTCCAGCAGCATGTGAGTGCCGGCCCTGACATTGCGGGGCACTCCGTTACCCGTCAGGAGGCACATTCCATACTGAAACCGGCCTTCGTCGTCATGCTCTTCGGCCGCGCGTGAAAACCACAGACATGCCTTGCCCGGGTTGGGAGCGAGATCCTGCTGACCCTCCTGGAACAACCTGCCCAGAGCAAGGCGGGCCTGTACGGGCCTGGCCTCGTCCGCGGCGCGGGTGAAACAGTCGATTGCCTTCATGGTGGGGGATTTGGCGGAAGGCCTGAAGCACGCGTTATCGGGTTCCGCGCTGGCGACCTCCGGCAGCAATCCATCGATCAGCATCTGCGAATAGAGCAGGCCGGCATTGAACCACGCCGCCGGGAGCTTTTGGGCCATCGCATAGTGGTACATGGCCAAGCCGAAATCGGCTTCGGTACCAAGCGCAAGATGGTATGCGCGCCCCAGGGCCAGGGCAGCCCACGGATTGCCGGGCGCCTCCGTCTCCAGCTCGGCGACCACCGTCAGGTCGCCGCCTTCAAGCCGCTTTTCGAGCGCGGCGGCACTGTCGGGGTCTCCCGTGCGGCAGCCGGTGAGCAGGACAAGGCTCAGGGCCAATATGGTTGTGCGTCGCATGGCTTCGATCGACTGGTTACGTGGGCAGGTCTGCCGGAATTTTCCGCAGCCGTGCAGAAAACCAAAAAGTTATAGTGCAGGGTACTCTAGTATTGTCGTGGTAACGCTGTTGCGATATTTGGAAACACGCATTTGCGCAACGGCTTGCGCCCTTGCAAGGTTTGAAAGGCATAGCCACGGTGGCTTGCCCCTTGTCCCATCTCTAGAGGAGCTAAAAATGGGTATCGATTTTCAAACGGGCCGCAAGCCCGCAACCAACTTGGTCTACTCGTCGTTTCTCGGGATGCTCTATGTGAGCACCCCCGAAAACGAGGCAGCCGTCGCCGAGGCAAAAAGCCTCGTTGGCGACGCCGAGGTGAAAAAAGGGTACACGCCGAAAGGTGGCGCTACCCAGAAGGCGCGCGCCTTCCTGACGGAGCGCGGTGTCATGCCCGCGCGCATCAGTGGCAAACTCGCGCACGCGGAGTTCCGCAAGACCGAGAAGGACGGACGGACGTATCAGTACGTCTCGGCGTGCCTCCGGGACTCTGACGGCCTGTACTGTCTCAGCCTTCCGGCCGAGACTGAAGCTGCGCAGATCCTCACGCGCAAGTTGGCTAACGCCAAGTTCGGTGTGGAATACGTCATGGCCGCGTACCCGATGATGCAAAAGTCGGAAAATCCGGCTTACGCGGATCGGGAGTTCCCGAAGCACATCGTCTCGCTCAAGGAGAAGCTTGGTCCCAAGCATGACGATGTTGGTCCCGAGCTCATCGGAGTTTCACCGGCGCCGATCCAGGCAATGGCGGATGAGGCTGTGGCCAAGCTGAAGGAAACGGGCATGGACGACCCGGACATGGTCTTCGCGACCCGCAAGAAGATGGCCATGCGCTTTCACTTGGCGCTCTGGGAGGACATCGATGCTGAAGTGGCGAAGTACAAGGCCACCCGCGGTAGCGACGAGGCCTCTTCTGGTGCGGCCCCCGAGCCTGCGCCTGCGATGAGCTCGTTTGACGACGAGCCCTTCTAAGGCGAAGCCCCCCCAAACCCGTTGCATTCGTGCGACGGGTTTTTTTTGGCCTTGTGGCCTAAAATGCAGCATCGCTGCTGCAACAAGGATCACATGGCACTCCCCAAATTCATCAGCATCAAGTGGCAGATCTTCGTGACCATCATGTTGGCCGTGATTCTGCTGTTTGTGGTGCTGTTCGTGTACT
>JACDJA010002227.1_pt1 | contig 14297 bp, 14 predicted proteins | sample 7449241 | NCBI WGS metagenome assembly JACDJA01 (sample SAMN14253289, study PRJNA609438) | sludge metagenome | isolation source: initial anaerobic sludge | collected 2018-12-20 | reverse complement strand
GGAGGTTTTTTGGCGAAATCCTGGTTGACCTGCGTGAGCGTGGGGGAATCCTTAGAAACGCCTTCAATTCAGAGATTCTGAAGATCATCTTTCTGGAAAAGCTGAGAAAGGCTGGAGTTTGACTTGTACTTCATTCACTTCTGACAAGAGTTTCCTCTTCCAAGCGGACAGTTAAAGAAGTTAGCTTCATTTCCTCTTCAGGTGCGGAGTTCACTGCAATAGCAAAGATGTTTCTTGATTCTACGGGTGACGCCTCACTAGGTCAAATGGCAGGAGCTACGCTCTTCTCCGGTGATACTGATGGGGCAAATCAGGCGTCAACACTTATGTTTACTATGAGTAACATCAACTTCGAGAGAATTAGGGAGGACGTCAGTCGTAGAAGAAGCAACTTCTTCAAATGGGTGACACCAGATTCGAAGCCTCTTTCAGTTGCGGGCTACTTTGAAGAGATCGAAAAGGCTAGAAAGAGTGGACTTAACAATCTTCACGACTACTTTTTCTTCATTGAACTTCCCGGGGAAGACAGAGTATCCGTCAACACAACTCACTCGTTCGGTAAAGGTCCTGTCAATCCTTTCGAATTGAGCAAATCGGTCTTCGAATGTTCTGAGCAGATCGACCAACTTGTAGCCTTTTCTAGGAAGTACGTTCGGGGATTTGAAAAGTCAAGAATTGAGAAGATTGCAGGCGATATTGGAATTCGAGAGAGCAGAAGAGTGAGGGGACTTTATGTCTTCACTGGAGAAGACTTTAGATTGCATAGGAAGTTCTATGACGGTGCCGCCAAAGCAACATATGGAATAGATGTCCATTCCCCTGAAACTCAGAAGATTACTCCGGAAGTCAAAGGCAGAGTACCTTCATATTCTGACTATTATGAGATACCTTTAGGAACACTCATCAGCAGCGACTTAGACAATCTAAATATGGCAGGCAGATGTTTCTCAAGTGATTTTGAAGGGCAAAGCGCCGGTAGAATAATGCCGACGTCAGCAGGCATGGGACAACAGGTAATTGGTGTAGCCTCTGCGATTTCTTTGGAAAGCGGCATACCCATAAGAGAAATCTCGAGAGATGAAATTATCGGAGAACTTGACAGGATAACCGAGAAAAAACCGCTATACTCTCTGGCGGCCCTTCTGAAGATAAGCAAATGAGGTCAGGTGCGCCTGTTTTGGTTCAGGGAGGCTCATTTTAAGCGATTGGCAGATTTGGTACTGGAATAGATAGTGGCAAGAATTGGGTCATTGTTGCGCCGGATACGGGTATACAGTCAGTTTTTGAAGGGAATCGACAGCGCTGGATTTTCGAAGATGGGACGGCGGTATTGACAGAAAGAGCTTCTCCCCGTGAACTTAAAACCCTGGCAAAAGGAGGAGTGAGTAGAGATTCGTGCGCCCGTAATCTACTTTGTAGCGGCGCTTATGAGATTCTGACTGAGCTGGAACAATTCTGGAAGTTGCGTACGGCCAACAATATATGAACAATGAAACGGTGTTTCATAGGTGGTTTTTACTTAGAGGTGTCGAAATGAAAAGAGCATTGGTTCTGGGAGGTGGAGGAGCAAAAGGTGCAGCTCCGTTGGGGTTATTCGTGCGCTTGAAGAGAAGGGTTTCATTCCCGACCTCATAGTTGGAGTAAGGATTGATGCTCTAGTCGGGGCGGGATATGCAATATTGGCTGATTCAAATAGCCTCTGGGAGGTTTCTTCGAGAATCTTCAGAAAGGATGTCAAATAACTATCATTGATGGAATCAACAGTAAATGAGAGAGAGGAACCGATCTTCAGTGTGATGCTTGTTTATTCTTGTATGTTTTCGGAGCAGCGCTTCCCTCTGGAGTGTATTCTAGAACCATTAGGAAACACTCAAATAGGTATAGATTCTCCAATACAAAGATTCCTTTTGTGTGCACATCTACAGCTATCTGTTCAGCTGAACTTCTCGTCCAAAATGAAGGGAGTATCTATGAAGCTCTTAGAGTATCAATGGCTATTCCAGGATTATTCAAACCTGAAAAGAAAGGAGACCTAACACTTGCCGATGGCGGTATCCCGAACAATCTTTTTGTAAGCGTCGCAAGAGAGGCGAATAGTACTTTCTTAGTTGCCGTAGATCTTTCTTCATCGAATAGGGTTACTTCAATACTTCGAATTCAATATTGGGAGTGATGGATGAATACAGAGCCGATTTGATTTTGCAGAGAGAAATAGCTGCTGCAGATGTTTTGATCTCTCCCGTTATGACCAGGAATATCAATATGATGGGTTTTTCATCCTTTATTGATGTCATGAATGAACCGTATGAAGAAACGCTCGGATGTGACTTGAACGGAGTGACGCTTTGAAGATGCATGTCGGGGGATACGGTTTTCAAGGCCTTGCTGCTTTGGAGCACATAAATGATCTCGCCGGCAAGGGTAACACAATACTGAATGGACTGACAGGATATTATACGGTGACTGCAGAAGCGCTGAGAGAGGGTGAGGCGATTAGCCGCTTAAATGAGTTTGTGAAGAGTCTCTTCGGCACTCTGAAAGTAATGGAGGGTTCGACAATCTCTTCACCAGTAGGGCTGCGGGATAAGTTACAGAAGATTCGTCACTGCCGGATCTGGTCCAGACAGAATTACGTCTTCGAAAGCGATGTTAGGGATTTCTTTCTGAAAGGGGTATCAGGAAGTACAGATGCCAGTTCTGAGGTTTTTGATCTCGAAGAACGCTCGCTCAAGCTTGTTTCAGGGGCGGCAGGGAAAGTTGCGGCTTCGTGCATCTCTATCCTCGGTCTCTTTCCGACTTTTATGGGTAGATACGTCACCACTACATTTTTTAGTCAGATTCCCGTATCATTTCTATCGGACGGAGACATAGTCCTTCTTAACCTCAGAGATCCATCTTTCGGCAAGCTTAATACAGCTTCGAACTAACTGTTTCAGGCTATGGAAATTCGCTCGACAAATTACGCAAGGGAGAGGCTTTCGCTTTTTGAATGCCGTTTAGTAAGAGTTATGAAGAGGATTTGTTCAGACAACGTGTTTGATTTTCTGGAGAGACTGAGGAATTGTTCTGGCTTAACAAATGTTAGTATTGAAATGTTATCAACTGTTGTAATTAAAAGGTGAACGGGGGGTAGCTAAGTGTTCAAGACAATGGTGATAATCGGCACTCTTCTGGCCATGGGATTCTCCCTCGTCAGTGGCACGAAAAAGGGAGTAGATGAGGTTATGACGATAGAGCATGACGGCAGAACGAGACAAACCATAATTCATCTACCTCCGGAAATCAAAGATGAGAAGTTGCCGGTAGTTCTTGTCTTTCATGGCCTCTTTGGCAATGGCAATTACACAAAGAACACTTACGGAATAACGGAAGTTGCTGATAAAGAGGGTTTCATTTCAGTCTATCCTGAGGGAACAGGCCCTTTGAACAGCGTTTTCTTGAGCTGGAACTCAGGTTTCTGTTGTGGATATGCTATGGAGAACAAAGTTGATGATGTTTCATACATTTACGAGCTTATTGTCGAAATAATTAACAGTTATCCCGTTGACGAGACCAGAGTCTATCTTGTCGGTCTTTCTAATGGGGGTATGCTCGCCTATCGGCTTGTATCATGCTATCCTGAGCTATTTGCAGCATGCGCAATTGTCTCTTCTTCTCCGGCAGGTGGAACCGATGAAAATGCCATAGTTATGATAGATCCTCCGGATAGGGGAGTTCCGATGATAGTGTTCCATGGGATGAAAGACCCAATAATACCCTTTGAGGGAGGTTTTTCGAGCAGCTCCGAAGCCAACGGAATGTATTTTCCCCCGGTAGAAGAATCTGTGGAATTCTGGGCAACCAAGATGGGAGCAAGTACCGTACAGGAGACACAGCATGAAAATGGACTGGTCATACTGAAAGAATACACCGGGAAAGACGAGAGGAGTCTTGTCCATTTCTATATGATAACTGACGGTGATCACACCTGGCCGGGGAGAGAAAAAGGACTAGATGCTCTCAACAGCTCGTCTGAGGCCACAATAAAAGCCAGCGAAATGATCTGGGAGTTTTTCAGAGACAAATCCTTAAGGTAATATCTTGTTCACCTTAAATAGGTACCATCTCACAAGGCCCGCACCAGGTTCTTTGAATCTGCCCCATTCAAATCCCTTCTCGAGAAGAAAAGAGTGAATACGATCGTCTGAATCTCTATTACCCGGAAACAGAACGATTTCGCCCTCCGGTTTTGTTACCCTATACATTTCACTGAATTCCTTTTCCATGAAGTCACCAAAGACATGACCGGAAATAACAACATCTGCGAAATCTCTCTCAAAGGGAATATCCTCTATTAAGCCATCCACAACATAGAAGTCACTTAATCCTTTCGCTCTTGCCCTTGTCTTCAGGTACTCCCTCAGAGTTCTCATTGGCTCAACGGCATAAACGACTGATGCGCCCTCGCTCGCCGCAACGGATGACAGCCTGCCGCTACCCGCACCCAAATCGACGACTTTCTTGCCTCTAAAGTTAACTAAGTCAGTTAGTAATCTGTTATCCCACTTTGTGAATTCGAGAGAGTCGTACACCGATGGATCAACGGCGTACACTATCCAGTCATTCACATTCTTCAGCAACTCCAATTCTGCATTTCTTATCTCTTCTCGAGAAAGATCTTCCGAGACGTTTTCTACCATTCTTTTGAATGTCTCAGCCCTCTCAGGCAGAATCATCTTGAAATACCATAGAATTTCTGGATTGGCCTTCAGAACCACTGCAAGCGATCTTTGATCTGAATGGGTTCTTTCAAGATGAGAGATATTGTGCTTTTCCAACAACAGAAGAATCTTGATGTCAATGTCTGTCACATCTATCCAGTCAAGAGACAAGAAAACCACTCCAATGGATGAATTCTATTATGCATTCTATCATGATAAAATCGGGATTATCTTTAGTCTTGTCGGCGGGAGTTATTATGAAGCTAAACCAAAACATATTTGAGAGAAGGCTCGGTATTTTTTTCATGGTTTTGTGGATTCTAATTCTTATCTTCTACTTAACTTGGGATGGGTGGCTTTACGAGTGGCGAGATTGCGGTTACAGTGGACCAAACCAGCATTTCGATCTCGATCTTCTTGATATGAAATACGAGCACACTTCTGACGGCGGGATTACTTATTTTTCGACGAACAACCTACATAATCTGATCTATCTATGTTATCTAGTATTCTTGATTGGTTGGTTGGCTCTGTTGTTTGGGTGGGAGTGGGCAAAACAGGGGGCAATGGCGACAATGGGAATCTCTCTTGTTGCGGCACTCTCAACTCTCGATCTTTCTGACCATGCATACATGCTCCAGATAGTTTATGACGTTGTGCATCTTTCGGGAATAGTTATAGGCGCCTATCTCTTTTCGAAATACTATCTGAAGACCTCAAAGAGTTTGCCGATTGTGTTTGGCACGTGGGCGGTCTATCTTATCAGCCATTTGATGTTCACACCATGGCCTTTCTGGGAGAAAGTTGGTCAAGCCTATTTCAGTGTTAACCAGATAAACGATTTACCGTTCTTCTTATTTGGAGTCGAGTACACTCTTGTTTTGGCTATAATTCTCTCAGTCAATTTCTTAGTAGAAAAACTGAATTCCAGAACCTCGAATAGAGTCTTGAGAGTACTAATCCCTATTGGGCTGTATTTCGTTTTATGCCTGGTTATGTATTCTATGGGACTGATAATTGTTCAGGATATGAATATGGGAACCTGTATTAAAGGATGATTGTGTAATCTTCATCTGCCCCAGTTCGCTTGTTTTTCGTAGTACCTGTACCGCGACAAGTTTTCCTTTCGGGTCATAATATCTTATGGCATCTCTTATGTCCTTCAATTCGCCTGGTTTCAACATGATGTATTCGTAACCTTCCCAGACCCTCCAGCTCTTCATCAAAACCCTCCCGAAAGAGATTTTCGGTTTCCATGGTAGCACGCATGAGATGAGTCTGCAGAATTTCCATAAACATAACAATGCGGGTAATTAACTGGATCGAAAGCTAATGAAAGCAGAGAATTAAACAAGAATGCATTTGCCGATTGGCTTATCACACATCAATTAACTATGAAGTGATAATCGAACGTAGTTGCGCTACATTGGAGATCATCTTGACAGATCATGGTTTGTCAGAGATTGAAGAGATGGTAGAATAAGTTTGTAAACGATAAGGATTACGTACTTATTTTATTGTTTGTTTCTATATTCTTCGGCAGCCTTCAAGAGTATCGTTTTGGGTCTATTATTTGCCAGAATGGGTAGTCGGTGTGGAAATTGGACACACAAACTGAGTGTGTATATCCTTAGTCTGTATATTAGTTCAATAGTTTTAAAAGGAGGGTGTTTTTTGTGAGAAAGATTATCCTGGGATTTCTAGTAATGCTGATTTTAGTTTTGCCGTGCTCTGCCCTTTTCTCAGTGGAGACTGAGATGCCGGTCGTTCAGCCACCGATGGTTGTAACCACTATGGGGCAGAGCCCAGGTGCTTTGATGTTCAGACTGGTGTGTACAAGAAGCCAGATCGCCTGTGTTCAGGAGGATCTCTTGACTGCCGAACAGCTTTCCGAGATGGCGGCAGGAGAAAATGCTCCAAAGACATTGGTTATAACCACAGGAACGAGCCTCAAAGGAATGGGAGCCGCCGGTATTGATATGAATTTCGAGGTTAAAAGGGTTGAAGCTCTTATTTCTAAGGCTAAAGAACTCGGAATGACAATTATTGGTGCACACATTGAGGGGATGGCGCGCCGTGTAGATTCTACTGACGAAAGGTCGATAAACACAGTCATTCCAAAATCCGATTTGATTCTTGTCATCGCTGACAGCGATTCAGATGGTTTCTTCACGAACTACTCTGAAAAGAATGGAATACCTCTGATCAAGGTGAAGGAATCGTTGGACATCGGTCCCGCTCTAAAAGAGCTGTTTGAGTCGGAGTGAAACAATGAATCATTTTGCAATCGACCTCATGGTCGGTTCTGAAGGGGGAGTGTCCTGGTGTACTTCCACGCTGGTCTAATACTTGCCGTAATTGCCGTCTCTTTCGGGATTGCAAAGGCACTTAAACTTAGTGTTGAACTCTCGATGTTAGTTGCTGCAATCGCAGCGGCCATTGTACATTCTGGTGGAGCTATTCCCGTTCGTCATCTGGTTGAAGGCTCTTTCACTTATCTTGATGTCTGTTTGATCTTTATCACTGCTACTTTCTTCATGAATCTGATAAAGGAGTCCGGGGGAGTCGCCTTTCTGGTAAGGCGTATAGTTACTGCCTTCCACAAGAGCAGAGCGCTCTGCCTTTTCTTCCTGACTCTTCTCCTGTTAATTCCCGGTGCTTTGACTGGTTCTGGTGCTACCACAGTGCTCACGGTCGGTACGCTGGTTGGGACAGTTCTCACCTACATGGGAATATCTGAGAAACGAGTAGCAGCGATAATTTTCGTTTGTGCTGCAATGAGTGCCGCCGCACCTCCTGTTAACCTCTGGGCGATGATGGCAGCCGCAGGTTCTAACATGCCTTATGTAGGCTTCTTCATTCCGCTCCTTGTCCTGTCGCTTGCGGGGTCTCTGTTTGCGATGTTCTTCTTGGGAGGAAAGGGCAAGCCTGTAGAGTTAGGAGAAGCTTTGAAGGAGCTGCCTGAACCGCCTGCGAAGATGAACTGGATAAGGGTAGGAATTCCCTTCGTGGTCCTAATATTCTTGATCATGGCGGGACGGATATGGCCCCACTCAATTCCTACGCTGGGGTTGCCTTTCATGTTCGTTGTAGCATCTGTATTTGCGATTCTCCTCAGTCCCAAGAAGTTGGAGATTCTGAAAATAGCGACAAACACTATAAACACTTTGATCCCTCTTGTAGGAATCATGATAGTTGTGGGTATTTTGATACAGATAATGGCTTTGAGTGGCGCAAGAGGGTTGATCTCTCTGGCCGTAGTGACACTGCCTATGTGGGTTCTGTTTGCTGCACTCTGGCTAATATTGCCTGTTTCTGAAGGGTTGCTCCAATACGCGGTTGCACCGCTTCTCGGAGTTCCCCTTATACTTTTGTTCAACATGAAAGGTATGGACGCAATAATCGCTCTTTCTGCAATGGCAGTAATGTGGCCAGTGGGAGATATTCTTCCGCCTACTGCAGTTGTTGGAAGGGCAACGGTTATGGAGCTCAAGTTCAAGGGTCACTACTATAAGGATTTCTTGAAGACTTCGCTTGTTCCAATGGGGTTTATTCTGCTGATCACTACACTGTTCTTGATCTTCAGTAATGAACTTTCCTTCTTGGTTGGCGGGTGATGTCATGGCCGAAAGGAAGTGTTGTTAATGGCTGTTCTTTATACAATAATCAGTGTCTGTTACTACTTGATAATCGCTTTTGTAGTTTTCGTTATAGCTAGAAACCTGATCAAGACCAAGAGTTTTCAGGAGGCAATCCTCTTTTCTGTCATGTTAATGCCATTCATCCTGCGAATCCTGAGAATCAAGTAGGGGGTGCTGGTATGACTGACAGAAACCTGATGATTGTCAAAATAGTTTCAACTGCATTGGTCGGGATTGCCCTTATTATTGCGGGGATCGAGTTCTACAACCACAGAAACTTCCAGGAGCCAGTTGTAATTGGACCGGGGGTAACCAATGTGAAGACTCTTGGTGACTATTTTGCGCCCTTGAAAGGCACCATAAACGACACCAATATCTACATAATCGATAGTGGTGTACCCGGGGGAACGGCACTGGTGATTGGTAGATCTCATCCAGAGGAACCAGCGACAAATCTGGCAGCTCAGATATTCGTCGAGAACGCCATACCAAGCAAGGGAAGGCTGATCGTAGCCATAACTGCAAACCAGAGTGCGTCGCGAGTTACCAGACCGGGGGACGCTTATCCCATGTACTATACCATTGAGACACCCTGGGGAGAGAGCAAATACCGAATGGGAGACAGATGGACAAGCCCTCTCGATTCGTGGCCGGATCCCGAGACCTACGTCCACTATCCAAGTGGTCAGCTTCTTGCCTACATGGACATTCGTAACTTCAACAGAACATGGCCAGGCAGGGAGAACGGAATGATCACAGAACAGACTAACTACGCTTTCATGAATCTTATAAGGGAAGAAGGAGTTGACGTTTTCATCGACTTACATGAGGCCGAGCTTGAGTACCCTGTCATAAGCACAATAGTTGCTCATCAGAAGGCCGCAGACATAGCGGGGCTGGCTTCCATGATTCTCACTTCTTCGGAATTCAGGATCGGGATGGAGTTCTCTCCTCCTAGCCTTCACGGACTCTCTCATAGAGAAGTGGGGGATCATTCGGACGCGATATCTCTTCTGTTCGAGACTCCCGAGCCTTTCCTGGACAGGGTTAGGGGAATCACGGATGAGGCGCTTCTGTTAACAGGTAAGGATGAATTTGTTATGACAGCCGGAAAGTACGGTCTGCTTTACGAGAAGATAGACGAGAAAGGTTGGCCAATCGATGTGAGAGTCGGCAGACACTGCTCCACGACTCTCATGGTTCTCGAGCTATGGAGCGATTTCAATCCAGGAAAGGAGGTACTTGTTGGAGGAGTTCCGAGATACGACGAGGTAGTTAGTAACGGTACCGGCTTCTATTTCCAGGATCCATCTAAAGCAAGTGCAAGTAAGATTTACTATGAATGACCGGTAAGAATATTGAATTATTCTGAGCTTTTTTCCTCAAAAGGGAGGGGTTTTTAGGTGAAAAAGGTACTTGTGTTATTTGTTATTGCGATTGTGTTTTTCTACTCCGGTTTGATTGCCTGTACTGACATCGGAGTTGGCAAACTCGCGACTGTTGACGGATCAGCAATATCCGCTCAGTCTGTTGACGGATCGTATGATTCCCGACTGATTATACACCCGGCTGCGGATCACGAACCGGGAAGCATGACGCCCGTCTGGGAATGGATAGTCTATGCTGACAGAAGACCGTTGGTTCAGCTGGGTGAGATACCCCAGGTGGAACATACGTATTCATGGATCCAGACTTCTTATCCGTTCTCCAACGAAAAGGGTTTGCTGATGGGCGAGACAACACAAGGTGGAGCAAGGGAGACAGCAAACAGCGCTGACGCCATCATGACAATTGAGCAGCTTCAGGCCTTCGCTCTTCAGAGATGTACGACAGCAAGAGAGGCTATCGAGCTTATGGGTTCTCTGGCAGTCGAATACGGTTACAGAGAATCTTGCTCCCGCGGCGAGGGTCTTACAATTGCTGACGGCGAGGAAGTTTGGTGGTTTGAGATCTACGGAGTAGGACCGCTTTGGAAGCCGGGTGACGGCCCCGGAGCGATATGGGCGGCACAACGGGTTCCTGACGACCACATGATGGTAAATGGAAATGCGAGTATTATTGGCGAGATCGATCTCGAGACGAATCTTCCTCCCGGAGTTTCCGCAGACGACTTCATGATTTGCGAAAACTATCTTCAGAGCACAATCGAACTCGGTCTCTGGCAGGAAGGCCAGGAAGGACCATTCATATGGAAGAAAGTAATTGGTACAATTGGTACGTGGAACCCGAGGTTATGGAGAGTGTTCTCAATGTTCCAGCCATCTGGAAACTGGGAGTACGGTGGGGACACTTCTCAGTACCCATTCTCCTTCAGGCCGGATCGATTGGTTTCGGTTTACGACATTATCGAGCTTTATCGAGATGTTATGGACGACACCCCCGGTAGCCAGCTTGCCCAAGAGGCATGGTTCTACACGGACAGAAATGGTAATCGGGTTCTTAGCCCTCTAGCAACGCCTCAGCCGGGAACAGACATTAGAAATCTGCTCGGTCTCCCATCAACTCCAAGGTTGATAGGTGTTCAGAGTACCAGCTGTTACTTCATCAACCAGACTAGAAGCTGGCTACCGCCTGAAATCGGTGCAGTATCTTGGTTTGGACTTGGAAACGGCCACAAGGCCACAGTCGTTCCGATATACGCCGGTATCACAAGAGTTCCGGAGTCCTGGGCGACAGTAAACAGAGGAATCGCAAAGATCGACAGAGACGCAGCTTTCTGGGCATTCTACACCGTCGACAGACTCTCCAACCAGAGATACGGAGACATGATGCCGAGAATCGACGCGGTGAGGATTCCGTTACAGCAGAAAATGTACGATATGCAGCCCGCAATAGAAGAGACGGCCCTGAAGCTTTACGAAATCGATAGAGATATGGCTGTCGAGTTCTTGACAACATACACGAACTCTCTAATGATTGAAGTTGAGAGAGCGTACTGGGACCTTGCAGATACTTTGATATTGAGACTTCCTTAAGTGTGAGTTTCTTTGTTTTAATTCGGGTCGGTCTATGACCGACCCCCATTTTGTGAAAGGGGAGTGAAAGAATTGCGACGTGTACTTATTGTTTTGTTAGTGCTTTTTGTTGGATTTGGCGTAACCGCAATGGCATGCACCTCTATCCTGGTAGGAAAGGATGCATCGGTTGACGGTTCAACGATGACCACACACACCTGTGACGGCAGCTACGATGCCAGAATTCAGATTATTCCCGGTGGAGTACATGAAGAGGGCGAGACCGTAAGCATTTACAAGGGTCTCTGTCAGGCGGGTATTCCCGGAAGGACTGTATCTTACGTGGGAGAAATACCTCAGGCACCGGTAACCTACACCTACTTCCACATAGGATATCCATTCATGAACGAAAACCAGGTAATAATGGGAGAAACAACCTGGAGTGGTGAGAGAGCGCTTGGAAACTCTCAGGGATGGATGACAATCGAGCAGTTGCAGGTTCTCGGTCTTCAGAGAGCCACTACGGCGAGAGAAGCTATACAGGTAATGGGAGAACTAGCCGAGAAGTACGGATATGGCGATGGCGGCGAAGGACTAACAATTATCGACGGAGAAGAGGCATGGCTCTTTGAGATCTGTGGTCCTGGACCCTTCTGGTCTCCTGGGAGCGAAGAACCCGGAGCGGTATGGGTTGCACAGAGAATTCCGGACGATCATGTTCTCGTTCACGCAAACAGATCGAGGATTGGAGAAATCGATCTTGAGAACACCGACTACTTCATGGCCTCTCCAAATGTCTACTCAACCGCTATCGATCTAGGACTGTGGGACGGAGAAGGGACTTTCCTCTTCTATGCAGCCTATGGGCCGAAGAATGCATTCTATAACACAAGACGAGAGTGGAGAGTACTGGATCTTCTAGCCCCATCACTTGAGCTTGATCCCTGGGCAGAGAGATACCCTCTGTCTGTGAAGCCAGACAAGCCAGTGTCTGTTCATGACCTTATGATGATAAAGAGAGACCATTATGAAGGAACAGAATTCGATCTCACGGTTGGTCTTGCCGCGGGTCCTTTTGGCAATCCTAACAGATATGCGACCTCTTCCAGTCAAAGGCCAGAAGGTGTCAACTACGACGGTTGGGAAAGAGCAATCTCCATGTTCAGGTGTTCTTATGTAATCGTTGGACAGGCAAGAAACTGGATGCCTGCTGAAATCGGTGGACTGGTATGGTTTGGCGAAGATGCGCCTCATTCAACTGTATACATTCCCTTCTACGCCGGCGCGACCAGTGTCCCCGAGTCATTCAGTCAGGGAGCAAGGAATTTCTTCGACAGAAGTTCTGCATGGTGGGCATTCAACCACGTCTCTAACCTAGCCGATCTGAGATACAATGTCGCAATAGAGATTATCAAAGAGGAATACACGAAGTTTGAAACTGAGTTCCTCACGAATCAGCCACTGATCGAAAAGGTTGCGCTCGAACTTTACAAGAGCAGTCCAGAAGCAGCGATTGATTTCATCACGAACTACAGCAACGGTCTTGCTAATAGAGTTGTGGATAGATGGTGGAAACTCGCTGATGAACTGATCTACACATTGAACGACGGTTATGTGAATGGTTCTACTGCAGGGTACCCAACCTGGTGGCTCGAAGCTGTTGGTTATGGAGATACAACCAGAAGATAGTACTATTGTTCTATCGAAGGGCGGAGTAATCTTCGCCCTTCTTTTCTTGAAGAGTTCTTTTTATCGTATTACTCTAGGACTCATTTGAAGTCGATTTCTCGCTTCTTAAGCCGCGACTGTGGTTCCATGTGGGACATGTCAATAAGTTGATGCAAGTGCCTAATGAGCCAGGAAGTCTTTTTGAAGGGGAATCTCACTCATGGAGTCAGAAACTAGAGCTTTTTCCTCCTATTTAAAACTTGTGTATCGATTGGAGCAAGCGGGCAAAATGGCATAAGGCTTTGCTATAATGATTATAAGAAAGTTTTACAACCTAACTTAATGAGTTTTCCGTTCTTGGACTGATTATTATTTATTTTGGGGATGGCACTTTTGAAAATTGCTACGGTTATGCTGATTCTTTTCGCTGGTTCAATTCTTTGCTCTCTGACAGTCGAACCTTTGCCCGTTATTGAAGATCCTCTGTTAATGACAGTTTGGGGCGAGAGCATAGAACTTCAGAATATAACCTATTTCTGTGACAGTCTTCAGATTGCTCGTGACTATTCGCGGTTTGCGACAGTCGAAGATCTCGCTTCTGGTGCTGGATACAGGATTGGGAGAGAGCTACCCGACGAATTTTTCCATCCATTCTACGTTACCGGAACTCCATATCGTACTCTTGTTGTCATTGTTGGAGGCGCTGAACGGGGATCAGCAGAAGATATCATTAGAATTGAGATGCTTGCCTCTTCAGTGAAGAGCTCTGGAGGAAAGGTTCTAGCAATAGACATCGATGTTGAAGGGACTGGAGACGATCCCGTAAAGGAAGAGTTCGTCCGAACAATCGTTCCGTTTCTAGATGTCCTTATAGTAGCCGAGAGCCCCACTGATCAATACTTGCCATATCTGAAAAGTGATACCCCTATATTGGTGGAGCTGCCAGTTGTTGTAGATCTCGTTTCAATCTTTGAAAGGGATTTCGGCGGCGGCAGGTGCTGTGACTAACAGGAGGATTAATGAAGAGAGTATTTTTGTTAGCCGTTATTATGTTAAGCGTACTTACATTTTCAGAGATTAGTGTTGAGTATTCGATTGCCTACGGAGGAGAAGGCGATGACGTTGCAAACGATCTGGTTTTGCTCAAAGACGGAAGTATTCTGATTGCAGGATATACAACTTCGACTACCGGAGATCTCGGGGCTTCAAAAGGGGAAGAGGATTTTCTCGTAGTGAAAATGGACGGCTCTTTTGAAGTGTTGTGGTCTAGAACTTTCGGTGGTAGTGATTCTGATGTTGCAGAAGCGATAGCTGAGACAAGAGACGGCGGCTTC
>JACDJA010002226.1_pt1 | contig 14300 bp, 6 predicted proteins | sample 7449241 | NCBI WGS metagenome assembly JACDJA01 (sample SAMN14253289, study PRJNA609438) | sludge metagenome | isolation source: initial anaerobic sludge | collected 2018-12-20 | reverse complement strand
GCTTCCCATGCGAGGGCAATTCCATCGCCGGTTGCAGTATAAGGATTGGTTGATCGTGAAAAAATTCGGGAAAGTCCACCGGTTGCAAGAATTACTGCCTTAGTTCTGAAAATAATATTCTTCCCTGTCTGAAAATTCAAAGCCTGAACTCCGGCAATTCGCCCGTTGTTAACCAGCAATTTCACGGCTGTGGTGTGCTCAAAAGGGATGATATTTGTCTTTTTCTTAACTTCTCCCAATACAAAGTTTGTGAGCATTTTACCGGTTTCGTCTCCTCCTGCATGAAGAATCCGGCGTTTGCTGTGCGCTCCTTCCAGTCCCAAAACCAATTCACCGTTTATGTGGTCAAAGGTCATCCCGGCATCAATCAGCTCCAAAACCCTTTCCCTTCCTTCATTAACAAGAATTCGGACAGCATCTTCATCACAAAGCCCGCGCCCTGCCTTGATTGTATCAAGTATGTGCAGTTCAGCTGAATCGTCATCGGCAATTGCTGCTGCAATTCCACCCTGCGCAAAGTATGAGTTGCTGGTATCGAGCCTCGATTTGGTAATCATTGCCACCGAACCATCATTGGATGAATAAAAAGCAGCAGTCAGCCCCGCCAATCCGCTACCAATAACAACTGTTTTGAAATCAACTGTTTGCATTGAATCATTTTCGGTAAAAGCGTAGCAAAGTTATAATTTCTTTCAAGCAGTTGTATGATTTTCCTGTTTTTTCAGTGAAGATAAGGATAGAGATAAGATTGAGGAAACGATGTTTCAAATTTTGAACTTACCGGCATCGTCAACTTTTGTTTTTCTGCTGGTTTTAAACGTAATCCATAATTTTCCCCGCAATCTGAAGCAAGGAAATTTCAGCCAATTTAGTCTGAAATTTCACAGATATAAGTCGTTCCTCAGCATCCAGAAGACTTTTCTGAACTTCACGCAATTCGAGCCCTGAGAGTGCTCCCAGCCGGTAGCGCTCCAATGCTATTTCAAGATTTTCACGCGCCACATCCAGGTTCTGTTCTTCCATCTGCACAAGCCGGAGATTGTTTTCGTATGCAAAATAGATGGTCAGAAGCTGGGCTTTTATATCCTGCTCTACCTCCTGAAACCGGAACATACGGTTCTCAACCTCAATTAGCGCATTCGTTTTTTCGCGCCGGCGGTTGAACCCATTAAAAATATCCATGCCCAATGTCACCCCGTAATTAAATGTTCCGGTTAACTGGTTTTCAAGTGCCAATTCACCATAATCACTGATTGTTCCTGTGCCGTATCCCCGATATGCATGATTGTATCCCGAAGAAAAGGTAAGATATGGATATGAACGTGAAGCAATTATTTTGTAGTCAAGTTCAGAAATTTGCTGGTTTTTCTTTGCTATCTGCAATCCGGTGTTGAAAGTAAGCATTGCCCCCATCAGTTCATCATAAGAAAGTTCCGAATTAAAGATTATGGAAGTATCCCTGAGTGCAATTTCAGTTTCAAGATTATCCAGCGCCATCAATTTTTTCAATCGAACCTGTGATTCCAGAATGGCTTCATTCTGTCTTGCAAGGCGGGAGCTGTCGGCATTGAGATATACAATGGATTGCAACAGTTCGAGCTTTGATGATGCGCCTAACAAATAGCGTTCTTCATCAATCCGCACCCTTTCGCGCGAAAGGGAAACTGCGTAGTTCATATTATTGAAATAATTCAATTGCTGAATTAGGTAATAATATTCAGAAACAATTTGAGCCACAAGATTTTCCATATACATTTGGGTACTAAGCTCTCCCATTTGTTTCAGTTCATGCAGTTTTTGATAGCTTGTTTGCACATTGAAACCGCGAAATAAAGTCATATCAAGGTTTAATGCTGCTGAGCCAGTAGTGTTATGTATTCCGCTTGATTTTCTTTGAGAGCCGTCATTCATGTTCTGGGTTGTTGATGTTACGTTCCCCCCATATCTGTTGGTTGTTGTTACGGTAGGAAAAAAACCCGCATTTCCACGGCTATAATTGTTACTGGAAATTTCCTCCTGATTCCGGGCAACTTTCACCGAAAAATTTTGCTCCAGTCCGGTTACTATGCATCTGCCCAAATCATAAATTTCCTGAGAATAAGCATTCTCCGAAAATAATGAGATTAATATAACTGAGATAAAAAAGCTGATTCTGAAGAGGTTACTCATTTTTTTCTGCAATAAATGTATTTTCAACATCATTTTTCGATTCACTTGAGATTAAGAGGTAAATACCGGGCACCACATATAGTGTCAGGAATGTGGAAATCAACAGACCGCCAACTACGGCAATCCCCATGGCAACACGGCTTTGTGCACCTTCTCCCAGTCCAATTGCGAGGGGTAAAATACCTAAAATAGTAGAAAGGTTGGTCATCAGAATCGGGCGAAACCGGGCGGCAGAAGCATATCTAATCGCTTCGTGTTTGTTCATCCCCGCCAGCTTTCTTTGGTTGGCAAATTCAACAATCAAAATTCCGTTTTTAGACACAAGTCCTATGAGCATTATTATGCCAATTTGGCTGAAAATATTCATGGTTACTCCAAAATACCACATGAACAACAGCGCTCCGGTGAGTGCCAGCGGCACGGTCATCATCACAATAACCGGGTCTTTGAAACTTTCAAACTGAGCAGACAGCACTAAAAAGATGAGAACAATTGCCAGAATAAAGGCAAACATCAAACTGGATGAACTTTCCATAAAATCTTTTGAGTCGCCGTCAAGAGCTGTGCGAAAGCTATCATCCAACAATTTGTCGGCAATTTTATCCATCTCCTCAATTCCTTCACTGATGGTTTTCCCGGCGGCAAGATTTGCAGATATAGTAGCTGCAACAAAACGGTTATACCTGTATAGCTGTGGCGGCGCCGTTGATTCCCTCAGAGTTACGAAATTGTCAAGCTGAACCATTTGTCCTTTGTCATTCCTCACATAGAGCGAGGTCAAATCAAGTGGCTTGTTGCGTTCTTGTCTGGGCAGCTCTCCTAAAATCTGATACTGCTTTCCATTCATTATGAAATAGCCAAAGCGCTGACCGCTCAATGCAAGTTGCAGTGTTTGTCCAATATTTCGCGTTGAAACACCTAACAAATTGGCTTTGTCGCGATTGATCTCTATCTGAAGTTCCGGTTTTGTAAATTTCAGGTTCACATCGGGCATAACAAAAGTGGGATTGCTGCTCACTTCCGCCATGAACTCCGGTAAAACCTCCCTGAGCTTATCGATAGTGGGAGCCTGCAATACATACTGGATCGGGGGGCGGGCGCGTCTTCCTCCAAAAGTTGACTGTTGCACAACAATTGTTCTGGCTTGGGTTTTCTTACTTAGTTCTTCTGAAAAGGCGCTGGCAATTTCCTGCTGCGAACGTTTCCGTTCAGAGGGATTAACTAAATTTATCCGTACAAAGGCAAACGTTCCTCTGACCATGGTAGTAATTTTTTCGCTTTCGGGAATAATCTCTTCTGCCAGTTTAGCAATATCTTCAACATAATCGAATGTGTAATCGTAGGTTGAGCCCTCTGTTGTAACTATTCTTGCATTCATCTGCGAGCGGTCTTCCATTGGCGCCATTTCAGCGGGAATGACCTTCCACAAAATGAAGATCAGCATAAAAGATCCGATTAAAATAAGCAGTGAAACATATTTTCTCTTTAAAAAGTTCTCCAGAGAATTCTGATAAGTCGTATTCAGTTTCACAAAAAACTTCTCGCTCCATTTGTAAAGCCTGCTGCGTTTTTTTCTTGTTCTCAGCAGCTTGGTTGAAAGCATGGGCGTAAAGGTGAGAGCCACAAACGAAGAAATGGCAACTGCCCCGGCAATCACAATGCTGAATTCGCGAAAAAGCCTCCCGGTCATTCCCTCAAGAAAAACAATGGGGAAAAAAACAGCCACCAGAGTGATGGTAGTGGCAACAATAGCAAAAAATATTTCATTTGCACCTTTAAATCCTGCTTCCATCGGCGACATACCCTGCTCTATTTTCACATAAATATTCTCCATCATCACAATGGCATCATCCACCACCAGACCGATTGAAAGAACAATAGCCAGCAAGGTGAGAACATTGATTGTAAAGCCTGCAATGTACATGATGAAGAACGAGCCAATCAGCGAAATGGGGATCACCAGAATTGGGATTAATGTTGTACGCCAGTCGCGCAGGAAGAAGAAAATGATAATCACAACCAGTAAAAATGCCACATAAATTGTGGTTTTCACTTCATCAATGGATGAGCGGATATACTCTGTGCTGTCGAATCCTATCTCTATTTCCACATCATCCGGAAGGTCTTTTTTGATAAATTCGAGACGCTCATAAACATCATCAACAATGTCGATATGATTTGCACCCGGCTGGGGGATTATTACAGTTGAAACCATTGGCACTCCGTTGATTTTCATTATTCCTCGCAAATCCTCCGCTCCAAGTTCCGCGCGTCCAATGTCGCGCACCCGGATAAGCTGGTCTCCGGATTGTTTAAGAATCAGATTGTTAAACTCTTCGGGAGTTGTCATCAGTCCTAATGTCCGGATAGTCAGCTCGGTGGTGTTCCCTTCAATACTTCCTGCCGGAAGCTCAACATTTTCCCGGTCAATTGCATTCCTCACATCCAGCGGTGTCATTTGATAACCTGCAAGTTTTACCGGGTCTAACCAGATTCGCATGGCGTATCTTTTTTCACCCCAGATGCTGACTGCACTAACGCCTGAAATAGTTTGCAGCTGCTCTTTTAATGTTAGCTCAGCTATTTCAGAGAGCTCCAGTAAGGAACGTTTGGGGCTTTTTACTGCCACATTTAAAATTGGTTCCGCATCAGCATCCGCTTTTGAAACCGTAGGAGGGTCGCAATCCCGGGGTAGAAACCGTTGCGCCTGCGAAACTTTATCGCGTACGTCGTTTGCTGCAGTTTCCAAATCGACAGACAACTGGAATTCCACTGTAATCCAGCTTCTTCCCTGGCTGCTTCTGCTGGTCAGTGAGCGAATTCCCGGAATTCCGTTAATGGACTGCTCCAATGGTTCGGTTATCTGTGTTTCAATGACATCACTGTTTGCTCCGGGATAAGATGTGGAAACCGAAATAATCGGCGGGTCAACACTGGGAAATTCCCTCACTCCCAGAAAAGTTAACCCAATTGCTCCAAAGAGTATAATAATCAATGAGAGAACAGTGGCAAGTACTGGCCGTTTTATACTTATAGATGACAGACTCATTTCGATTCGCTTAATAAATGATGATTGGTTACCAGTGTATCCAAATGCACCGGAAGCCCTTCTCTAAGCTGAAGAATTGCCGTTGTCAGCAGGGTATCGCCAAAATTTAGTCCGCTTGTAATCTGAATCCGCGACTCTGTCCGCAATCCTGTTTTCACCTTTTTTTCTTTGGCTTTTCCATTGCTCAGGATATACACTTTTTCGCCTTCCATTTCAGGAATTAAAGCTTCTGTGGGTATGGAGACAGCATTTTCAATCTGGGAGAGCTGTGCCCTGACGCTGGTAAATCTTCCCGGTCTCAACTCCTCATTGGTGTTGGGATAGAGTGCCCGCGCAACAATAGTGCGAGTGTTGATATCCACCTTTGGGTCAATTGCATAAACCTTAGCTTCAAAAGGGTTCGGAAAACCGTCAACTGTAAAGCTGACAGGAAATCCGGGAGTTATCTGTCCGGCATATCGCTCCGGTATTGAAAATTCAATCTTTAGCGGGCTTGATTTCACAAGCCGCACAATTTTGGTTTGCGTTGTGGCATAAGCTCCTTCACTGATCATCCGCAGCCCGACTATTCCATCGAAGGGAGCACGCAACTCGGTTTCGGCAATACGCGCCTCAAGTAACATAATATCGGCATCAATAGATTGCAGTTCAGTTGCCACCTGGTCATAACTCTCGCGGCTGATGGCATCCCGCTCAAGCAATTGGCGCTGCCTGAATTCACGTTCCCCAACCAGCTTCTTCTGAGCTTGTAGTTTCAGCAACTGCGCCTGCAATGGTCTGTCGTTGATTTTTGCCATCAATTCGCCTTTTTTCACTGACCTTCCTTCGTCGAAATAGATACCAACAACTTTTCCGGCGGTTTCAAACGCAAGATCAACCTCCTCATCGGGCAATAATGACCCCGTACTGTTTATGAACTCATGCATTTTTGTGGGAACCAAAACAAATCCACTGGCATAAAGTGGTCTTCCTCCACCCATCGCCCCTGCCATCATTTGCGGATTTGCCGAATCGCGGGATTCCCAAAGGGGTCTTAATTTCGGATACAGAATGATTGCTGCCAGCAGCAAAACCATGATTACTGTAACTGATAACCTAAAAATGTTTTTCTTAGCCACGCTATTATCTCTTAAAATGTTTTTCTAATTGCAATTTTCTCTAAGATGGTTTGACTTGCAAATTCTGAAAAGGTTAAATTAGGGAAGCTCACAAATTTAAAAAAGTTTTTCTTTTTGCACTGCCGGGTCTTTTGTTGCTACCATCATCTCCTCTAAAATGTATCCGGCAGTTTCCACATTAGGGACATGGGGGAAGGAGAGCGTCAGTTTATGATTTATCTCACGCATATTTGCTTTTGAATCATTTTTCTGCACAAATTGTACAATTTTCAAAAACAGCGCTGAGCGATAAAACGGCGACTGTTGGTCTGATACAAAATAGCAAATCATCTTGTTTTCTTTCAGGATTATCTTTTCTATGCCCAGCTCCAGAGCCTTCCACCGGAGCTTAACCACATCAAGAAGTTCGCGCGATTGCAAAGGCAGTTTTCCAAAGCGGTCTTCCAACCCTTTACGAAACTGATCCAGTTGTTTTTGATTTTCAATGTTGTCCAATTCGCGGTAGAGTAGCATCCGCTCTGTGGTTCCCGGAATATATTCCTGTGGAAACAACAGCTCCATGTCTGTATCAATATGGCAATCCTGAGTAAATCTCACAGTGGTGAAAGTCTCTTCTTTTGCTTGTTTATCTTTAGGGAAAACAGTGCTGAACTCTTCCTGACGAAGTTCCAGTATCGCTTCGTTGAGAATCCGGTGATAGGTTTCAAATCCGATGTCTGCAATAAAGCCGCTCTGCTCTGCGCCCAGCAGGTTTCCGGCACCTCTGATATCAAGGTCCTGCATGGCAATGTTAAACCCGCTCCCCAGGTCTGAAAATTCTTCGATAGCCTTCAGCCTGCGCCTTGACTCAGGGTTTAGGGTTGCAAGCGGCGGAGTGAGAAGATAGCAAAATGCTTTTTTATTGGAACGTCCCACGCGACCGCGCAACTGATGTAAATCGCTCAAACCGTAATTTTCAGCATGATTGATTATAATTGTATTTGCATTGGGAATATCGAGACCCGATTCAATAATGGTGGTAGCCACCAGCACATCATAATTGCCCTGAATAAAATCCAGCATTACCTTTTCCAGTTTTTGTCCTTCCAGCCGGCCATGTGCAACCACTGTGGAAATTCCCGGAACAATCCGCTTTATGGTATCTTCCACCTCATAAATATTCTGTATCCGGTTATGCAGGAAAAACACCTGCCCGTTTCTTGCCACCTCATACAGAATGGCTTCGCGAATGATTTGCTCATTAAATCCGTGAACTTCGGTAATAATGGGATAGCGGTTGGGTGGGGGGGTACGGATTATGGAAAGGTCGCGTGCACCCATCAGCGAGAACTGGAGTGTGCGCGGTATGGGCGTTGCAGTCAGGGTGAGTGTATCCACATTCACTTTTAACCTCTTCAGCTTTTCCTTCACCGAAACTCCGAATTTTTGCTCCTCATCAATAACGAGCAACCCAAGGTCTTTGAACTGAACATCCTTGCTCACCAGCCGGTGGGTTCCGATGAGAATATCCACTTTGCCTGCGGCAAGCTCCGCAACTATTCTTCGAGTTTCTGAGGCTGATTTAAACCTGCTGATGTATTCAACCCGCGCCGGGAAGTCTTTCAGCCTGTCGGAAAAAGTATTATAATGCTGCAAAGCCAGAATAGTGGTAGGCACCAGCACAGCAACCTGTTTACTGTCGGTTACTGCCTTAAATGCAGCCCGGATGGCAATTTCCGTTTTGCCAAATCCCACATCGCCACAAATCAGCCTGTCCATGGGAATCTGTTTTTCCATATCTTCTTTAACGTCGGCAGTTGCTTTTTCCTGATCGGGAGTGTCTTCATAAATAAAGGAAGCTTCCAGCTCATTTTGCAGATAAGAGTCGGGCGAAAATGAGAATCCCTTTTCCGTCAGACGTTCAGCATAAAGGGCAATCAACTCTTTGGCAATATCCTTTACCCTGGCTTTAGTGCGGTTTTTCAGATTTTGCCATGCACCGGTACCCAGCTTGTTCAACGAAGGTTCCGTGCCGTCCTTCCCTTTGTATTTTGAGATACGGTGCAGCGAATGAATATTAACCAGCAATGAATCGTTATTTCTATATATCAACCGTACAGCTTCCTGAATCTTGCCATTAATGTCAGTATTTACCAGACCTGCAAATTTTCCGATACCATGATCAATATGAACAACATAATCCCCGGGATGCAGTGTGTTCAATTCCTTTAGCGTCACTGCCTCGCGCTGGTCTTTTCTGGTTTTCAGCTTAAACCGGTGATAGCGCTCAAATATCTGATGATCGGTATAACAGCATATTTTCAAATCGTGGTCAACAAATCCCTGCGATAAAGTGAAGTTAACCGGAATAAAATTCACCGTTGATTTAACATCACGAAAAATTGCCTGCAACCGCTCAATCTGTTTCTCCTGATTGGAAAGAATAAGGACTTTATACCCCAGGCTTAGATACTCTTCCAGATTTTCACCCAACAAATCAAATTTTTTATTGAATACCGGCTGTGGGGCATTGGAAAATTTAAAAACTGTTACGGGTTGAAAACCGGGCTCAATGCCCCAGTCGCAAACTGTTTTGCTTTTCAATTGATTTTTCAGGGTTTCTCCTGAAACAATCCGGTTGAAAAGATTTTCGTCATCAGTCCTGGCAATGATAGTTTGCCGGTGAATTTCATTTACCTGATAAAAAAAACTGTTCAGACTATCTCCGAAAATAATTGTGCTGCCGGGCAAAAACTCAAGTAGCGAAATCCGGTTTTCTTCATCTTCACGGGTGTGAATGTCGGGAATGACAGTTATGCGCTTCAGGTTTTCCTTTGAAATTTGGGTGTCAATATTGAAACTGCGCACCGATTCCACTTCATCGCCAAAAAAGTCGATGCGGTAGGGGTCCTCATTCGAGTAGGAAAATATATCCACAATACTTCCGCGCACGGCAAACTGACCGGGTTCATAGACGAAATCTACCCGTTCAAAACCATATTCAAACAAAAACTCGTTGATGAAGCGAATTGAAATTTTATCACCAACATTTATTTGAAGCGTGTTTTTTTCAAAATTTTCCGGCGAAATCACCTTTTCCACTATCGCTTCGGGGAAGGTAACAATCAGGTATGGATTTTCGCTGTTCTGAATAGTGTTTAACGCTTCGGTTCTTTGAACAATGAATTCCTGATCGGGCTGGTCATACTGAATGGAACGCTTGTAGGATGAAGGGAAGAAAATTACAGATTGACCCAAACCCAAATTATTTAGGTCGTCATACAGATAGGCAGCTTCTTCCCTGTCGGCTAACAAAAAGAGCATACTATTTTGAAGAATTTCCGAAAGGTTGGCAGCCAAAATTGTTTTGGAAGAGCCAATAAGCCCCTTCAGGTGAATTTTTTCACCGGGGGGGGCAGCGAGTTTCTTTGTCAGCCTGGCAAACTGCTTTTGCCCCTTAAAATATTTTAGAAAATGTACAGGGTTCAAAATTTCCTGAGATTTTTCACAAAAATATCAATAATGGATGACTTGTATTATTAGGAATCAGGCAAAAGCGGCGTATGTGAATTCCGATTTAACGTTTCAAAGCGTGCTGAAACTTCTTTTTTCTTCTCCTTTTTTTTGGTTTTTTAACCGGTTTTTCTGCTTCATACCGGTCAATCTTCTCATTATTTGTTGTTTGCCAGTTCATTTCTGCACTTGCCAAAACTTCTTTTTTGGGTATTTCGGGTTTTTTCCCGCGCTTGTTAAGCTGAATAATCTCTTTCACCTCCTTTAACGAAAGCACAAAAGCCCCGGGGATTGCATCACCTTCAATGGTAAACCAAATTTCTTTTTTCAGATAATCTGTTTTCAGCGGTTTTGCAATTCCTTTCGCCATCTCCAGACTAATCAGCTCTTCGGGAAACTCCTGGCGTGCTTCCATATACACATCCAGTTCATACAGCAGGCAGCATTTCAGCTTTCCGCAGGCGCCCACCATTTTTTGAGCAGCTGGCGACAAGCCTTGCTTTTGGGCTGCATCCGAAGAGATGCTGGAGAAATCCGTTCGCCAGCTGGAGCAGCACAATTCCCTGCCGCAAGAGCCAATTCCGCCCACAAGTCCCGCTTCCTGCCTTGCGCCGATCTGCTTCATTTCCACTTTAATCTTAAACTCGCGGGCATAATGCTTTATCAGTTCGCGAAAGTCCACACGCTCATCGGCGACATAATAGAAAATGGCTTTTTTGCCGTCTCCGTGATATTCAACTTCCCCAATTTTCATTTTGAGCCCCAGCTCTGAAGCCAGCTGTCTTGCCCTGATTAAGGTGGGTTTTTCCCTCTTTCTTGCTTCGTTCAGCGTAAGCAAATCGTTAGGGGTGGCTTTTCGGTAAATGGTATTTAAAGTGTAGCGCTTCGGGTTTTTCACTTTTCGTTCAAATTGCTTCTCCGCATAGTAACCCGTTAAAGAAACTTCACCCACGTCATGCCCGGGTGCCATTGCCACTACTACTTTATCTCCTCTCCTTAAAGGTATTCCATCTGTATTTCTGAAAAACTCTTTTCGTGTTGTTTTAAACCTAACTTCAACTATATCTGTTTGATCCGATGTGTCCGGTAAATCATTCCGCCAGTTATATATACTGGTTCTATCATCAGTTTCTATAGTATTGAACGCACATCCTGCACAACTCATAACTCCTGTTCTTTATAGAATTCTTTTGCAAAGATTGAAAAAAAGATTTAATTGTCCTTAATTATTCTGTTAAATTTTAAAAAACTAATGTAGCCGGCAGTTTAACAAAAATGAGCTGAGCCATGAAAAAACAGAAAATATTTTGCAAACTATGTGGCTGATATTTTTTCAGGCAAACCAAACTATTATCTTTGCTAACCATGACAGGAAAGGGTAAATATGCGGAAACGCCTTTGATGCGGCAATATTACAAAATCAAAAGCCAGCATCCCGATGCGGTTTTGCTGTTCAGGGTAGGTGATTTTTATGAAACTTTCGGTGAAGATGCGATAAAGGCAGCTGATATATTGGGTATTACCCTCACTCGCCGGGCAAATGGCGCTGCCAGCTATGTGGAATTAGCCGGTTTTCCGCATCATGCATTAGACACTTATCTCCCTAAGCTGGTGCGTGCCGGACAACGGGTAGCGATTTGCGAACAGCTTGAAGATCCGAAACTTGCCAAAAAAATCGTAAAACGCGGTATTACTGAGCTGGTTACTCCGGGCGTTTCCATTAATGAAAATATTCTGGAAAACCGTGAGAACAATTTTTTGGCTTCGGTTCATTTCGACAAAAGAATGGCAGGCGTTGCCTTTATGGATATTTCTACCGGCGAGTTTTTAACTGCCGAAGGAAACTACGAATATATTGACAAGCTGCTAAGTTCATTTCAGCCCAAGGAAGTGCTGTTTCAGCGGGGAAGAAGTCAGGAATTCACTGAAATTTTCGGAAGTAAGTACTACACCTACAATCTGGACGACTGGGTTTATACCGAAACAGCCGCCTCCGACCGGCTGGTCCGTCATTTTGAAACGACCTCTCTGAAAGGATACGGCATTCAAAATATGCTACTGGCAATCATCGCCTCTGGAGCTGTTCTTCACTATTTAGACCTGACACAACATCATCAGATAAAGCACATTACCGGACTGAGCCGGATCGAAGAGGAGCATTACGTTTGGTTAGACCGGTTCACCATCCGCAATCTGGAACTTTTCACGCCATTGCACGAGAGCGGAAAATCACTGATTCAGGTTATTGACAAAACCATCACCCCCATGGGTTCGCGACTTCTGAAACGATGGATGGCTTTGCCGCTGAAAGATATCGGACCTATCAGTGAAAGGCTTGACACTGTTGAGTTTTTCCTGAAGCATCCCGAAGCAAGGGAAAATCTTGAAGACCATCTCCGGCTAATCGGTGATTTGGAACGGCTGATTTCAAAAGTGGCTGTGGGACGAATCAACCCCCGCGAAATGGCACAGGTGAAAAATGCGCTGAATGCCATTGTGCCCATCAAACAGACATGCGCCGAAGCGGGAAACAAAATGCTCAACCGTTTCGGCGAACAGCTGAACTCCTGTGAACTGATCAGGAACAGGATACAGAATGAATTGGTGCATGACCCTCCAACTGCGGTAAATAAAGGTAAAGTGATTGCCGAAGGTGTTTCGCAAGAGCTTGACGATTTACGGGAAATTGCATACTCAGGGAAAGATTATCTTCTGCAAATACAGAAGAGAGAGAGCGAGGAGCATAAAATCCCATCCCTGAAAGTGGGATTCAATAATGTTTTCGGATACTACATTGAAGTACGCAATACTCACAAAAACAAAGTTCCTTCCGATTGGATTCGGAAACAGACCCTTGTGAGTGCAGAGCGATATATAACAGAGGAGCTGAAAGAGTATGAATCAAAAATTTTAGGTGCAGAAGAGAAAATTTTAGCTCTTGAGACAAAACTTTTCAATGACCTGGTTTTTGCGCTTGCCGAATATATATCTGCAATTCAGTTGAATTCATTTATCATTGCACAAACCGACTGCCTGTTGTCATTTGCCAATTGTGCTGAGAGCTATGGATATTTCCGCCCGGATGTAAATGAAAGCACAGAAATTGAAATTCTTGAAGGGCGGCACCCTGTTATTGAACACCAGCTGCCCATTGGTGAATCGTATGTTGCAAACGATGTGCTGCTAAACCAGGAAGAGCAGCAAATTATCATTATCACCGGTCCCAACATGTCCGGAAAATCAGCGCTTCTCCGGCAAACTGCATTGATAACCCTGCTGGCGCAAATGGGTAGTTTTGTGCCGGCGCAGGTGGCAAAAATTGGGCTGGTAGATAAAATATTTACCCGTGTGGGAGCTTCCGACAACATCTCATTGGGAGAATCCACATTCATGGTGGAGATGAATGAAGCGGCAAGTATTCTGAACAACGTTTCAGACCGGAGCCTCATTCTTTTTGACGAACTGGGGCGCGGTACCTCCACATACGATGGTATTTCCATTGCATGGTCGGTGGTGGAGTATTTGCACGAGCACCCGCGCTCAAAAGCCAAAACTCTTTTTGCTACTCATTATCACGAACTGAATGAAATGGAGGGCGCTTTTCCGCGCGTGAAAAATTTCAACGTTTCTGTGAAGGAAGTGGGCAACAAGGTGATTTTTCTGCGAAAACTGGTTCCCGGCGGCAGCAATCACAGCTTTGGCATCCATGTGGCAAATATGGCAGGAATGCCCAAATCGGTTACTAAACGCGCAGGGGAAATTCTAAAAAAACTGGAAGGCAGCAAAGGCGGGGAGAAACTGACAAAACCACTTGAGGAAATCGGCTCCAAACGGGAAGGAATGCAACTCAGCATTTTTCAACTGGACGACCCTGTCCTGAAACAGATACGTGATGAAATATCAAAGATCGATATCAATAACCTCACCCCCATAGAAGCGCTGAACAAACTAAACGACATTAAAAAGCTGACCGGACTGCGTTAAGAGTTTGTTACTAAATAACTTAATCATTCAGGCTAGTTCTTTTGCACGCCAACTTCGTTAAAAAACCTCGCCGTAGCTATGGCTCTCTTTATCTGATTATCTGAAAACAATTTTGGGCAGAAATATTGATTTTATCGAACTGAGTTAAAGAAAATTGAAATTGTTTTCAAAAACCTAATTACTGCCTTTGTGTTGTTCTTTAAAAAGAATCATTCTCAACCCGGTTCAGGGTATGTTTAAATAAAAGTAACTGAATATGTAAACATTTAAAAAGTAAAAGTATGAATGCTGAAGAGATTAAAAGATTACGCGACAAAGAGAATCAAAAAAAGATGACCACCGTAGCCGGTGCACCGGTTGCCAACAGCCAGGATTCGATGACTGCCGGCCCGCGCGGACCGATGATGCTGCAGGATGTATGGTTTTTAGAGAAACTTGCTCATTTTGACAGAGAGGTGATTCCGGAGAGAAGAATGCACGCCAAAGGT
>JACDJA010002225.1_pt1 | contig 14305 bp, 15 predicted proteins | sample 7449241 | NCBI WGS metagenome assembly JACDJA01 (sample SAMN14253289, study PRJNA609438) | sludge metagenome | isolation source: initial anaerobic sludge | collected 2018-12-20 | reverse complement strand
CGCACCCCGCGCCGCGTCTCGCCGGGCAACAGCAGCAGGGCCGCGGCGAGCAGCGGCAACAGCACCGGCAGGATGGGCAGATGGTGCAGCCAGCCGTTCATGGGTTCTCCCCTTCGCGGCCGTCGACGTGGTCGGTGCCGCTCAATCCACGCAACGCCAGCAGCACCACCAGGAACAGCGCGGTGGTGGCAAAACCGATGACGATCGCGGTCAGCACCAGGGCCTGCGGCACGGGATCGGCATACAGTGCGGGATCGGCGCCACGGACCGCGTCGATCACCGGCGGGGCGCCGCTCTGCAAACGCCCCATGCCGAAGATGAACAGGTTGACCGCATAGCCGAGCAGCGACAGCCCCATGATGACCTGAAACGTGCGTGGCCGCAGCAGCAGATAGATCCCGGACCCGGCGAGTGTGCCGATGGCGAGCGCCAGCACGATTTCCATCAGGCGCCCTCTCCGGCGGGTTTGCGAGGATGGGCGCGCAGGGACTGGTGGGCGATCGCGATCAGCATCAGCACCGTTGCGCCGACCACCAGCATGTACACACCGAGATCGAACACGAGCACGCTCGACAGGTGCACTTCGCCGAGCAGCGGCAGCGCGCCGTGCCAGGCCAGACTGGTGAGGAACGGCGCGTCCGCCAGCCAGGCGGCGGCGCCGGCGCCGGCCGCGCTCAACAGACCCACGGTGATCCAGGTGAGCGGATGAATGCGCAGACGGGATTCGACCCACAGCGTGCCGCCGACCACGTATTGCAGGAGCAGCGCGGTGGCCAGAATCAGGCCGCCTACAAAGCCACCCCCGGGCGCATTGTGGCCGCGCAACAGGAAAAACAGCGAAACCAGGATCGCCATCGGCAGCAGCAGGCGCACCAGCACCGCGGGCAGCATCATATAGCCCGCGGGTAACAGGGCGTTCGGTTCCGGCACGGGATCGTTCTGCTCGCGTTGCTGATGCGGCAGCGGCACACTTTCGGGCGCGGGACGGAACCGGCGCAGCAAGGCAAAGACCGACAGGGCGACGATGCCGAGCACCGTGATCTCGCCGAAGGTATCGAAGGCGCGGAAGTCGACCAGGATCACGTTGACCACGTTGCGACCGCCCCCCTGCGGCAGCGACTGTTCGAGGAAGAAGGGCGAGATGCCATCCACGCGCGGCCGGCTCAACACGGCATAGGCGAGCCCGGCCAGTCCCAGACCCGCGGCGCCGGCCAGCAGCACGTCGCGCACGCGGCGCAGGTGGGCGCTGACCGCCACGCGCTGCTGTCCGGCGTAACGCTCCTCGCGACGCGGCAGCCAGCGCAGTCCGAGCAGAATCAGCACGGTGGTGACAACCTCGACGGTGAGCTGTGTCAGCGCCAGGTCGGGTGCCGAGAGCCAGACGAAGGTGAGGCTGGTGGCAAGCCCCGCGCCGCCGGCAAGGATCAGCGCCGCGAGGCGGTGATACTTGGCCTGCCAGGCCACCGCCAGGGCGCACACGCCGCCGATCAGCCAGAGCAGTACGAACGCCGGCTCGGCTGGCGTCGTCTGCCGCGTGCCCCACGACATGCCGTTCACCAGAACGGACAGCCCGACGCCGCCGAGAACCACACCGACCAGCGCCAGCAACTGCGCCTGCAATCGCCGCGGCGACAGACGCTCGATGAGCCGTGCCGCACGGGACGTCACGACCCGTTGCAACCCGTCGAAAATGCGCTGGCCATCGATGCGCTCGAGCAACGGCACCGTTTCGCTGGTGCGCCAGAGGAAGGCGCGATACAGCACGGTGCCGCCGACCAGCGCTGCGGTGCTCATGACCAGCGGCAGGTTGAATCCGTGCCAGACCGCGAGGCTGTACGCCGGCGCATCGACACCGAGAATCGAGTCGGTCGCCGCCCGCAGGAAGGGGCCGACGGTGAGCTCGGGGAAGATGCCGACCAGCACGCACGCCGCCACCAGCAGCCCGCTCGGCAGCAGCATCCAGCGCGTCGGATCGTGCGCTTGGCGCGGCAGATCTGCGGACTGCGGCCCGAAAAAGACCTGGTGAATGAAGCGCAGCGAGTAGGCGACACTGAACATCCCCGCTACCGTCGCGGCAAGCGGCAGAAAGACGCGCTGCCAGTCCGGACGGTCGATAAAAACCGTTTCGGCGAAGAACATTTCCTTGGACAGGAAGCCGTTCAAAAGGGGCACGCCCGCCATCGCCGCCGCGGCCACCAGCGCCAGCGTGGCGGTGATCGGCATCGCCGCATACAGCCCCGACAGGCGCCGCAGGTTGCGCGTGCCGGTTTCGTGATCGACGATACCTGCGGCCATGAACAGCGAAGCCTTGAACGTCGCGTGATTGAAAATGTGGAACACCGCCGCGACCAGGGCCAGCGCGCTGTTCATGCCCAGGAGCAGGGTGATGAGCCCGAGATGGCTGATCGTCGAATACGCCAGCACGCCCTTCATGTCCTGCTGGAAGATCGCGAGGTAGCCGCCGATCACCAGCGTGCACAGCCCGGCGCCGCCGACGATCCAGAACCACGCATCGGTGCCGGCGAGCACCGGCCACAGGCGCGCCAGAAGAAAAACACCCGCCTTCACCATGGTCGCCGAATGCAGATAGGCCGAGACCGGGGTCGGCGCCGCCATCGCGTGCGGCAGCCAGAAGTGGAAGGGAAACTGCGCGCTCTTGGTCAGCGCGCCCAGCGCGACCAGACCCAGCATCAACGGGTACCACGGATGCGCCTGGACCGCATCGCGTGATGCCAGCACGGTGTCCAGGTCGTAGCCCCCCGCCATGTGACCGAGCAGCAGCATCCCGCCGAGCAGAGCCAACCCGCCGGCACCGGTCACCACCAGCGCCATGCGCGCGCCGCGTCGCGCATCGACGCGGTGGTGCCAGTAGGCGATCAGCATGAACGACGCGAGGCTGGTCAGTTCCCAGAACATCGCCATCTGGATAATGTTGCCGGACAGCACGATGCCGAGCATGGCACCCATGAAGGCAAGGAAGAAGGAAAAGAAGCGCGGCACCGGATCGGTCGGCGACATGTAATAGCGTGCGTACACCACGATCAGCGTGCCCATGCCGGTGACCAGCAGGGCGAACAGCCAGGCAAAGCCGTCCATGCGCAGATCGAAATTCAGGCCGAGCGCGGGTGCCCACGGGATGTTCATGCGCAGCACGCCCTCCGCCGCGACCTGCGGGTACAGGCTGGCGACGACCAGCGTGGCCGCGAGCGAAACCGCGCCGGCCAGCCAGGCCTCGGCATTGCGCGCGTTCGACGGCAAAAATGCTGCGAACAGGCTGCCGACGAAGGGAAGCAGGAGAATGAAGAACAGCGTCATGAATTGCATTCTACCGAACGCAAAATCGGTGCACGCCACCTCGCGGCGGTGCCGGGGGCCGCTGGCGCTTCAGTGTTGATACGCGTGCCGCAACAGGGCAAGATTCAGGCTTGTGCCGATCTGGCGGCGCGCCGTGCGCGCGCCGAGTTCTCTCGTGCCGAGGAAACCCATGCCATCCCCCCGCACCCTGCTCGCCGCCACCGATTTTTCCGCTCCAGCACGTCACGCGATGGAGCGCGCCGCGCTCGTTGCCCAGGCGCACCCGGACGTCCAGTTGACGCTGCTTCACGTCGTCAGCGAATCGGCCCTGGACAGACTGCGCCGGCTGCTGCCTGCCGAGGCCGGCGGTTTCGAAGTCGGCCTGCGCGCCCAGGCCGGGCAGGCACTCGCGGAACTGGCGACCAATCTTGCCACCCGCTACGGCACCCGTTTCACCACCGAACTGATCCACGGTTCGCCGCTCGGCACCATCTCCGACCTTGCCGAGGCACGCGACGCGGACCTGCTGGTGATGGGCGCACGCGGCACTCATTTCGTGCGCGAGATGCTGCTCGGCTCGACGACCGAGCGGGTGCTGAGCAAGTCGCGTCGCCCGCTGCTCGCAGTGAAGCAGCGACCACAGACCCCCTACCGGCGCATTCTCGCTCCGGTCGACTTTTCGGTGCATGCGGTGGCCGCCGTCAATACCGCGCACACCTGGTTCCCCTACGCCGACATCGTGCTGCTACACGCGTTCGAGGTGGACATCGAGTCCACCCTGCAACTTGCCGGCCTGAGCGACGCGCAGATTCACGCCTACCGCATTCATGCACGCGAGGCCGCGATGACCGAAATGGAGGCTTTCGTTGCGCAGCTCGACGTGCCTCGCGCACGGCTGACGCGCCAGTTCGTGCGTGGTGCAGCGACCTTACGCATCATCGAACACGAACAGACCATGGATGCCGATCTCGTCGTCATGGGCAAGCACGGACAATCCGTGATGGAAGAACTGCTTCTCGGCAGCGTCACCAAGCACGTGCTCGCCCACTCCACGAGCGACGTATTCGTTGCCAGCCAGCCCGCCTAGCCCGCGTGCGCCCCAGGTGTTGCGGATTTTGCGGGGCGAGGGAATTTTCCCCACGACGGGCCGGTCAAGCTGTCGTCTCCTGAAACGAGGTCTGCCATGCCGATCCGTCTGCGCTTCGCGCTGCTTGCGCTCCTTTTCCCTCTGTCCCTGTACGCGGCGGACAGCCCGAAAACCGGCACCTATTACGGCGGCAGGGCGACCGACTATCCCGCCTGGTTCAAGGAGAGCTTTCTCGACCTGCGCGAGGACGTACGCGAGGCCGCGCAGTCTGGCAAGCGCGTGCTGCTCATCGTCACCCAGGACAACTGCCCCTATTGCGCCGCCCTGGTCGAACGCAACCTGTCGCAGCGCAGCATCGAAGCAGCGCTGAAGGCGCGCTTCGACGTCATCGCGGTGAACATGTGGGGCGACCGCCCGATTTCCGGCCTCGACGGCCAGCGCCACACGGAAAAGACCTGGGCGGCGGCGATGAAGATCCAGTTCACCCCCACCCTGCTGTTTTTCGACGAAGCGGGGAACACGGTGCTGCGGCTCAACGGCTACGTGCCGCCGGCGCGCATGCAGGCCGCGCTCGACTGGGTCGGCGAACGCCGGGAGAAAGCCGTCGCCTTCCGCGATTTCGTCGCCGCGCGTGAAACTGCATCCGGCGCAGACGATGCCCTGATCGTGGAGGATTTCTTCCTGAAGAACGCAACCGACCTGCGCCGCCGCGGCAAGCAACCAAAACCGCTCGCCGTATTCTTCGAGCAGAAGCACTGCCCCGACTGCGCGGTGCTGCACCGCCGCGTGCTCGCCGACCCCGAGGCGCGTGCGGCGGTGGCGAAGTTCGATGCGGTGCAGCTCGACATGTGGTCACGCAACCCGGTCACGACGCCCGGCGGGCGCCGCATGCCGGTACGCGACTGGGCGCGCCAGCTCGGCGTGAACTACGCGCCGGGCATCGTGCTGTTCGACGCCACCGGCACGGAAATCATCCGCTGGGAATCGTCATTCCGTGTGTTCCACACCCTGGGCATGTTCGATTACGTGAGTTCCAGTGCCTTTCGCGGCGAACCCAGCTTTCAGCGCTATCTCTCCGCGCGTACCGAACACATCCGCGAAAGCGGCCGCGACGTGAATATCTGGCGCTACGCCGACGAACCCGTCGCGCCGCGTTAGCGTCGCGCCGAACGCTCCGTCACCCCGGCGAACGGCGGGATCCAGATGTCCGGGCTGGTTCATCCGGCACTTTTTTCGTGGGGGGCATGCGCGGCCGGGCGCGCGCAACCGAGGGATTGCGATTCTCCAGCGTCGCCCCGGGCCCGCCGCGCAGGCAGGGGCCCACGGCGCCGGTGACGCGCTACCGCCCGTCGGCGTCGGCCTGCTGGCGAACGAGCAGTTCGAGGGCCAACTGCATCGCATCGAGACGCTTTTCCAGCATTTCGATGCGCTTGTCGGCCTGCGCGTCGCCTGCCATGCGGCAGGATTGGCGCATCTTCATCATCGCCGGCTTGCGCTGGGCGCAGCGGTCGCCACCCGCCATCGGCCCCATGCCCATCCTCATGCCCATGCCCGGCGGCATTGCAGCCGGTGCCTCACCCGGCATGGACGCCGCCGGCTCGGCGGGCGCTGCGGGTTCTTCGGCGCGCGCCACCCCAGGCAGGGCAAGCACGGTGGCCAGCGTCATCACGCCGGCAAGGTTGCGGATTGGGTTCATATCGATCTCCTGATGGACCGGCCTGGCGGCCGGCGATGGCAAGGTGCCGGTGCCGAGGGACCCGCCATCGGCCAGCGTTGCGGCGCCCGCCCGCGTGCGGGCAAGCGTCCGGGTACGCACGCGGCGTCCATGCCAAGTGACCGGCCGGCCGGCCGTTAGTTCTACGGCGTTTACGCGCCCGCTTCCGACATCGCCTCGACCAGGCGCTGCAATTCATCGCGGTGCAGGGCAGCCAGCCGTTCGACCAGGGCCGCGCCGGCGGGCAGCATATGGATCTCGACCACACGCCGATCGAGGCGCCCCGGCTTGCGGGTCACCCACTGCATCTTCTCGCAGCGGTTGATCAGCGCGACCACACCGTGGTGCTTGGCCTGCAGGCGTTCCGCGAGTTCGCCGATGCTCGCCCAGTCACGTCCCGGAAACCCCCACACGTGCAACAGCAGCTGATATTGCAGCGCGGTGATCCCCTCCGTTTGGCAAAGCTCCTCGCTGACGCGCAGGAAATGGCGCAGCACGTAGCGAAAATCCGACAAGTGCTCGTAATCGTGCTTTTCGAGTTTTGCGGCAGCGTGCGCACGCTGCCTTGACGAGATCGCATTCATAGGCTAAAAATATTCTATCACGTTGTGATAGTTGCAATTCCGGTTGCAATTTCGGTTGTTTACTGTCCCACCATCGAGGAGGCTGACCATGAAACTGAGTGCCCTGACCCACCTGCCGCTTTCCGCCGACCAGGGCTGGCCGGAAATCGAACGCATGCACCCGCGGTTCGTGAAGCTGTTTGCCTTCATCGTGCTGCCCCTGTCGCTGTTGCCCCCGTTGATGCTGCTTTACGCCGGCAACGCCCACCCCGAAATGTTCCCCGCCCAGTTCGCCGACAAGAACTGGGGGCGTCTTGCCGGCGTGTTCTTCCTCGCCGAAATGGCCACGCTGGTCGTGATGGGCTGGCTCATCCGCCAGGTCGCCCTCACCAACGGCCTGCGCCTCGACCACCATGACGCCTACCTGCTCGCCGCCATCGCGCCGATTCCGCTGTGGCTGTCCGCGCTGGGCCTGCTGGTTCCCAGCCTCGCGTTCAACGTCGTGCTCGCGCTCGCCGCCCTCGGCCTGGCGTGCGGAATCATCTATCACGGCATCGAGGGATTGTCTCACACGCGCGAGGACATCTCGGCGGCAGGCGTGGTGCAGACCGTCATCGGCGCCGGCCTGGTGGCGTGGGCGCTGCTGCTGATGCTGGTGGTCATGCTGTAAACCAAAACCGTTCCCCCGGGGGCGCCGCGACACGGCGCCCCGTCGTTTCATCCCGTCTCGCCCCCCCCCAACGCCGTCATTGCCGTAGGCGACCGGCCGCCGCCCTCGCGCGCCATCGCCCCGGCACACGCCACGATGCGGTAAGCTTCGGCCCGGCTCCGTCCACGCCACGCCGCGAAATCCGCAATGGAACTGCACCAGTTTTTTCTCTACCTTGCCATCATCCTCATTGCCGCCCGACTGTTTTCGGAAGTCGCGGGCCGCCACGGCATTCCGCCGGTAATCGGCGAGCTGCTGGCCGGGCGCATCATCGAGCATTGCCACCAGCGTGCAGTGACGCCTGGGCGGCAGCGCAGCCAGGCAGGCCGCTAAGGACGCGCCGATCAATTCAATATCGTCGTTCCAGCGTACGCCAGAACCCAGTCAAATCAAGCATCTGGACCCCGGCGTTCGCCGGGGTAACGAATTATTCAGCGCTTCACTAAAGAGAGGCCCACCATACTGTCCAATGCTCCAAGGGTTTCACCTTGAAACGACTACGCACGACGACCGGCGAATCGGCCGACGGGTCGAGGCCGTTGATCTCGATATCCTCTTCGACCTTGCCGAGGAGTTCGGGAACGTCGTACATTGCGCGCATTCCTGAGCGCACCCGGTACAAAATCCGCGTCGGCCACGGGTTCAAGGCTACCGAGTCAGGCTGCTAGAATGACCCGTCCACCGGCCCCGTGCCGGCTCGGTTCCTCCCCACTCCACGCATGACGCTGCTTTTCACCGTCCTGATTCCGTTTGCCGGCGCCGCCCTGGTTGCGTTGGCGCCGCATTTCGGCCGCGCGCATTCGGCGTGGGCGGCAGGCGTCGTCATTTCTGCCTCGATGGTGCTGCTGACGCCCCTCGCGTCGCTGCCGTTCGCCGGCGAAATGCTGATCCAGCAGCAGGACTGGATTCCCGCGCTCGGGCTCAACCTCGCCTTCCGCCTCGATGGTCTGTCGCTGCTGTTCGCCGGCCTCATTCTCGGCATCGGTCTGCTGATCGTGCTCTACGCGCGCTACTATCTGTCGGAACGCGACAGAATGAGCCGCTTCTACGCCTACCTGATGCTGTTCATGGGCTCGATGCTCGGCATCGTGCTTTCGGAGAATCTCATCCAGTTGTTGATCTTCTGGGAACTCACCAGCCTGTCGTCATTCCTGCTGATCAGCTACTGGCAGCACCGCGAGGAAGCGCGCCACGGCGCGCGCATGGCGCTGGCGGTCACCGGGCTGGGCGGCTTCGCCATGCTGGGCGGCTTCCTGCTGCTTGGCCACATCGTCGGCAGCTACGAGCTCTCCGACGTGTTCGCCTCGGCCGACCACATCCGCGCGCACCCGCTCTATGTGCCGACGCTCATCCTGATCCTGCTCGGCGTGTTCACCAAGTCGGCGCAGTTCCCCTTCCATTTCTGGCTGCCGCACGCGATGGCGGCACCGACACCGGTATCGGCCTACCTGCATTCGGCGACCATGGTGAAGGCCGGCGTGTTCCTGCTGGCGCGCCTCTATCCGGCGCTCTCCGGCACGCCAGAATGGTTCTGGCTGGTGTCCGGCGCGGGGCTCGCCACGCTGCTGCTCGGCGCCTACACGGCGTTGTTCAAGCACGACCTCAAGGGGCTGCTGGCGTACTCGACCATCAGCCACCTCGGTCTCATCACGCTGCTGTTCGGCCTGTCGACCCCGCTCGCCGCGGTCGCCGGGGTGTTCCACATCATCAACCACGCCACCTTCAAGGCTTCGCTGTTCATGGCCGCCGGCATCATCGACCACGAGGCCGGCACACGCGACATACGACGCCTGAGCGGCCTGTGGAAATACATGCCCTACACCGCGACGCTGGCGATGGTCGCCGCCGCCGCGATGGCCGGCGTGCCCCTCCTGAACGGCTTCCTGTCGAAGGAAATGTTCTTTGCCGAGGCAGTGCACATCGCCGAAGGGCACGGTAACTGGCTGTTGCCCGCGCTGGTGACGGTGGCCGGTGCGTTCACCGTAGCCTACTCGATCCGCTTCATTCACGACGTGTTCTTCAACGGCGAGCCGGTCGACCTGCCGAAGACGCCGCACGAACCTCCGCGCTGGATGACGGTGCCGGTGGAAATTCTGGTCGTGTTGTGCCTCATCGTCGGCATCGCGCCAGCGTTCACCGTCGGCCCCCTGCTCGCAGTCGCCGCCGCCGGCACGCTGCAGGCACCGCTGCCCGAGTACCACCTCGCGCTGTGGCATGGCTTCAATACCCCGCTCATGATGAGTCTTGTCGCGCTCGCCCTCGGCACGGCGATCTACCTCGCGCGCCGGCCACTCATCACCTGGCATGAGGCCGGCATCGGCCGCGCCGACGCACGCGTCGTCTACAATACTCTTGTGAACGGCCTGATCGGTGCGGCGCTGCGCGTCACGCGCGCCTTCGATACCGGCTCGCTGCAGCGTGAGGTGTTCCTGTTCGTCGGCGCCGCGCTGGTACTCGGCGGCGCGCCCTGGCTGGCCGGCGACACGCCGCTCACCGGCAGCCGCGCCGGCCTGCCGCCCGATGCTGTCAGTCTCACCGTCGCCGCCACGCTCATCCTCGCCACCATCGCCACCGTGGTCTGGCACCGCCAGCGCTTTGTCGCGCTCATCACCGTCGGCGTCGTCGGCCTGGCGGTGTCGCTCGCCTTCATCAAGTTCTCCGCGCCCGACCTCGCGCTCACCCAGTTGTCGGTCGAGGTGGTCACCATCGTCCTCTTGCTGCTCGCGCTCTACTTCCTGCCACAGCACGGTGAGGCGGAGAAGAGCCGCGCGCGTGTGGGACGCGACGCGGTGATCGCGCTCGTCGCCGGCCTGGGCACCGCGGCGCTTGCCTGGGCGGTGCTGACGCGCCCCTACGATACCATTGCCGGCTACTTCCTGGCGAACAGCAAGCCGGGGGGCGGCGGTACCAACGTGGTCAACGTCATCCTGGTCGACTTCCGCGGCTACGACACCCTCGGCGAGATCACCGTGCTCGCGCTCGCCGGGCTCGGCATCGTCGCGCTGCTGCAGAACCTCAAGTTCGCCGCGCCGCTGCGCGATGCCGCCGGCCGCCTGTGGAACACCGACGCGCATCCCGTAATCATGGCGACGCTCACCCGTATCCTGCTGCCGCTGGCACTGCTGGTCGCGGCATTCATCCTGCTGCGCGGCCACAACCAGCCGGGCGGCGGCTTCATCGCCGGCCTCGTCACCGCGGTCGCTCTGACCGTGCAGTACCTCGCCAACGGTGCGGCGTGGACCAATGCGCACCTGCGGGCGCCGCTCTCCCACCCCAGCTCTCTCCCGCAATCGGGGAAGGGGGCGAACGTGATGCCCACACCGAGATACGACAGCCATCCTCTCATCATCTGGGGCCTGGGCATCGCCACCTTCACCGGCATGGCGAGCTGGGCCTTCGGCCACCCCTTCCTTGCCTCGACCTTCGGTTATCTCGATTGGCCGATCGTCGGCAAGTTCGAACTCGCCTCGGCGATGGCCTTCGACCTCGGCGTCTTCCTCGTCGTCGTCGGCGCCACGGTGATGATCCTCACCGGCCTCGGCGACCTGCATCGCACCGAACCGGTCCGCCCGGAGACCCGTTGATGGAAGCCCTCATCGCCCTCGTCATTGGCGTACTCACCGCAGGCGGCGTCTTCCTCGCGCTACGTGGCCAGACCTTTCCGGTGGTGCTGGGGCTCACTCTGCTGTCCTACGCGGTCAACCTGTTCCTGTTCGTGATGGGCCGACTCGCCATCGGCGTGCCGCCCGTCATCAGCGAGACCGCCTCCGGCTACACCGACCCGCTGCCGCAGGCACTGGTGCTCACCGCCATTGTCATAAGCTTCGGCATGACCGCCTTCGTCATCGTCCTCGCGCTGAAGGCGCGCGCCGAACTCGGCAACGACCACGTCGACGGCCTGCAACACGAGGAGGACCGGCACGCATGAATCTCGCCGATCATCTGCCCGTCCTGCCAGTGGTGCTGCCGCTCGTGGTCGGCATCCTGCTGATCACCCTGCGCAACGCCCCGCCAGCCTTGCAGCGGGGGGTGAGCGTCAGCGCCACGCTCACCCTGCTGCCGCTCGCGCTCGCACTCGTCCAGGCGACCGGCGACGGTACCCACCTTGTGTACAAGCTCGGCAACTGGGAAGCGCCCTATGGCATCGTACTGGTCGCCGACCGCCTTGCTGCGTGGATGCTGGTGACGACCGCGCTGCTCGCGCTGTTCGCGCTTTGGTATGCGTTGATCGGTATCGACACCCACGGCCGGCACTTTCACGTACTGTTCCAGCTACAGCTCTTCGGCCTGAACGGCGCCTTTCTCACCGGCGACCTGTTCAACCTGTTCGTCTTCTTCGAAATCCTGCTGCTCGCGTCCTACGGTCTTCTGCTGCACGGCGGCGGCCGGCTGCGGGTCAAGGCGGGCCTGCACTACGTCGTCATCAACCTGGTTGGCTCGACGCTGTTCCTGTTCGCCGTCGGTACGCTGTACGGCGTCACCGGCACCCTCAACATGGCCGACCTCGGCGTAAAGCTCGCCGCCACGCCGCCCGAAAACCTGGCATTGGTGCAGTCGGCGGCGCTGCTGCTGTTCGGTGTGTTCGCGCTGAAGGCGGCGCTGCTGCCGCTCCATTTGTGGCTGCCCGCCGCCTACGCCCACACCAGCGCGCCGGTCGCGGCGCTGTTCGCGATCATGACCAAGGTCGGTGCCTACAGCATCCTGCGCGTCTACAGCCTCATCGCCGGCGAGGCTGCCGGCCCCCTGGCCGGCCTGCTCGACGCCTGGCTGATGCCAGCCGCGCTCGCCACACTCGCACTTGGCATGGCGGGCGCGCTGGCGAGCACTTCGCTGCGCCAGCAAGCCGCCTACCTGATGGTTGCCTCGATCGGCACGCTGCTGGTCGCTTTCGGCCTCGGCAGCAGCGAAGCACTGACCGCCGGCCTCTACTACCTGCCGCACACCACTTTCGCCACCGCGGCGCTGTTCCTGCTGGCCGACAGCATCGCGCACGGCCGCGGAGAGCAGGCCGACCGCTTCGAATCCGGCCCCGCGATGCCGCGTGCGCGCCTGGTCGGCGGCCTGTTCTTCGTCGTCGCCATCGCGGTGGCTGGCATGCCGCCGCTGTCGGGCTTTCTCGGCAAGGTGATGCTGCTGCAGGCCGCGATCGCTTCGCCGTGGATGCTCTGGGTGTGGGTTACGGTGCTCGCCACGGGTCTCGCCGGCGTGATCGCGCTGGCACGCAGCGGCAGCCTCTTGTTCTATCGCACTCACAGCGCGCACGACGTGCCGCTCACACCGCCGTCGAACGTCGCGCTGGCACCGACGTTTGCGCTGCTGGTGCTGGTTGCCGGCCTCGTCGCCGCCGCCGGCCCGCTGTCCGAGCACGCCGCCGCGATCGCCGCACAGCTCAAGGCGCCGCAGCATTACATGGACGCCGTGTTGGGAGGCACGCGATGAGACGCTGGTTGCCGCACCCCCTCCTGAGCGTCTCGCTCGTCGTCCTCTGGCTGCTGCTGGTCAACCAACTTTCCACCGGTCACCTGGTGCTCGGTGCGCTGCTCGGCTGGCTCATCCCCTTCGCCACCTCGCGCTTCTGGCCGGAACAGATCCGCATCCGCCATCCCGGCGTGCTGCTGCGCTTCCTCGGCGTGTTCGCCGTCGACATCGTGCGCGGCTGCTTCCATGTCGCCTGGCTGATTCTCAAGGGTCCCGCGCGCCTGCGCCCGGTCTTCGTCGAGGTGCCGCTCGATGTCGAGAGCGATCTCGCGATCAGCCTGCTCGCCAACACCATTTCGCTGACGCCAGGCACGGTGTCGGCGCTGCTCAGCGGGGACCGCAGGACGCTGATCGTGCATACCATCGACACGGATGATCCCGCGGCGCTGGTCGCCGAGATCAAGCAGCGCTACGAGGTGCCGCTGAAACAGGTTTTCGAAGGAGGAGACGCCTAATGCTCGCCACCGTCATTCCCATCGCCTACGCACTGATCACGCTCGCCTTCGCGATGAGTTTCTGGCGTCTGATCAAGGGCCCCGACGCACCCGATCGCATCCTCGCGCTCGACACGCTGTACGTGAACACCATCGCCTTGCTGGTGCTGCTCGGCATCCATCTGGGCAGCGCGATCTACTTCGAGGCTGCGCTGCTGATCGCAATGATGGGCTTCGTCGGCACCGTCGCGCTGTGCAAATATCTGCTGCGCGGCAACATCATCGAGTAAGGCCCCTGCCATGACCGACACCCTGCTCGCCGTGCTCGTTCTCACCGGCGCGATCTTCACCTTCATCGGCTCGCTCGGGCTGGCCCGCCTGCGCGACTTCTACACCCGTCTGCACGGCCCGACCAAGGCGACTACACTCGGCGTCGGCTGCCTGCTCATCGCCTCGGCGCTGTTCTTCAGTCTGCACGACGACGGCATCAGCCTGCACGAGGTACTGGTCACGCTGTTTCTTTTCATCACCGCGCCCGTCTCCGCCCACCTGCTCGCCAAGGCGGCGCTGCACCTCAAAGTGCGCTCGCTCGCACCGACACCGCGGGCCGGCGACGCGCAAACGACCGATCGCGGCTAGAGCCGGGGCTGTCCGGCCCTGCGCCGGAACACCAGGTCCCACACGCCGTGCCCCAGGCGCAGCCCGCGTTGCTCGAACCTGGTGAGCGGCCGTGTGTCGGGGCGCGGCGCGTAATCCGCCACGGTGTTTTCCAGCAGCGGCTCGGCGCCGAGCACGGTGAGCATCTGCTCGGCGTAGTCCTGCCAGTCGGTGGCCAGATGAATGTAGCCACCGGGCATCAGCCGGCTCGCCAGCAGGGCGACCAGCGGCGGCTGGATGAGGCGGCGCTTGTGATGGCGCTTCTTGTGCCAGGGGTCGGGAAAGAAGATGTGCACGCCGGCCAGACTCGCCGGCGCCAGCATGTGGGTGAGGACGTCGACCGCGTCGTGCTGCACGATGCGCACGTTG
>JACDJA010002222.1_pt1 | contig 14310 bp, 16 predicted proteins | sample 7449241 | NCBI WGS metagenome assembly JACDJA01 (sample SAMN14253289, study PRJNA609438) | sludge metagenome | isolation source: initial anaerobic sludge | collected 2018-12-20 | reverse complement strand
GTTGTTTTCTAGCCAAGCCTGAGTTTGTCTACCTGGGTTACGTAACCCCTGCATCAAACCCTCTGCTATCATCTGGGCTTTAGGTAGCAGTCTTTTCTCCCCCACTGCCTTTATAATTTCGTTCTTGAATGGAGCGGTATCATCTACTAGATTCTTACCTATACCAGAGAAGGCTTTATTATATATATCCGATGATCTAACTTTAGCTACCTTTTGGGCGACGATATTATCCATCTTATTAAAGAACTTGCTACCGAACCACCCGCTGTCTGCTGTCTTGTCAAACTGTGATGCTAGATCAGTATACTTAGTAGCACCTAAAGTTTTAGTAGCTTCATTGGCACCCTTAATACCAGCACTTATGCTACCCTCTGCTGGTTGCCTAATAGCTTTAAGACCCTTTATAGCTGCTGGCATTATAAAATCTACAGCTAGATCAATAGCCGCACCAGTTGCTAATTCTCTTGGTATGTTGATGTCTTCACCCTTTAATAATTTAAGTGATGCAAGACCAGATGATGCAGCTAAGCTACTGCCTATAGATGGTATTGCTACAGATGCTGCCTTAGATGCCAGAGATAACCCAGTATTAACTGCATTACCGCCCTGTATTAAAGCTGCTGCTTCTTGTGCTGCACTAGCGGCTCTTAGATTTTTAACCAAGCTAGTACCTTTTATAGCATCGCTAGTACCAGCAGATAACATCATCAATGGTATATTCTCTGCGGCAAAACGTGCAACACCACCTAACTGTTTGCCACCAAAGGCAGAGTTAGCTAGATCAATTCTTGATTGAGTATTTATATTCTCTGCAAACTTTGTGTCTTGTTCCTTAGTATCATTTCTAAATGCCTTTTGTCCCTGAATAGCTAGGTTGTTTGCTATTGGCCCATACAATGACTGGTTAAATGATTCGGTAAAATCAAGGAACTTATCACCTGCTTTAGTGGACTTATCTTTTTTATCAACACTAATCTGTTGTAGAGTTCTCTGGGCTCTGTACCTAATTTCATCATCGCTTTTACCAGCACGTTCCTCATCAGATATTTTAGATAGATCATAGCTACCGTCGGCTACCCTCGTTAAAGCATCTATTGTAGTTTGTCTTGTCTTCCTATCATTTAGTAATAGATCATAAAACTTATTTAGATCCATGGTAGCATTACCAAAAGGTAGTGTAGCCTTAGTTGCATCACCATAATCACCACCCTGTGCTGGTAAATCATATTGTGCTAGTTTGGAAAACTTATCATAGCTACCCTCACCATAAAGTTTCTCTGTTAGGCTCTTACCTAATTCATTAACCTGCGGTGATATATTAATAGGGCTTTCAAACAATTTCTTATCAAGATCCTTAAGCATATCTAGTGTAACACCACCGCCAGACTGTTGGCTATTTATGGACTTGAGTGGATCATTAGTAATACTCTGTAGATCTGCATTATCTTGTGCATCATATAAAGACTTGTAGGCTGCGGCTTCTTTCTGATTATACTTATACTGTGTCTGAACAGAGGCATTAGTTAATGCCTGAGATTCCTCGGGTGATAGGTTGAGTGTTCCAGTTATGCCTAGCTGTTTATATAGATCTGCTGCTGTTGCCATATTACTCCTATTGTAAGTACTGACCTATGTTATAGTTCTCATTCGTGTATATATCCATTGGGTCTCTACCATCTGGGTACTTCTGTCCGTTCTGCCAGAAGTTATCACCCCTTAAAAGGAATGCCATGCCTGCCGCTTTGGTATCACCAGCTGCTGCTTTAGCTTCAATCCTCTTTAATAGATCCTGTCTTAGTGTTACTTCATCTGGCATCTGGCCACTACCAGATCCATCTCCACTACCATCACCGCCGCTACTACCTCCGCTTGATCCACCACCACTATAGCCACCAGTATTAACTACCCTTGTTACCACTGGCCTTGCTTCATTGGCAGCTTGCATAACTGCTTGGGCATTTAGTCCACCTTGCAATCCACCTAGCGAACTTCTGAATTGACCAGCTAGTTGTTTACCGAATAGATCAACCTGTGCTAAGGCTGGGGCTGTGGCTGTTCCAAAAAATCTAGGTAGTTCTTGAGCTGGCATACCTTTAAAGTCAAGCCCTCTCGCTTGGGCTCCACTTGCAATAGCGGCTAGTGCATTAGCTTGAGCACCTTGTAACCCAGTCTTAATGTTAGCACCTGTTTGCTCTGCCTGACTGATAGCATTATTAAAGTTATCTACAAGAGGTGCAGCACCTTGTAAAAGTTTCTGATATAGTTCTGTTGCTGTTGCCATCTCATTCTCCTTTAGTTATAAACTGTTTGATATACTGGAGTGTTGGCTATCTGCTCTGCCTTTTGGGCTTGCTCGAATAGTTTATTCCTCATTTGTAATTCTGCTGCCTGTATCTTAGCTTGATCCTGTGCAGTTTTCAGATCAACCTGTGCTAGTGCTGGTATATATTTCTCACCGACAAACTGTGTCTGATCCTGGATAGGTAGACCGCTGAACATTAAGCCAGCCGCATTCCTATTATTAAGGAACTGGCGAAAAGCATTTACCTTTTGCTGATCGAGTGCAGTTTTCTGGGCTTGCCCGTAATCTGCTTGTGATTGTACCAGCTGTGCATTGTTATCAAATACGGGAGCATATCCTGCTATTAGTTGATTATAGTAATCTGTTACTGTTGCCATGGTTTTTCTCCTTTGTTCTTATGCTTATATTATACAACATCTCTGGCATTAAGAGAAGATTGTTACTACGTTATTATTGGAATCGTACTTTACTATATCGCCAGTTACGCCAGGTAGTTGTCTGCCTATCAGTATAAAGCCACCGCCATCGAGGTCTATCCTAGTCTGTACTCTGAGCCTGACCACATAATCAACTAGATCATTGTAGTAATCAACAACCTGTTTAGGATAGCGACGCAGTAGAGTTTCATCTATCTTGCTGGGGAATCTTGTACCTTGCATGTAATTATATTCTGGCATAATCTACTCCTATTTAGTGTCCGCACTATCGTGCTCTAATCTGTAACCAATCAGCTCTAACTGTTTACCAACTAGACTAGATTTAATTCTTATCTGAGAGTTACAACCTCGACCACTGGGTTTAATCTTTACTTTACGGTATATCTCACCTGAGAATGTATCGTCCTCATCTCCATCGTTCTCATCTATCTCAGGATCTTTTAATGATGGGCCGATGAATCTCCTAACATATACAGGTTTATTCCTGAACTGGTGATCCCAACCAATATCTACAGTGTACCCCTGAACAGCTATGAATGATGCGAATATTCGGTGGATCTTTTGGATCTGTACTGGAGAATCAAACCAGAAGTACGGTGAATAGTAGACAAAGTTAATCTCGGCACCTAGGTTATCTAGTGCAGCCTCAGCCTCAGATACAATAGGTAGGCAAGAGTGAAACTCAAACAACTTATTGATTCTCTTACGGCGGACACACCCGTTAACCCAAGCTGAATCATCATTGACCCATTCTCTTAAGGCTACATAGTACATCATCATGTGATCATTGATAGTAGATGTACCCCTAGCGTAGTAGACTCTTACTTTGTCATCATGGCACTGCACAAATACTTCCTCTGATTTAGCAGGGTTTATTCTGGCAAATTCGGGATCCATAATAGAACTTATCTTATCTGATACAGCACCAGTGAACAGGAACAATCCTTCCCTGTTATAGAAGAACACACCGTTCCTACCAGATGACACACCCTCTTGCGACATAGCCCCAACGTTTCCCTCTGTTGCCCTTAGTGATACACCAGTAGATATATCAAAGCCTGACGGAGATACAAATATATAAGGTGAAGTTTCAGCAGTAAAGATTAATGGCTCACCTCTCCATGATTCTAGGGCTACTACTGGGTTACAAGATGATTGCTTAGGTGTTAAGTCTGGTACCTGAACAAAGGCAGTTGATTCATATATGTGGTACTGTGGGCCTACACTATCTATAGTTGAGAAGACTACCTTATTAGGTGAGTTAACATCGTTAAGGAATAACCTATTCTCGTGGAAAAGAATTAGGCTTGCAATCGGTGGCTCTTGGCCAGCTGGAGATACAACGTCAGAGGCACCATCATTACAGTTATATTTCCTGAGTACCGACTTACCATCTACAAAGTATAGATCTGCACCAGCCTGAGCCATACGTACTCTCTTTACATCTTTAGGTATGCCAGAGTATATCAAGGTAGTCGTACCTGTAGCCTCTTCTGTTCGGTATAGTTTAACATCGGTGGACGTTCTAATAGCCCAGACTAGGTAGTCCTTACCATCACAACAATATTCTCTCTGTCCGATAGTTTCTCCTGAATCTGTAGTGATAGGCTTCATTAGAATATTTCTAGGGGTAGCTGAGTATTCGGTAGGCTTGTCTGGTTTACACTGCTTTAGCTCTTGGAATATATCACCCTTGATATGAGCTCCATCACCAGCTAATCCAATATGTATGTAGCAATCCTCTTTAACTACGGCATCACCGCACTCATCTGTACTTATATCGTCCACTAGTCTGAACATAATTATAGCTTCTGTGGTATCTTGAACACAGGTAGGGAAGTAGGCATCTACAACACCCCAGTTATTTACTTGCAGTTTACTAGACAATATAGTAGTACTAGTGATCTCATCACCAGGTAGACCACCAACTATTTTATGTGCAGATATTCTTAAGTACCCGCCACAGTTGTCGGGGTTATATGCTATGAATCTAACACCACTTAGTTTATTGGTGAAGCTTAATGTATCTCCGATAGTTCTATTATAATAAACGTAATCATAGTCGGAGTACCCAGGGAATCCAAGGGCTGGCACATCTACATCAATAAAGTTATTAAGCCTTTTAGCCCCAAGTCTAGATAGCAGTGGAGCCCTGTGCCGTGGCTCATTCTCACCTAGTAACCTAGCATTACGCATGTAAGGGCTGTGGTATCTAGCAATCTGGGTATCAGTATGTAAGTAATCTATACCACGTATGTCATATTGATCTAACTTCTTTCTATTATAATATCTAGTAACACCATTAGGACGTGGTGATAAAGCGGCTGAATAGTTAGTGCCGCCACCTAGAGAATATAGACTAGCCATGGTAGCCCCACACTGTAGGTATGACATCATCTTCTGCCATCTGATCAAAGGCATCATCTCTTGTCATTCTAACAATCTTACCATCTAGCTGACCCTGTACCATTGCAGCCTTGTCATAGTCATCGTTCATCATGTGAATACGTACAACTAGGGCATCTACTACTACATCACAGAACTTAGGTGGGAAGTTAATAGAATCATCAATGCTCGTTACCTCATCAGCACATGGTATGTAGCACATCTTTAGAATGTACGGACGGTCGAACGGTCTATCGAATACTAGACAGCCTTTTATAATTGTCCAGTTGCAAGGCTTACCGCATGGCTGGTACTCTGGGAATGGCCTACATTTACTGAATACTTTTCGGCTTTCATAGCCACTACTTAGATCTGATGATTCTAAATTCTCAGGGTCTAGTATAAATAACTCTGTAGCACGTGCATAGTTGTCTGGTAACTCAAGCTTGTTAACTCCGCTAGGTACGTGTCCGCTAAACTCTTCCTCGGTGAAACCAAGATCGTACCCCATTACAAGATCACTAACCACCCCACCGAGTAGAGATATTAATTCGTCATTATTAAGTTCGCAATCACTAAGAATAATCTTAGCCTTATCTAGTATCTTCTTAACTGGTGTTGTTCTAGTATCTGACATATATTAATCCTTTTCCACTCCAAGTACTTTACAGCATGCAGATTGTGCCGCTACAGCAGGGTAGTTATTCTTTTTACCTTTCCATTCTTTGCAGGATACGACTCCGCATAATGGTTTCATTACTCTTATTTCTTTCCTGTTACCCATCAGTCCGCACCCATTATCAAGTTTAGCACAAACATTATGCTTATGCATTGTCCTGTACTCTACGTCTCTATACACTGGTTTTTCAATTGTCGGGTTAGATGAACAGTGTGGGTACTCTGGGTTGGGGCTTGTCTCATAGTGATCAACAATCTTCTCGATGTTGACTACTTCGTATTGTTCCTCAAAGGTGTACGCAAACTGTTCCTCATAGACATCAGTCCTAACTGTTCCTCCGTATTTTAGTGGTAGTGTTTTTACGTTTGTTTCTTTGAACTGTATTAAAGTATTCTGCACAAGATCAGTACATGGATCTTGGACAGTAAACATTATAGGTTCGTAACCTTGTTTAGTTTCTACACCGAATATGAAGCCAGGGTTAAGCTCAACTTGATCGAAGCTGTTTGTCTTGATTAGACTAGAGGGACTGGCATTCCATGCCTTAACCCCAGCCATTGCTATAACTCCTCTGGCTGATCCACTAGGAAGTAGCTATTAGTAGATACTACATATAGTACTTGCTTCTTATAGTTAGGAGCTACAGGTACTACATCTGTTACACCACCAGGAATATTTGGGTGGAGGTAGTACATTTTGCCAACAGTTAGGCCGTGGTTATTAGTAGTAACAATCGGGCCGTGTCGTCTAATCTTAATTGTATCTTTATCTATCACATCAACTATCGCAAACTGAGATAGTGTATTAGTTGTAGCAGAGTAGGCTTTCTTAACCTTGCCATCTACTGGATCTACATAAGCCATAATCACACCCTCGTTAGGCATAATGAAACCGTGATCAGTTTGAGATATAGTAAGAGTAGTAACGCTCTCAGGGTTCTGGATACCTAGTTCTTCTATCGTAACCTTGCAGGACATTCTAGTTGTGGGGTCGGTAACAACAACAAAGAACTCACCAGGTAGTGGTAACTGTTTACATTTAGGTAAGTCGGTTACGTGTTTGACGCAAACTTCTTCTGCCATGGCTAGTACCCCCAACTAATTAATTCAAATTGAGGTGATATAACCTGAGCTGTATTAGATGCTGCGCCAACAGTAGATTGTATATTGCTAATCGATCCAGTATGCACACGATACTGTGTGCCAAATTCTATCTCAGCAGATTCACCAGCAGCTAATTGCACTGTCCAGCTAGTTTGTCCAGCAGCAGTAACGATAGCTTGTGGTGGTATTGCTTGACCTTGCAAGTGTCCCATTTGGTGGAACTCGTGGCTAAGACCACTAGTAAATGTAGAGATCTTACCTGGTCCAGCTATTAACCTAGCAAACGCACCAATCTCTATATCATAAGGCGCAGATGTTATGCCTACACAATTAGAGAAGTTAGCAACGAATCTATAAGTTACTTTACAGGTAGAGTTATTCGTAAGAACACATTTACCCATAGCCCCAATAGAGTTACCATTAGGTGCAGTACCACTTGGTCCACCTATATATATACCATTAACAGCTTGTCCAACAGCGTATAAATCACTTTGTGGGCAGACTACTACAGCTGGTGGTGGAGTTACAAACTGTGGGTTACCAGCGTTGTCTAATATAAGGTGCTTACAATCAGCACTAGGTTCACCCTTGTATCTAACTAAACAACAGTTGCCATCTAAACCAACTAGATAAACAGGTGTACCATCTGCAATCTTCTTCCACTTAGATGTATTGCCTTGGTGTTGTAGATAGTAACAGGTCTGATCTGCATCATTGTTAGGTGTAGGATCGCTTAAAGCTACAGGACAACCATCTTCATTTAGCCCAAGAACTTTGTATAGTTCGGTAGCATCAGGTGGGAAGTATGGCCCCCATTGGTCGGGGATCCCAGCAGCAGGATTACCTTTCCTCCACATTAACCATGAACAATCATGACATGGAGTTTCATCGCTAACATCTTTAATACATTTGAGAGTAAAGGTCTCTGCTATTCTACAAGAGTTAATGCAAGTTTCATTACCTCTTTCATCTAGGTAGCACAGATCACCATTGCTCTTTAGATACATTGAAGTAATAGATTGACATTTCTGTATAGCTGATCTTAAGTCTACTCTAGCTACTCCATCAGGGGTAGATATACATAGAGTACAATCATCTATAATAGATAATCGGATACGGTCCATTACGTCCCAGCCACTACACTGTCCGTTACATGTTGGCTGCTTACAACTATAACAACTCATATTTTATTCCTTTCTATTTATACCTACATTATACCATAAAGTGCTTATGTATTAAAGTACTACTAGGAGTTACTATAATGTGGTTGCTGTTAAAATGCCTCTGATGTCATTACCAGTTCCAGTGTCATTATCAGTTCCGCCAGATGAAGTTATGTCGTGTATAACATTAGTGTCGGCTTCAACAATAAATCTATTGATAGAGAAGTTCGAATTAGAACCATTATAGAATATACCATTAGACACTCTGTTGTTCTTTCTAGTAAGCCCTGCATCTTGTGCTATTCTTAGTGCGGATCCCCATACACCAGGTACTTCAAATTTAAAGTTAGTGAATATAGAATTTACACCATCCATATAAACTAAAGATTCTAAATCAAATGGGCCACCACCAGTGGTTAGTGAAACTCTTTGTACAGATACACCATTCATTAATGTGTTCAAACCAGCAAAAATTATTCCCCTAAGCCCCGCTGATACAACTATATCAATAAACTCAATATTGGAAATATTTAATGTCTCAGCTAGACCACCATCATTCTTAAATAAATAATTAACTGTCCCTATTGTATTGTAGTTTATATTTCTAAATGAAATATTATTATATACACCAGCAATACCACCAGTTAAATAGAATAGATCGCTAACTGTTTTATTAACTGTTAATCTTTGTGCGCTTGTTTGCCCACCGAATTTAAAGTTACTTATATTTGATTGTGTTGTTCCTGAAACCAAATTAGAAATAAACGTAACAGTCGCACTTCCGTTTGATATAAAATGGAAGTTATTAATATTTAATGGCGTGCTTTGTGCCTCAATTAAGTCCCCATATATACCATTGTTAAGTGGCACTACGGTAACATTATTAACATTGCCACCTCTACCAGCTGATTTTATAGCCTTTAAAGCACCACCAGATGTAGTACCGCCTCTAATATAAACATTGTTCACCTCAGCGCCACCAGTAACAAGTACAGCTGTAGCATAGAAGGTTGGTATATTAGTTACATTTATATCTATGTTACTAACAACAGATTCATCTATATAGAATATACTAGTTCCATTACCATCTACTGGACCATTAAAACTAATATTGTTTGCTATTGAGTTACTCCTTATCTGCGCTATTGGGCCTAAGCTAGCTACAGTATTTTCGAATAAAACACTTTCTATTATTGTCCTTGAGCCAGAACTAAAGAATGGTATATTAAGACCCAAGCTTGGGAACTTAAATGTAAGATTAGATATTTTTGTATCGGTACCAGTTGTTATTCTAGTACTTGGTGTTGCATCTATAATCACACCATCTTTAGTTTCGCCTTCTAGTTCAACACCAGCTGGGATATTAAAAATAGAACCAGTTACAATATGTGTACCATTCTTTAGTCTTATTTTTTTAATACCAGCACTAATAGCAAGTGCTATTGTAGGATAATGGCCAGAGCCATCAGTTGCAACTACAGCAAAGCTACCTCTACCATCTAGTTGTTTATCTAATATTTGTTCTCTAGCCATTATCTTCTCCTATCTAATTGATTAAAGTGTATTCTTTCCTCTAAACTCTACTGCGAATGTTTCACCAGATATAGGTGCATCGGTGAATGTAATATTTTGACCAGACACAGTGTAGTCAAGACCTAGTTTTTGCCTAAGACCATTTCTAAATACAGTGTAATAAAAGTTTGTTAATGAACCAGTTACTGTTAGTACGCTACCAGATAAGTTTGTATCTATATAATCTTCATTAGCTGGAACTGCTATTGGGGCAGATGCGCTATAGCTTACAACTTTACCACCAGCTGTTATACCGAGTGCTGATACAGCAGTACCAGTTAAATCAATGTCTATCAAGTGTAAGTTGGCATCTACAGTTGCGCCACCTTTTAATACTATACCAATTGGATCAGTACCAGATAGTCTATCAACACCTATAACAGTAGAGTTTTGTCCAGCAACTGTATCTGTGACTAACTCATCAGAACTAATACTAGCTATTAGTTCTGGTCCTGAGAACGATGCCTCAACTGGTGAATATACGCCACTAAGTGGGCCACTAGTATCTGAAAGTTGAAGTGTACTAGCACCTAATAATGTTTGCAATGTAGCGCCAGCCTCTTGAATATATAGTAATGTGTTCTCATTACCACCAACTTGGAACTCTGCATAGTTATCTGCGGTTTGATTATTATCTATCCTTAGGAAATCACCAGTACCAGGTGTTAATGTGATAGTAGTATCTTCATTTAATGCACCGCCCATTTCAACAACACCAGCTTCAACATTCAAACCGTTAGCAGCTAATGGTGTGTAAGCAGAACCCCATACAACGTTAGTACCATCAAATGTAAGCTGTTGTCCAGCAGTTGCGCCAGTGGTATCAAGACCAACAGTAACAGTATCAGTTGCAGATACAACTGCAGTTACTTTGTCGCTGCTTGCGAAGTTAATAGTGTTACCATTGGCTAGTGTTTCAGTAGTAGTACCATCGCTCATGCTTAATGAGAATGATGCAGCTGTTGGTACTTCAACAAATACAGCACCGTCCCAGATATAAAACTTATTGTCTGCTTGGTTGTGATAGATTAAATCAGTTTCACCAGTTGCAGGTAGGGTAGCAACACTAGTAAATTCATTATCAAAAGCGTTAGGCGCCCAGATAACATTCCCAGATCCATCAATTGTTAATACATCATTGGCACTTGCACCAGTGGTATCAAGACCAACAGTGATTGTGTCGGTAGCAGATACAACTGCAGTTACTTTGTCTGATCCAGCTACAGTGATTGTATCAGCACTTGCGATGGCTTCAGTAGTAGTACCATCAGTTATGCTAAATCCTGAGAAGCCAGCAGCAGGTGTCACCCATGTTGGTATTCCAGCTACAACTTGTAGAACTTGACCATTAGATCCAGGAACTACATATTGCTGCTCATTATTAGAATCGGTTACAACAACTGATCCAGGTGTAACTGACTTCCATATTTGTTTGTCTATTCTAATTCTTGTTTCTGCCATAATATTTCTCCTTTATTATTAATTACTTTTATACTCTATTCTTACTTTCTCTGCTCCAGCACCACCAGCTACTGAACCGAATGGTACATTGAACGTGAAAGTCGAACCAGATCTAACATAATCTGCAGATGCAGATTCAAACTGAACAGCTCCGTTACGCACTACTGTTATGTTAGCTGTTGGATCTGGTGCTATTGAAACTGTTACTGAGTTCCCAGAAGTTAAGTTATCAAACTCTTGGAACCTATCTATTAGTGGGGTGCCACCTACAACTAGTGGGGTAGCTACACCTTCTGAATCTATGATGTATGTTACACCAGTTAGCGTATTGGTATAAATTCTATTTGTCATTCCAACTGGTGGGTTACCAGCACCACTAGTTGTTAGTAAGCAACATGGTTTGTCGCATCTATTACCGCAGGGATTTCCACACATTTTACACATAATATTATCTCCTATATTCTACTGACATTATAACACTAATGCTTAGTTTTTTCCACCAGCAATTCGATCTTATCTACCTTACTATTTATCACATCTACCTTCTTATGTAGATTATCAATCTTCTTGTGGCCGTCCTTGTGCTTCTCTATAACACGAGCCTCTAGTTGGTTAACCTCAGCTTTAGTTGGAAGTGAATCTACCTTTTGTAAATTCTGTAAAAGTACCTGAGAGTTACCATCTAGTGCATCAGATGTTCTCGTCATGGCAACACTAATCTTCTCTGTAATATCAAACATCTTTTTATTATATTCTTTGTTCTGCCTAGATATAACTATATAAACCCAGACAGTCAAAAATATACCAAGCCCTATAAAACCCTGTTCTATTATCTTAGATATTAGTGCATCATTAAACATATTGTTATGCCTTCTCTGCCTTTTTAATTTTCTTTTTAATTGATTCTTCAACTGCATTCTGTAGCTTTTCAATCTCAGGTGCTAGTTTAATTAAGCTCTCTGGATTCTGGTAGTCTAACCCCTTAGGCTGAATGACGTACTGCTCCCCAAATACCAGTTTCTTTGCTTCACTAATTGTTGTAATGACTTTTACTTCCATATTATCTCCTTATACCCTAGTGTATTTAACTTTAAATGATATATAGTACCCAGTAGCCTGAGTTCTATTAGGCACATTAAGATACCCAGTACCGTTAAAGTAGTAGCTCCACTCCATATTCATGCTAGGTGCATTCACCATAGTCTGATCTATAGGGGCAGTAGTATCATTGGTCGGGTTGCCAGTGTACCTATAAGAACCTGTCGGCACTACCTCTGGTCTTTGGAACCCAGCAATATTAGGTACTGTAAAGAAGTTCCAAGAGTTAACAGCAGTTTGTGTAACTTGCAAAGTCATAAAGAATGTAACACTCTCTTCATCAGTAACTGTAGCATTAAGGCTAGTGTTCACTAAAACAAACCCAGTACCACCAATTGTTATGGTTGGCTGAGCTGGCGCTACTTGTCTTCTAATAGGGTGATTATGGTCTGCTCTTGCGGCCAATACTGCAACTCCAGGTGTTCCTGTTCTTATGGCAGTATCAGCTTCGTTATCAGCTATAGGGGCTACGTTAGAGAATATGGGGGCTACGTTAGACGTAACACCATTCACAGTTGTAGATATACCTGTAGTAGCTACTGTTACAACATTAGTTTGAATGATTGGTACAACTGCACTAGCTACACCATTGACTGTACTTTGTATCTGGTTAACGCTTGGCTTAGATAATACATTAGTAGTAGTACCACTAGCACTGGCTTCTAATAAAAATGTTTCTGTTGCATTACCACGGTATCCGCCGCCATAGGTAGAACTTAGGGATAGCCCTGGGCCAACCTCTAAAATTCTCTGTTTACCTAACGGTATGTAGTTTATTCCTTTACGTCCTGGCATTATATTTCCCTTTCAGGTGTTATTTTATTTGGCTTTCTAGTTCTTCAATCTCAGCCAAAGTTTGTTTATAAACTTCAATTCTTCTTTCTTCATTAGCAATCTGTTTTTGTTCGCCAATCTTTTTGCCATTGTTGTATTCTTTAAGTTTATCTATATTCGCTTGAACGCTAGCTATGTTGGCTTTAACATCTTCACTACTAACTTCAACATAAGATATTATTTTGATTACTTTTCCATCTACTATTCTAAACATACCATCTCCTTTTATTATCGCTATAAACAAAAAATTCAGTAACACGAGTCGAGGCGTCCCCATAAGGAAGGTCTCGGCTTGTATCACCGAATCTGTTGTGTATTATAGCATTTATCATAATTTAATATCAAGTCCTTTTTAGTTTACTGCCCTTGCCATCCAGCCGATGCAATACTCTAAGTTACCACTGCCGTCGTTGAAATTCTGTATACGAGGTTCAACTAAAACAGTTTGCCCTCTACCGTATAGCCACTTATTTTGATGGTTAGTAGAAGTCCAGTTAGGGTTAGGCACTGCTAGTACTAGCTCAAACTTTAGCACATTGTTGCTACGTCTGGCTCTACGCCTTGAGTAGCGTACTACATCATTAAACTCTGGTAGGTAGATAGCACGGTTTAATAAATCACCATAGTTACCACCAACCCCATTATCTTTAATAAATCTTCTAACTGGTAGCTGGTATGTCTCAAACATAATATGGTTATAGCCAACAATGCCAGGGTTATTTATCACTGTGTGATTATCAATCTCTGGGATAACGCTACCATCTCTAGTAGTGTTAGATGCTCCACCGTGGAAGTTTAAACCATTGTTAGCACTGTTACCAGGTGTAACGTGTCTTTTAGCGCCACGGACTTTAACATTATTTTTACTCTGGTTATTAGCTGCTATGCTACCACGCCTTATAACTAAGACAGGGTTCATAGCTAGTATTTCAGGTGTCATATCTCTAGTGAACAGTGTTAGCTCAGGGTCTTTCCAATCATAGAAACCATCAGCTGTTGGATCAACTGATGGATGCCCGTGTTGTAGTTGGGCTATTGTGGTTTGTGAATGGAATCTATTTACCTGGATAAATAGATCAGGGATCTGGATGCTAGCAACTTGTTTTTGAAATCCTGTAGTTGTAGTAGCCATATATTTATGCCTCGTCCCACTTTATGTAAACTCGTTGGTTAGGTACTATTAGCGATGGCCGTATAACAACATTAGTTATTGATGTGCGGTATCTGTTGCCTTCACCATTAGTATCACCACCATCAATATTAAGTAGCCAGGTTG
>JACDJA010002221.1_pt1 | contig 14338 bp, 15 predicted proteins | sample 7449241 | NCBI WGS metagenome assembly JACDJA01 (sample SAMN14253289, study PRJNA609438) | sludge metagenome | isolation source: initial anaerobic sludge | collected 2018-12-20 | reverse complement strand
GCAGTTTACCGCCCAGAAATTCCAGTCCGTTATTTACCAGATAGCCAACCAGTGTGGCGTGCTGCATGGGAAGTTCATGATTATATTCCGCCAGAATTTTGCCTTCATCCCAAAAAGCGACGCTGCATAAAACATCAGATGTCTCGATAGCTAAAATCATTTATCTCATTTGTTTTTTTAATAGAAACGGTATACTGATTGATCATTTATGAATGACTGAGTTTAAACAGTCTCCGCTCTCCATTCAGTTCGATAGTTATTTTATAATAATCATCCAGTTGGTTTTCAATCATTTGCGGCCATTCAATAAAAGAAACCGCGTCTGTATTTAACAATTCTTCCCATCCGAGATTGTCCAGTTCAGATATATCTTCGATCCGGTAAAAATCAAAATGATTCACCGAAATCGCGCCGGAGTAAATTTGAATAATCGCGAATGACGGGCTGGTCGCTTCCTCGTCTGTTTCCCAAATATTACAGATTTCTTTTACCAGAAACGTTTTCCCGCTCCCCAGATTTCCTTCCAGAAGGACGATATCCGAAGGCTTTAATATCCTTGCCAGCTCCCGCGCGAACGCTCTTGACTCTTCAATCGTTTCTGATGAAAAGGTGTTTATATCCCTCATATCCGAATGGATTTTATCCTTTTATTAATATAGAGACAGGAAATTAATGGAAAAACCCGGCTAAAACAAGCCGGGAGGAAATATTCATTTCTAAAAAACAGGTCACATCCCGCTATGCAATTGTACTGTTATTGCTTACCCTCGAGCTTGATAATCGGGAGGATCATTTCTTCGATAGAGATACCGCCATGTTGAAAACTATCCTTGTAGTGATTCAGATATTTATTATAGTTGGTGGGATAAACAAAATAGTAATCTTCCTTTGCAATAATGTACTGAGTATTGATCCCGCTTTTCGGCAGCTTCCAGTCAGACGGGTTGGGGACAATCGCGGCATGCTTTTTATCCACTTTCAGACTCCGCCCATATTTATAACGCAGATTTGTGGAAGTTTCGCGGTCACCTATTACTTTTGTCGCATGGAGGCCGCGGACACTGCCATGATCGGAAGTCAAAAAAACAGTCGCGTCGGACTGGGCGATTTTTCTCAGGATACCCATCATAGGCGAATGCTCAAACCAGGAGCGTGTAAGGGAGCGGTACGCGGCTTCATCAGGCGCGATATCCTTGAGAATCGGCAGATCTGACCGGCTGTGCGCAAGAATATCCACAAAATTCACAACAATGGCCAGCATTGACGCTTCAAGATAATTATGCATATCTTTTTCAAGATTTCTCATATCTTCGGTATTCATAACCTTCACATATTTCAGATCATTTCCGATATGAATTCCACTTCGTTTGAGCTGAAGATCAAGCAGTTCCTTTTCATACCGGTTCAGGCTTTCATCATCTTCATTCATGGACCAAAGCTGCGGATACATTTTCTCAATTTCCTCCGGAAAAAGTCCGCTGAACAGGGCATTTCTTGAGAACGGCGTCGCTGTCGGCAAAATTGAATAATAATATTCCTTATCAATTTTAAACAATTCGTAGAAAAACGGTTCGAGCGTAAGCCATTGATCAAGACGCATGCAGTCAATTACTATAAAAACAACTTTCTTGTTCTTTTTAAGATTCGGAATGACATATTTTTTTACTAAATCCACCGACAAATCCGGACGATTATCGCTATTCCTGAGCCAGCCCTGATAGTTTTTTTCCACAAATTTACCAAATTCGACATTACTCTCTTTTCTCTGATCATACAGTACCTGCCGGAACGCCTGCCCGGATGATGAATCAAGATTCAAATCCATTCGAAAAATCTTCAGAGCCTGTTCAATCCAGTCCTTCGCGTTCATATTTTTCATCAGTGACATGGAAAGCTGTGAGACATCGATGGCATACTGCTGACTCATCTTTTCATTCATGATATCCTTTTTCTCAAGGATCTTTTTACAGGCCATCAAAATCTGACTCGGATTGACCGGCTTGGTAAGATAATCATCGATGCGTTTGCCGATCGCGTCTTCCATAAGACTTTCTTCTTCGCTTTTCGTGATCATAATAACGGGAAGATGGGGCGAATAATCCTTTATCTCATTCAGCGTCGTCAATCCGTCCTTTCCCATCATCATCTCATCCAGCAGAACAAGGTCGTAGTCATAGTGACGAACCTGATAGATCGCGTCATCGCCATTGGTCACTGTCATCACATCATAACCTTTTTCACGTAAAAAGATAACATGCGCCTGCAGCATATCTATTTCATCATCGGCCCAAAGAATTTTCTTCATTGTAAAATGATCCTTCCGGTAATTTGTCAGTAGTGATAGGATTGATCTGACCGGCCATACTGATTTGAAGATTAATTTGAAAGTATAAACCTGATCGGTACGAATTCTTTCTTATACTTCGATCAGAGTAAAATGTTCTCCACGCATTCATGAACCAATTACGGCTGATGATGCCGCTGTCTCACCACTTCATACATAATCACCGCGGAGGCGACAGAGGCGTTTAATGAATTGATTTTACCGTATTGAGGAATGGCGATCTGTTCAGAACATAACCCGGCTATATTTTTTCGGACGCCCCGGCCTTCACTGCCAATGACAATAACCGTCCCGCCAGTAAAATCCATTTCATACAGGTTCTTTTCCGCGTGGGCGATGGCCGCTACGGATGTAATTCCGGATTTTGTGAGATCTTCCAGAATATTCTCAACCGTCGGCGCTTTGCAGACAGGAATGTGAAACATGGCCCCGGCGGATGTTTTCGCGATCGTGGCATTGAGATCCGGTGAGCCTTTCTCGGGAATAATTATCAAATTTACCCCGGCCACTTCCGCCGTTCTCATGATGGCTCCCAGATTATGCGGATCCTGAACCTGATCGAGCAGGAGAATAAAAGGCGTCTCAATGGTCTCCAGATACTTAAAAACCCCGTCCTCGTTCATGTAGGAAAATCCGTCAATCACCGCCGCCACACCCTGATGTACAACCGGTCCGACTAATTTTTGGATATCATTTTTTGAAACTGCTTTTATTGATACATTTTTCTGCCCGGCCGCTCTTTCCAGAAAAGCGATCCACTTTCCCTCCAGACCGTCAGCAAGCCAGATTTCTTCCACCTTATGGCCTGAACGCAAAGCCTCCAGTACCGGCTGCCTGCCAAATATATGCAGTTTTTCTTGTTCATTTTTCATTAATTCGGTTCTTTCTGTTTTCATATCTGTTATTATTGATGATACCGCAAAATATCCACCTGCTCCATGGTCATGAGAACTCCCGCTCCGCTGGCGTCGATCATTTTTTCAAATTCCGAAACCGCCTTTCGGATCCGTTCTTCCGTATCTACAATCTCAATCAGAATGGGCAGGTCCTCCGACAATCGCAGTAATTTTGCCGTATGAATGATTCTGCTGGCGGCGCCGAATCCTTCGATGGCGCGGATGACCGTCGCACCCGCCATTCCCATTTCCCGCGCCTTGTAAACAATGGCTTCATAAAGTGACTGATTGTGCAGCTTATCCTGCTCACCGATGTAAATTCGAAGCAATTTTCCCAAACCTTCGATTTTCATTTCAGCCCCTTACAGTTTGATTATACTAATTTTGCGGATACCATTCCCATCCACACCGCCGTCAAAGCGAGTATTACATTTAAAAGAATGTTAAGCAAAGCTTGTTTAAATAAATTCTGCTGCAGAAGTGCCATAGTTTCAAAAGAAAATGTTGAAAAAGTGGTAAAGGCGCCCAGAATCCCCACCGCGACAAAATTTCTGGTCTGCGGTGAAACCGCAAAACGTCCCTCGGAAAGTACGAGAAAAAACCCCAGAATAAAGCTGCCGATCACATTGACCGCCAGTGTCCCGTAAGGAAGGCGGCTGCCCATTAAGCGGTAAGTCCAGCCGGATAATTCATACCGCAACACCGCTCCGATAAATCCGCCGAATCCTATAATTATCAGTTTCATAGCATTCCTTTAAATTTGCGGTTAAATTTAGCTTTGACGATTATGAAATCCAAATTATTCCTTATTTAAGACTTTATGGCATTTAATGAATGATTTTTTGGCAATAGCGTCAATTTTGTTTAAATTTGCGCGTCATTTTAAAAGAAAAACATTGAGGAGATAAAATGGAAATCGGTATCGTAGGATTGCCCTATTCCGGAAAAACAACGCTCTTTTCGACCTTGCTAAAGCATAAATCTGCCGATCCCGGAGCGAAACAAAGCACCGAACGGGGTGTCGTAAAAGTACCTGACGCGCGTCTTGACAAACTGACCGGAATGTTCAACCCGAAGAAAAAAGTCAATTCCGTTATTGAATATATAAAAGTACCCGGCCTTGAAAGTGACGGTGATAAACCCCAGGGTTTACCGGCTCAGTTCATCGCCAATCTAAAAACCGTCGAGGCCATTCTGGTAATGGTCCGGGATTTTGAAAATGAGTTCTATCCGCATCCTTTTGACAGTGTATCTCCTGAACGCGATATTGAATTTATTTACGGAGAATTCCTTCTGAGCGATCTTCTCATCGTCGAATCCCGCGTGGAAAAGCTGGAAAAGATGGTTATGAAAATCAAGAATGAAAAAGATATCCGGGAACTTGCGCTCATGATTCGTCTAAAAGAGCAGCTTGAACTGGAAAAACCCATTCGGGAAATGGAGCTTAGCGAAGACGAAAAAAGAATGCTCAAAGGGTACCAGTTTCTGACAGCCAAATCCCTTCTATATGTCATCAATATCGCCGAGGAAAATATCTCAAAAGCAGCGGAGATTGAACAGCGTCTTCAAAAATACGTGACTCCGAACTGCGCGGTGACTTCCCTTAGCGCGGAAATTGAAAAGGAAATCTCAGAGCTCAGTGAGGAAGACGCCGTGGTGTTTATGGAAGATTTGGGTATCAAAGAACCCGCCTTATCAAAATTGATCCGTACCTCCTATGAATTGCTCGGACTCATATCATTTTTCACGGTGGGTGAAGACGAATGCCGCGCCTGGACGATCAGAAAGGGAACAAAAGCTCAGCAGGCGGCGGGAGTGATTCACTCCGATCTGGAAAAAGGCTTTATCCGGGCAGAAACAGTACATTACGATGAACTGATCGCCCAGGGAAGCTTAAATGCCTGCAAGGATAAGGGGCTTCTGCGGCTTGAAGGCAAGGAATACCCTGTAAAGGACGGAGATATTTTGAATATTCGATTTAATGTTTAATTAAGTTTACAAACGGAAACAACACCTTCCCCTAATGGGAGAAAACGAAGATAAATGAATTGGATAGAGATTGTCGGCTACTCCGGATCAGTTCTGGTCGCCGTTTCATTAATGATGAGTTCCATTGTACGCCTGCGCTGGATCAACATGATCGGCGCGGCCATATTCGCCACTTATGGCTTACTGGTAAACGCGTATCCTGTTTTTGTGTTGAACGGTTTTATCACGTTGGTGGATATTTATTATTTGATACAGATGAACAAGAGCGCCGATTATTTTGAGTTATTTCAGATCGATACGCTGCAAAGTCCTTTTTTACTGCGGTTTTTAAAATTTCATAAAAATGATATCAGTACATTTTTTCCGGATTTTGAAATTAATGAGCTTAAAAACCCGATTGTTGTATTTATTCTGCGAAATATGCTGCCGGTGGGTCTGTTTATCTGTGAAAAGGGAAAAGATAATGAGCTTGAAATTAAAATTGACTATGTGACTCCTGATTACCGGGATTCAAAAAACGCTCATTACCTTTTCTACAAAGAGCATCCTGTTTTTAAGGATCAAAACCATAAATGCTTTATTATACAGACTGAAGTGCAGACGCATATTAACTATTTGATGAAAATAGGTTTCCAGCCTTACGAAGAAAAGGGTCCGGACTGGTACAGACGCGTAATACATTCTTAATCAATAAAAAAAGCCGGCATAAACCGGCTTTTTTTTACTACTGTCATTCTGTTAAACAACAGGCCCCGCTCCGGCCACATCCTTTGAAACAAATTCTTCATACTGTTTAAAATTGTCCTTAAATCGCCTGGCAAGTTCCGCGGCTTTTTTGTCGTAAGCCGATTTATCCGCCCAGGTGTTTTTGGGCATCAGAATTTCTGGCGGCACATCCGGACAGGATTTCGGGACAGCCAGACCGAATACCGGATCTTTTGTGTATTCAACATTATCAATTTTTCCTTCCAATGCCGCATTTAGCAGGGCTCTGGTGTATTTAATGGACATACGGTGTCCGACTCCATGGGGCCCGCCGGTCCAGCCGGTATTCACCAGCCAGCACTGCGCGTTGTGCTCCTGAATTTTCTCACCGAGCAGTTTCGCGTACACACTTGGATGCATCGGCATAAACGGCGCTCCGAAACAGGTGCTGAAAGTCGCCTGAGGCTCGGTGACTCCTTTCTCCGTACCCGCTACCTTTGCTGTGTATCCCAGAAGGAAATGATACATGGTCTGTTCTGGTGTCAGTTTAGAGAGCGGCGGAAGCACACCGAAGGCGTCGGCGGTAAGTAAAACGATATTTTTGGGATGACCCGCCTTTCCGTCATCAACAATATTGCTCAAATGCGTGATCGGATAAGCCGCGCGGGTATTCTCGGTAAAGGTAAGGTCATCCAGATCAGGAATACGCCAGTAGGAATCAATTTGAACATTTTCAAGAATGGTGCCGAATTTTCTCGTGGTTTCAAAAATTTCAGGCTCCGCTTCCGGAGAAAGACGGATAACCTTAGCATAACATCCGCCTTCAAAATTAAAGATACCTTCCTTGCTCCAGCCGTGTTCATCGTCTCCGACCAGCGGACGATGCTTAACCGCTGAAAGCGTGGTTTTTCCGGTACCTGACAACCCAAAAAAGATAGCGGATTCGCCATTGCTGTCCACATTGGCGCTGCAATGCATGGGAAGAACATCTTTCTGCGGAAGCAAATAATTCAACAGAGTGAAAACGGACTTTTTGATCTCGCCCGCGTAACTTGTTCCCCCGATCAAAACCAGTTTTTGAGCAAAATTTATCAGGATAAACGCTTCGGAATTTGTTCCGTCAAGTTCGGGAACGGCGTGAAATTTCGGCAGATCGATGATCGTATATTCCGGCTGATGATTTTTTAAATCTTTTTCATCACGGATGCGGATAAACATATTGCGGGCAAACAGAGAGTGCCAGGCGTATTCTGTAATCACGCGAATAGGCAGCCTGAAATTTTTATCCGCGCCTGCATAACAATCCTGAATAAAAATATCGTTCCCCTGAAGATAAGCCAGCAGACGATGCCAGATACTTTTGAATTTTGATTCTTCAAATGGTGTGTTCACCTTGCCCCACCATATTTTATCTCCGGAAACAGATTCCTTTACGATAAACTTATCGTTTGGTGAACGTCCCGTGATACTGCCGGTACGGACAACAAGCGGGCCAAGATGCGCAAGCAATCCCTCACGTCTGCGGATGATCTGCTCGTATAGAGCGGGGGTCGTCAGATTCCAGTACGCGTTGTTTAAATTTTTGATGTTCAGGTAGCTGAGATCATGCTGACCTTTGATTTCTTGTTGCGAAATCATGATGCCTCCGTTCTTTTGAATTTATGAATTCAATTCAATTTATTATCACTTATCCTTGTGGGAATTACCTGTCAACTATTTTAGAACCATGGATATTTCGGGGAAAGAACAGTTATTTCACGCTATGCTTTTAATAAAGTTTCGAGCTTCTGAATTTTTTCAAAATCGCCCAGTACGATCAGTGTGTCATTTTCGTGGAGAACCGTGGCTGAACTGGGATTGAAGATAATACCTGAGTTATCATTTTTTTTAACGGCAATCACTATCAACCCGGTGAGCTGTGGAATACGGGCATCCATCAGAGCTTTGCCATGCAGACTGGCTCCTTTGGGTACGTTAATTTCTTCAAGCCTGAAAGAGAATTCATCCCCCCGCATCATGACATCCAGAAAACTCACTACCGTGGGTCGCAGCATCACAGACGCCATCCGCATACCTTCCACCAGGTTCGGTGATATCACATAGTTCGCGCCCGATTTGTAGAGTTTGCTCTCCGTATGAGGATCAACCGCTCTTGAAATAATCTTCATGGCGGGATTGAGCGCTTTCGCTGAGATCACTACAAACAAATTATCGGCGTCAAGTGAAAGAGCGGTGATCAGTCCTCTGGCGCTTTTGATATTTGCTTCTATAAGCACTTCATCCTTGGTGGCATCGCCGTCAATGAACATTATACCGGGGTACTGCTCCTTCAAATGTTCCAGAATTTCTGATTTTGTATCAATGACTACCAGTGGTTTTTTTGATTCCTGATATTCTTTGATGATGGCAGAACCGGTATCGCCGGCGCCGCATAAAATGGTGTGGCCTTTTAAGTTCTGAATGGATTTTTGCATTTTCTGTTTTTTCCTGACAGATAGTAACTCATTTCGGACAAACAAACTTGTAACACTCGCGGAGAGCATGGCAATAAATATCATGCCAAATAATATAATGAACATGGTGAAAATACGGCCGAATTTCCCAAGACTGGAGACTTCCTGAAAACCGACGGTCGAGAATGAAATAATCGTCATATAAAGCGCGTCAAGCCAGCCCCAGCCTTCTATCATCATATATCCGGCGACACCGATCGTCAAAAGCAGAGCAAACCCGATTGTAACGGTAAACAGATTAGATTTCAGATTCGTATCACGGTTGTCCATTCATCACCTTTCATATCAAACGCCGGCCGGGCTGTCTTAATATATATAATTTTATGATACGAATAAACAAAAGCGACAAAATTCAATCATAGAAGGTGGTTTTTTCATTCACTCTAATTCTTCGGTTAATCCTTCAGGATATTCGGAGATCTGATCACCCTCGCCGTAAACGATTTATAATTTTCCGGTCATGCTTTTTTCAAAATGATTAAAGGCGCTTCCGCCGGACAGCCTAACCGGAAAGGAAACCATTGCCCCATTCCCGCTGAGGTATAAAGTTGTGCCTCTCCCTTTTGATACCTGCCCCACAGATAGCTTTCTTTCGCGAAACTTTCGAACGCGCTGCGGCCGTTAAATCCGACCTGCCCGCCGTGTGTATGTCCGGACAGCACCAGATCCACTGAATGCGCTTCCGCCACATCCAGCGCTCGCGGGCGATGACTCATCAATACTTTAAACGCGTCAGCCGGGGCTTTATACATAGCCGCCTGAACCGTTTTATCCAGAAATTCAGTCATCTCCGATCTTAACATCACCGGATCATCCGCGCCGCCAATACATAGCTTTGAATTACCGACTTCCAGCAGAGCAGAATCATTTTGCAGCAGCGGAACCGGTCCGGCGTCCAGTATTTTTTTTACTTCACGGATCCCCCGGTGATATTCATGATTCCCAAGAGAAACAAATTTGGAGAAGGGGGTTTTGAGCTGATCGATTAAATTCATCGCTCCGCCAAGCTGCGTGAGATCATCGGCCACATCACCCGTTACAAGTATCATATCCGGTTTTAATGCCTCCGCCCGGATCAAGGTGTTTTCAAGATCATCAAGATTAAAATAGTACCCAAGATGGAGATCGCTTAAATGCAGAATTTTAAATCCGTCCAGCTCTTCCGGAAGATTTGCGTATTTCATTTTGACTTTTGGAAAACGGACATTCTCAAAGGAGGCCGCCAACGCGCTGCCGCTGGTGCCGAGCGCCAGGACGGGGATTACCGCCGCTGTCGATTTCAGGAATAAACGTCTTTGCGCATGCGCCTCTTCTGATTTTTTCTGTTTCGCGCCAAAATATTTGATCCACCCGCTGATGCGGTTTGTAAACAGCGAAAACGGGAGCGTAAGCAAAAGGATCAGACTAAAAATCATGATGACCGCGCTGAATGTGGCCCCGGCAAAACGGACGGTATGCTGTCCCAGACCCGATCCCGCGCTCCAGACCACCAGCATAACGACCATGGCGAACGGCAGCAATTTACCCGCGCGGTCAAGCGCGCCGATATTCCATATTTTTCTGTTGGTATTTCTCAGCAACCTGCCCGCCAGATAGGTCAGGCCTGTAAATAAGGTTAAAACGGTAAAAAAGAATATATACATTCTCATCATTAATTTCCTATTGTAGTTCAGACTCAATTCTGATAACCGGCAGATCGTTTTAATTATTTCGTAAATCCGGTCCAAAAGTTCCGGTGATTCTTGTTTCGGATGGCGGGGACAGGTCAGAATTGATCATTCGCGACAGGATAAAATTATTCTTATTCTTCCGGATGTATCTGATCCAGTATATTTTCGCGTATTAAAAGAAGGATGGCCGCCTGCGGCACGATCAGATAGGTTTCCTTTTCAAATTCAATTTCAATGGAAGATTTTCGTAAAAACAGGGCATAATCACCCTCCTGGGCCTGCAAAGGAAGATATTTTGGTTCGGCGTGCGATCCATCCCACGGTTCATCGGAAAGCGAACCCGGATCCGGCAGCGGATAACCCGGCCCCACACGAAAAATAAATCCACCCTGGACTTTTTCTTTGCTCTCCACCCCCTGCGGAAGATACAAGCCAAAATTTGTTTTTTCTTTTGTCTGATCCGGTTTAATCAGAACGCGGTCGCCGACAACGATTAATTCTTTTTTATTTTTCATTTATTCCTCTGTTCCATTAAAGCGCTATAATTTAGCAAAAGAAATCCGGAATATGAAATTTGAATGATATCAAGAAGATCATTTTTAAATTTTAACGAATTTTTCTTACTGGAGAAACCTTTTCAAAATGTCCATCTATCGATTATTCCGGTGAAGGGTTTCCCCGGATAATTTTTCATGCGGTAATGCTGTAAAAATTATATTATCTTGAATGTATTCTCCGTTGCATTTCAAAATATCTGGAACATATTCAGACAATTTCATTTTACCGGGGGAGGATTTTATGCGAAATATTCTTCGGGGCGCGGCGTTTTTTCTCACCGCGGCTTTTATTGGATTTCTGATCGGTTTATTTTACAGAGACCTGTGGACCGGTCAAACCATCACCGTCAAAAAGATTCAGTCGGCGGAAGAAATAATCGGGCTCACCTTTAATGACGTTAAAAGAGAATCCATGCTCGACGCGCTCAATGAGCAATTGGGAAATTACGGCAACATCCGTAAGACGCGACTGAATAACAATGTCCCGCCGGCGATTCTATTCAATCCCATCCCCATGGAGACAAAAATAGACATCAAAGAAAAATACTTCAGAGTAAGTGATTATTCCGGAACAAAAGCGCCGGAAAATTCCGATACACTCGCCTTTTATTCGATCGGTCAGCTCGCCGAAATGATCCGTACGAAAAAAATCACTTCGCTGGAGTTGACCCAACTGTATCTTGACCGACTAAAAAAATACGGCCCAAAACTGGAATGCGTGATCACGCTTACTGAAGTCCTCGCCCTTGAGCAGGCGCGCCGGGCTGATTCCGAAATCGCTTCGGGTAAATACCGCGGCCCCCTGCACGGTATTCCATACGGCGCCAAGGACCTGCTCGCCGTAAAGGGCTACAAAACAACGTGGGGAGCCACGCCGTATAAAGATCAGATCATCGATGAAAATGCCGCGGTTATCCAAAAACTGGAAGCGGCGGGCGCCGTTCTTGTGGCGAAACTAACCATGGGGGCGCTTGCCTGGGGTGAATACTGGTACGGCGGAATGACACGCAATCCGTGGGATATCACCCAGGGCTCAAGCGGTTCATCCGCCGGATCGGCGGCCGCGACATCAGCCGGGCTTGTGCCGTTTGCCATCGGGACGGAAACCTGGGGATCAATCGTTTCGCCATCCACCGTCTGCGGGGTCACCGGTTTGCGCCCCACCTACGGCCGGGTCAGCCGGTCAGGCGCCATGGCATTGAGCTGGAGCATGGATAAAATTGGACCTATCTGCCGCAATGCTGAAGACTGCGCCATCGTCCTCAACGCGATCAACGGGCCTGACGGAAAGGATCAAACGGTTTACGACCTGCCGTTCAATTATGATGCCACGCTCCATATCCGGAAACTGAAAATCGGATATCTTAAAGATGATTTCGCGAAGGAGTACGATTTCAAAACAAATGATTCGCTGGCACTCGGTATTTTCAGAAACATGGGCATTGAGCTGATTCCAATCAAATTGCCCGAACTGCCGGTGGCCGATCTCGGCATCATTCTCTCGGCGGAAGCGGGCGCGGCGTTTGACGATCTCACACGGAGCGGCAAAGATGATCTTCTTGTCAGGCAGGTAAAGAACGCCTGGCCGAATGTTTTCAGAGCTTCGCGATTTATCCCCGCCGTTGAATATATCAACGCCAACCGCATCCGCTATCAACTGATTCAGGAAATGAACGAATTAATGAAAACTGTGGATATTTATCTCGCGCCCTCCTGGGAGGGTGACAATCTGTTGTTGACTAATCTGACCGGGCATCCGGCCATCGTTATGCCCGACGGATTTTCAAAGGACGGGACGCCAACGAGCATCACCATCACCGGTAATTTATTCAGAGAGGGCGAACTTATTTCGGCGGCAAAAGCGTATCAGTCGGCTACGGATTATCATCTGAAACATCCACCGCTTGAAAAGGATTGATGAAAGATACAGGCGCCGCGTTTCACGGCGCCTTTTTTGATTATAACCTTACTTCCGCGGCTTCCCAGTCGATATTCTTAAAAAACGCGTCGATATACCCGCCGCGCGCCAGACCGTAATCGCGGATAAACGCGTGCTCAAAAACATCCATCACCAGGATGGGCTGACAGCCCGCGGGATGAGCGACATCATGTTCGTTGATCCAGAAATTGATCAGCTTCTTTGCCATGGTATCATGATATAAAACAACCCAGCCGATACCACGCATGGCTGCCGCGGCTCGAAAATCTTTTTCCCAGTTGTCAAAACCGCCAAAACTGTCATTGATAAATTTCATCAGACGGGAGCCGTCTTTCAGCTTGCCTGTACCGCCGAGATTTCCGAAGTAGTATTCGTGAAGGCGCATCCCGTTAAATTCCCACCCCAGACGGCGTCTGACCTCCGCCGCTTCGTATGACCCGGCAGGCAGTTTGGAGATGAGTTCAAGATTTTTATTGGTATTGGCGACATACCCCTTGTACAGCGTAAAATGATCGTTTAGCAGTTCGCCGCTGAATCCGTCCATGCCCACAAGATGTCCGTAATCCTTTGTTTCATAGATCATCATTACCTCCGAATTATGGAAATGATTATTTTCCCCCGGCCTGTTTAATACACATAGAAGCAAATTTTTCAAATCGAACTATTCCTAACGGCTAATATAACAGCCTTCCAGGATGAAAGAAAGATCATAAGATAAAAGAGTAAGAAGTAAAGAGAGTTAAGAGTGTAAGAGTGTAAGCGTTATGAGTCGGCTGTTTCGCCCTGCCAAAGAGGGTTGTTCTCCTGCCGACAGTGGTTGCGCGGGGCGCGATACTCTCACCATGGACGACTTGTCCCGAACAAAACCCAACGTAACAAAGCGCATCTCCAAATTTCTTGATTACATTTATAATTTAATAATATTTAACCGTAACATTTTTCTCTAGTAAATTGTTATCTTTCGATCATTATGAAACCAGCGGATTTTTGTTAAGACAACATTAAACCATATTGAGCACGATCCAAATGAGCCAGATCTTTCTAAAAAAAATTGAATAATTCAAGCTCCTTAGGAGCTATATCTTTGTAGAAAAAGTGGCTCAATTAACAATCAAGCTCCGTAGGAGCAACATCTTTGTAGAATAAGAATGAAACAATACCAATTAAGTGCCATCGGAGCGTAACATTATGCCAAACACCCATACCCATTTATAATCCGGTATATTTTTGCTGTAAAAAACCGGGATGGATTAGTAAACCTTTTATCGCCCCTACAGGGCTTCCTGTATTTTGCAATAAATCAATAACTACAAATATGCTGCTCCTACGGAGCTTTGACCGCCGGGATTAAAACGTCAAAAATGATAAACCGGTTATTATTTCACTATACCAAGGAAAAATATCGAGCCAAAGTATATCAGGTATCAGATGAACCATATCTTTGTAGGAAATAATTGAGACAAATTAAGCTCTGGAGGAGCAAAATTTTTGCAGAAAAAATGGCTCAAATAACAATCAAGCTCCGTAGGAGCAACATCTTTGTAGAATAAGAATGAAACAATACCAATTAAGCTTCATCGGAGCGTAACATTATGCCAAACACCCAAACCCATTTATAATCCGGTATATTTTTGCTGTAAAAAACCGGGATGGATTAGTAAACCATTTATCGCCCCTACAGGGCTTCCTGTATTTTGTAATAAATCAATAACTACAAATATGCTG
>JACDJA010002219.1_pt1 | contig 14342 bp, 13 predicted proteins | sample 7449241 | NCBI WGS metagenome assembly JACDJA01 (sample SAMN14253289, study PRJNA609438) | sludge metagenome | isolation source: initial anaerobic sludge | collected 2018-12-20 | reverse complement strand
GTGTCGGTCTCGGGCTCGGGCAACGTGGCCCAGAACGCCATCGAGAAGGCCATGGCGCTGGGCGCCAAGGACGTGACGGTGTCCGACACGAACGGCACGGTGGTGGACGAGGCCGGCTTCAACCACGAGAAGCTGGTGGCGCTGATGCACGTCAAGAACGATCTGCGCGGCCGCCTGGACGCCTACGCCCGCCAATTCGGTCTGGTCTATGAGCCCGGCAAGCGCCCCTGGCACGTGCCGGTGGACGTGGCCCTGCCCTGCGCCACCCAGAACGAGCTGGAACTGGCCGACGCGGAAACGCTGATCAAGAACGGCGTGCAATGCGTGGCCGAAGGCGCCAACATGCCCGCCACCCTGGAGGCCGCCAAGGCCTTCATCGCCGCCCGCGTGCTGTACGCGCCGGGCAAGGCCAGCAACGCCGGCGGCGTGGCCGTATCGGGCCTGGAAATGGCCCAGAACTCGGCCCGCCTGTCATGGACCCGCGAGGAGGTGGACACGCGCCTGCACGCCATCATGCGCGACATCCACGAGAATTGCGTGCGCCACGGCCACAGCGAGCGCGAATACGTCAACTACCTGGACGGCGCCAACATCGCCGGTTTCGTCAAGGTCGCCGACGCAATGCGCCAGCAAGGCCTGTACTGATCGCCAGGCCGGCGCGCCAGGCGCCGGCGCACCGCGACAAAAAAGGCGGCAGGCTCGAATCGCCCGCCGCCTTTCTTCATTGCCGAACAGTCCGGCGCGATCAGTGCTTCATCGCGCCGTGCTCGTGGCTCATGCCGGGGTTGTGCGAGGCCGGCTTGACCTTGAACTGCACCGCCACCTCGCCCGCCTTCTCGAACTTGAGCGTGGCCGGCACGGTGGCGCCCTCGGCAAACGGCGCCTTCAGCTTGATGAACATGACGTGGTAGCCGCCCGGGGCCAGTTTGACCTCGCCACTGGCCGGCAGCGCGATGCCGCCTTCGACCTGGCGCATCTTGGCCACGCCGTTGGCCGTCTCCACGGTATGCAACTCGACGCGTTCGGCGGCCTCGGAGGTGACCGACAACAGGCGATCAGGCGTCTTGGCATCGTTGTCGATGTCCATATAGCCCGCGCCGTTGGATTGCCCCGGGGCGGACGCGCGCACCCAGAGATCGTCGACCTCGACATCGCCTACCTTGTAATCCTTGGCCCAGGCCGAACCGGCTGCGCACAGGCCCAGGACGGCGACAGCGGCGAACTTGCGGATGTTCATGGGGGGTGTTCTCCTATGGGGTTAACGCCGCCGGACCAGGCTGCGGGCGGCTGACAGAACCGAGTCGGTCAAAGCTTCCATCGCTTCGGAGTTTACCCGCCAATGCTGCCAGTACAACGGCACGTCCTCCCACGCGCGGCCCCGCAGCAGCATCAACTGACCTGCGTCAAGATGTTCCTGCACCAGCGGCAGCGGATTCATGGTCCACCCCAGTCCGCCGAGCGTCGCCTGCACAAAGGCGCGGGTGGACGGCACCCACCAGACCGGCGGCTGCCACGGCGCCGGGTCGGAAATCTTGTGCGCGAACCGCGCCTGCAACGCGTCCTTGCGGTTGAACACCAACACCGGCGCCTGTGCCAGCGTCTGCGCATTCACGCCCTGGGCGAAATAGCGCTTGTGGAAAGCCGGCGTGCAGGTCGCCACGTAGCGCATGCTGCCCAGCGCATGGATGCGGCACCCCTGCACCGGATCGGCCAGCGTCGTCACCGCTCCCAGCACCGCGCCATTGCGCAGCAATGCCGCGGTGTGGTCCTGGTCCTCGGACTGCATGTCGAGCGTGGCGCGGGTACGGCTGGAGAATTGCAGGGCCGCGTCGACGAACCAGGTTTCCAGGCTGTCGTGGTTGACCGCGATGGGGATGCTGGCATGCGGCACGTCGTCGTCCGCCACCCCCAGCCGGTTCAAGGCATCGTGCTCCAGCAGCGCGGTCTGCTCGGCCAGTTGCACCAGCACCTGGCCGTCGGTGGTGGCCGCCGCCGGCACAGTGCGCTGGACCAGCAGACGCCCCATGCGATCTTCCAGCGCCTTGATTCGCTGCGACACCGCGGAGGGCGTCACGCTCAAGGCCAATGCCGCCCGCTCGAAACTGCCTTCGCGCACCACCGCGGCGAGGGCGCGCAGGTTGCCGTGATCGATTTTCATGAAATTAGTTTTACTTAATATAGTGAAGGAAAATTGGCTGTATTTCATATGCATGGCAAGCGAGAATATTGCATTGCCGGCATGCGCAACGCTGCCGGCCCGCTATCCAAGCGCCACCACAAGGCGTTGCAGTCACAAGGTTCGCCGTCATGTTCACCACGTTGTCATCCCCCCTCTTCCTTACCGCCTGGGCCAGCGGCACGGCCACCGGGCTGGGCCTGTTCGCCGTCGTTGGCGCGCAGAGCGCATTCATTCTGCGCCAGGGATTGATGCGCGCCCACCTGCTGTCGGTGGTCGCGATCTGCGCGCTGATCGACGCGGTTTTCATCTTCGCCAGCGTGTCGGGCCTGCAGGCCCTGACTTCCTGGTTTCCGTGGCTGACCACGGCCGTGCTGTGGTTCGGCGTGGCATTCCTGTCCTGGTATGCATTGCAGTCGGCGCGCCGCGCCTGGACCGCCACCGGCGGCCTGGCCGCCGCGCGCGCCGTGGTGCCATCGCGCCGCGCCGCGATGTTGGGCGCGCTGGGCTTCTCGTTGCTCAACCCGCACTTCTGGCTCGACATGGTGGTGGTGGGATCGCTGGCCCATGGCTTTGACGACGCCCGCATGGCGTTCGCCGCCGGCGCCCTCACCGCCAGCCTGCTGTGGCTGGCCGTGCTGGGCATCGGTTCGCGGCTGTTCGCGCGCTTCTTCGCCAGCGCCTCGGCCTGGCGCGTGCTGGATGGCGTCATCGCCGTGGTGATGGCCGGCCTGGCCGTCAGCCTGGCGCTCAAGGGCGTCTGACGGCCCTCCCGGGTCTCATCTCCCAAATGCCTCCGGAATACGGGGACAGACTTTCTGGTCCCACACTTTTATAATCGCCGGGTTGCCACTTCTTCGTCGGGCGCATGGCCGGCCCGCCAGACGATCATGCGCGGACCTTCTCCCTCCAAAGACGTGCGCCTGCCGCCGCTGGCCGCCATCCAGGCGTTCGAAGCCGCCGCCCGGCTCGGTTCGTTCGAGCGCGCCAGCGAAGAACTGTTCGTCACCGCCAGCGCCATCGGCAAGCGCATCGCCGCGCTGGAAGCGCAACTCGACGTCACCCTGTTCATCCGCAGCAGCCGCGGCATCACCCTGAGCGCGGCCGGACGCGAATACCTGGAACAGGTGCGCACCGCCCTGGCCCTGCTGTCGGACGCCTCGCTGCACAAGCGCGGCGAGCCCAAGCCGGAACCGCTGCGCGTGGTGTCCACCCCCACCTTCGCGCGCCAGGTGCTGATCCCCGCCCTGCCGGGCTTCACGGCCACCCATCCCGAGGTCGAGCTGGAAATCATGCTGTCCATTCCATACCTGGACATCATGCCGCCGAATGCCGATGTCTGGATCCGTTTCGGCAGTGGCCGCTACCCCGGGCTGCACACCCGTCCCTTGACCGCCGACCCGGTTTTCGCGGTCTGTTCGCCAGCGTACCGTGACGCCCACGGGCCGTTCCGGCAACCGCGAGACCTGGCGCGCGCCGCCCTGCTGCGTTGCCCGATGGAACCATGGCGCCCCTGGCTGGCGGCCGCCGGACTGGATTGGCCGGAGCCGACGCGCGGCGTCTGGCTGGTGGACCTGGGCATGATGCTGGCGGCCGCCCGCGCCGGCCAGGGCATTGCGCTGACCCGCCGCACCCTGGCGGCCGAATGGCTGGACGAAGGCAAATTGCTGCGCGTGCTCGATATCGAGACCGCCGGAGAATCGCAGTACTACCTGTGCACCGAAACGTCGCGCCCGCCCGGCGGCGCGGTGCAAGCGTTTTCCCTATGGCTGACCGGCGTCTGCCAACGCGCCGCCCAATGGCCACGCGGCCTGGCGGCCCACCCGGAATAAATTTCCAGCCCCATCCGGAAGGAAATTCCGCGCACCGTGGCGCCGCCGTGGCTAGCATGCGCCCAACGCGGTCGCGCACGCGCCGGCCGGCGCGCGCAAGCGTCCTTGCCCCGGGTTGCCGACCCATGCTGCGTCGCAGCATCCGATTTTGTAACCCGTGCGCGCGTACTAGGTATTTACACGGAATAACCCCGTCGGGTCAGATTCGCGTAAGCGATTAAGCAGACAGTCACAACACGCAACACAGGAGCGCGCCATCCACTTTGCCTTGCCGCCTGGCGCCGGCACACGGTTTTCCACGCAGTTCTACTAATTACAACGGAGACATCCATGGATTTTCGTTTGAAGCTGCTTGCAGGAACCCTTGCTTTTGCTGTCTCGGCCGCGGGTTACGCCGCCGACCCCATCAAGATCGGCGTTACCGGCCCCTATACCGGCGGTTCTTCCTCCATGGGCGTGAGCATGCGCGATGGCGTGCGCCTGGCAATCGAGGAAATCAACAAGAGCGGCGGCGTGCTTGGCCGGCAACTGGTCGCGGTGGAGCGCGATGACGAAGCCAAGAACGAGCGCGGTGTGCAGATCGCCCAGGAACTGATCAACAAGGAACAAGTCACCGCCACGGTCGGCTACATCAACACGGGCGTGGCGCTGGCCTCGCAGCGTTTCTACCAGGATGCCAAGATTCCGGTGTTCAACAACGTGGCCACCGGCAGCGTCATCACCCATCAGTTCAAGGCGCCGGAATACAAAGACAACTACGTGTTCCGCAACTCGGCCAACGACAGCATCCAGGCGCCGATGATCGTCGAGGAAGCCGTCACCCGCCGTGGCTTCAAGAAGGTGGCGATCCTGGCCGATTCCACCAACTATGGCCAGCTGGGCCGCGAGGACCTGGAAAAGGCGCTCGACGCCAAGGGTATCAAGCCGGTGGCCGTCGAAAAGTTCAACATCAAGGACGTCGACATGACGGCCCAACTGCTCAAGGCCAAGTCCGCCGGCGCCGAAGCCGTGCTGACCTACGGCATCGGCCCCGAACTGGCGCAGATCGCCAACGGCATGGCCAAGCTGGGCTGGAAGGTGCCGATCATCGGCAGCTGGACCCTGTCGATGGCCAACTACATCGACAATTCCGGCGCCAACGGCGAAGGCGCGCGCATGCCGCAGACCTTCATCCAGGACCCCGACACGCCCAAGCGCAAGGCCTTCATCGACGCTTATCTGGCCAAATTCAAGCCCAAGAACGACCGCATCGACTCGCCGGTTTCGGCGGCCCAGGGCTATGACTCGGTGTTCCTGCTGGCCGCGGCCATCAAGCAGGCCAACTCCACCGACGGCCCGAAGATCCGCGAGGCGCTCGAGAACCTGCAAACGCCGGTCGAAGGTGTCGTGATGACCTACGACAAGCCGTTCACCCACGACAACCACGACGCCATCACCACCAAGCAAGTGCTGATTGGCGAGGTCAAGGGCGGCCGCGTGGTCAAGGCCAACTGAGTTCGTCCGAAGCAAGCGCGCGGCGGCGGCCCTGCCGCAGCCGGTGTCTCCGCGCGCGGGACACCGGCACGCCGTCGCCCGACAACAGCGTTCTGCCCAAGGGGGTTGGGACGGAACACAGCGCCTCACGACACACACCATGATTCTTCTACAGCTTATCTATAGCGGTATCGCGCTGGGCATGATCTATGCCGTCATCGCGTTCGGATACCAGCTCACTTTCGCCACCTCCGGCACCCTCAACTTCGGCCAGGGCGAAGCCCTGATGCTGGGCGCCATGGTCGGACTCACACTGGTCGGACTGGGCGTGAACTACTGGGTGATGATTCCCATTGTCTGCGTCTTCGGCTTCGCGCAAGGCGCGCTGGTCGAGCGGGTCGGCGTGCGGCCGGCCATCAAAACGCGATCGGAATTCGGCTGGATCATGGCCACCATCGCGCTGGGCATCATCTTCAAAAACGTGGCCGAGAACGTCTGGGGCCGCGATGACCTGCGCTTTCCCTCGCCGCTGCCCGAGGCGCCGATCCAGGTGATGGGCGCCAATGTGCTGCCGATGGAACTGCTGGTGGTGTTCGGCGCGCTGGCCATGATGCTGCTGGTGGAAGTGTTCAACCGCAAATCCATCTATGGCAAGGCCTTCGTCGCCACCGCCAACGACCGCGATGCCGCCGGCTTGATGGGGATCAACACCGGCATGGTGATCACGTTTTCGTATGCCCTGTCGTCACTGACCGCCGCCTTCGCGGGCGTGCTGGTGGCGCCGCTGACGTTGACCGGCGCCACCATGGGCGCGGTGCTGGGCCTGAAGGCCTTCGCGGTGGCCATCATCGGCGGCCTGTCCAGCGGCATGGGCGTGGTGGTGGGCGGACTGATCCTGGGGATCGCCGAGACCACCACCGGTTTCTATATTTCCACGGGGTACAAGGATGTGCCGGGCCTGGTCCTGCTGCTGCTCGTACTGACGTTCAAGCCCGCCGGCCTGTTCGGCAAGACCGCCATCAAGAAGGTGTAACCGATGAAACCCCTGCACCTTCTGCTTTCCGTCGTGGCGGTCGCCTGCCTGGCGGCCGTGCCGCTGGGCGTGACCAACACGTACTACCTGCACCTGATCGAAACCATCATGATTTACGCGATCCTGCTGTTCGGGCTCGATATCGTGGTGGGTTATACGGGGCAGGTGTCGCTCGGCCATGCGGGCCTGTTCGGCATCGGTTCCTACGTGGCCGGCGTCTTGTTCTTCCATCTGCAACTGCCGATCTGGGTAACCCTGCCGGCGGCCATCGTCATCGCCGCAGCGTTTGGCGTGGTGTTGGCATTGCCGGCGCTGCGCGTGACCGGGCCCTATCTGGCCATGGTGACGCTGGCGTTCGGCACCATCATCCAGATCCTGATCAACGAAATGACCTTCATGACCGAAGGCCCGCTCGGCATCAAGATCCCCAAGCCGTCGATCGGCGGGCACATCCTGACCAAGAGCGAGTACTTCTGGCTGGTGGCGGCGTTGCTGGTACTGTCGCTGATCGTGGTGCACCGCATCCTGAAATCGCACCTGGGCCGTTCGTTCGAAGCCCTGCGCGACAGCCCGATCGCCTCTGACTGCATGGGCGTGTCGGTGTACCGGCACAAGGTATTCGCCTTCGTCATCAGCGCCGGCTTCGCCGGCCTGGCGGGCGCGCTGTATTCGTATTCCGAGCAGTACATCTCGCCCAATACCTACAACTTCGAGCTGACCATCCTGTTCCTGCTGGCCATCATCATGGGCGGGCGCAAGAGCCGTACCGGCGCGTTGCTGGGCGCGTCGATCATCGTGCTGCTGCCCAAGATGCTGGACGATATCGATACCTTCCGCCTGATCGCGCTGGGCGTGGCGATCTTGGTGACAGTGGGCAGCGTGCTCGCGGTGTCCAAGGGCCGCACCGACGCCCGCCGGGTGGCGGTTCCGGTGGCCGGCACCATCCTGCTGGCGGTGTTCTCGTACTGGCTGGATGCGGTGACCGACTGGCGCCTGACGATCTTCGGCGCCATGATCCTGTTTGTCGTGTACTACCTGCCGGACGGCATTGTCGGCTTTGTGCGCAACCTGTTCTTCTCGAACCGCCGCGCGGTGCTGGCGGTCAAGAAAGACCTGATCAACGAACGCGACGCGGTCCCGGATGCGATCCAGGGCAAGGGCGAGACGCTGTTGGCGGCCAAGGGGGTGCTGATGCAGTTCGGCGGCCTCAAGGCCTTGAACCAGGTTGACCTGACGGTCGAACGCGGCACCATCCACGGCCTCATCGGGCCGAACGGCTCGGGCAAGAGCACCATGATGAACGTGCTTACCGGCATCTACGTGCCCACGGCCGGCGCGGTGGAATTTTCGGGCAAGTCGCTGGTCGGCCTGGCGCCGGCCGACATCGCCGCCACGGGCATTGCCCGCACCTTCCAGAACGTGCAGCTGTTCGGCGAAATGACCGCGCTGGAGAATGTGCTGGTGGGCCTGCACCACACCTTCACCACCGGCCTGGCCGGGATCGCGCTGCGCACATCCAAGTGGAAAGGCGAAGAGCAAGGCGCCCGCGCCCGCGCCCTGGCACTGCTGGAATTCGTGGGGCTGGAGGATCTGGCGAACGAAGAAGCGCGCAACCTGCCCTACGGCAAGCAGCGCCTGCTGGAGATCGCCCGCGCGCTGGCGCTGGATCCGCAGTTGTTGCTGTTGGACGAACCGGCGGCGGGCCTGACGGCGCCCGATATCGTCGAACTGCTGGCCATCATCCGCAAGGTGCGCGACCACGGCATCACCCTGATCCTGATCGAGCACCACATGGATGTGGTGATGGGCGTGTGCGATACCGTGTCGGTGCTGGACTTCGGCCAGAAGATCGCCGAGGGGCTGCCCAACGAAGTACAGAGCAACGCCAAGGTTATCGAGGCGTATCTGGGCGGCGCGCCCGCCTGACGCCGAGGACGACAACATGCTATCGATCAAGAATCTGGAAGCGGGCTACGGGAAAGTGAAGGTGCTGCACGGCATCAGCATGGAAGTCCCCAAGGCCAAGGTGGTGACGTTGATCGGCTCGAACGGGGCCGGCAAGACAACGACGATGCGGGCGCTGTCGGGGATGATCCGGCCCACGGCGGGCGAGGTTACGCTGAGTGGCAAGCGCATCGACGGCCTGGAATCGCACCGGATCGCGCGGCTGGGACTGGCGCATTCGCCCGAGGGGCGGCGCGTGTTTCCGACGCTGTCCGTCACTGACAATCTGCTGCTGGGCGCGTTTCCCCGGCTCACCGGGAGCCGCCCCAAGGGCAACGTGCAGGCGGATCTGGAACGGGCAATGGATCTGTTTCCGCGCCTGAAGGAGCGGCGCGATCAGCTCGCGGGAACACTGTCGGGCGGCGAGCAGCAGATGCTGGCGATGGCGCGGGCGGTGATGCTCAATCCCGAGCTGGTGTTGCTGGACGAGCCGTCGATGGGGCTGGCGCCAATCCTGGTGGAGGAGGTGTTCCGGATCATCGCGCGGCTCAAGGACGAAGGGGTGACGATGCTGCTGGTCGAGCAGTTTGCGGCGGCGGCGTTGAATGTCGCCGACTATGGGTACGTGCTGGAGAACGGACGGATCTCGGTGCACGGGAGTGCCGACAAGCTCAAGCACGATCCGGCAGTGGTGGCGGCCTATCTTGGGGGGTCGCACTAGCCAGGCGTGTCTCGCCCGGACCGTGAGTCCTTCAGGCGTACGGCCTGGCCGCCGACGGATTTGGCGGGCGTGCCGTTCGTGCCGGGAGGGCGACCGATGACAAAGGCAGGATTGCGCGTACCGCGCAATCCTGCCTTTTCCTTGGGCGCGCGGGGACCCGCGCCGCGATCAGACGTCGATGGTCAGGGTGACGTCGATGTTGCCGCGGGTGGCGTTCGAGTACGGGCAGACGATGTGGGCGGCGGCGACCAGCTTTTCGGCTTCGGCGCGGTCCATGCCGGGCAGCGAGATCTTCAGTTCGGCTTCGATGCCGAAACCGGTGGGGATGGGGCCGATGCCGACCGAGCCATCGATGGTGGCGTTGGCGGGCATGGCGATCTTGTCGCGGCCGGCGACGAACTTCATGGCGCCCATGAAGCAGGCCGAATAACCGACGGCGAACAGCTGCTCGGGATTGGTGCCGGCCGCGCCGGCGCCGCCCAGTTCCTTCGGCGTGGTCAGCTTGACGTTCAGGTTGCCGTCGCTGGAGACGCCAGTGCCTTCACGGCCGCCGGTGACGTGAGCGTGGGCGCGGTAGAGAACTTTTTCGATGGACATGGTGTGTTCCTTTTGGATGAAGGTGGGACTGCCAGGCTGGCGGGACCCTTCCCGCTTCGGCCCTTACTAATCAAATAGCATGCTATTTCATAGCGCACTACCTTTAACCGGGAATGACAGCACTAACTATCATCCGCCTCAAAGACTGCGGCTCAAAGACTGCCGACCAACTTTTCCCGCAATTCGTGCAACGACTTCATGGTGCCCTGCACTTCTTCCAGCGAGCACCGGGCCGCGGCGGCAATGGCGTGGGGCACGGCCTCGGCCTGGTTGCGCAGGTCGCGGCCCTGCCTGGTCAGGGCAACGATGACCTGGCGTTCGTCATCGTGTGCGCGGGTCCGGGTGACCAGGCCCGCCGCTTCCAGCCGCTTGAGCAGGGGCGTCAGCGTGGCCGAGTCCAGGAACAGGCGCGCGCCGATATCGGTGACCGTGATCTCGTCGCGTTCCCACAGCACCAGCATGACCAGGTACTGCGGGTACGTCAGATCCAAGCCGCGCAGCAGCCTGCGGTACACCTTGTTCATCGCCAGAGAGGTCGAGTACAGGGCGAAACACAGCTGGTTGTCTAGCAGCAGCGGGTTGAGCGCGCCTTTGGGCTGGGATCTGGATTTCATTGCGCAATATTAAATAGCGCACTACTTATCGTCAAGCCCTCTTCCCGCCAATTTTTGTAACGGCCAGCCTGCCCGCGAACGGCGTCACGGCAAGCGCGGCCGCCGCCGGCGCTCAGGCGGCGTGCTCGCCTTCCTGCGCGCCGCGGTCGGAGCCGTACCGCTTGAGGCCGTCCAGGTCCAGCACCCGCACGGCGCCGTACTCGACGTTCAGCAGGCCCGCCTCTTCCAGCTTGCGCAGCGCCTGGTTGGCGCGCTGGCGCGAGACCCGGGCCAGGTAGCCGACCTCTTCCTGCGTGATCGTCAAACGCATCCCCATGCCGGGATACAGCAGGGGATTGAACAGTTCAGCCAGGCAGCGCGCCACGCGCGCGTCCGGGTCCAACAGGCGGTCGTATTCGGCCTTGCCGATGAACTGGGCGACGCGCTCGTTCAGTTGGTGCAGCAGGTAGCGGTTGAACGGGATGCTGCTATCGAGCAGCCAGTCGAAGGTCGCGGCCGGCAGGCGCGCGACGACCGAATCGCGCAACGCCACGATGTCGTACTTGCGGACTTCTCGCTTGAGCAGCGAGCCCTCGCCGATCCAGCCGCCGGCCGGCACGCCGGTCAGCGACGCGACCTTGCCTTCGGCATTGCCCACCGATACCTTGACCAGACCGGCCAGCACGCCGATCCATGCCTGGGCGAGTTCGCCTTTGCGCTCTATGATCGACCCGGCGGCCACCTGCTGCACGGAAAGGTCTCGCTCGACGCGCGTTTGCTGTTCGCTGTCGAGCACGCGAAACCAGGCCGCGGCAAGTTGCAGGGAGTCGGATAGCTGCATCGGGAATACCCTAAAAGTTCCTTGAATGTCGCGATGGTGACAGTTGGTAGCAACCCAACCTTATACCTTAACTCCTGCCGTAAATCTAAAACCAACTGGTCAAGCGCGATCGCCCGCGCGCCGCATCTCGCGGCCCCGGGTCCGATGCGCCCAAACCGGAGGAGACAACGTGGCACATTCATCGCCCGCATCCGCACAGATGCCGGCGGCGCTGGACACCTTTCCAGCGCTGCTGTTCGCGCATGCCGACGTACGCGGGTCGCGGCCCGCGATACGCGAGAAAGACCTGGGCATCTGGCAAACCCTTACCTGGTCGGAAGTGGCCGAGCACGTGCGCCAGGTCGCCCACGGGCTCGCGTCGCTGGGCATCCTGCCGGGCATGCATGTGGCCGTGATCGGCGAGAACCGCCCGCGCCTGTACATGGCCATGATGGCCGCGCAATCGCTCGGCGCGATCCCCGTTCCGCTCTACCAGGACGCCGTGGCCCAGGAAATGGTCTACGTGCTGCAGGACGCCGAAGTCAGCGTCGCGGTGGTCGAGGACCAGGAACAGGTCGACAAGATGCTGGAAGTGCGCGACCAATGCCCCGCGCTCAAGCACGTGGTCTACGACGACCCGCGCGGCCTGCGCCACTATACCGATGCGATGCTGCTGTCGTATGACCGGCTCGAGGAGATCGGCCGCGAATACGCCGCGCAACATCCCGATTTCTTCGCCCGCGCCGTCGCCGCGGTGCAGCCGCATGACGCGGCGGCGATGTTCTATACCTCGGGCACCACCGGCAAGCCCAAAGGCGTGGTGCTGACGCACCATGCGCTGATCGATCGCGCCCGCGCGGTGTCCGAAATGGAAAAGCTGACCGACCGCGAGGACGTGCTGGCCTACCTGCCGCCGGCCTGGATCGGGCAGAACATGTTCTCGTACACGCAATTGCTGGTCACCGGCTTCACCGTGAACCATCCGGAATCGCCCGACACGGTCTCGATCGACATGCGCGACATCGGGCCCACCTACTACTTCGCGCCGCCGCGCGTGCTGGAAGGCCTGCTGACCCATGTGATGATCCGCATGGAAGATGCCGGCTATCTCAAGCGCAAGCTGTTCCATGCCTGCATGAAGCTGGCGCGCCGCGTCGGCACCCGCATCCTGGATGGCGAATCGGTCAACCCCTGGGACCGCCTGCGCTACGCGCTGGGCAATGTGCTGATCTATGGCCCGCTGCGCAACGCGCTCGGCATGAGCCGCGTGCGCGTGGCCTACACCGCAGGCGAGGCCATCGGCCCCGACCTGTTCGTGTTCTACCGCTCCATCGGCATCAATCTCAAGCAACTCTATGGCTCCACCGAGACCTCGGTGTTCGTCTGCGTGCAGCCGGACGGCCAGGTGCGCGACGACACCGTCGGGCCGCCCGTGGCCGGCGTCGAGATCCGCGTGGCCGACAACGGCGAAATCCTGGTCAAGAGTCCCGGCCTGTTCAAGGAGTACTACCGCAACCCGGACGCCACGCAGGAGGCGCGCAGCGCCGACGGCTGGTTCCACACAGGCGATGCGGGCTACCTGGACACCGACGGCCAGCTCAAGATCATCGACCGCGCCAAGGACGTCGGCAAGCTGGCCGACGGCAGCCTGTTCGCGCCCAAATACCTCGAGAACAAGCTCAAGTTCTTCCCGCACATCAAAGAGGCCGTGGCCTTCGGCGCCGGCCGCGACGACGTCTGCGCCTTCATCAACATCGACCTGGAGGCGGTGGGCAACTGGGCCGAGCGCCGCGGTCTGGCCTATGCCGGCTACACCGACCTGGCGGGCAAGGACGAGGTCTACCAGCTCATCGCCGAATGCGTCGAACAGGTCAACGCCGATCTGGCCACCGACCCGAAACTGTCGGCATCGCAGATCAGCCGCTTCCTGATCCTGCACAAGGAACTGGACCCGGACGATGACGAACTGACCCGCACCCGCAAGGTGCGCCGCGCATTCATTGCGCAGAAGTACGGCGTGCTGATCGACGCCCTCTTCCAGAACAAGCCCTCCCAGTACATCGAAACCGAAGTGAAATTCGAGGACGGCCGCAGCGGCAAGATCGCCGCCGACCTGAAGATCCGCCCGGTCAAGACGTTCCCCGCCATCACAGCCCGAGCCGCGTAGAGACCATGAGCAACAACGACCGCGACCAGCGCATCGGCGACGTGATGCTGGACATGCAGAACATCTCGCTGTCCTTCGGCGGCGTCAAGGCGCTGACGGACATTTCCTTCAATGTGCGCGAACACGAGATCCGCGCCATCATCGGCCCCAACGGCGCCGGCAAGAGCTCGATGCTGAACGTCATCAACGGCGTCTACACCCCGCAACAGGGCGGCATCGAGTTCCTCGGCAAGCGCTTCTCGCGCATGAACCCGCGCCGCGCCGCTGAAATGGGCATCGCCCGCACCTTCCAGAACCTGGCGCTGTTCAAGGGCATGAGCGTGCTCGACAACATCATGACCGGCCGCAACCTGCGCATGAAGTGCGGGCTGCTGGCGCAGGCTTTCCGCCTGGGCGCCGCCGAACGCGAAGAGATCGAGCACCGCCAGTTCGTCGAGAACATCATCGACTTTCTCGAAATCCAGGCCTACCGCAAGACGCCCGTCGGGCGCCTGCCCTATGGCCTGCAAAAGCGCGTCGACCTGGGCCGCGCGCTGGCCATGGAACCGCGCCTGCTGCTGCTGGACGAACCCATGGCCGGCATGAACATCGAGGAAAAGCAGGACATGAGCCGCTTCATCCTCGACGTGAACGACGAGTTCGGCACCACCATCGTGCTGATCGAGCACGACATGGGCGTGGTCATGGACATCTCCGATCGCGTCGTGGTGCTGGACTACGGCAAGAAGATCGGCGACGGCAAGCCGGAAGAAGTCCGCGCCAACGAAGACGTCATCCGCGCGTACCTGGGCGTGGACAGCGCTCCCGCCCAGGGCGCCGAAGCGCAGGCGACGCCCCCCGCCCCCAACCCTCCCCATGAGGGGCAGGGAGATAAATCAATGGCTGCACGGACATAAGGGGCGAATGATGGGATTTTTTCTGGAAACCTTGTTCGGCGGCCTGATGAGCGGCATGCTGTACGCGTTGATCGGCCTGGGCTTCGTGCT
>JACDJA010002217.1_pt1 | contig 14344 bp, 10 predicted proteins | sample 7449241 | NCBI WGS metagenome assembly JACDJA01 (sample SAMN14253289, study PRJNA609438) | sludge metagenome | isolation source: initial anaerobic sludge | collected 2018-12-20 | reverse complement strand
CCCTTCCATCGGCTCAGCATCCCTGTTTTAAGGGGAATTAACAATACCAGCAACAGAACTGCCACGCCAGTCATCCACACCATGTCGAACGAGATAACCTGAGTAGAGCGCACCCGCAGAGGGCGCAACAAACTGGTTATTCCCAGGATGGAAAGCACATTAAATATGTTGGAACCAATGATGTTGCCCACCGAAATATCGGTCTGTTTTTTAAAAGAAGCAATCAGGGAAGTGGAGAGTTCGGGAATACTGGTGCCCACAGCTACCACCGAAATGCCCACCACCCGCTCGCTTACACCCCAGCCCATGGCGAGCTTACTGGCCCCTTTAACCAACCAGTCAGCCCCAAAATAGAGCCCTAATATAGAAACCAGCACGTAGCCCATTGAAACCAAAATGCCGGCTTCGGGCGGATGGGCTCCGGAGTCAGATTGGGACATCTTTTTTCGGGAAACAACGATGATATAGGTAATATATGCCACCAGAACGGCAACCAGCAAGGCGCCTTCGACAGTTCCCAAAATCCTGTCGGGGATGAGAAATAAAAACAGCAACGCATAGGTCGCCATCATCACGGTCCAATCGAACCGCATGGTGTTTTTATTTACCTTTATGGGAAAAACAATCGCCACCGCCCCCAAAATCAGCGCGATGTTGGCAATGTTGGAACCAACCACGTTGCCAATGGAGATATCGGGAAAATCGGTAAATACAGCTTTTACGCTCACGAACAGCTCGGGAGCAGAAGTACCCATGGCTACGATGGTGAGACCCGCCACCAAAGGGCTGATTTTTAAATGGCGTGACATCTGCACTCCTCCCTTCACCAGCCAGTTGCCACTGATAAACAGCAACACAAATCCCAAAAGCACCAAAAGGTAAGCGTTTTCGCCCATAAAAAAAGTTTCTGTTTTTTGGTCTATTGCCCTCCTTCGGGCTCATCCCTTTCCGGGTGACCTTTCGCTGTTTCCTTTTTGCGCTTATCACTCCCGGGGTTTTCCGAGACCTCTTTATCCCCCGGGTGGTCACCCAACGCTTCCGCCACAGGAGGTTCGCTTACGTCCCCGGGCACCTCATCCGGCTCAGCGGTATCTTTGGGGGTACCATCGTGGTTAAGGTTGTAAATTTTTTGAGAGACCTCATCCACCGAATGAGAAAAGTCATTTTTTGCTCTCTTCAGGTCTTCCTTCACCATATGCCCCTCCTCTAAAAGGGACTTTCGGGCATCCTCGATATCTTCTTTCAGGTCTTCGGTATTCTCCCTGAATTCTCTCTTAATATCGTCGGCTGCTTTGCGAAACTCGTTCATTCCTCGTCCCAGGGTACGGGCAAATTCGGGGATTTTATTCGCTCCAAACAACAACAATACAATCAGAAAAACGAGAACTATCTCGCCCATCGAAACGCCAAAGAGGATTGTAATCATAGCCACTCAATTTGAAGCCAAATATATTAAAAATAATGACCAATCACGCGATAAAAAGTACAATAAAAATCCCCGACACTGAAGATAACAGTGACGGGGATTTAAATTTATGGTGAAAAAAAACAGTGAAATCAGCTTTTTGCCTTTTTCGTTTTCTTCTTCTCCAGAAAATAAAATGCCATGGGCGAAGCAATAAATATCGAAGAATAGGTTCCCACAATCACACCTACAACCAGTGCAAAAACAAAGCCCTGAATCACTTCACTGCCAAAAAAGAAGATGACCAAAAGCACCACCAATGTGGTCATGGACGTGTTGATGGTTCGACTGATGGTAGAGTTTATAGCCAGGTTGAACACACTCTTTAATTCGCGTTTGGGATAGAGCCCCCGGAATTCGCGAATACGGTCGAACACCACCACCGTATCGTTAATGGAGTAACCAATCACGGTAAGTATGGCCGCTATAAAGGCCTGGTCTATCTCCATGGAGAACGGCATGATGGAATAAAGCAGTGAAAACAGTCCCAGTACTATGAGCACATCGTGCACCAGGCTTATGAGGGCACCCAGTCCAAACTCCCAATTGCGGAAACGAATCAGGATGTACAGGAATATAATCACCAGGGAGAAAAAGATGGCCCACCCGGCCTTATTTCGAATATCACTGGCAATGGTGGGGCCCACTTTTTGAGAACTCATCCGGTGATTATCCAGAAACTCATCCTTTGAAATATCCTTATCGAAGAAGGGTTTCAGACCAATATAAAGTTGTTCTTCTACCTGGTTATCAGCATTGTCGTCGTCGCTATCCACCATATAGTTGGTGGTGATGCGTATCTGATTTTCACCTCCAAAGGTTTTGGCTTCGGTATTGGCCTCATCAAACACATTGGTAAGAGATTCCTGAATATCGCTGGCCGACACTGCATCATCGAAGCGCACCACATAGGAGCGACCGCCGGTAAAGTCAATGCCTTGTTTCAGGCCTCTCACACCCAATGAGATAATTCCTAATAAGATGACGGAACCCGACAACAACACCACCAATTTTCGCATTTCGATAAACTTTATGTGGGTATTGGCCAAAAAGTTACGCGTCCATTTGGTAGAGAAGGTGATGTCGATTTTCGACTTGAGCATCGACTCATAAATAAGCCGGCTGAGAAAAACAGCAGAGAAAAATGAAGTGGCAATACCAATCATCAGGGTTGTGGCAAAACCTTTAATAGGTCCGGTTCCGAAAATAAACAGCACCAGGCCGGTGAGAAAGGTGGTCACATTGGAGTCGATAATCGCCGAGAAGGCATTTTTGTAACCATCGGAGATGGCCAGCCGGAGCCCCTTTCCGGCGCGAAGCTCCTCCCTTATTCGTTCGTAGATAAGCACATTGGCATCCACCGACATACCTATGGTAAGCACAATACCTGCAATACCGGGCAGAGTAAGCACCGCATTAAATGCGGCCAGCACACCCAGAATAAAAAACATATTGGCTACAAGCGCCAGGTCGGCTACCAGCCCCGCTTTAAACCCATAATATAACACCATGTAGAGCAGCACCGTGAGGAAGGCCCAGATAAATGAGGTAAATCCGGCGTTCACAGCCTCCTTACCCAGTGAAGGACCTACCACGGTATCTTCCACAATGTTGGCCGGAGCCGGCAACTTACCCGATTTAAGCACGTTGGCCAGGTCTTTTGCCTCCTCGGGAGTAAAATCGCCGGTGATAGAGCTTTGCCCGCCGGTGATCTCGCTTTGTACGGTTGGAAAGGAATATACATAGTTATCAAGCACGATGGCTATGGACTTCTTGATGTTGGCTTTGGTCAGCCGGGCCCAGGTTTTGGCCCCTTCGCTGTTCATCGACATGGAAATCTCATAATTGCCTCTCTGGCTGGTTTCGGCCCGGGCATTGGTTACCACATCGCCTTCGAGGGGAGCGCGTCCGTCATGACTCGAAACGCGAATGGCCACCAGTTGAAACAGCTCTTCGGAAGGGTTAACCGGCTGATTGGTCCAATATTGGGCATCGCTTCCGGGTATGGCTTTTACGGTCCACATAAATTTAAGGTCGCGGGGCATTAATGCCTTCACCTTTTCCATGTTCAGATAGGCGTTCACCTCAGCGGTGTCGCGCGCCAAAGCCAGCCCCACCACAGGAGCGTTGGGTCTTCCGCTGGGCAGCAGATAGGTAAAGAGCGACCGGGTTCCCTCCTCCTGAGCGGCGGTAGCCAGTGAATCACTCTCGAGTTGATCCAGGAGTGAAACATCGGTTTGTGGCTGAGCTTCATCGGCTTCTACTTCCGGCTCTGCCTGCGATGGTTTGGCCTGCGATTGTTTCATCGCTTCAATCTGAGCCGTTAAGTTATTGGCCTCCACCAAACTTTGAAATATCTCTTCGTTGTTGTAGGTTTCCCAAAATTCCAGGCTGGCGGTTCCCTGAAGCAACTTGCGCACCCGCGCAGGTTCGGTGATACCGGGCAACTCAATTAAAATGCGACCTGCCTTTTCGAGACGCTGAATGTTGGGCTGCGCCACTCCAAAACGGTCGATCCGTGTTCTTAAAATATTAAAAGCATTGTCGATGGCGCCTTTAGATTGCTCTCTAACCACTCTCAACACCTCCTGATTGGTGCTGTTGTAGTTGATCTTGTCCCTCAGCTCCACGGTATTAAATATGGCCGCCAGTCGGCCCTCGGGTGCCACCTCGTCAAAGGCTTCGCCGAAGAGGGTGATAAAATCGCGCGTTGAATTTTTCTCACGTTGGCTGGCCAGTCGAAGCGCCTCTAAAAACGATTCATCCTGATTGTAATTGGAGAGTGCCCGTAGTATGTCGGCTACCTTAACCTCTAAAATAAGGTTCATACCACCCTTGAGGTCAAGACCAAAATTAATTTCCCGCTCTTTGGTCTCCTTATAGGTATATTTTCTGAGACCAAACAGGAAATTATAAACCACCTCGTTGGACATGGAGTCCAGATAGGCATATTTATAATCGTCTACCTCCTCAAGGTTGTCACCTGCCCGCATTTGGGCATATTCCTCGGCATCTTTTTCAACCCGGCGGGCATGATAGGTAAAAATTAACTGATACAAACTCACCAATGCCAGGAGTATGGCAAATAGTCTGATCGCTCCTTTGTTCTGCATTTTGCTAATATTTAGTGCTGGCTATTTAAAATAAAGGCGCAAATATATTGATTTTTTTTAGATAATCGCCTTCAAAACCAAAGCTTATCGGGTAATCTCACGAATATGTTTTAAAACATTTTGCAGGGTGGAAACACCCGTTGACCAGGCAATTATTAACGCTATGGCACTGACCAGAATAGCAGGAATAAGAAAACAAAACAGATTAAGTCCGAAATTATAGGTGTAGGTGCTGAGCCACATTTTCAAAAACACGTTTGACACAGATATAGACAATAAAACGCCTAAGAGCACATACATAAAGTAGCCTCTGAAGATATGCCCGAGAATAGCCGGGACGGGTGCACCCGATACTTTTCGGAGGATCATTTCGTTTTGCCTGAATCCTAAAATAAAGGAGCTCATACCTATCAGTCCCAGGGCGGCAATAAAGAGAGCCAGCACAGCAAACGATGTGGCTATATTGCTGTAACGGGCATCCTCATCGTAAAAAGCAGCGATGCGCGCGGCAACAGGTGACACCACAAATGGGGCATCTCCCGCATAGTGTCTCCAAACGGGCATCATTTTGGCTTCCACCCCCTCTATATCGGTTCTATTGAATTTCACCAACAGGTTTTGCGCTTCCTCCTTCGAGGTGACTGGTACGAATATGGTGGGCCGCAAGGGTTGTTTAAGACTCTCAAAATGGACATCGGGCACCACCCCTGCAATTTCGAGCCGTTCGTGCTCTCCTGAACGGGAAACGGTTTTAATATATTCACCCGCTACCTCACCGATATTGAGCAGGCGGGCTCCGGTTTGGTTGATCAAGACCCGGGTAGAATCGGCACAATCGCCTTTTCCCGGTGATTGGCCACTTATCACATCCACGCCAATTGCCTCGAAAAGATGACAATCGACGTATTGAACGCCCAATAAAAACGCTCTGGAAGTATCATCGGCATGATAAAAGGATATCAACGGAATATTTTCGCCGGGTTTACGATAGAGTTTAACCATTTGCTCCACGCCGTCCACCTTTTTTAAGGCATCTATTACGGAATCGGTTTTATCTGCCAGCACCCCGGTTCGCTCTATTATATAGAGACCCCCGGTATCGAATCCCAAATCGGCGTGATGAATATAGCCAAGCTGCCGCTGCATACCCAGAGCGATGGTAATGACCGATACCGCCACAAATACCTGAAGCATTACCAAAAACCCACGCAACGAAACACTTTTCTTTTTACGAACTGCGACACCTCTGAAGATGGTGCGCGGATGAATGCCAGAGAAATAGAGAGCCGGATAACTTCCTGAAAGCAGAGCCACGAAAAAAATATTGGCCAATATCCAAAGAATGCTCATCTGATCGCGGTAACCGGGCACCTTTAATTGTATCTGAAACAAGCGGTTAAACGAAGGCATCGAGAGTTCGACCAGAACCAGGCCTAAAAAAAGTGCCATAAAAGTAAAAACAACCGACTCGGTAAAAAACTGAAAAACAATGTGTGTACGTCGCGCCCCAAATACCCGGCGCACCCCCACCTCTTTAAAGCGGATGGTGGCTCTGGCCATGGTAAGGTTTATAAAATTAACGGCAGTGATCCCCAGAATAAACAGGGCCACCGCTAAAAACAAAAACACATAGACGGCATTGGTAGTGGCTCCTATTTCAAAATCCAAATCCGAAAAAAGATAAATATGCCGTAAGGGCTGAAAGCGAAAATCCAGATTTGCACGGGTCTTGCTCCCAAAGGTTTCCATTATCTCGGGCTCCATCAACAGGTCGGCATCGGCATTAAATTGATGCCTGAGAGAATCCATATTGGCTCCCGCACTCTTTCTGAAATAAGCATATCCCGATAAGGTAAACCAACTGTTTACAGTTTTTTGGTAGTCGTCGCCATGCCGCACTTTCATGCGGTTGAGCACAAAACTAAAGGGCAAAACAATGCTGTATTTAAAATGTGAATTGGGGGGAACATCTTCAAACACAGCTTTTACGGTAAAAGTGGTGCTGTCGTCTAACTGAATGGTTTGCCCCAGCGGATTGTTTTGGCCAAAAAACCGTGAAGCGGCGGATGAAGAGATGATGGCGCAGGCCGAATCGGGGAAACAAGCCGCGGAATCGCCCAATAAAAAAGGGCGATCAAACACCTCAAAGAAATGGCGGTCGGCAAATACAACCTCCGTCTGGTAAGCCTCGTTAAAGGGGCTCTTCACCAACATCTCGGGAGCCGGCACTACGCGGGTAAGCACCTCTACCTGGCTGTACTTCTCGAGAGTGGGCCCCAGAATAACAGGCACAACAGCGGCGCCCAGCTCCTCGCTGCTTAAATGACCGGTGGAGGTAACCCGGTAAATATCGCCCGGATTTGAATAATAGGTGTCGAATGAAAATTGATAAAATACATATTGCAGCACCAGCAAACCCATGGCTATGCCTACCGACATCCCGATAAGAGTAAGCAGCGAGAAGCGGCGGTGAAGAATGAGCGTACGCAGCGCCACTTTTATGTAGTTGAGCCATCTCATAAAAGATTGTTTTCGGGGGTGGATAACACATGGCCGTCGAAAAGCTGAATCACCCGTTGTGCAAGGCGCGCCTGTGAAGCCGAGTGGGTAGCCATCACGATGGTCTGACCCTGCTCATTCAACATCGAAAGCAGCTCCATGACCTCACTTCCTGCCGACGAATTTAAATTACCGGTGGGCTCATCGGCAAAAATAATGGCGGGTTTAAAAACGGAGGCGCGCGCCAGAGCTGCCTTTTGCTGCAGGGCAGGGCCAATACCGGAAGGATAATGTTTTTTACGATGTGTCAACCTAAAGCGTTCTAAAGCCGAATTGACCATCTCATGCCGCTCACGCCGCGAATAGTTGAGATAGAGCAAGGGGAGCTCAACGTTCTCGAAAACAGTAAGCTCTTCAATAAGGTTAAAGTTCTCGAAAACAAACGACACGTTTCCGCGTCTCAGCTTTTCACGTGCCCGCTCGCTTAATGTGCCGGTTGACTGCCCGTTGAAGAACAACTCTCCGCCGGTAGGCACATCAATCAATCCCAGGATGCTCAAAAGGGTTGTTTTTCCACTTCCCGATGGGCCCAAAAGAGCCACAAATTCGCCTTTGTCAACGGTTACGTTGACATTTTGAAGCACCATGATCTCCTGATCGGAAATAAGATACGATTTTATCAAATTACGTGCTTGAATCATCTCTGTTTATCAGTTGTTCGGAAACGGACACACCTTGTACATTTCCGAACATTGGGTTTAATTTTTCCAGTCGGTTTAAGCTCTTTTCCGGCGGTGTTACTCATCATTGAAATTTCGGTTTATGTTCCTATTGCCTATATCAATCACTTACTTAGTGGCTGCAAGAAAACGCCAATAACTGCGTTATGCTCGCCCTGTTCGAAAGTCATTTACGGAAGTAAACTCCTGTCGACCAGGTCTCGCAAGCCTTGTTCTTGACGTTTTTTGTGACGCCACCTACCAGTTAAAGGTAGTTTTCTTGCTAGCACTATTTAGTGTGCAGATGCGCCACAGCCGGAAATCTTTTATAGGCGCACCATCACAACTCACTATCACAAACCCGGCCAAAGCTTCTATATGACTGTTAAACAAGATATTGGCAAATAAACCAATGGTTCGGCACAACCATTAAGTACAAATAATTGTTCGGTTTCGACCATTTAATTGCCAAAGATGGCTAAATTTTAATAAATTTGGAGGTAGAAATTTAAAGTCATTGTTCCATGCCAGAAAAAACCGGAAAAATATTAGCCGTAGATGACAACGCGGACATATTATTTGCCCTTAAATTGTTGTTACGACCCCATGTTGAATTGATTCAAACCGAAACCGAACCGGATAAGATTCCCGAACACATGGCCCGTGAAGAGTTTGATGTGATACTTTTGGACATGAACTTCACCAGCGATGCCATCAGTGGCCGGGAGGGCTTCCGGTGGCTGGAAAATATCCTGAAGATTGATCCACAGGCGGTGGTTTTATTTATCACCGCTTATGGGGATGTGCAAAAATCGGTGCAAGCCATCAAATCCGGGGCTACCGACTTTATTGTGAAACCCTGGCAAAACGAGAAGCTTTTGGCCACCATCTCTTCGGCTGTAAAGCTGAAACGCTCACGCCGCGAAGTATCCTACCTCAAAGAGAAGCAGAAAGAGATAAACACCATCATGGACCAGCCTTTTGCCGACTTTATTGGCACATCGCCAGGCATGCAACAGGTTTTTAATACCATTAAAAAAGTGGCCGCCACCGATGCCAACGTGCTGATATTAGGCGAGAACGGAACGGGCAAAGAGCTGGTGGCAAGAGCATTGCACCGCCACTCGCTGCGTAAAAACGAGGTTTTTATCAATGTGGACCTGGGCGCTTTGAGCGAAACGCTCTTCGAGAGCGAGCTCTTTGGCCATGTAAAAGGCGCTTTTACCGATGCCAAAACCGAACGGCCCGGTCGCTTTGAGCTGGCTTCGGGTGGCACGGTTTTTCTGGATGAGATTGGCAATCTGTCGCTTCCCATGCAGGCCAAGCTTCTTACCGTTCTCGAACGTCGGGAAGTGACACGCGTAGGAGCCAACAAGCCCAAACCCATCGACATAAGGCTGATATGCGCCACCAATCTGCCACTGCGGCAGGAATCCGCCGAAGGACGATTCCGTCAGGACCTTCTGTACCGCATCAACACGGTGGAGATTGAATTGCCTCCCCTGCGGGAGCGGCCGGGCGACATTCCGTTGCTGTCGGATCACTTTTTGAACATCTTTGCAAAAAAATACAATAAAAAAATCGGCAAACTCAGTACGGCTGTAATAAAAAAGCTTACTGCCTACCCCTGGCCGGGTAATGTACGCGAGCTTCAGCATGTATTAGAGAGAGCCGTGATTATGAGTGACTCAGGGGCTATTGGTGAAAACGATCTTCATTTGGTTTCACAAAGCACCGTTTCGGATGGCCTGGAACTGGAGAACTATAACCTCGAGGATATCGAACGCACCATCATTGATAAGGTACTGCGCCAAAACCAGGGAAACATTTCCAAGGCCGCAAGCGAACTGGGACTAACGCGCACCTCACTTTACCGAAGACTCGAGAAACATGGCTTATAATAAATTCCGGATCAACTTTATCCTGCGCACACTGTTGCTGACGGGTTCTATCTTCGGATTTTTCTACCTGCTTTACAACACCGATCTCACCATGACACTCATCCTGACAGGCTTCTTAATAGCTTTTCAGGTTGCAGCACTTATTTTCTACATCGACCGCACCAACCGCATTCTCAACAACTTTCTGGAGTCGATACGTTATTCCGACTTTACCCGCACCTTTCAGGTCGAAAAGCTCGACTCCTCCTTCGACAAGCTTAAAAAGTCGTTTAACGACGTGATTCAGGACTTTCAGGCGGTACGTGCCGAAAAAGAGGAGAGTTATTTTTATCTCCAAACGGTTATTCATCACATTGGGATTGCCCTGATTGCCTATCGCAAAGATGGGGAGGTGGAGCTCATCAACAATGCCACCAAAAAACTATTTCAGGTTCGAACCCTCAATAACATCCAGGGACTCAGGGGATTTAATCCGGAGGTGGTTCAAAAGCTACTTACCATAAAACATGGAGAGAGCGCACTTTTGAGAATACGCGAAAAAGACGACTTTCTCCAATTGGCCATCTATGCCACTGAATTTAAAATTCACAGCCGCACCATCATGCTGGTTTCGGTGAAAAACATACAACAGGAGCTGGATGAGAAAGAGATGGAGTCGTGGCAACGGCTGATTCGCGTACTCACCCATGAAATCATGAACTCCATAACCCCCATATCGTCGTTGTCGTCCACCGTAAAAGAGCTGATGCACGAGATCATCGAATCCATGGAAGCCAACAAGCCACCATCGGAGGAGACCGAATCACTCAGGGAAATAGAACAGGCCTTAGACACTATTCATAAACGTACAGACGGATTGCTTCATTTTGTAAACACCTACCGCAACCTCACCCGCATCCCTACCCCAAACTTCAACATTTTCCCTGTAGCTCGTCTCATCGACAACATTAAGGAGCTGCACAGCAAGGAGATAGCAGACAATGGCATCGTCTGTAAAACTTCTGTGGAGCCCACCTCGCTGGAGATCACCGCCGACGAGCATCTTGTTGAACAGGTATTGATTAATCTGGTGAAAAATGCCATTCATGCACTGGAGAATCAACCGGAACCGATGCTGGAGATCAAAGGTTTTTTGAATAAAAGAGGGCGCATTACCCTGCAAGTGGTCGACAATGGGAAGGGTATTCTACCCGACGTGCTGGATAAGATTTTTATCCCGTTTTTCACCACCAAGCCCCAGGGTTCGGGCATCGGACTAAGCCTCTCAAAACAGATCATGCGGCTTCACGGTGGCAGCATAAATGCATACTCTGAGCCGGGGAAGGAGACGAGATTCACCTTAACATTTTAAGGAAACGCCAGTAAGGGTATTTTTTCGTGCGGAAACTAAGGAGCACTGTGCAACCGGTTAAACATTACGGCCAGGTGGGCGTATAGAGAGGTATTTTGAACCACAATGTTTTCGGGCACTTTAATTCTTACAGGCGTGAAGTTCCAAATGGCTTTGATGCCACCTTCTATCATCAGATTTGCAACCTGTTGAGCACTCCGGGTAGGAACGGTTAAGATACCTATTTCCACCTTTTGGTCACGCATCAGTTTAAAATCGTCCACGTGATGAATGGACACCGATTCAATTTCCCGCCCTACCACGGCAGGATCAATATCAAAGGCTTTTACAATGGTAAGACCGTATTGCCGCAATCCGTGATCGTGCAAAAGAGCTTTTCCCAAACTCCCGGCCCCAAACAGGAAAGCTTCATCCACGATGCGAAAACCCAGAAAATCCTCCAGGGCATCAATCAGTGGCTCTACCTCGTAACCCACCCGGGTTTTGCCTGTAATGCCGGTATATGATAAATCCTTGGTAACCTGCGTAGGGTCAACACCCATATCGCCAGCAATTTGAGTGGATGAGATGTATTTATTGCCTCCGTGTCCGGCGATTTTAAGATAGGCCAGATAGCAGGGCATCCTCCGCAGCGCCGGCTCGGGTACGGCATAACCCTTTTTTTTACTTGCTCCAACCTCCATATTGCATTGTTTGTTATTGTATAAGAGGTGCAAAGGTACGCATCATTTTATTAAAGAAACAAATCTTTAATACAAAGGGTGTGTTTTTTAAGTGAGGGTTACACTCCGGGGAAATGGACTTCCGCAGTGTTGACTTTTTGAGGTATAAGATCATATTTTCTCGAAAGCACCGCATTGAAAATCATCGCTGTCGCGCTGGTCATTTCGATTCATGAGGCAGAGTATATTCTCATCCCAATCGTCCATCTGATATTTTTTACAGATGATGCATAAGCCGGGAACCGGCACCGAATTGGGGTCCACTTTGGTGCCGTCGTCGTTATAAAAACCGTTGATTATTGGAGGGAAGTCGCTGATATCACCCTCTTCATCTTCAGGAAATGGAAATAGAGGGGCCAATTCGTCTTCCTCCGAATCCATCTCCTTCCGGTTTTTAGCCCATTTCTCAATCTGATCAGGGGAAGGCAAAAAATCGTCCAAATCCTGATCGTCCCTCGTATCGGGATTTCCTGCATTTTCCTCATCGTATTTCATCTGAGCCTCCACCTCATCGCAAGTGGTGCAGTATCCCGGGAAAGGACAATTCTCTTTATCATAGTCGCAAAATTCAATATGAGTGGTGCCAAAGGACATGGGCACATGCGATTCGTTCCAGAACTTTTTTATGAAAGGATACCTCAGGTGAGCCGGATAATCAACAGGAAATTCAAGCCGAAAATGAAAATAGTCTAACAGTTCCTCCAGTTCAGAGGCCAACAATCCCTGCTGTTCCGGTGTCAATTTATCTGCAGGCGGCAATTGTCCCCCATCTATACCGGTTATTGAGGATATAGGTTCCTTTTCGCCATACAGGTATTTCTCCACGTGCGACATATCTTCCAGCTCCAATTCGTCCTGCGGATCAGCTTCCGAATAGGCCCAAATATCGTGAGGTGGTCTCAAATTGTAAGTGGCGCGATGAATGTCGTCGATGAGTTGTTGAATGTAGCGTTCCATATTACAGGTAGATTGAAGTTCTGCTTGGCATGACTATCAAAGATAAAGATGTTTTTGGAGAAAAACACAAAATTACCGTAATCCAATAACATACAGAGGTTGGTTTCTCCGTTTTTTTGGTATCTTATAGCCATGAAGCAACTACCTTTTAAAGTATATGGCAGGGAAAATATCGATCCCGCGGCAATAGATCAAATGGAAACAGCCATGAAGCTGCCCGTCTCGGTCAAAGGGGCACTCATGCCCGACGCCCATGTGGGATACGGATTACCCATTGGCGGGGTGCTGGCGGCCTACAACGCCGTAATACCCTACGGCGTGGGCATGGACATTGGCTGCCGGATGTGCCTGTCGGTATTTCCCGCATCGCCCGAAAAAATTGAGAAAGAGCGCGACCAAATTAAAATGGCCCTGATGAGCGAAACGCGGTTTAACAGGGCGGAGTTTCAGGACGAACAGGAGCATGAGATTCTGGAACGCCCGGAATTTCGAGAAATAAAATTTTTAAACTCATTGCATAATAAGTTTGCTGCCCAACTGGGAAGTTCCGGGGGCGGCAATCACTTTGTGGATGTGGGCTACGTAAGCATCAGCCGGTTTTCGGAATTGGTTGGGCTGCAGCCTGGTAACTACTTTGCCATCCTTAGCCACTCCGGTTCGCGAAATTTTGGGGCTGAAGTATGCAAACACTATACCCGCATTGCCCGTGAAAAGCTGGGCCTTTCGGGCGAGGCTGCGCACTTAGCCTGGCTGGAGTTAGACACAGAGGAGGGACAAGAGTACTGGGCCGCCATGCAATTAGCCGGCGACTACTCCCATGCCAATCATCGCATTATTCACCGGAGACTGGCAAAAGCATTGGGCGAACAACCACTAACCATCCTCGAAAACCACCATAACTATGCCTGGAAGGAGACGCTTGATACCGGTGAAGAACTTATTATCCATCGTAAAGGTGCCACCCCGGCGGGAATTGGTGATGTGGGCATCATCCCCGGCACTATGACTTCCCCGGCATTTATTGTTGCCGGGAAAGGAAATGAAGAGGCGCTGCAGAGTGCGGCTCATGGTGCCGGCAGGGTAATGTCGCGCAACCAGGCCAAACGGACACTGCACGGCAGCCAGATGGAAAAACACCTCGAGGAGCAGGGAGTGGAACTTCTGGGAGGTGGTCTGGACGAGGCACCCTTTGCCTACAAAGACATTCATCAGGTTATGAAATCCCAGGAGGAGTTGGTGGAAGTTCTGGGTGAATTTCATCCTAAAATAGTACGGATGGCCTGACAAGAAAAAATTTCTCCCGGAGGTACCAATGATAGATTATTGTAAAGCACTTATTATAAATAGTTTCCTCACCCTAAAGGGTTCGGAAAGACAAGGCATTTGAGACGAATTGAACTTGTGGGTCAAAGATGTACATCTTTGACCCACAACAGATTTCTCCCTGCGGTACCAATGACAGAATTTCGTAAGTTTCAAACTATCAGACGATAGGGGAACTCCTCCAGAACCTGCTCCGCCTATGCGGAGGTTCTGGTTCATAACGCCAATTCACCCCCGGATAAATCCGGGGGTTATGCACAGGAAACCACTCCGTGGTTCACTTTTCTGTCATTT
>JACDJA010002216.1_pt1 | contig 14351 bp, 12 predicted proteins | sample 7449241 | NCBI WGS metagenome assembly JACDJA01 (sample SAMN14253289, study PRJNA609438) | sludge metagenome | isolation source: initial anaerobic sludge | collected 2018-12-20 | reverse complement strand
GGCGGCGGTGGGCCTGCCCAAGGAAAAACTCTGCACCCACTGCTGGGACGGCACCAGCTACGGATGAGCCCGGAGGGGCCAGTCATCTCGGCGAAGGCTCGCGGCAATCACGCGAGCCCTCCACCGCTTGATCTGTTATGGTAGAGAGAAATTTGGCCGGAGGGCGGCCCGGCATCGAAAGGACGTGCCTATGGATACGGTGACCCAGATTCTGCTGGGCGCCGCTGTCGGCAAGGCGGTGCTGGGCCGGGGGGCGGGTCGCAAGGCGCTGGCGTGGGGCGGGCTGTGCGGCCTGCTGCCGGACCTGGACGTTCTCGTGCCCCTGGGCGACGCCGTCAAGAATTTCACCTACCACCGCGGTCCCAGCCATTCGCTTTTCGTCATGGCGCTTTTCACCCCCCTGCTGGTGCGCCTGATCCTGCGCCTTCACCCCGGCGAGACCGTCCGCCGGCGGCGATGGTACGCCGGGGTTTTCCTCGCCCTGGGGACCCACACCCTGCTCGACTGCTTCACGGTCTACGGCACCCAGATCCTCTGGCCCCTGCCCACCCCGCCGGTCATGTGGTCCACCCTGTTCATCATCGACCCGGCCTACTCGCTTCCGCTGCTGGCCGGGGTGATGCTGGCGGCCCTCCTGCCGCGCAAGACGGCCGCCGCCTGGCGCGTCAACCTGCTCTGCCTGGCCCTGAGCACCCTCTACCTGGCCTGGAGCGTGGGCGCCAAGGCGCACGTGAACGAGGCGGCCCGCACGGCGCTGGCCCGCCAGGACATCGCCCACGAAGGGCTCCTCACCGTTCCCACGGCCTTCAACACGCTGCTGTGGCGGGTCCTGGCCATGGACGCCGACGGCTATTACGAAGGGTTCTACTCGCTGCTGGACCCGGGGCGCACCCTGCGCTTCACCCGTCATGCCAGCCGGCCGGAACTGCTGGCGAACCTGGCCGGCCATTGGCCTGTTGAACGCCTGCGGTGGTTCACCCACGGGTTCTACGCCGTATCGCGGGAGGGGGAATCCATCGTGATGACCGACCTGCGCATGGGGATGGAACCCGACTACTTCTTTCGCTTCCGCGTCGGCGAAGTGGTCGACGACCGTATCCGCCCCGCCGATAGCCGGCGGATGCCGCGCGGCGCCCCCCGCCGGGATCAGCTCCATCGTATCTGGCAGCTTCTGACGGCCTCATCCGAACGCATTGCGGCGAAATCGCGCCTTGAACTGCCATGTGTATGTATTTTTCTGTTTTTTCATGGTTGAAATCCGCCATCCGGGTCCATCTGACGACCGGACCGGTTTTGGGATCAAAATTCACACCCGTATTTATCGTTGAACCGGTCCACCACCGCCCGCAAATCGGGCGTCAGCCGCTCCAGGGCCCGGGCCGCGATTGCCGGCGGGATCTTTTTGTAGAACGCCTGGGCGATGCCGCCGGCGATGCAGGCCATGGTGTCGGCATCGCCGCCCAAGGAAATGGCGTTCTTGACGGCATCGATGTAGTCGGTGGAATCCAGAAAGGCAACGATGGACTCGGGTACCGAACCCTGGCAAGAAACGTCGAAGCTGTAGCCGGGGCGGATCCCGTCCACCGTGCGGTTTAGGTCGTAGCCGAAGCGGTCGGCGATCTCGGCGCGGATCGTCTCCTTGTCGACCCCTTTACGGGCCAAAAGGATGGAGAACGCCGTGGCCTGGGCACCTTTAATGCCTTCCGGGTGGTTGTGGGTGACGGCCGCCGAGCGCTCGGCATGGTGCAGCACCTCGGCCTCGGTGTCGTAGGCGAAGCCCACCGGCGAGACCCGCATGGCCGCCCCGTTGCCGAAGCTGTTGTACGGCTTGTTCTCCCAGGCCCGCATCCAGCGGCCAAAGCCACGCCCGTAGCCGGCATGGGGGTGCCGGTTGGCGAAAGCCCGTATGGTCTCGGCCATGTCGTCCCCGGTCAAAATGGCCTGGGCCACGGCCACGGTAAGCACCGTGTCGTCGGTGAACCCGTGCACCAGCGGGTCAAAGTTCTTGCGTTTGATGGAACAGCGCTCGTACGGCTTGCCGATCATGTCCCCGGCGATGGCACCGATCATGTCTTCCTCCCGCTTTTCTCTACCTGAAACCGCTTGGCGAACTCAAACACGATCATCGCTGAATCGATGGCGTTCTGCCATGAAACGGCATCGACCGCGACTTCAAAGAGTTTATTCAATCGTTAAACGGGCATGATGTCCGCTATCTGGTGGTGGGCGGCTACGCGTCGCCTATCATGGACGTCTGGATCTGGATGGAACCGGACAATGTCCAGTGCCTCCTCGAAGCGCTGAATGACTTCGGTTTCGGCGGCATCGGCTTGAAAACAAAATATTTTATAGAGTCCGGACAAATCATTCAACTCGGATATCCCCCCAACCGGATTGATATTCTGACCGACCTCAAAGGCGTCACCTTTCCCGTTTGCTGGGACCAGCGTGTCGTTGTCGATATCGACGGCACGCCAGTCAACTTTATCGATCTGCAGCACCTAAAAGCCAACAAACAGGCCACCGGTCGGCATCAGGACCTGGCTGATCTGGAAAACCTGGCTTAGGATGAATCTGAAGCCGCCGGGTAGCGCCGTTTGCGACAGGCTTCGGCGATTGAGAGTTCGGCCCGCATGAAGTCCTGCTCCCGCTGGACCCGCCACCCCACCGGGCAATGCCGCTCTAATTCCTCCTGCAGATAGCTTGCAAGTCGCCCCACGGTCAGGCCCTCCGAATCGCTTCCGGACGACTGTACGCCCATTTTAAAGAATCACCCATAAACGTGCTGCCGGTGCCAGGCGAGGTTGTCCTGCGACGGGTGATAGTCCGCGTCAGCGGGCCGGATGATCTCCCGGCCGATCAGCGACTGGATGTGGCCGAGAAAGTTCCGCTCCGAGCGCACGCTCCGACTCACCAGCACCTCGTAGCGCTCCCCCACCCCCATCAACCCCTCGTCGAAGCTCCAGTGGCACAGCCGGCAGAGACACAAGCCGTTGGTGGGCAGATCATCATGGCTTTTTGACCAGGGCACGATGTGGGCGGCTTCCACCACGGTGTGCCCCTCATCGGTAAGCATGCGAATGCCGCACAGGGCGCAGCGATGCTCATAAAGCTGCACGATGGCCTTGCGGAACCCCTGGTCCCGGATCGGCTGTGGTGGTGGCTCCGATTTACCGAAATCTGCCGGTGTCTCTGCGGCGTTGGCGATCAGGTCGCGGGCATAGACAAACGCCGCGAAGTTGACGAAACCCTGCTCGGCCACCCGCGGCTGAACTTCCTTGGCGAAGTACTTTTGTACCAGAACCATGCGCAACTGCTCGCGAAAAACCGGATCGAGCAGGAAAACGAATAGATCCTCGTCCAGCCGGGCACCGGCAAAGTTGCGCCTCAGCCACGCCATGGAAGGGGTCGTCGCCGTTTTCGGCACCCTTCGGCCAGGCAGCGGCTCCAGGTGCCAGAATCCGTCACTCTGAAGATGGAAGAACGGATAGGCCATGCTGGTGGTCCGCTCCGGCGGCATCACCAGCCGCCAGTAGCCGTTGAAGGTCTCCACCAGTTCCTGGGACGGCGTGATCAGGTTCCCGGTGATCTGTCCCTGGGCGGCCAGGTCCATGACGGAAAGCAGCAGAAACGGCTTGTGCGGCGCGCCGAAACAGGTCTCCGCCGTCCAATACTTGCGGTTGCGGTCGATGCGCAGGCGGGTGAAGGCGTCAAGGTATTTTTCGAAGTTTCCAGGCATTTTGATCGTCTATGAAAATTCGTTTGCAATAGCCGACACGATTCGAACTTTACTCAAGACATTCGGAACCGGGGTACATCAATGGCCTCGTTCAACTCGGGGTCTTCCGGTTTGGGATAAGGCAGCACTGTTTTGCATTTGGGAAAAGCCGAGCACGCCAAGATCTTCTTGCCCGCATGAGGGCCATGTTTGACGATCCGCTCGACCATTGGCTTGCCGCAGTTGGGGCATTCTCCGTAATCTGCCACACAAGGCTCCACCGGCTGCCGTTCTGGCAGTTTGTATGCTTCTCTATCCTTACCGGTTTCCGTACCGATCCCCAATAAATCAGTGAGGAGCCGTTTGACCTCTGCGACCTCATAGGAACGTCTGGCCGCCAAGTGGAGAATGGGAATGCCGGCACTGTCCATCGCCTCGTCTATAAAGGCGTCTCGGCGCCGGCGGTCAGGGCGGTCATGACTGCGATCATCCAAGTCGAGGGTGTCATTCTTCTTTTGAATTAGCATCATGATTCGATTCGATCTGCTTCACTATTCGGTCAAAGTCGCTTTCAAATAGCCGGTCCTGAACGATGCGGTACTTTTCGAACTCGCTTCAGGTGGTCAGCCCCATGTTCTCTTTGTCGGCATCTGCGCGACGGCAGATCACTTCCGCTGCCGTCTGGCCATGGATGGCCCAGTGCAGCTTGTTTTGCACAGTGGCAAAAAAGCGCTGGGTAGCCAGGGCCGACACGTCATAGTCAATGGAAGTCGCATAGATATCGGTGATCTTCTGGTAGAACTTGCGTTCGGAGAGGCGGATCTCCCGGATGCGCTGCAACTGCTCTTCAAAATACCGGTCAGTGAGGATGGAGCCGCCGCTTTTCAGCCGCTCATCATCCATCGCATAGCCCTTGATGGTGAATTCCTCGATGATGCTGGTGGCCCATTTGCGGAACTGCACGGCACGTTCGGAGTTGACCTTGTAGCCGACGGCGATGATGGCGGCGAGGTTGTAGTGCTTGGTATTGTAGCTTTTGCCGTCAGCGGCAGTTATTCGAAAATTTCGAATAACTGAATCCTCTTGTAACTCACTGTCAGCAAAAACTTTTTTCAAGTGATAATTGACAGTGTGCGTTTCCACATTATAAAGCACGCCCATCATTTTCTGAGTCAGCCAGATGTTTTCATCGGCATAGACCGCCTCGACGCCCCCTGTGCCCCTGGCTGCGACAAAGGTCAAGTATTCCGCCGCAGAGGAACGGACGAGGGATAGCTGCTTTTTCGCAGAACCCTTGGGCTCCCTGCTTTTGCTCATCCATGCACCCCTTCGTAGTTGTTCAACCGTAGGTAAAAAACGGCCCGTCCCAGACGCTTTCCTCTCCAGCCGTTTTCGCCCCCGAAAAAGGCCATAAAGACCTCTTTTGGGTGTCAAACGAACGGCTTCCCCTTTCTTATCGCAATGTTGGCGGGGTGTGACCCCAATAAGCATGCCGGCGTCTGAAAGAATGCCTTCTAATCCAAAATCGCCTTCAGCAACGCATCCCGCGTATCCGAGTAAAACTGGACATCGACCTTGGTGGCCATGTCGTCGGAAAGGTCGAACAATTGGCGCCGGCAGGCAACGGGCATCAGCAGGGCGGAAGCGCCTTTTTCGATGGCGATCTCGGCGATGGTAACCGCATTGTGTAGAGTCTCGATGGACCCGCCGAGATTGACTTCGCCGACGACGATCAGGCCACCGCGGATCGACTTTTTCAGCAGGGCCGTACACAGGGCCAGCAGGGCCGCCACCCCCAGCTTGGCGCCGGATTTGGCGGCGTCAAAGGCGCGCACCTGAACGCTGAACTCGTGCTGGCGCGGATCTTTGTCCCCCACCAGTTGAGCGGCACGGGCATAGAGATTTTGCTCGGCGTAGCCGATGTTCTCCTTGAACGGCGCCGGCACGGGTTTGTTGAGCACTCTGACCCCACCGCCCGGCCCCTGGTTGACCTCGATGCGAAAGAGGCCCGGATTTTCTCCTTCGGCCCCGGGGCTGATGGTCCAGATCTGGCCCGGTTCCAGCGGATCGGACCCGATGCTGTTCTCGTTGAGCAATTCGGGCGTGGTGACAAATTTTTCCACACCGTTTTCGCCCATCACATAGCTGAAATGGGTGTTGCGAAACTCGGCCGCCCCGATCCTTTTCTGCTGCTCCTTGACCCGCCGGCGGGCCTCCAGGGCGATGCGCACCGCCCATTCCAGATCCTCGTCGGCCGGCACGTTATCCCCGCCGGGATCGAGCAGCTTCAGCAGGCCGCTGATGGTTTTGTGCACGGCGGTGGTGTCGCGGCCTGAGAGTGCGCCTCCCAAATAGACCCGGTGCTGGATCTGGTTCAAACGGCTCTGGCTGCGCAAACGGCTCCAGCACTCGGAAATAAAATCGCTCACCAGCCCGAAATGGTCGGTGAGAATCTCCTTGTGAATCTTGGGCACATCCCAGCCGGGCAAAAAAGCGTGCAGCCGGTCCATGAAGGCCGTGTCGTCGCGCATTTCCGGCGGCAGCGGTCCGAACAGGTGCCCGATGCGCTGCTGGTGCTCCACGTCCACGTCGAAATTGCCCACCAGCACGATGCTCCCGTCGGCCCGGATACTCTCCTTGCCGCGGGAAAATTCTCCCGACTCCATGTAGCCCTTCATGATGTTCACCCCGTCCTTCTGGTCGAAGGAAACGCCGGAGATCTCATCGAAACAGATCACATCGTACTGGCATACCAGCCCGCGCTGGCCGGTCCCCATGTGGACGAACATGCGCGCCACGGTGGTTTTGCCGCCGGAAATCAGATGGGCGTAAGGCGATACCTGCTGAAAGAGGTGGCTTTTACCGGTGCCGCGGGGGCCGAGTTCCACCAGGTTGTAGTTGCGCTCCACAAAAGGCACCATGCGCAGCAGCAGGGCGTTTTTCTGCCGTTCGTTGAGGCTGAAGGGCTCTATGCCGATGGAGCGCAGCAAGAACGCCTTCCAGTCTTCGGTCTCGAAACCCTTGCGGGCCTCGGCCAGTACATCGAGCACTTCCCGCTGGGAGAGTTGAATTTCGCGCAGGGCCTCGATGCCGAATGGCCGTCCCTTGCTCTCCTGGGCGATGGCCCCGTCGTAGGTCAGGGTCACTTCGGCATAGAAACCGCCGGAGAGCATGCGTTCGTGGCGCTTGACCAGGTCGTCGCCGATGCGCACGTCGTTTAGTCGCAAGCTGGGCAAGCTCGCCACGTAAGCATCGCTCTTGGCATCCAGTCGGGCAGTCACCAGGTCGATGATCTTGACCGAACCCTGCTCCCGGGCGCGGGCCTTGAACAGCTCTTCTTCACCGGCCTTGACCGTGCTCGATTTGAGCTGCCGCTGGACAATTTCCAGCCCTTCCTGGATTTCTTCCGCATCGATGCTGGCGCAGTAGCGGCCCAGCAAGAATTCCACCACGTAGGTGGGCACGGGAAACTGGCGGCTGAAGGTGCGTACCAAATCCTTGCGCACCAGGTAGCCTTCCAGGGTTTCGGCGGCCAGGCGGTCGATGCGATCCAGTTCCATCATCTATCTCCTCCCCCGATGACCGTCTCTTTCTGAGCCAAAAGCGTGCCGTCGGCATCCATCAGCACCAGGGTAACCGGTTGCCCGTCCAAGGTGTCATCTTTGACCACCACCGACCCGGTGCCGTTGTCTTTAAGCGGTTTGGCTTTCAGCACCACGCTGCTCTCAGCATCTCCGGCCTGTCGCCTCAGGTCCAGCCAAACACCCTCAAGAGCCCCGTCCGTTTCCACATAACAGCGCATCTGCTTCCAGGTGATATCGACGTCGGAAAAACGCGGCGCTTGAATTTGAGCGTCGTTGGTAACGGACAATTCCAGCACCAGGCATTCTTGCAGGCTCAATCCGCCGTGGGCGTATTCTTCACCGGCCCGGTAGCAGCCGATCCCGTCGGCCAGGGCGAAATGTTGATTAGGGTTCCAATACCACGGGAAAAGCTGCGCGTCGCAATGGGCGCCAGGTTTGATCACGGCGCACCGGCCCCACTTGCTTTCGGTCAAAACCGCCGCCAGTTGAACCTTGGGCAGCCCGCCGGGCAGCAGCAGCCAACCGTGGTCGGTGACGATGCGCACCGCTTTCCACCCGGCATCCAGCAATTGCCGCACCCGGTCTCCGATCTCATTCAAAATGGTGTCCAATTGTCCGGCAAGCTTCCAGCCGCGCTGGTGCCCCTCATGGTCGATATCGCCGCATTCGCACCAGGCGCGGCCCTTTGCGCTACCCGTTTCCGAGCCCTTCAAGACTTCCCATCCGGCTTCGGCGATCAACTTGCGCAAAGGATCGCCGCCTTTGAGCGACTTGCCGGTTTCGATCACCATCGGTTCAAAATCGATGTTGGTCTCCTCGCCGCCGAGCTTTTCCGTCACCGGCGTCCGGGCCGGCTTGCCCGTGGCGGTCACACTGGGCAGCGGCGCCCAGTCAAGGCGTTCTTCAATCCGGCACCCGGCCGCCGTCAAGCACTCACCAAGGCGACGGGCCGTGTCCAAGCGCAGCCCGTCTGTGAACAGAGTACAAGTGCCGTCCGGAATCTGAAACGAATCCGCCTTCGCCATGCTGCCCCCCGGGTATCCGTTTTCCGAAACGACTTTTTGCAGATACCGCGCCGAGGCATCGGCCCAGGGGGCATAGACGCAGCGGATGGCAACGCCGACCGCATCCAAATCAGGCATGCCGCTGACGCAAGCCAAGGCCCGCACCACGGCATCGTCGGCCCGCCAGCCACTGCTGCCATAAGCGGCTGCCAGATCCTTGCAACTGCCTGCGCCCAGATCGTGAGCGGTCACTTCGGCCAAGATCTTCAGGTGCGCCAAAGCGCAGGCCAACGGCGCCGCTCCCAGCTCTGCCCAGACCAGTTTTCTACGGGGGGCATGGAGGTCTTCGAGCTGAACCAACCGGTTCCTGGCCTTGTGGGGCGGCAGGTCGCCCAGTGCCAGCAGATCCTTGCGTAAATCGTTTTCCCGGCTCTCGTTCCACTGGGGCCACCCGGCGTGGGATTCGGCATTGGCGAACAGGTCCAGAGGCATGTCGCATTGGCGGATCCGGGCCGGAATGTTCGGATAACGCCGCGGCGCCTCACAGAAACGCTGCCAGACCCCTTGCCAGGGGCCTTCATGAAGCGCAAGCCGGCGCGCACCGGCCAGCATCCCTTCCTTGTCCGGGTCGAAAGCCAACTGCGAACGGCAGACGGCCACAAAGGCTTGCCACTCCTCATCGCTGCGCGCCTTGCGGAAAGCGTCGCCCTGATCGAGCCACAGCAACAATTCGCGTACCGGATCGCCGCCGGAAAGCAGGGTGTTGAAATAGTCCTTGTCCAGGTGCCGGCCCTGGAGCAGATCCACCTCTTCGTACAAGATCCGATTGACAGCCAACTGCATGGCGTTCTTCGCCTCGTTGTCCTGGGCCACATCCAGGCCCAGTCCGCCTTGATCGGACTTGAGAAAGGCCAGCACGGTCCAGTCCCTGGCATTGATCTGGGACCAGATCACCCCGCGGTATTGCAGCTCCGCCAAGGGTTTTAGAGGCTCCGGGCAACTTTCCACGGCCCGCAGATCCTGCCGACTGACCCCGGGAAGGTAGAAAACCGGAATATTGATGGCCGTGCAGTAGGGAATCTGCTTGTCCTGGATGTTCTCTGTCGAGACGTTCTCCTTCGGCATAATGCACCCGGCCAGCACGCACCGCAGCCATATGGCTGGTCCTCTCCGCTGCTCGGGGTCGTAGTCGCCGAGCACAAACAGCTCCGGCAGCTCGGCCTGGAGCCGAGGGATGACCGGCTCCCACTGCCGATCGCGATCCGGCCAGAGGATGCAGGCCGGCGCCACCTGGACATCGGGGTTGTACACGGCCGCGGCGCGGATGGCGTCGATTACCATTTGGCCAATTGTGGGCATACAATCTCCGAAGTTAAGCGATATTCCTAAAGTCGGTCCATGTCATTTTCGGCCGAGTCTTCTTCATCAAAAGACCGGCCGTATTCTGGTGTTGTACTCATCGCAGGCCGATGATAACGACGGCGGTGCATCTTCATACAATCCCGCTTGATGGCACTGCTGTACCAGGCGGGACACCGCATGCTTGCACTCCCGCTGTCTTGCCAGCTTGGGGTAGGCCGTCTCTTCATCGCACGGCTGCCCTTCAAGATGACGAATCCAGGTCTCGATGTTCCTTTCCTTTTCGGGGCAGCGATCACAGCGGCATCATCTGTGGATCGAAAGGGGATATGCCGTGCATTGCATTCGTCTTTAAACCCCTGGATACGCTCCTGAACAGACTGTGTATCCGCATCGATCATGGCGATCAGCGCCGATGCGGCCCGTTGTCTCCGCTGCCGGTAAATTTTCAGCTCATCCGGAAACTTCATTCTGACCCACTGTTCGGCCGATCCGCTTGCCGACGGGCTCTTTTCAACCCTGAGTTCTCGCGTATTCCATCCCATTCCCGCCAGAAACCGGCGGGTGAAAGCTTCATGTTGCGAATCTTCGCAAATCAGAACGATCCTGACCCGTCTTGCGCTCATTCCGTCCACCCCCTGGCGATTTGTTCAGAAAGTTTTAAACCGTCATCGATTTTCGTCGGCATGGGCTTCACCCGTGTTGGCCCGAGCGGGTCGCGCTCGATCCACTTGCCGCATTCCGGGCCGAGGTAGTCGATGAGTTCGGGGTGATGGCTGATGAGCACTGCCTGGGGGAATCCTTCGCCGCAAGCATCGCTGAGCGCCATGAGCCAAGGTTGAATTTCGGCCAGAGCAACGTAATTTTCCGGCTCATCGATGAAGAGGGTGTGCCCCAGGTCCCTCAACCCGAGCAAGAGGGTATAGAGGATGATCATCACCCGCTGGCCATCGGAAATTCGCTCAAAATCGAAAAATACCGGGGTGTTGTTTTCATTTCCAAAGCCAACTTTCAGAATGCGGTGTTTCCCTGCCTGTTCCAGTTTGAAGGCATGGAAACCGGGTATCGTGTCACGCAGTTGCCGGGTCAATTCAAAGGTCTTGTCCTGGTATTCCTGAATGATGAACCGATACCACGAAGCAAAATTGGCGCCGTCGCGGTTTAGCCATCCAGATTCCGCTTCGGTTTCGGAACTCATGGCTTTGGGTTGGAGACTGACGATAAAAGCTCTTTCAACCCATGCTTTGAACGCAGTCAGTTTCGTGTTGTCCGGTCTCGGCACGATGGTTGCCAAGGCCGATATCGACCAGTCGAATGAATACGCAGGGCCTGGCTGGTGATCATCGTGGTAGAGCTGAACCTCTCCACGCTTGAACTCAAACAGAGGCTTACCATCCAACAGCAGCGCTTCATGCTCGACCCGCTGCTTTTTCAGATCCGGATTGTGTGAGACGATAAGCGTATAGGTAAAAAGCCCGTCATGTCCTTGCACATCAAGTTCAACGGACTGCTCGGTTTGGTCAACCCAGGCGGTTCGATCCTCCGGCGGGAATACATCGCTGACCTTGGCATTTTCAACGATTAGCCGTCGAAGGCCGAAGAGCAGGTCGAAGATGGTTGACTTGCCGCCACCGTTGGGTCCAATCAGCAGGGTCAACGGGTCAAAATTGATTTCAAAATTTACCAGGCACCTAAAATTGTTGGCATATAGTCGCTTCAGCATGATTAATCCCCTATCTCTGTTACGGGTCTTTTTCTTGGGATGCAGCAAGCTTATCTCATTTTTATGCAATCAAAATGAGATATAAAAATCTATATCTCAAAATCCAGCCGTAAAAGTTGCAAATATCGGTCTAAAACCAAAATTCGGTTATGCGATTTCCATACTGGTTAACCGGTTGATCAGATCACCTCTCCGAAAAGTCGCAGATAATTGTTGAAGAGAAATCTTTTCTGTGTCCCCATAGAGTTCTTTCAGTGCGAGGTCAACGTCTTTAACGGCCTCTGCAAAGTAGATTTCTCCATTTTTTTCAATCAGTTCCCTTGCCTTTTGGAAATTGCGATGATCTAATGCATCGATTTTTATCCCAATATCTTTCAGCAAGCGTCTCCCCATCTGCATGGCAATGAAACATGAAGCGTAACGAACAAAGACAGGGTCATCCGCCCCGGGTCTGCGTCTATGGTTTTCTGCAATGCGGTAAAGCAAGACCGCAGTAACGGTCTGCGCACCATTGAGTTGATCGGAGAAAATGGTTTTGTAGAGTTTGCCGAAATGCTCACGAGTAAAAAATTTCGCCTGGTGTGGAGCATTACGCCAAACGGCGAGAATGGCTTCCGCCGCTGCACCGGATGTAATTTCGTTGGCTTTTGCGGCTGAATCCATCCGTTTGCGGCGGTAGCTGTATCCTAATGATTGTATGCTTGTATCAAGCGACATCTGTTTCTCGTCGTTTGATCGCAGGTCTTTCAGGTCCACCGGGTTTTGGCTATTGGTGGCATGGGTAATTTGCAGCACGATATCTTCATTGTCTTTCGGCAATTTATAGAGTCGCACCAGAACGGTGGCATCACTTGGAAGTGGCTTACCCCGCTTGTTCAGCTCTTCCAGGGTTTTATAAATCGTCATACAGGTTTGGCCACCATTGACGATTTGCAAGTTTTCAACTTTGATTTGGTAATCACTGTTTTGCAAGGCATTATAGCTAAAATCGCTACACACGAGCGTCAGTCCATTATTGAAAAAATAAAAATTGGAAGGGCTATCAGAAATCAAAGTCTCTTTGATCCCTTCGTTGACACGGTTTCCCTGCAATCCGAGATAACGTCGAATGTTGCGTTCCAGCAACCGATCACCATGCACCTTCATCAGTTCGGCAATTTCTGTAACGGGAATACGACCGATACAAACCCGGCTGTAGTTCATGTCTTCTACAACCGCCTTGCCAGTTAATCGCAATGTACCATCAACGGGCTTGATACGTTGCATGATATGAATCAAAACGTCATGATTCACATATTCCCAAGTGACCTGTTCTCCCAGATTCGCCCGGTCTATCGCCTCTTGAGCCGATTGGTTCCATCGCAACCCATTATTGCAAGCAATCGCCCTAACCCGGGGGATAATCCCGTCACGAATAAGAGACCGTGCTTCCTCTACTTTAAGCTTTAAACGCTCGTTAATCGCGCCCAATTCAGCAGAGGGATCAAAAATGTGGCGTATCGCATAGATCATCGCATTAATAGCGTTTTCACCAAAATTCGAGTCCCCTTTCAAACTTCTGTCGTATTTCCCTTGGAACAAGGTAACGCCAAATTCACCATCGATTTCTTCGCTCAGATGAATGGCATCAACCCCGAAGTCCCCTCCGCCTTCGGTCAGGCAATCAAAAGCTTCTTCAACACCCAAATCCAGCATCGTTTTTACGCAAAGGTAGACAAAAGCCAGTGATTTCAACCTGTCTTCGTCTGAAATGCGAAGTTGCAGGCGGGCTTGTTCACGAATCTCATCCTGTACACCGGCAAGGCGCTGGTCGATGATCGATGCGTTGATGTTCATCGCGATATCTCCTTCTCTCCATTCTGCCTTGCGGCGCGTTTTTCCGCCAAGCTCAGGTGGTGGTCGTTGATCCGATCGCCTTTGAATACATGATACCACGGCGCGGAAAAAACATCTTTGCCGCGGTCCTTTTTCCAGTTGATGTTGGGCTTGTCGCGTAGGACGCCGGCGCCTTTTTTGCCGACATCGGGTACGGAGAGGAAGGGGCGGATGTTGAGGCGTACGCCGTCGTTGAGATCCGGGTCCCAGCCGATGGGCTGCTTTTCGATGGGCTTCCAGCGCACGAAGATGTCGTAGGGGGCCTCGCCTTCGAGGATCAGCTCCAGCCGTTTCTTGAGGCCTTCGGCGGCGGCCAGGCGCTCCTGGGCGCCATCTACGCCGCCCGCGATGTCTTGCTTCTGGCGGAGGATCCAGTCGCCCAGGTAGGTGTAAATTAGGGTCTCCAGCTTTTTGCGGTCAAGCTTGTGGTAGTTGACCAGGGCGGCGAAGCCGTCCCGCAAGCCGTCCCAGATGTGCCAGATGAAGGGGCGGTGCTGGAACAGCTTGCAGTGCTGGGTGAAGAATTTCTCCCGCAGCCAGGTCTCCAGTGTCTTCCCCGCGTGATCGGCACTCTTCAGCAACGCGGCCAGGGTGTCGTTGGACCAGCGACCCTCACCCCCGGCCCCTCTCCCGAGGGGAGAGGGGAGCTGATTGTAGGCGGCGGCCAGAAGGTTCAGGAGGCGGTCGGCGGCGGAAAGCTCTCCCCGGACAGGGGGGATGCAAACGATGCCGTCTTTGTCGGCATAGGGCAGCAAGGCTTCACACCGGCGAACCCATTCGCGCTGCTCGTCGGCCAGTTCCAGATCTCCCTCACCCTGCCCGCGGCCACCCTCTCCCGAGGGACGAGGGCCGCTCTGTTCCCCTCTCCCCTCGGGAGAGGGGCCAGGGGTGAGGGAAAATTCCGCCGGCCAGCGGTAGCCGAGGAGGCGGGCAACGGCGACTTGGAGCACGGTATCATCGGTGCGCAGCGGGCCGTGGCCGGTCCACTTTTTCTCATCATCCCAGATCACCGATCCGCAAGGATGCCCGTGAAAAATCCATTGGGTGGGATCGTCAGTGTAGGGTTTGGGCAGGCCGTGGGGGTATTT
>JACDJA010002205.1_pt1 | contig 14389 bp, 12 predicted proteins | sample 7449241 | NCBI WGS metagenome assembly JACDJA01 (sample SAMN14253289, study PRJNA609438) | sludge metagenome | isolation source: initial anaerobic sludge | collected 2018-12-20 | reverse complement strand
TACTCGAGCGGTTGCTGCAGCGGGAGATCGACGCCAGCCGCCCCAGGCTGCTGGCCTGGCTCGAAGCCGGCTAGCGATAGCCGGCGCTACCTTCCTTCTTCGGGTTCGTAACGACCCGCATCATTTTCGACTTCGAGAGCAATGAGTTCGATTGCTTCGTCGGGCGCCAGCTGGCCGACGACCGAGAAGGCGGAGACCATACGCCCAGCGGAGATCATCACCCGATAATCCGGACGGCCGACAATGAGTTCCGGCAGATCGTCGAAGCCGGTAGCAAACAATTCGACGACCTCAAGGAGATCGTAGGACTGGAAATCGACCGCCGATGGCTCGCCATTCGAACCTCGCTCCGGTGGAAATTGGCGGTCGACGTCGTTGAAGAACGATGGCAGCGTCCGAACGATGCGACGTTCGGAGGTCACCCTGCGGCCTTCGCCTCCGCGTCGTTGATGATCTGTTCCAGCCTGGCTCGGGTTTGCTGAACGAGCTGCTGAGGCGCCGTATCAAGATCGGCAACGATGGAAGATTTGAAGTCAGCGTGACGGTCGGCCGGGCTCATGCTTTCGATCTCGGCTGCCGTTGTCACGTTGCGTTCCATGACCACATAGTACCGGCAGCGTCAGACCACCCGATAGGACCAAAGCCTCGGTGGCTAGCTGACGACCCCTTACAGTTGGGGAAGGGCCGCGAACCGGGGAGTGCAGGGGGCGGTCTGGCGGTTGTTTGGGCTCCCGACTTCGGGAAGGGTGAGGGATGTGCCGGCCAAGGCGATCGCATGTGCCCCCGGGCGAGGGGTACCACTAGCGTCCAGCCGATGCTGGTCGTCACCAACGAACTGGACCGATTTCGCAGCGACACCGATGCGCTCGCCCGTCGAGACAGCCGGTTTCTGCGCGCTGCGGTGAGGGGACCGGTCGTCCAGCCCGAGCACCTCGAAGCTGCGCTGGGGTTGGTGTTGGCACTGACCGGTACCTCGATGTCGGAGGAGGGGCGCCGCACCCTCAAGGTGATCGAGTTGGGCGTCGACCCCAACGCCGACGGTTCCCCGGGCGATACGTCCGACGGCTCGGCGCGAGCCAACCTGCTGCGTGCGCTGGTCGCCAGCGGCTTCTCGGCGTTCGACCAGTCGGAGCGTTGGCTGGACGCCGACGGGGGAGACCGGACGGTTACCGCTCGCTGGACCCAGGTTCGTGGCAACCTGCGCCGTGACCTGGCGTTCATCGAGGCCTGCGGGGTCGACCCCGACGTCTACACCCAAATCCAACGGGCGTCGCTGTACTTCTCCAGCCGCCTCACCCCCGACCTGGCGCCCGACGGCACCCGGGCGCTGCTCGACGCCCATCTGCTGGTCGCCCGAGCCTCCGAGCTGGTGCCGGACAGCCACCAGGTGCACCTGTTGGCCCGGATGGACAACCCGGTGCTGGTTCAGGCGGAGGCGGGCATCGACTCGGAGCAACTGCTCGAGGTGCTCGAGACGATCGACCGTCTGCGCAGCCCGGGCCGGGTGATCGTGTCACTCACACCGGCGGGCGACGAGGTCGAGGAATTGTCCGAACTGGTCGGCGGTGTCGCAGCTGTGCGTCCCGGCACGACGTGGGTGGGCAATCCGACCGCCGAGCTGGCCGACCCCGACGGCGGTGCTGTCGACAGCGCAACGGCGGTCGAACGCACCAAGGGGCTGTCTGCGGTGGTCGGCGCTGCCGGATCGCATCTCGCCGGCTTCGACATCGAGGTTCACGCCACGCGGCTGGTGGAAGCTCCGGTGGTGCTGGCTGCGCTCGGGCACGACAGGTGAGCGCCACCTCCACCAGCACCGGCCCCCCGGCGGGCGGAGGGCTGGCGCAGGGCACCCTGCTCGTGGTGGGCGGCGCCGGCGTGACCGGACATTGGGTGGCCGAGCACCTCGGCCCCATGGCGCCGCTCGGCGGAGGCGCAACCCCGAGCCACATCGTCATCGCCGACACCGATCCGGACGTCGAATACCGGCTTCCCCCCATGCGCCCGGGCGGCCCGACCGTCAAGGCGGTGCACCTCAACGTGGCAGGTGACGGCGCCGAGACCACCGACGACGGGGTTCCGCTGGCCGCGCTGGCCGCCGCAGCCGACCAGGTGTGGATCACCGTGGCCTCCGACGGTCTGGCTCAGGTCGCCGGCGCCCTGTCCGTCGGTTCGCTGTCCGGCCGAGCACCGGCCCTGCCGCCGCTGCTGGTGTTCACCGCCGCCCAGGTAGCCGCCGCCGAGGCGTTTGCTGGTCGTGCCGCCACCGACTCGATCGTGGGGCTGCATGTCCTGGTCGGTCCCGACACCGCGTCGGCGGTTGGCCACACGGCGGTCGTCTGCCTCGACCCCGAGCACGCTGTCGACCTCGAGCCGACCGTGGACTCGGAGCACGGTGTCGACCACGAACGCGCGCTCGAGGACGGCCTTGCCGCCGCCACCCTGACGCTACTTGGCGAGGTCGGCATGCGGCCGATCCTGCTCAGCCCGACCGATCACGACCGGGCGATGGCCTGGGTGGAGGGTGTGAGCGAGTTCGTGCTGTTGTCGCTGGGTGCGGCGCTGGTCGACTCCGGCGTGCCACTCGAGCTGTTGTGGGAGGTGCGGACCCCCACCTTCCAGCTGCTCGCCGCCCTGGTGGCCCGCACCTACGACACCGTGCGCTACGAACAGGTGGCCAGCGCCCAGCTGAACGCCTCACGAACCGATCCGCTGGTGCGACAGAGCCTGCATCGGGCCGTCGCCGACCTGGCTCGACGGGTCGATCCATCCGCTGGTGCCGACACAGCTGGTTTGATCGACGAGCTGGACCGCGTGGCCCGGGGCCTGCCCACCTGGTTTCGACGGACGCTGGCCCAGGGATCCGAGGGTGCTGTCGAGGCGGTGCGCAGTACCGAGCGGGACCTGGTTGCGGCCTCGCGGGATGCTTCGCTCGTCGGCATCCGCCGGCTGTCGGGCGGCGCTCCCACCCACGTCGGGCGGGTGATCGGCGCGGATGATGATCAGCTGCAGCTCGACGATCGCCTGGTCGTAACGCCCAACGGGGCAGTGGTCGTCGACTCGCCGTGGGCGGAGGAGTACCTGGCCGGGATCGGGGTGGACGCCCGGGTGGGTCCGGTGTCGTTGCGGGTGCACAACCACGCCACGGTCACCGGGGCCGAGCTCGATGCTTGGAGCGCCGAGCACCTGGCCCGATACCGGCTGATCGTCGGCGTCGACTGGCCGGTGGGCGACTGCCCCAACGTCGACCTGGCTGCGGCGGTGACCTCGCTGGCGCCGGCGGCGGTCGAGTCGGTCGAGGTGACCGATACCTACGAGGCCGATGGGCTCACCCGCGTGACCGTCGAGGCCCGGGTACGGATCGACCACAGCCCCGAATCGGTGGTCGAACCCTGGGCCGACCGGTTGACTCACCTACTCAGCCCCGAGCCGATCGTGCGGTTCTCGGTGCCGCGCGCTGCGACGCCCCTCAACGGTTCAACGACGTCGCCGGCCGAGCGCGCATCCCCAGCGCAATGAGCGGGTCCCGACGTGGCTGACGGAGTGGCCGGCCCGAGGTTCCGAACGCAGGTGCACGCCGGTGCGCCCTATCGACCGGGACGCTCGGCGACCGGTAGCGACGTGGTGAAGCTGTCGTCCAACGAGCTGTCGGCGGCCCCGGCGGTGGCCGCGGTGGCGGCGGCAGCGGCCGCTGCGGCGGGAGCCAATCGCTACCCGGATCCGGTCTCCGGGGCGTTGCGCCAGGCGCTCGCCTCCCACCACGGTCTGGGGGCCGACCAGGTGTGCCTGGGCGGCGGCTCGGTGGCCCTGATCGCCGAAGCGGTGGGGGCCACCAGCTCGGCGGGTGATCACGTGGTGCACGGCTCGCCATCCTTCGAGGCCTATCCGCAGCTGATCCGCCTGTCCGGGGCCTCCTCGGCAGCCGTGCCCAACGTCAACGCGTCGTTGGACCCCGAGGGGTTTGTCAGCGCAGCCAACGGCAGCGACGCCCGGCTGGTGTTGATCGCCAACCCCAACAACCCCACCGGCACCGCCTGGCGGACCGACGACGTGCGCAAGGTGCTCGACGGCGTCGCCAGCGAGACGCTGGTTGTGCTCGACGAGGCGTACCACGAATTCGTGACCGATCCCGACGTGCCCGACGGCGTCGAGCTGCTCAGCGAGTACCCCAACCTGGTGGTGCTGCGCACGTTCTCCAAGGCGTGGGGCCTGGCCGGGCTGCGGGTTGGCTACGCGCTGGGCTCACCGACGGTGATCGCCGTCCTCGATGCGGTGCGATTGCCGTTCTCGGTGTCGGCGCCGGCCCAGGCGGCCGCACTGGCGGCGCTCGGTGAGCGCGGGGCGATGGAGGCGGCCGTCGCCGAGGTGATCGCCGAGCGATCACGGCTGATCGAGGGCCTGAACGGCGCCGGATGGAACCTGCCCGACAGCCAGGCCAACTTCGTCTGGTTCGGCGTGGGGGAGCGCGCCGTCGAGGTGGGCGACCGGCTGGAGGCCGCGGGCATCATCGCCCGGGTGTTCCCCGACGTCGGCGTGCGACTGACGGTGGGCACGGCAGCCGACACCGACCGCATCCTGGCCGCACTGGCGCCGCCTGAATAGCGCATCCGGTTGGACCCTTCGACCCCGAGTGGAGCCGACCGGGAGTGGATTGCGCGTGAGCTACCAGGGCTCCTCCTCGATCGCAGCGCGTAGCGACGCAGTGGCGGCGTGCGCGTCGGCCTCGGTCTGAGGGTGCTTCTGGTACCCAGCAACGATGGCGTCGTCGATCGACCGGCGGGTCTCGCACTCCAGAACCCTTTCTACGCCGGCCCGGACCGCTTCAGCGCGAAGCGGCGCGATCAGGTCGGCCTCGAACGTGCCACCGTGGCGGCGGGCGACGACGAAGGTGACCGGGGTGCCGGGGTCGACCTCACGGCTGCCGTCGACGAGCGAGGTGCCCTGGAACGGCCACCTGCGCTCGGCCGAATCGACGATCGTGCCCAGGCAGGCGTGAGAGTCGAAGGTGTCGACCGTGCCGTGCTGGGGCCCGGTCGGCGGAAACGGCGTCGGTGCGTCGCTCACCTGAATGGCTTGGCGAGGCTCAGGCGTCGCCGGAGCCGGAAGCATCGGGAGCCTCGCCGCCACCGGCAGCGTCGCCCGCAGCGGTGCCGGACGTTGCGGCGGCGTGCTGGTCCTTGACCTGCACGAAGGCCATCTGAATCTGCGTCTGCGCCTGGTTGAGCACTGCGCCGGCCTCGCCGAGCCGGTCGCCGACCCGTTCGAGCACGGCCCGCAGGGCGTCGATGGCGAGAGCAGCGTCCTCGAAGGCCGGTGGCTGGCGGCTGAGGTGGATCGCGCCGAGTTCGTAGAAGCCCATCAGGTGGTTGGCGATCACCTCGGCTGCGGGTGTTTCGGCCAGGCGGGCGCGGGTGGCGGCCATCTCGACGACGGCGGCCTCGGCCTGGGCCCGCTCCTCGGGGCTGAGCGAATCGAGGTCGATGCCCAGCTGTTCGGCTTGCGCCTTCAGCTCGGTGGCGCTCAGGGCCATGTCGTCCCCTCCGCCAGCGGCTGCGCCCGGCCCGCCGGCGGGCGGTGGGGACGAGGCGGTGGGTTCGGCGGCGGGAGCGGGGCTCTCGCGCTCGACGTTACGTTCGCCGTCCGGCGTCCAGAGGCTGGGCATGGTGATGACTCCCGAGGGGATGGCCGATGAGACGATGGTGGCGCCGCAGCGTCGGCCATCGTGAGGAAACCCGAGGGTACGCCGCGAGGCCACCCTGCGTCAGGCTGGGGCGTCGGTCACCCCGGGGGTGGTTGGCGTCACTGGGCGGCTGGTAGGGTAACGCCCTCACTACAACGAAGCGGGGCTTGCCCCCACCTGGGAAGCGAGTGAGCTGCCCGGGTCGAACCAACGGATCTCGGCCTTGTCGAGCCCGACGGCGCGGTTTCTTTGCAGGCGCCCAGGCTCCGAGGACATCCAAAGAACCTACTGCGCCGCCCTCCGCAACAGCGGGGTGCGTGGGCCGGCCACCTCGGTGGCCGCATCCAGAGAAATGCAGAACTGCAGACGTTTCGAAAGGACGTGCACTTGAGGAGTGATCGGTCATAGCACCGCCAGCAGACGAACCACGGATCAACGACCGGATCAGGGCCCGCGAGGTGCGGGTCATCGATCTCGATGGCGAACAACTCGGAATCCGTCCCTTGCCCGAAGCCTTGAACCTCGCCCGTGATCGGGACCTGGATCTGGTGGAAGTAGCCGACAAGGCCAAACCACCGGTGGTCCGCATCATGGACTATCGAAAGTTCAAGTACGAGGAGCAACAGCGGGCCAAGGAGTCACGCAAGAAGTCGACCAACATCGTGGTCAAGGAGATGAAGTACCGCCCGAAGATCGGGATCGGCGACTTCGACACCAAGACCCGCAAGGTCACCGAGTTCCTCGAAGAGGGGCACAAGGTGAAGATCACGATCATGTTCCGTGGTCGAGAGATGCAACACCCCGAGCTGGGGATGAAGATCCTGAACCGCATCGCCGACCAGTTGAAGAACCTGGCACGGGTGGAGAACCCACCTCGTCAGGACGGTCGGAACATGACGATGGTGCTGGGCCCCGACAAGAAGGCGCAGGCGGCCTATGCCGCCGAGCTGAAGAAGGCCGAGCACGACGCAGCCGCCCAAGCCAGGGCAGAGGCCGAGGTGGCCGCACCGATCGCACCGCCCGAGGCCGCCCCCGAGGCCGAGGCCCCGGAGTCGACCGAATCGGACGAGGCCCCCGTCGAGGTCGAGACCGCAGCCACCGAGTCCTGAGGATCGCCGGCCACCGCCGACCATTTCTCAGGAACATCCCCCGAGTAAGTGCCGCCCGTCTACCGATGAGCGGCGAACCGGCCAAGCGCCGGAAGGAGCAATCGTCATGCCGAAGATGAAGACGCACCGCGGCGCCAAGGCCCGGTTCAAGGTCACAGGGTCAGGCAAGCTCATGCGCCGGCACCAGGGCAAGAACCACCTGTTGCAGAAGAAGAGCTCAGGCCGCAAGCGCCGCCTGGCCAACGAGGCCGAGGTCACCGGTGGCGATCGTGACAGGGCGTTGCGCCTGCTGGGCAAGCGCTGATCGCTGAGTAGTCCGGGGCCTCGCCCCGCTGTTTCCCCCCCCCTAGTTCGAGAGAAGGAGCACCGCCGTGGCACGTGTCAAGAGATCCGTCCATGCCCGCAAGAAGCGCCGTACCGTCATGGAGCGGGCCAAGGGCCACTACGGAAACCGTAGTAGGACCTTCAAGGCGGCCAACGAGTCGGTCATGCACGCCGGGCAGTACGCCTACCGTGACCGCCGGGCCCGCAAGGCCGAGTTTCGCAAGCTGTGGATCCAGCGGATCAACGCCGGGTGTCGCGCCGAGGGCATGAGCTATTCGCGCTTCATCGCCGGGCTGAAGGCCGCCGAGGTCGAGGTGGACCGCAAGGTCCTCGCCGACCTGGCCGTCCACGAGCCGGCAGCGTTCGCCGCCCTCGTCGGTGTGGCCAAGGCCGCCAACGATCAGGCGGACAGCGCAGACGGCGCCGACCAGGCCGCCTCCTGAGGTCGTCCCCGGTCGACCCCCAGCGGGCCGCCGAAGTGCGGACCATCGGGGCCAAACACTCACTGATCATCGAGCTGCGACGCCTTTTGGGGCGTCGCAGCTCGCGTCGTGACAGCGGCGTCGTCGTCGTCGAAGGCCCCAAGGTGCTCCTCGAGCTGCTCGAGGCCGGATCTCCGGTGCAGCGGATGCTCTACGACATCGGTTCGGCGAGCAACGAGGCCGTCGCCAACCTGATCGCCGTCGCCGACCGGGCAGGAGTGCCACTCGAGGCGGTGCGCACCGGCGTGCTCGACAAGGTGCTGGACTCCACGACACCTCAGGGCGTGGTGGCGCTGGTGCCCCGACCCGAGCACGATCCGGCGGAGCTGGCGACGTCGAGCAACGGCGGGGCGCCTCTGCTGATCGCCGCCGGCGTCCAGGACCCCGGCAACGTCGGCGCCCTGGTTCGGGTGGCCGCTGCGGCGGGAAGCCCGGGCATGGTGTGCGACCGCAACTCGGCCGACCCATGGGGCCCCAAAGCGCTTCGGGCCTCGACCGGCTGGGCGCTGCGTTACCCGGTGGCCGAGACCGACGAATTGTTCGCAGAGCTGCGCCGGCTGCGCGACGCCGGCGTGGCGATCGTGGCCGCCGCTCCCGGTGGTCCCGCCCCCGACGAGATCGACTGGTCTGCCCCGACGGCCCTGGTGATGGGTTCGGAGGGCCAAGGTGTCGACGCCGCCCTGCTCGCCGAGTTTCCCGACCGCGTGTCGATCCCGATGGCCTCGGGGGTGGAGTCGCTCAACGTGGCCTCCGCCGCCGCCGTCATCGCGTTCGAGGCGGCTCGCCAGGCCCGGATCGCCTAAACCGCCCGGCGGGCGCCCACCGAACGAATTCGGCCCGGGCCCGCACAACCGCGAAGATGAGGACATGACCGTCGAGGCCACCCAGATCGCCGCCACACGAATTGCGGAAGCGGGTGTCGAGGCCGTCGGCGCCGTGGCGACGCTCGCCGAGCTGACCGCGTTGGAAACGACGCTGCTGGGCAAGAAGTCGGAGCTGTCGATGGCCCGCCGGTCGCTCGGCTCGCTCGAACCCGACCAGCGTCGCGAGGCCGGTGCTGCGTTCAACGCCACGCGCGAGGCGCTGGGGGCGGCGATCGAAGCCCGCCGGTCCGAGCTCGCCGCCGCCGAGCATCGGGCGAGCATGGAGGCCGAAGCGCTCGACCTCACCCGCTTCATCGGGCCGGTCAACCGGGGCCACGTGCATCCGGTCACCGCCACCCGCGAGCGGCTTGAGGACATCTTCATCGGGCTGGGCTTCGAGGTGGCCGAGGGCCCCGACCTGGAGACCGACTGGTTCAACTTCGGCGCCCTCAACATCCCGCCCCATCATCCGGCCCGGGGCATGCACGACACGTTCCATCTCGATCTGGGCGGGCCGGGCGACTACGTGCTGCGCACCCACACGTCGCCGGTCCAGATCCGTCACATGCGGGCGGTCACCGCCGAGCGCGGCGGACCACCGATCTACGCCATCATGCCGGGCCGGGTGTACCGCAACGAGCGCACCGACGCCACGCACCTGGCCGCCCTGCACCAGCTGGAGGGGCTGGTCATCGACCGCCAGATCACGCTGGGCCATCTTGAGGGGACGATCGACACCTTCATTCGCGCGTATTTCGGGTCGGAGTTCGAGACCCGGTTCCGGCCGAGCTATTTCCCCTTCACCGAGCCGTCGGCCGAGGTGGATATGCGAACCGCCGGCGGGGACTGGCTGGAGATCGGCGGCTGCGGCATGGTGCACCCGACCGTCCTGCGCAACGGGGGGATCGACCCCGAGATCTGGTCCGGCTTCGCCTTTGGCTTTGGCATCGACCGGCTGGCGAAAATGCGCCACGACGTGCCCGACATCCGCGAGTTCGTCGCCAACGACGTGCGCTTCCTGTCCCAGTTCTGATCTTGGCGAGCGCCGTTGTGACCCATGCCGAGAGTCTCACTCGACCCCACCCTGGAGTCGGGCGCTGCGTTGCGGGTCGTCCCGTCACGTTGATCGATCCAACCACCCGCAATGCTGCGGTGAACCTGTGGGGTTCCCGCGTGCATGATGTCGACACTGGAGTGAACTAGTGCGAGTCGTTCTGTCCTGGATGTCCGAGTTTGCCGACCTGCCCGACGACCCGGCGCTGATCGCCGAGGCGTGCGGCAGCCTGGGCCTGTCGGTCGAGTCGATCGAGACGGTCGGCTCCGACCTGGAGGGCGTCGTCGTCGCCAAGGTGCTCGACGTCCGGGCCCACCCCGACGCCGACCGCATCCGCCTGGTCGACGTCGACGCCGGCGACGGGGAGGCGCTGCAGATCGCCTGTGGCGCCTCCAACCTGGAGCCGGGCATCCTGGTGCCGCTGGCGACGATCGGCACGGTGATGCCAGATGGCATGGAGATCGCCCGCCGCAAGATGCGCGGCGAATGGTCAAACGGCATGCTCAGCTCGGCGAAGGAGCTGGGCCTGGGCGACGACCACGAGGGCATCCTGCACCTGAGCGCCGACCTGCCCCTCGGCGCCCCGGTGGGCGAGGCGCTCGGCCTGAGCGCCGAGGTGGTCATCGAGCTGGAGGTGGAGGCCAACCGCCCCGACGCGCTGTCGATGGCCGGGGTGGCCCGCGACCTGGCCGCCTACTTCGGGGTGCCCTTCGCCCTGCCCGACCCGCGGGTGGCCACGTCGGGCACCGATGCGGCCGAGCTGGCGTCGGTGCGCATCGATGACGTCGACCTGTGCGGGCGCTTCGTCGCCCGGGTGCTGTCGGGCATCGATCCGGCGGCAGAGTCGCCCCGGTGGATGGCCCAGCGCCTGATCGCCGCCGGCATGCGACCGATTTCGGCGGTAGTCGACGTGTCCAACTACGTCATGTTGGAGCTGGGCCAGCCCAGCCACACCTACGACCTGGCCAAGGTGCCGGACGGCGAGCTGGTGGTGCGCGACGGGCGCGACGGCGAAACGATCGAGACCCTGGACGGGGTCACCCGCACGCTGACCGCCGGCGACGGCGTGATCGCTGACGGCACCGGCACGGCGGTGGGCATCGCCGGGGTGATGGGTGGAGCATCGACCGAGATCAGCCCCTCGACCACCGACGTCCTCCTGGAGCTGGCCTGGTGGCGGCCCGAGCGCATCCAGGTGAGCAGCGATCGGCTCAACGTGTATTCCGAAGCCGGCACCCGCTACCGACGGGGCGCGGACGTGGGAATGGCGCCGCTCGCCGCGCGCCGCGCTGCGCAGTTGCTGGTCGACCATGCCGGCGCCCAGCTGCACCCCGGCGTGATCGACGAAACGGGCAATGCCCCCGAGCCCACGGTGATCACCTTGCGGACCGCCCAGGTGAACCGCATCACCGGGGGGTCGCTCGACGCCGGACGCATTGCCGGGCACCTGCGTTCGATCGGCTTCGAGGTCGCCACAAACGAGGTCGGGTCGCTGGCGGTCACCGTGCCGTCGTGGCGCCCCGACGCCACCGGCGAGATCGACCTGATCGAGGAGGTGGCCCGCCTCGAGGGCTACAACACCTTCCCCCGGGCGACGGTCACCTCGGCGTTCGTCGGGGCGCTCAGCCCCTCCCAGGCCGACACCCGGCTGCTGCGCCGCACGCTGGTGGGTCGGGGCCTCACCGAGGTGGCGCCGCTGCCGTTCCTGTCCGCCGCCGACCTCGACCGCTTCGGGCTGGCCGAGGTGGGCGCGCCCAGCGTGGTCAATCCGCTGGTGGCCGAGCAGTCGGTGCTGCGGCCCTCGCTGCTCCCCGGACTGGTCGACACCCTGGGAGCCAACGCCAGGGCCCGCTCCACCGGGCTGTGTATCTTCGAGATCGGCACCGTGTTCCCCGGACGCTCGGTGGTTGACGACCCGATGGCCACCGACACGGTGCTCGTCGGTGAGCGCACCGACCTGGGCGCCGCCCTCGGCGGGGCCGCCGCTCCCGAGGCGGTCGAGTTGTTGGGCGTGTTGTTGGACTCGCTGGGCTTCGGCGCCCCCGAACTCGATCAGCACAGCGACGCGTTGTCCGGAGGGTTGCACCCCACCCGTTCGGCGACCGTCGCCGTCGACGGGGTGGTCGTCGGAGAGGTGGGCGAGGTTGATCCGGCGGTGCTCGCCGCTGCGGAGGTAAACGAACGGGTGGCCTGGTTGCGCCTCGACCTGCGTGCCCTGCTCGCCCTACCGCACCCACCGGCGCTGGCCCGGCCGGTCAGCCACTACCCCGTGGCAGTCATGGACCTGGCCTTCGTGCTCGACGAGGCCATCCCGGCCGGTCGCCTCCGCTCGGCGCTGACCGAGGCCGGGGACGACCTCCTCGAACGCTTGGAGCTGTTCGACGAGTTCCGAGGCGATGCCATCGGCGAGGGCAACAAGTCGCTGGCCTGGTCGGTGGTGCTGCGCGCTCCCGATCACACGCTGAGCGACGACGAGGTCACCGCTGCCCGGGCCGCCCTGGTCGACGCCGCCGAGTCGCTGGGGGCAGCTCTCCGGAGCTGAGGCAGCACAGCTCTCCGGAGCTGAGGCAGCACGGCTCTCCGGAGTTGAGGCAGCACGGCTCTCCGGAGTTGAGGCCGGCCCAGCGCTCCGGAGCTGAGGCCGGTCAGGCCTCGGCGTGAAAGCGGCGCCTCAGGGTGCCGAAGATCGCCAGGTTGACCAGGTGGCTGACGCCGACGATCAACAACAGCAGCGCCACCCTGCTGACCAGCACCCGGACGGCCGCCTCGCCGCCCGACGGGATGCCCAGGCCGACCAGCAACGACGCCATCGCCAGCGTGAACAAGGCAAAAGCGATCAGCAACATGTTGTTGACCGTCGCCGCCTGTTTCTCGTCCGGGAAGACGTCCTCGAGGTAGATCTGCCCGCTCTCGCGCATCAAGGGGCCCAGAAAGACCAGCAGGACCACCGCCACTCCGATGTAGACGACGGCGGAGATGAGGACCGAGGTCATCGCTGTGGTTCCGATCGGCCCGGGTCCGCCTGCGAGGCTGGAGGATCGGCCGTGATGACCGGATCGAACGGAGTGGAGGGCTCACCGGTCGTGTCGGCGGGGGTGCGGCCTGGCGTGGCCGCCTCGGTTCGTGCCTGCTCGGCTCGTGAGGCCTTCTCCTCGGCATCCTCGGCGTCCTCGTCCCGTTCGTCCTGGATCCGGTTGCCGAGGTAGCCGTAGGCGCCCAGGTTGGTGAGAAAGGCGGCGCCGACGACGGCCAGCAGGGCGGCCAGACGAAGGAACAGCGTGGTGACGGCGTCGGTGGGGGTACGTGGTGACCCGAGGCCGACCAGGAACAGGGCCAGGGACAAGGTGATCAGCGACAGGCCGGTCACCAGCAGGCGGTTGACCGCTTCCGCCCGCTCCTTGGTGCTGAACACGTGCTCGAGGTATTCCTGGCCGGCCGCCTGCCACTGCGGGATCGCCACGATCACCAGGGCGAACGCCACGAACAGGTACACGAACATGGTGATGATCTCGACGCTCACCGGCTCATCCTCCTCGGCCGTGGGGCGCTAGAACGGCAGATACTTCTGCAGCCTCAGCGCGGTGCTCAACCGCTCAGCGTATTCCCTCGGGTTGCTGGGCCGTTGGACCAGGTCGAGTAGCGGGGAACGGGTGGAGATGTTCTGCGACTCGGTGTACTTCAGCAGGCCGACCGCGCCGTGGCGCCGCCCGACGCCCGAGGCGCCCATGCCGCCCATCGGGGCATCCAGGCTGGACCAAGCGGCGGCGTAGCCGTCGTTGACGTTGACCGTGCCCGCCCGCAGGCGGCGGGCGATCGCCCGGCCCCTCGATGCGTCCCGGCACAGCACCGAGGCGTTGAGCCCGTACTCGGTGTCGTTGGCGGCGGCGATCGCCTCGTCGACGTTGGCCACCGGGTAGATCGACACGAGCGGACCGAACGTCTCCTCCCGGTACACCGCCGCCGAGGCGGGGACGTCGGTGAGGATCGTAGGCTCGTGGAACCACGGCGCCAGCTCGGGGCGGGCATCGCCGCCGGCGACGACCGTGGCGCCCTTGGACACAGCGTCGGTCACGTGCTCGCGCATCTTGTCCAGCTGATCGGCTGAGGCCAGCGGCCCCATCTCGGGGCCGTAGCCCACCTCCGAACCCAGCCGCAGCGCCCGAGTGGCGGCTGCGAAGGCCTTGGTGAACTGCTCGGCCACCTCAGCGAGCACGTAGATGCGCTCGATCGCGATGCACAGCTGACCACCGTTGGCGAAGCAGGCGATCGTGGCCACCTTGGCCGCCCGTTCCACGTCGATGTCGTCGGTGACGACCATGGCGTTCTTGCCGCCGAGCTCGGCGGAGAAGTCGACCAGGCGGGCGGCGCTCTGGGTGGCGATCGACTTGCCGGTTTCGGTCGAGCCGGTGAACATCACGTAGTCGGCGCTTTCGATGATGGCGGTGCCCACCACACGGCCCTGCCCGGTGACCACTCGCATCAGCCCCTTGGGCAGACCGGCCTCCTCGAGCAGTTCCACCGCACGCAGCGCGGTGTAGGGGGTTTGCGAGTCCGGCTTGATCACCACGCCGTTGCCGGCCATCAGCGCTGCCAGTGCGTCGCCGACCGCCAGCGACAGCGGGTAGTTCCACGGCGAGATAATGCCGATGACGCCCTTGGGCACGTGGCGCTCCACCGTGCGGATCAGGCCGGGGAACGCGCTCGCCCTGCCGGTCTCAGCCAGCAGCTTGGGGCCGGTCTTAGCGTAATAGCGGGCGGTGATCGTCGTGTCGGCGACCTCCTCGAAGGCCCAGGCCCGGCTCTTACCGTTCTCCAGCTGGATGAGATCGCACAGCTCTTCGCGATGATCGAGCACGAGGTCGGCGTAGTCGGCCAGGATC
>JACDJA010002198.1_pt1 | contig 14431 bp, 11 predicted proteins | sample 7449241 | NCBI WGS metagenome assembly JACDJA01 (sample SAMN14253289, study PRJNA609438) | sludge metagenome | isolation source: initial anaerobic sludge | collected 2018-12-20 | reverse complement strand
TCCCGGCCGACCTGAACATGGAAGACGACGCTGGACGAAACGTCGCCCGGCTACCGCCGCACGGTGATTTCGCCGCCGGACATGTGGCGATCGCTGGGTCACCCGGGTTCTGGTCCTGGGTGATCGTCGACGCGGTGTCCGATGGTGTCGTGCACTTCCATCAGGTCACAGCGGAGGAAGCGGCCGAGCACGGCGATCTCGTGATCAACAGCCGAGTCAGCTAGGCCTTCAGCCAGGTCCAGCGACGGGACCGGCGAGCGGCTCGGGAGGTTTCGCCCTGAACGCGTCCGAAACGTGCGCTGAGGGCGAAACCTGCCGCCCGAGTGGCCTGGTCAGCGGAGCACGTCGGGGAGCGGTTCGGCGTGCACGATCGACAGGCGCTTGGTCGAGCGGGTCAGGGCCACGTACAGCGACTGCGGACCGCGCACCTCTTCACGCAGGATCGCCGCCGGCTCCACGACGATCACCGAGTCCAGCTCCAGGCCCTTGATCAGCGACGTGGGCACGATCGTCACCTGTCGGTCCAGGCCCTGACGGGTGGCCCGACCGTGCTCGATGCCGGCGTCGGTCAGCGCCGCGTCGGCCCGCTCCACGAGCGATCCCGGCACCACCACGGCGACGTTGCCGGACCCGACCGCCTTCAGCTCGCGACGCACCGAATCGGCGATCTCCATGTCGAGGTCGACGTCCGAGCACGCGCTGAAGATCGGGGCATCGCCGGTGTGGCGGATCGAGGTGGGTGGCTGCAGGCCCGGCGCGGCGATGCGCAGGACCTTGGCAGCCAGGTCCATGATCGGCCCCGGCACGCGGTAGCCGACGGTGAGCTCGGCCCGTCGTGGCGGCCGACGAGACGGGAGGTCCTCGAGCACCGAGTCCCAGTCGTCGTGCGCCCACGCACCGGTCGACTGGGCGATGTCGCCCACGACCGTCATCGAGCCGTTCAGCGACCGCCGATCGAGGACGCGCAGCTGCATCGGCGACAGGTCCTGGGCCTCGTCGACGACGATGTGACCGTAGGTGCGGACCACGTCGTCGTCCTTGTGGCGCGGCCGTGGACCCAACAGCTCGAGCGCCTCGTCGAGGACCGGCACGTCGTGGTTGGTGAACACGACCTCCGCCGCCACGCTCTCGCGGGGTCGCGACAGGAGCTTCCACTCGGTGGGCTCCAGGTAGCGGTGCGCGGCGAGCTTCAGCAGGCCCGGCGATCCGTAGAGGTCGTTGAGCAGCTCTGCCGGCGTCAGCACCGGCCACATCCGCTCCAGTGCCTCGCGCACCACGACGTCGCCACGCAGCCGCTCCCGCACGACCTCGGGCGAGTCCTCCAAGCGGGAGGTGGCGGCCAGCGCCTCCCAGAACAGCTGCTCGACCAGCTTGCGGCCGGCGTTGTGGGTGCGGAACCGTCGCCGAGCCTGCTGGATGATCTCGGCGGACCGCTGCACCGACAGCGTCAGCCACTGCACGCCGTAGGGGATGCGCAGCGGCTCGGGCAACGCCCGCTCGCGGTCGCGCACAGCGTGGCGCACGACGTCGATCATCCGCAGGTCGCCCTTGACGCGGGCGGTGTCCTCGTCGTCGAGCCCGGCCACCCGGACGTGCGGCACCAGGTCGCCGAGCGTGGCGATCTGCACACCGGCCTCACCCAAGCTGGGCAGCACCTGCTCGATGTAGGACAGGAACACCCGGTTGGGCCCGACGACCAGCACGCCCTGGCCCTCGAGCGGGAACCGATGGCTGTAGAGCAGGTAGGCGGCGCGGTGCAGCGCCACCACCGTCTTGCCGGTACCGGGCCCTCCCTGCACCACGAGCACGCCGGGGAGCTCGGAGCGGATGATGACGTCCTGCTCCACCTGGATCGTGCCGACGATGTCGGACAGGCGACCGGAACGAGACTCCTCGAGTGCCGAGATCAGGGCTCCGTAGCCCTGCACCTGGCCATCGTCGAGCGCCTCCTTGGCGGCACCGAACAGCTCGTCGTCGATGCCGAGCACGGTGCGGCCACGGCTGGCGAAGTGCCGACGGCGCAGCAACCCCATGGGGTCCCGGCCGGTGGCCCGGTAGAACGACTCGGCAACCGGCGCCCGCCAGTCGACGACCACCGGATTCCGCTCGGCGTCGGCGACGGCGATCCGTCCGATGTAGAAGCGGTCGCCGTCGGCAGCCGCGACGCTGTCGGACACGGCGACGCTGCCGGGCGCCACGTCCTCGGCGCTGCCGGGCGCCATGTCCTGGGCGCTGCCGGACGCCATGTCCTCGGCGCTGCCGGGATCGAGGTCGATGCGGCCGAACACCAGCGAAAGATCGCCGATCTCCAGGTGCTGGAGCCGGGCCTCGACGCGGTCGTGGACGACGTCGCGCTCGTAGCGGTGCTGGAACGTGCCACCCGGGCCGCCCTCGACGCTGTCGCGCATGGCCTCGACGGCCTGCTTCGTCTGCTCCAGGCACTCGTAGGCGTGGTCGACGTACGTCTGTTCCGCATCGAGCTCGGGATGGTTCGCCACACGTGCTCCTGCCGCGGGTCGAACCCGCAAACGGGGGATCTGCCAGTGTAGTCCCCCGCTCCGCTTCGCCAACACGGCGCCGGCGCCCGACAGGTCACGTCAACCGGCGGGCGAGACCCAACGGCAGTCCGGACGACAGGTCCGGCGGCAGTCCGGGTGCAGGTTGCAGGGTCGGTCGTATCGGTCGTGTGCTCTGCTGGTCGCTGTGGAGATCGGTGCAGGTGCCGGCGTGGACATGGCGATCGAGCCTGAGGGCGTGCGCGATTGGCTGCGCGACGCGGTCGAAGCCGGTGGTGGTCGCGTCGTGGCGCTCGAGCAGGCGACCACGCTCCTGTGGGCCTCGCCCGATGATCCCGACGGCCTCCGCAGCGTGCTGGCCGCCCACGGCGACCGCCTGCGATGGGTGCAGCTGCCATGGGCCGGGATCGAGCCGTACGTCGACGTGGTCGACCACGGCAGGGTCTGGACGTGCGGCAAGGGCGTGTACGCGGAACCCGTCGCCGAGATGGCGCTGACGCTCGCCCTGGCGTCGATGCGTCGACTCGATCGCTACGCACGCTCGACGCGGTGGCGTCAGCACGGCGCGATCGGCACGAACCTGCGTGGGGCTCGGGTCACCGTGCTCGGCGGTGGTGGCATCGCCGATGCGCTGCTCCACCTGATCGCGCCCTTCAACTGCACGACGACCGTCGTCCGACGTCACGCCGATCGGCCGACGTCGACCGACGGGGTGAGCGTCGTCGGCCCCGACGCGCTCGACGACGCCATCACCGACGCCGACCTGGTGGTGCTGGCTCTCGCCCTCACCCCGGACACGGTCGGGGTGATCGACGCCCGTCGCCTGGCGCTGATGGGTTCGTCCTGTCACCTGGTGAACGTGGCCCGGGGTGCCCACGTGGTCACCGACGACCTGGTCGCGGCGCTGGCCGACGCCACGATCGCCGGTGCGGCACTCGACGTCACCGATCCGGAGCCCCTGCCCGACGGCCACCCGCTCTGGGCGGCGCCCAACGCCATCGTGACGCCCCATGTCGCCAACACGCCCGAGATGGCCGTGCCGCTGCTGTCGGGCCGGATCACCGAGAACGTCGCCCGCTGGGCGAAGGGCCAGGACCTGCTCGGGCCGATCGACGTCGACGCCGGCTACTGAGCCGCTCCTCCCGTCCCATCGGTCGGTGGTCCGACCAGTCGGTGGTCCGACCGGTCAGCGGTCCGATCCGTCGGCGGTCCGATCAGCGTCCGCGATCGGGATGCCGGAGCCCGCCATCCCGTCGACGATCATCGCTGCCACCTCCGTCCCGCTCATCGTCGACCGCGCTGCGCGCAGCAGCACGAGATCGAGCGTGGCTCTCGCCATCACCCGGAAGCCGTCGCCCGCTGCAGGCAGGGTGGGTCGGCGCGACATGTCGACCGCGACGGCGTCCACGGCGTCCACGGCGGAGCGGATCGTCGAAGCCAGGTGCTCGACGATCCGCTCGGATCCGGGGTCGGCCGCCTCGGCGGGCTCGACGTGGACCGTTCCCAGGTGCGCGATCAGCAGCGACGCGGTGAGCGCCCGCTGAGCGCACGTCGTGTCGCACAGGTCATCGACCAGCTCGACGAGTCGCTGTCCCGGGCTCAGCCCTTGACGTGCCTCGTCGCGACGGGCGATGTGGTCCACGACGGAGTCCCACACGAACGGCGCCAGCTCGTGTCGACTCGGGTACTGGCCCGCGAGCTGAGCGTCGGAGACGCCCGACAGCTGTGCGACCTTGGCGAGGGTCACGGCCGGCCACCCGGCGCGCCCCCACACCCGCAGCACCGCCGCACGGACGCGCTCGACCTCCTCGGCGGTCAGCGGGGATCGCCCATGGATGGCCAGGCGTGGACCCAACTGGTCGTCGCGGTCGTCGGCCCGGCGGGTCATCGCCACCCACACCGCGACGAACATGGATGCGAGCATCCGATGGTCCGCGTCAGGATCGACGCGCACCCGCAACGCGCAGGCGTCGCCGACGCTGATCAGCATGCGGCTGATCTGGTGGAGGTCGACGCCGTCGATGAGGACGCGTCCCGTCAGCCTCATCAGCTCCTCGAGCGCTGGTGCGTACATCTGCTCGTAGCGGAGGAACGCATCCGACAGGAACGCCGCGACCTCGGGATCGTTCAACGACACTGCGGCACCCAGGAACAGGTGGGTGTAGCTCCAGCCCTGGTCACCGGCCTCACCCCGCGCGACCGCGACGGTGTAGGCGGCGAGGATCTCCGCCAGGGGGAACTGGAAGTCGACACTCCCCTCTGACCGCTCGGCCGCGGAGTCGACCAGCACCCGCACCAGATCGACCACCGACTCGTCGTACTCCGCTCTGAGCTAACGGAACGCCTCCCTCGTCGCGACCTGGGCCGCGCTCCGTTGCCGTGCCCCGATCCCGGCCTCAGGGGTGAACGACGAGTACACCGCACCGCTCGACAGATCCGTCGAGTCGATCAGCCGCCGGACCGTCACGAACTCGGCGAGGTCGTCCAGGGTCGCGTTCGTGAGCAGGGATCGAGCGGACTCGATCAGGCGCTCGGCCGTCGAGGTCGAGGTGGGAGGCGCGTCGCCCGACTTCGCTCCGTCGGTGCCGCTCATCGCTCGCCCACCCGAACTCGCGCCACTCCGGCGCTGAACAGGCGTGCCAGATCATCGGCACCCACATCGGAGCCCGCCGCGCCCATCAACAGCGCGTCGACGGTGGCCCGCGCCGCGACCGACGCGTCGTCGGCAGGAAGAAGACTCGCCAGCAGAGATGCCGCCCGATCCGGCACGGTGTCGTCGATCGCCACGGAGGAGACGTCGTGCAGACGGGCGGTGAGCATCGACGACACCAGGGAGCGCTGGGAGCACGCTGCTTCGGCGATGTCGGTCACGAGTTGCACGACCTGCGTGTCGAGGTCGATCTGGGAACGCGACGCTGCTCGCCGTCCCAGCCGATCCACCACGTCGTCCCAGGCGATCCTGGCCAGGTGGTGGCGGGTCGGGTACACAGCGACCAGCGACACCTCGGCGATCCCGGCCATCTCGGCGATGCGGGGCAACGTGACAGCCGGCCACCCCTCCGCCGCCTCGACCCTCCGCACCGCAGTCGCGACGGCATCCAGCAGAGCGGGCTCGGGGGTTCCGTCCCCGACGACGGCGATGCGACGGGCGAACAGGTCGTCCTCCTCGTCGATCCGGCGTGTCAACGCTGCGAACACACCGAGCAGGATCGTGGACACGAGGGTCCCATCGACGGTCGGGTCGATGCGCAAACGGATGGCAGCGCCGTCGACCGCGGCGATCAACACACGGGCGATGCCGTGTGCTCCCAGGTCACCGATGGGTGCCCGGCCCGTGCTGTCGAGGATCTTCGCGACGACCGACGCGTACTCCTCCTCGATGCCGTGGTAGTAGGTCTGGAGCATCGAGGTGACCTCGGGGTCGTTCTTGGCGATCGCTGCGCCGAGCCAGAGGTGTGTGTAGGCCCAGCGGTCCGGGTTCCGGACCCCGTCGACCACCGGATCGGCGACCCGGTCGGCCAGCTCCTCGAGCAGCCGACCCGTGTCCTCGGGACTGGCGATCGTCGAGTCGAACAGCTCCGCCACGCCGCTGACGATCTCCTGGTCGGTGAAGTCGAAGGCGAGGAAGGCGTCGCGCATCACCGCCTGTGGAGCCGTTCGCTCCGATGTCGGCGGGGTCGGGAACGCCGAGTAGATCGCCCCGCTCGACAACCCGGCTTCACCGGCGAGCCGACCGACCGTCGCGAACGCGGCGAGGTCATCCAGCGTCGCCTCCGCGAACAGACGAACAGCCGTCGCGTGCAGGCGGTCCTTGGCAGTGCCTCTCGCCGCTCGCTGACGTTCCAGGCGGACATCGCCGTCCGCGTCATCCCCCGGTCCCATGCTCCCTCCTCGCCGGCGAGGATAGCGAGCGAATGTTCGCTGGCAAAGAGTGAACGTGATCCAAGAACCCAGTTCAGCCCTGTTGCAGCGCTGCGCCGTGCACAACACTCTCTGTCTGTCGGCCGCCCTTGGGAGAGGCTCGACTCGGCCAGGACGGAGTACGCCCCACTTCGTCCTGGCCATCCTTCGTTCCGGCGCGATATTCGTTCCGGCGCGATGTTCGTTCCGGCGCGATGTTCGTTCCGGCTCTGTTCGTTCCGGGCCGTCTGGCCCACCGTCAGCCTCGGTGCACCCCCACCCCACGAGCGGCTCAGCGGCCCGGGTCCTGGCCGACCTCCCTGAGCGCCGAGGCCAAGGCCAGTCGGAGCCGACGTGCGCGGTCCGCGTCGAGGTGGGCGATCATCGGCACCCGGTCGGCCCCGACCTCCTCGACGAGCAGTTGGACGCGTGGCGACGCGTCCTCGTAGTCGTCGCAGATCGACACCGCCCAGTTCACCGGGACCGGTTCGGCACCGTCGTCGGCCAGGTCCGCGAGGTCGTCCTCGAACAGCGGGGGGACGGGTACCTGGTCGTCATCGATCGAGCGGCGCACCCCGTCACCCTACGGCGACGGGCATGCCGACCTTCCGCTGCCGGCGTCGGCATTGGGACGGCTCAGGGGCCCGTGGTTGACTCGCGGACGATGACGGGATCCCTCCAGCCCGAGCAACGCCACGACGACAGCGCGTTCATCCGCACCTGTCGGGGTCTGTCGAGCGAGCACACCCCGGTGTGGTTCATGCGCCAGGCCGGCCGGTCGCTCCCCGAGTACCGGGCGATCCGCGGCACCGGGACGATCCTGCGGGCGATCGCGGACCCGGACCTGGCGACCGAGATCACCCTGCAACCCGTCCGCCGCTACGGCACCGACGCAGCGATCCTCTACTCCGACATCATGACCCCGGTCCACGCGATCGGATTCGGCGTCGACATCGAACCCGGCGTCGGTCCCGTCGTCGCCCAGCCGTTCCGGGAACGTGCGGACCTGGCCCGGCTGCGCCGGCTCGACCCGGAGGCGGACACGCCGTACGTGCTCGAGACGGTGCGCAACCTTGTGCGCGACCTTCCGGTGCCGTTGATCGCGTTCGCCGGTGCACCGTTCACCGTGGCCAGCTACCTGCTGGAGGGACGGCCGTCACGCACCTACGTGAGGACCAAGGCGCTCATGTACGGCGACGAGGTCCTGTGGCACGAGCTGATGGATCGTCTGGCCGACCTCGCGATCGATTCGCTGCGCTCGCAGGTGGCCGAGGGCGCATCCGCGGTCCAGCTGTTCGACTCGTGGGCGGGAGCGTTGTCGCCGCCGGACTACGAGCGGTTCGTCCTGCCCGCGAGCTCGAAGGTGCTGGCCGCCGCCGGGGAGCTCGGCGTCCCCCGAATCCACTTCGGCGTGTCCACCGGCGAGCTGCTCGGGCTGATGGCCGCTGCCGGCGCGGACGTGGTGGGTGTCGACTGGCGCACGACGCTGGACGCCGCCCGCACCCGCGTGCCGGCCGGAACGGCGTTGCAGGGCAACCTCGATCCGGCCCTGCCCGTCGCGGGCTGGGACGCCACCAGGGCCGCCGCCGACGACGTGCTGCGACGCGGCCGCGGCTCCGGCCACGTGTTCAACCTGGGCCACGGCGTGCTCCCCGAGACCGACCCTGAGGTGCTCGAACGCCTGGTCGACCACGTGCACTCCTGGCGGCACGACGGCACCAGCACAGCCGCAGCGGGTTCGGACGAGGCAGGTTCGGACGACGCGGGTTCGGACGACGCGGGTTCGGACGAGGCAGGTTCGGACGAGGCTGGCTCCGGCGAGGCGGGGGCTCAGGCGTGAGCACCGGTGTGCTCGTCATGGCGTACGGCACGCCGGCCGGGCCCGCCGACGTCGAGGCCTACTACACCCACATCCGGAGAGGACGTCCGCCGACACCTGAGCAGCTGGCCGATCTCCTCCGGCGCTACGACGCACTGGGCGGCACGTCGCCGATGGCCGAGCGCACCCGTGCCCAGGTCGCCGCGATCGCCGACTCCCTGGACCGCGAGTCCCCGGACGAGTTCGTGGTGGCGTTCGGCGCCAAGCACGCCGCGCCGTTCGTGGAGGACGGGACGGCGCAGCTCGTCGCTGCCGGCGTGGAACGGATCGTCGGGGTGGTGCTGGCCCCGCACTACAGCGCCGGCAGCGTCGGTCAGTACCACGATCGCGCCGCCACGGCAGCGGCCGATCACAACGTGCCCTACGCCGGCATCGCCAGCTGGCACCTCCTCGACGAGCTCATCGACTTCCAGGCTGACGCCGTGCGCGCCGGTCTGACCGAGTTGCCCGAGCGCACCAAGGTCGTGTTCACCGCGCACTCGCTGCCCGAGCGGGTGCTCGACGGTGACCCCTACCCGGACCAGCTGCACCAGTCGGCAGACGCCACCGCCCGCGCCGCCGGCCTGGCGACCTGGGCAGGATGGGGTCTCGGGTGGCAGTCGGCGGGGCGGACCCCGGAACCGTGGCGAGGTCCGGACATCGCCGAGATCATCCGCGACCTTGCCCAGACCGGACGCTCCGACGGGATCCTCGTGGTGCCCCAGGGGTTCACCTCCGACCACTTGGAGGTCCTCTACGACCTCGACGTCGACGCCGCAGCCGTCGCCGCGGCCCACGGCCTGGCGTTCGGCCGCACCCAGGTCGTCAACGACGACCAGCGGGTCATGGGAGCGCTCGCCCGGATCGTGGCCGGAACACCCCGTGCGAGGTCCGCTCCAACAACCAGCACGGGAGTCCGCGATGGGGACGCCGAGACATGACGGCGGCGACCGACCCCGGACCTCGCCTCGTCATCATCGGCGGCGGCGTCACCGGGCTCGCCGCTGCGTGGGAGGCCAGCCGCCGCGGAGTGTCGGTGACCGTGCTGGAGGCATCGACCCGCTTCGGCGGGAAGGTCCGCACCTCGGCGTTGGACCTGCCGACCGGACCGCTCGTCGTCGACGAGGGAGCCGACAACTTCCTGGCTCGGGTGCCCGACGCCGTCGAGCTCTGCGTCGAGCTCGGGCTGGGCGACCAGCTCACACAGCCCGCTGTCGGTCGAGCGGCGGTGTGGTCCGCTGGAGCACTTCGCCCCTACCCCGCCCGACACGTGCTGGGAGTACCCCTCGACGTCGACGACCTGGCCGCGACCGGGATGGTGTCCGATGCCGCGCTGCAGCGGGTGGCCGAGGAACCCGAGCGGTTCGCCGGCACCGACGCGCCGGGCGCCGACGTGAGCATCGGCACCCATCTGCGCGACCGCCTCGGGGACGAGGTCGTCGACCACGTGGTCGGGCCGCTCGTCGGCGGCATCAACGCCGGCGACATCGACGAGCTCTCGCTCCGTGCCGTCACGCCGCAGCTCGCCGCGGCAGTGGCCGACGGCGGCAGCCTGATCGACGCCCTCCGGAGACGTGTGGACGGTGCCCCGACGCAGGGCCCGGTGTTCCGGGCGCTGATCGGCGGAACGGAGACGTTGGTGGACGAGCTCGTCGACCAACTGCGAGCCCGGGGCGCAGAGCTGCGGACCGACGCCGCCGTCGCCGGGATCCGATCCGTCGCCGGCGGGCGCAGCACCGACGGGGTCGATGTGGCGTTGGCCGACGGCACCACGATCGACGCCGACGCCGTCGTGCTGGCCGTGCCGGCACCGGTCGGCGCCGAGGTGCTGGTTGAGGCCAGCCCACGGACGGCAGCTGAGCTGCGCCGGATCGTCCACGTGCCGGTCGCGTTCACGACCTTCGCGCTCCCCCGTCACCTGGTCGCGCTCCCCGATGACCTCTCGGGGGTGCTGGTGCCTCGGGACGCGGGGAGGCTGATGACCGCCGTGTCGTTCGGGTCCAACAAGTGGCCGCAGTGGGATGACGGCACCCACGTGATCCTCCGCGTCGCGGCCGGGCACCGCCATGACGACCGCCCCTCGTCCCTCGACGACGACGAGCTCATCACCGCGCTGCAGGCCGAGATGTCCGAGGTGCTCGGCATCAGCGCGGCAACGGTGGCGGCGCGCGTGACGCGTTGGTCGCCGGGCTTCGCCCAGTACGCCGTCGGCCACCTCGAGCTGCTCGAGCGGACCCGCTCGGCGCTCGACGACGACCTGCCGGCAGTGCGGCTCGCAGGTGCGGACCTCGGCGGCCTCGGCATCCCGGCGTGCATCGCCCAGGGTCGCACCGCGGTCCGCGACCTGCTCGCCTGAGGGGTGCGTGAGGCCGGCAGCCTCGAAGGCGATGATCGATGAGTCGCCACCGTCGATCGATGCGATCCAGAGATTCCGCTGCCACGACGGGGCGTGGCCGGGAATCCGAGGAGGCCGAAGGCCGGGCGATCCCACCGTCCGCCGTGGGCCGCGACTCGGGTCGGAAACCGGTCGTAGAGCCCGGATTCTGACCCGAGAACCAACGCCCACGACGCCGCGGAGGATCAGGGGGTGGGCGAGGAACCGATGGCCTGGAGGTAGGCGATGATCTGGTCGATCTGCGCGTCGGTCAGGGTGCGCTCGGGCATTATCGGCTTGAAGCCCTCGACCACCTGCTTCCCCGGGTCGGTGATCGACGTCCGGAGGTACCCCTCGTCGGCGGTGACCTGTTCGCCCCCCTCGAGCGTGACCTCCGAACCGGCGAGGTCCTTGAACGTCGGTCCGACGCCAGCGCCTCCGTCGACGGTGTGGCACGTGGTGCACCCGAGGTCGCGCACCGCCTCTTGGCCCGCCGCGGCGTCGCCGGTCAACGCGACCGTCGTGGTCGTCGCGTCATCCGACGAGCTGCATGCCGCGCCGAGACCGGCGACGGCAGACAACGCGACGACCGAGCCCGGGAGCAGCACGCGAAGACGGATGGAGCGCCGGGACGACATGGGTTCGAGTCTGCCAGGGAGCGTCGAGCAGCGCGCAACACGCGGCGTTCGCTGCGTGTGAGCGGTCGGCCGCAGCGGTCAGCTGAGCGGTCGGCTGAGCGGTCGGCCACAGCCGCTCGAGGCCATCGTTCCCCACTCGTCGGGCGACGGCGTTCGAGTTGTGCACCGCCGGGAGTGGGGTGCCGTGGAAGGATGCTCGACCGTGGACGGCGTCGAGGGATCCGACCGATCCGGCGAGCCGGTCCCACCCGACGCGCCAGGCCCGAGCGGCACGAGCGATTCCGACGCGGCAACCCGATCGAGCACCCCGGGCCTGGCGCTCGCGACCGTCGGAGCCGTGACCGGCGGGCTGTGCGTGTGCTTCGCACTCCCGCCGTGGGGGTGGTGGCCACTCGCTCCGGTCGGCATCGCGCTGTTCATCGCCGTGCTGGGCGGCCGTCCCGTCGGTCAGCGCGCCGCGCTCGGCTGGCTCGTGGGCGTGACCTGGTTCGGCCCGTCGACGCTGTGGATGGCGCAGCTGACCCTGCCCGGCTACGTGGTCGGCGTGCTCGTCGTGTGGGGCGGGTTGATGGCCGGCGTCGCCGCGCTGACGCCGGGCGACCGCCGCCGGACCGTGGTGCTGCCGGCGCTGCTCGTGCTGTTCGAGTGGTTCCACGTGCACGCTCCCTTCGGCGGCATCCCCCTGTCGCTGCTGGCCACGACGCAAGCCGACGGACCGCTGCTGGCCGTCGCCCGGCTGGGCGGGTTCCTGCTGGTGGGCATGGCCGCGTCAGCCCTGGGGGCTGCGATGCACCTGGCCGCCACACGACGGTTCCGTGCCGCCGGGATCGTGCTCGCAGCCGTCGCCGCCATCGTGGCCATCGGAACGGCGTGGCCCATCGGCGACCCTGTCGACGCGGTGACGGTGGCGGCCGTGCAGGGCGGCGGACCTCAGGGCACGCGCTACTCGAGCGCGGAGGCGCCGGTGGTGTTCCAGCGGCACCTCGACGCCACCCGGTCGATCGAGCCCGACGAGGGCGTCGACGTCATCGTGTGGCCGGAGAACGTCGTCAACGTCGGCCACCCCTTCGACGGCAGTCCCGAGCTCGCCCAGATGACGCTCCAGGCGGAGCGACTGAACGCTCCGATCATCGCCGGGATCGTCGAGAGCGTCGATGCGGACCGGTTCGTGAACTACGTGGTCGTCGTGCACCCCGACGGCAGGGTGACCGACCGCTACGACAAGAAGCGGCGAGTGCCGTTCGGCGAGTACGTCCCGATGCGATGGCTGTTCGAGCCGATCGCCGGCGCTGCGCTGCCGCCCAGGGACCAGATCCCCGGCGACGGCACGGCGGTGGTGCGGACCGGCCACGGGAAGATGGCCGTCGCCATCAGCTGGGAGATTTTCTTCGGGCGTCGGGTCCGGGAAGGTGTACAGGCCGGCGGCCAGGTGGTCCTCAACCCGACGAACGGGTCGAGCTACTGGCTCACCCAGGTGCAGACCCAGCAGGTGGCCTCGTCGCAGTTGCGGGCCGTCGAGTCGGGCCGGTGGGTCGTGCAGGTCGCACCGACGGGGTTCAGCGCGTTCGTCGATCCCGACGGCGGCGTGCACGACCGGACCGAGGTGAGCGAGCAGAAGGTGATCGTCGCCACGATCGACCGTCTGGATGCGACCACCCCGGCGCAGGCCACCGGAGACCTGGTCGCAGTGCTGTCGGCGCTCGGAGCGCTCGGCTGGGTGGCCGTGGCGAGCCGTCGACATCGCGACACCCGCTTGTCGGGTCAGGAACCGGGCGCACACCCCGGAACCTGACCCGAGGAGCGCAGAACGAAGCGCGGAGCGAACACGGGACGAACGGCGCTCGTCCGGTCGGGCAGAACCCACTACACCTCGACGAGCACCGTGACCGGGCCGTCGTTGACCAGCTCCACGGCCATGTCGGTGCGGAACCGTCCGGTCTCGACCGTCGCGCCGAGCGAGCGCAACTCGGCGACGACTCGGTCGACGAGCGGCTCGGCCAACTGCGGGGGTGCCGCCGCGACGTAGCTCGGGCGCCGACCCTTGCGTGTGTCGCCGTACAGCGTGAACTGGCTGACGACCAGGATCGGCAGGCCGAGGTCCGAGGCCGACAGGTTCATCACTCCGTCGGCGTCGTCGAACACACGCAGGTGCCAGAGCTTGGACGCCAACGCGGCCGCTGCGACGGCGTCGTCGTCGTGGGTGACTCCCACCAGCACGCACAGGCCCCGCCCGATGCGGCCGACCTGCTCACGAGCGCCGTCGGGCCAGATGACGGTGACCGACGCGCTGCCCACTCGTTGCACCAGTCCGCGCACGCGCTCACCACCGTCGGTCGATACATCACCCTGCGTAGCCGATCTCGTCACTCACGGTGAGGGCGGCTTGACCATCGGGTCAACGCACGGCGAAGCTACTCGGTCATATGCGAACCGGCCCGAATAGCGCGTCCCGCCCCACCCGGACGCCGGGCCCTGACGACCCGCTGCGCATCGCGTTCCTGACCTACCGCGGCAAGCCCCACGTCGGTGGACAGGGCGTGTACACCCGGCACCTCACCAAGGCGCTGGTCGACATGGGCCACCACGCCGAGGTGCTGTCGGGTCAGCCGTACCCGATCGTCGACGACCGCGTGCCACTGGTGGAGCTGCCCAGCCTGGACATCTACAACGACCACTTCCCCATGCGGATGCCGGCGTTCTGGGAGCTCAAGGACCGCTGGGACTACGCGGAGGTCACCGCGTTCTCCTCCGGCACGTTCCCCGAGCCACTGGCGTTCTCCCTCCGAGCCTGGGACCACCTCCGGCAGCGGCCCGGCCAGTTCGACCTGGTGCAGGACAACCAGTGCCTGGGCTACGGCCTGCTGCTGATGGAGCGCATGGGCCTGCCGGTGCTCGGCACGATCCACCATCCGATCACCGTCGACCGACGCCTTGAGATGGAGCACGCCGAGTCGGCACGCCAGCGCTGGTCCAAGGCCCGCTGGTACGCGTTCACCAAGATGCAGACCCGGGTGGCCAAGCGCCTGCGTCGGGTGATCTCCGTGTCGCGCAACTCCTACGTGGACATCTGCCGGGACCTCCTGGTGTCGACCGAGCGGCTCCACATCGTTCCCGTGGGCGTCGTCCCCGAGCTGGTCTCCCCCAT
>JACDJA010002197.1_pt1 | contig 14433 bp, 16 predicted proteins | sample 7449241 | NCBI WGS metagenome assembly JACDJA01 (sample SAMN14253289, study PRJNA609438) | sludge metagenome | isolation source: initial anaerobic sludge | collected 2018-12-20 | reverse complement strand
GTCTCCTTATCGTATGCGGGTGCCGATGCGGCCGAACTCGTCGAAGTTCATCCAGATGAAGAAGGCCTTGCCCACGATGTTCCGGTCCGGCACGAAACCCCAGTAACGGCTGTCGTTGCTGGCATCGCGGTTGTCTCCCATAACGAAATATTGCCCGGCCGGAACCGTGCACGCAAACCCCTCGCCGTCAGCATTGTAGGAGCAGTTCTCGCGGAAGGGGAAGTCCGTCACCTGGGGCGGAAACACCGCCGGTTTGCCCGGCTCGGTCATCATGGTGTGGCCGTGGCCGTTGAGCGATTCCTCGTACACCATCGCGGTGACATAGTTCAGCCCGTTGCCGACGTAGCTGTAGGTGCCGGCATGCTGCGCCGCAACCGGTTTGCCGTTGATGCTCAGCAGCTTGTCGCGGTATTCGACGCGATCCCCCGGCACGCCGATCACCCGTTTGATGTAGTCGAGGCTGGGGTCGGCGGGATAGCGGAACACCACGACGTCGCCGCGCTGCGGGTCGTTCAACTGCACAATTTTCTGGTTGATCACCGGCAGACGGATGCCGTAGGTGTACTTGTTGACCAGGATGAAATCGCCGATCAGCAGCGTCGGCATCATCGATCCGGACGGGATCTTGAACGGCTCGACAAGGAAGGAACGCAGGCCGAACACGATGAGGATGACCGGAAAGAAGCTGCGCGCGTACTCCACCAGCAGCGGCTCGCGCGCATCGGCAGCGCGCTGGCGCTTGAACAGCAGCACGTCGAGCAGCCAGACGCCACCGGTGGCCACCAGCGCGATGAACAGGATGAGGGCGAAGTTCATTTATCGGAGACCTGGAGGATCGCAAGGAAGGCTTCCTGCGGGATTTCGACGTTGCCGACCTGCTTCATGCGGCGTTTGCCGGCTTTCTGTTTTTCCAGCAGCTTCTTCTTGCGCGAGATGTCGCCGCCGTAGCACTTGGCCAGCACGTTCTTGCGCATTGCCTTGACGTTCTCACGCGCGATGATGTTGGCGCCGATCGCCGCCTGCACCGCGACGTCGAACATCTGGCGCGGAATCAGCTCGCGCATCTTGGCAGCGAGTTCGCGCCCGCGATACACGCTGGTGGCGCGGTGCACGATGAGCGACAGCGCATCGACCTTTTCGTTGTTGACGAGGATGTCGAGCTTGACCAGATCACCGGGGCGGAATTCCTTGAATTCGTAGTCGAGTGAGGCGTAGCCACGGCTGGTCGACTTGAGCTTGTCGAAGAAGTCCATCACCACCTCGTTCATCGGCAGGTCGTAACGCAGCATGACCTGCCGACCGTGGTACTGCATGTCGATCTGCACGCCGCGCTTCTGGTTGCACAGGGTGATGACGTTGCCGACGAACTCCTCCGGCACGAAAATCGTCGCGGTGATGATGGGCTCGCGGATTTCTTCGATCTTCGACGGTTCCGGCAGCTTCGAGGGATTCTCCACGTTGACGAGGGTGCCATCCTTCAGCATTACCTCGTACACCACCGTCGGCGCGGTGGTGATGAGGGCCATGTCGTATTCGCGCTCGAGCCGCTCCTGCACGATATCCATGTGCAAGAGGCCGAGGAAGCCGCAGCGGAAGCCGAAGCCCAGCGCCTGGCTGACTTCCGGTTCGAACTGCAGGGCCGCATCGTTCAGTTGCAGCTTGGTGAGTGCCTCGCGCAAGGCCTCGAAGTCGTGCGACTCGACCGGGTAGAGGCCGGCGAAGACCTGCGACTGCACCTTCTTGAAGCCGGGCAGGGGTTCGCTGGCCGGGTTGTCGGCCAGCGTCACGGTATCGCCGACCTGCGCCGATTTCAGTTCCTTGATGCCGGCGATGACGAAGCCGACCTCGCCCGTCGACAACTGTTCGCGGTCGACGGACTTCGGCGTGAACACGCCGACATGCTCGGTGAGGTGCTGTACCCCGGTCGCCATGAAACGGATCCTGTCCTTCGGGCGCAGCATGCCATCGACCACGCGCACCAGCATGACGACGCCGACGTAGTTGTCGAACCAGGAATCGATGATCAGTGCCTTCAGCGGCGCGTTCTCCCTGCCGCGTGGCGGCGGCACCTGCTTCACCACCACTTCGAGGATCTCCTGGATGCCGAGCCCCGTCTTGGCGGATGCGCGCACCGCTTCGCTGGCGTCCAGCCCGACGATGTCCTCGATCTCTTCCGCCACGCGGTCGGGGTCGGCCGCCGGCAGATCGATCTTGTTCAACACCGGAATGACCTCGACGCCGAGATCGATCGCCGTGTAACAGTTCGCCACGGTCTGTGCCTCCACGCCCTGCGAGGCATCGACCACCAGGAGCGCGCCCTCGCAGGCCGACAGCGAGCGGCTGACCTCGTAGGAGAAGTCGACGTGGCCCGGAGTGTCGATCAGGTTGAGGCGGTAGGTATTGCCGTCCTGCGCCTTGTAGGTGAGCGCGGCGGTCTGCGCCTTGATGGTGATGCCGCGCTCCTTCTCCAGGTCCATGGAGTCGAGCACCTGCGCCTCCATCTCGCGCTCAGTCAGGCCGCCGCAATACTGGATCAGACGGTCGGCGAGCGTCGACTTGCCGTGGTCGATATGGGCAATGATGGAAAAGTTGCGGATCAGGTTTTGCGACACAACAAAACGGGCACGTTTCCGTGCCCGGTCTAGGGAGGCGTTAACCGGTCAATTTTAGCGGATTTGGCCCGGTCATGGTGGGTTCATGCGCGTCGTCCCAGCCCGGCTTACCCGCCGACGTCCGCCTGCGTGTCGTCCACCGGGGTTCACCCGCCACGACGAAACGCCTACAATGGAAGGTCTTTGCCGGCCGGCAGCCTCAACGACGCGCACGCGCCGCCCCCCGGCCCCATCCAGGAACCCCGACCGCCGCCATGTTCACCGGAATCGTTCAAGCCATCGGCCGTATCCACGAGTACGACGCGCACGGCGCCGACGCGCGCATGGTGATCCACGCCGGCGGCCTGGATCTTGCGGACGTCGCGCTCGGCGACAGCATCGCGGTCAACGGCGTGTGCCTGACCGCGGTGGCGCTGACGCCGGACCACTTCACCGTCGACGTCTCGGCGGAAACGCTCAACTGTACCGAAGGCTTCGTGCCCGGCGCCGAAGTCAATCTGGAAAAGGCGCTGCGCCTGGCCGACCGCCTCGGCGGCCACATGGTGTCGGGACACGTCGACGGCGTCGGCACAGTGCACCGCTTCGCTCCCGCGGGCGAATCGCACCTGCTGGAAATCGACGCGCCGCGCGAGCTGGCGCGCTACATCCTGCGCAAGGGTTCGATCACCGTGAACGGCGTGTCGCTGACGGTCAATCACGTCGTGGGCACGCGCTTCGCCTTGAACCTGATCCCGCACACCCTGCAGATGACCACGCTGAAGCATCTGCAGGCGGGCAGCCGGGTCAACCTCGAAGTCGACATGATCGCCCGCTACGTCGAGCGCATGCTGCAATTCACCCAACCCACGGACCCAGGGCTCGTTAATGATTAATCGGGGCCAACGCTGGGGCCAATCTTCCCCCTCCCACCCCTCTCCCGCAAGCGGGAGAGGGGAACGAAGTCTCGCTTTGCGAGTTTCATGTCAACCATTTAACGAGCCCTACGATTGATGAGCCTCGCCCCCACCCTTGAAATCATCGAAGAACTGAAGGCCGGCCGCATGGTCGTGCTGGTCGACGAGGAAGACCGCGAGAACGAAGGCGACCTGGTGATGGCGGCCGAGCACGTCACGCCCGACGCCATCAACTTCATGGCGAAATACGGCCGCGGCCTCATCTGTCTCACGCTCACCGATGCGCGCTGCCGCCAGCTTGGCCTGAAGCAGATGGTGTCGGACAACCAGACGCCGCACGGCACCGCGTTCACCGTGTCGATCGAGGCGGCCGAAGGGGTGACCACCGGCATTTCCGCCGCCGACCGCGCGGTGACCGTCCAGGCCGCGGTGAAGCGGGATGCAAAACCCGCGGACATCATCCAGCCCGGCCACATCTTTCCGCTGCGCGCGCAACCCGGCGGCGTACTGGTGCGTGCCGGCCACACCGAGGCCGGCTGCGACCTCGCCGCCCTCGCCGGTCTCGAACCCGCGGCGGTGATCTGCGAGATCCTCAAGGACGACGGCAGCATGGCGCGCCTGCCCGACCTCGTGTCATTCGCGCAGGAACACGGCCTCAAGATCGGCGCCATCGCCGACCTCATTCACTATCGCAGCCAGACCGAGAGTCTGGTCGAGCGCGCCGCCGACCGCCTGGTGCAAACCGTGTACGGCGCGTTCCGGCTCATCGCCTACCGCGACAAGTGCGCCGGCGAGACCCATCTCGCGCTGGTCAAGGGCGAGATTCATGCCGACCGCGAAACCCTGGTACGCGTTCACGAACCGCTCTCGGTGATGGATTTTCTCGACGTCACCGGCAGCGGCCACTCCTGGCCCATCCTCGGCGCGATGGAGCGCATCGCCGAATCGCAGTCCGGCGTGCTGGTGCTGCTGCATCGGCCGGAGACCGCGGACGCGCTGCTCGCCCGCGTCAATCCGGCGCCGGTCGCCGGCCACAAGTACGACCTGCGCGACTACGGCATCGGCGCGCAGATCCTGCGTGATCTCGGCGTCGGCAAGATGCGCCTGCTCGCCAGCCCGCGCAAGATGCCGGCGATGGACGGCTTCGGCCTCGAAGTCACCGGCTATTCCGAAAAAGCCTGATTGTTTGACCAAGGACGCACAATGGGAACCAGCAACGACATCTCCGAACTCGACCCCGTCTACCAGGGCACGGGGCTGCGCATCGGCATCGTCATGAGCCGCTTCAACAAGGACATCTGCGAAGGCCTGCTCTCGGCCTGCCAAATCGAACTCGGACGGCTTGGCGTCGCCCGCGAGGACATCCTCCTGGTCAACGTGCCGGGGGCACTCGAACACCCGCTGGCACTGCAGAAAATGGCGCAGTCCGGCAAGTTCGACGCGCTCGTCGCCCTCGGCGCCGTGGTGCGCGGCGACACCTACCATTTCGAAGTGGTATCGAACGAATCGGCGCGCGGCATTCTCGACGTGCAACTGCAAACCGGCGTGCCGATCGCCACTGCCATCCTCACCGTCGAAACCGAGGAGCAGGGCCACCAGCGCATGGCCGAGAAAGGCCGCGACGCCGCGCGCGTGGCCATCGAGATGGCCAATTTGCTGAAGCAGTTGTGACGACGATGGCGCCCCGATCCGGTCACACACGCACGTGCCCTCCTCTCCCCGCCCTCTCCCCCCAGGGGCGAGGGGGACAAGGCTTCGCTGTGCGAGGTGGGCTTTAATGGCCGGCTCACGCAAGAACGCACGCGAATTCGCTCTGCAGGGGCTGTACGCCTGGCTCGTCGGCGGTGCCGACGTCACCCTCATCGCCGCCAATCTCAAGGAAGACGAGCAGTTCCGCCGCGCCGACGAGAACTATTTTCGCACCCTGCTGTACGGTGTGCTGAAGGAAGAGGACCTGCTGAGCTCGCGTATCGCGCCTCTGCTCGACCGCCCCATCGCCGAACTCTCTCCCATCGAACGCGGCATCCTGCTCCTCGGCGCCTACGAACTCGTCAACTGCCCCGACGTGCCGTGGCGCGTCGCCATCAACGAAGGCGTCGAACTGGCGAAAAAGTTCGGCGGCACCGACGGCCACAAGTACATCAACGGCGTGCTCGACAAACTGGCGCAGGCCGTGCGCGCGGTGGAGATCGAGCATGCGAAAGGCAGGAGTTAGGGGTCAGGGGTCAGGATGGTGGCGCTTTTTGAATTCATCAAGCGCGGCGCAGCCGCACAGAACCCGCTGAATCCTGCCCCCTAAGAATGGAATTCTCCCTTATCGCCCGCCACTTCACCCACCCCGCACCTGGCGCGGTGCTCGGTGTGGGCGACGACTGCGCGCTGCTGGCGCCGACGCCGGGCACGCAGCTTGCGGTGTCGACCGACATGCTGCTCGAAGGGCGCCATTTCATGCCGCAGGACGGGCCGGCGGGGATCGGGCACAAGGCGCTCGCGGTGAACCTGTCCGACCTCGCGGCGATGGGTGCGACGCCGCGCTGGGCGACGCTGGCGATCGCGTTGCCGGCCGAGGATGACGCCTGGCTCACGGCGTTCGCGCGCGGCTTCTTCCGCGTCGCCACGCAGTACGGCATCGAACTGGTTGGCGGCGACACGACGCGCGGGCCGCTGACACTGTCGATCACGGTCATCGGCGAAGTACCGCCCGGCCAGGCGCTGCGCCGCGACGGCGCGCGCCCCGGCGACGACGTCTGGGTGTCGGGCGTGCTCGGTTCGGCGGCTGCCGCGCTGGCCTATCGCCAGGGGCGCCTGTTCATGGAGCAGATCGACGCCGCGCGCGTGCTGCCCGCACTCTACCTGCCGACGCCGCGCGTCGAACTGGGCATCGCGCTGCGCGGCGTCGCCTCCGCCGCGATCGACATTTCCGACGGCCTGCTCGCCGATCTCGGTCACGTTCTCGAACGCTCCTGCGTCGGCGCCACGCTCGAATTCGCCGCGCTGCCCGTCCTGCCGATGCTGCACAAATATCTGCACGAGGACGTGGCGCGCGAATGCGTGCTGGCCGGCGGCGACGACTACGAACTGTGCTTCACCGCACCCGCCGCATGCCGCGACGCGGTGCTCGCCGCCGCGCAGCAGGCGAACGTCGCGGTGACGCGCATCGGCGCGATCACCGCCGAAGCCGGTCTCACCGTGGGCGGCGCCGACGGCAAGCCCATGCAATTCGCCAAGACCGGCTATGACCACTTCGATGAATGACCCCGCGCGCGGGAGCGGGGTGGGGGAGAGGGCGACCGTTCGCTTCCTGTTCGCCCACCCCGCGCACCTCGTCGCCTTCGGATTCGGCAGCGGCCTGGCACCGAAAGCGCCCGGCACCGTCGGCACCCTGCTCGGCCTGCCGCTTTTCTGGCTGATCGAGGCTGCCGCGACCGACCGGCCCAACCAGATCGCGCTGCTCGTCGCCGCCTTCCTTTTCGGCGTGTGGGCATGCGCGCGCGCCGGTCGCGCGCTGGGTGTGGCGGACCACGGCGGCATCGTGTGGGACGAGATCGTCGCCTTCGCGCTGGTGCTCGTGTTCACTCCGCCCGGCTGGCTTTGGATCGCCGCGGCCTTTGCGCTGTTCCGCGTGTTCGATATCCTGAAACCCTGGCCGATCCGCAGCGCCGACGCGCGGCTGAAAAACGGATTCGGCGTGATGTTCGACGATCTGCTGGCGGCGATCTATGCGATCGCGGCCCTGAAAGGACTGCAATGGCTCGCGTGAGTGACGAAGAACTGCAAGGCCTCGCGCTGCAACTGAGCGAAAGGCTGCGCGCGCGCGGCTGGATGCTCGCCACCGCCGAATCCTGCACCGGCGGCTGGGTCGGGCACCTGCTCACCGCGCTGCCGGGCAGCTCGCAATGGTACGAGCGCGGCTTCATCACCTACGCCAACGCCGCCAAGGTCGAGATGCTCGGCGTGCCGGAACAGCTCCTCGCCACACATGGCGCCGTGTCCGAGGAAACCGCCATGGCGATGGCGGCGGGCGCCCTCAAACACAGCCACGCCCAGGCAACGCTGGCCATTTCCGGCATCGCCGGCCCCGGCGGCGGCACCCCGCAGAAACCTGTCGGCCTGGTGTGCTACGGCTGGGCGCTGGCAGACGGCACCGTGCTCTCCTCCACCTGCCGCCTCGACGGCGATCGCGAGGAAATCCGCTCGCGCGCGGTGGCGGCGGCGCTGCGCGGGTTGATCGAATTGTTGGGGTGACCCGCAACGCCCCCGCCACGATTGGGCGGCGGGGCAGCACGGCATCGGGCCGGGGGCGGGCCTCCTACTGGAACGCCCATCCCGCGAACGGCTCGATCTCGTCGCGGTTCAGCAGCATCAACTGGAAGGCGTGCGGATTCCGGCTGTGATCCGCAGTGGTGTCGACGCCCAGCCTTTGCAGCACGTAGCCGAGTAGCGCGCGGCGCACGGTCACCTCGATGATCTCGCCGGCTGCACCATAGTCGAACAGCAGGTTTTCGCGTCGCGCAGGCTCGAGGCCGCGGTGCGGCGCGAGTTTCAGGCTCACCCACTCGACCCAGTCGTCGTCGTACTGCGCACCGGATTCGGCAGGCGTGTCGAGGCATTCGGCCTCGACGATGCGCGACAAGACGAAATCTCGAAATTCGCAGCGCTCTTCGCTGTAGGCGCGCACATGCCAGCGCAGCCCGCTGTCGACCAGCGTGTGCGGTTCGAGGATGCGCGCATCAGCACTGTCCACGCGGCCGAGCGAGCGGTAGCGCACCCGCAGCTTGCGCCGCGCCCGGATGGCACGGGTGAGTTGCGCCAGCGTGGCGGCCGGCGGCAAACGCGCCGGCAGCGGCAGCACGGCAGTGGGCAGGCCGTAGATCAGCGTATCGCCGTAGGGACCGTTGGCCACCGCGAGGTTGGCGGCGATCACCGGCAGCACGGCGGTGGGGGCGAGATCGGCGAACAGGGGGGTGAAATCCGCCGCCGGCTCGAAGCCGAACACCGCATGGTTGTAGACGAGGTTACCGGGGGCGAGATCGCCGTAGAGCTTGAGATCCTTGGTCGCCGCGGGATCGGACAGGCCGAAGGCGCGGGCGACGTCGCTGCGCGTCACGGCGCCCGCGTAGTAAGCCATCACTTCAATGTATTGCAGTCGCTGACGGGTGGCCCACTTCAGGTTCCCATGCAGTTTTTCCTTTGTATTCATCGCACTCGCTCCGCCAGGAGGTGATTATAGGCGGCGCACGTTCAAATACAATACACACGTTCATATTTTTTATCGACGTGATATTTTTTATTGACACCAAAAAACGTATCGCCTACATTGACGTCATGCCGTCACACGACGGCCCCTCAACCACCGCTCAGGAGAGAACAGCATGGCAACCCCCGCAATGACCGACGACAAATCCAAGGCCCTCGCCGCCGCGCTGTCCCAGATCGAGAAGCAGTTCGGCAAGGGTTCGGTGATGCGCCTGGGCGACCACGACGTGGCGCGCGACATCCAGGCCGTCTCCACCGGCTCGCTCGGCCTGGACATCGCGCTCGGCATCGGCGGCCTGCCGCGCGGCCGCATCGTCGAGATCTACGGTCCGGAATCGTCCGGCAAGACCACGCTCACCCTGCAGGCGATCGCCGAAATGCAGAAAACCGGGGGCACCGCCGCCTTCATCGACGCCGAACACGCACTCGACCCGGCGTACGCCGCCAAGCTCGGCGTCGACGTCGACAACCTGCTGGTGTCGCAGCCCGACACCGGCGAGCAGGCACTGGAAATCGCCGACATGCTGGTGCGCTCCGGCTCGGTCGATATCGTCGTCGTCGACTCGGTCGCCGCGCTCACGCCCAAGGCCGAGATCGAGGGCGAGATGGGCGACTCGCACATGGGCCTGCACGCAAGGCTGATGAGCCAGGCGCTGCGCAAGCTCACCGCCAACATCAAGCGCACCAACACCCTGGTCATTTTCATCAACCAGATCCGCATGAAGATCGGCGTGATGTTCGGCAACCCGGAGACCACCACCGGCGGCAATGCGCTGAAGTTCTACGCATCCGTGCGCCTCGACATCCGCCGCACCGGCGCGATCAAGAAGGCCGACGAGGTGATCGGCAACGAAACCAAGGTGAAGGTCGTGAAGAACAAGGTCTCGCCACCCTTCAAGGAAGCCTACTTCGACATCCTCTACGGCCAGGGCATCTCGCGCGAGGGCGAGATCATCGAACTCGGCGTCGCCCACAAGTTCATCGACAAATCCGGCGCCTGGTACGCCTACAACGGCGAGAAGATCGGCCAGGGCAAGGACAATGCGCGCGAGTTCCTGCGCGAGCATCCGGAAATCGCCCACGAGATCGAGGCGAAAATCCGCGCCGCCGTCGGCGTCAACAACCCGGTCGTGACGGAAGAGGATGAAACCGAATTCGAGGAAGCCTGAGACGAGCGACCTGCGCGAGCGCGCGCTGGCGCTGCTGGCGCGGCGCGAGCACACCCGCGCCGAGCTCGCACGCAAGCTCGCGGCCGGTGGTTTCACCGCCGAAGACGTGCGGCCGCTGCTCGACGAATTCGAGGCGCGCACCTGGCTGTCCGACCGCCGCTTTGCCGAAAGCTGGATCGCCGATCACCGTGGCCGTTCCGGCGCCATCAAGCTCGCGTTCGAGCTGCGCCAGCACGGCGTGCCCGAAGCGCTTATCGACGACGTGCTGGCGGCTCAGCGTGACAGCGAATCCACGCGTGCGCGCTGCGTGTGGGAAAAGAAATTCGGCGCCCCGCCAGCGACCCCTGCCGAGCGGGCAAAGCAGATGCGCTTTCTGCAGGGCCGGGGCTTCGCGCTGGACGTGATCCAGCGCATCCTCGACGGCCGGAGCGACGACTGACTCCGGCCACACGTCCCGCTCTACTTGCCGCTCAGGTAGCGGGCCACCGCCTCGATTTCCAGTTCGGTGAGCTTGGAGGCGATGGAGTGCATGACCGCGTTGTCGTTGGTGCGCTCGCGGGTGTTGAAATCCTTCAGTTGGGTGACCAGATAGCGCGCATGCTGGCCGGCCAGGCGCGGCAATTTGTCCGTGCCGGCGGCCTCGGCGCCGTGACATGAGGCGCAACTGGCCACCCCCGACCACTTGTTGCCGTTCTGGTAGATGTACTGGCCCACCGCCGCCAGCTCGGGCTCGGACACACGATGCGCCTTCGCCGGCTTGCTGCTGAAGTAAGCGCCGAGCGCCGCCATGTCGGCGTCGTCGAGCCCGGCGGCCATCGCGTTCATCGTGCCCTTGCGCAGTCCGCTCTTGAAGTCCGCCAGTTGCTTGGTGATGTAGGCCGCGTTCTGCCCGGCGAGGCGCGGATACACGGCGTTTGAATTCTCGCCGTCCTGGCCATGGCAGAGATGGCAGACCTGCGAGACGATGGCCTCGCCTCGGGCGAGGTCGGCCGCCTGCGCAGTACCCGCGACAAGGCCGATCGCAGCGAGGAAAACAAGGGAGCGAATCATGTGGAATCTCCGACGAGTAAATTTGTGCAGCCGGCAATCATAACTGAAAGACCGCATGCATCGATTGCACGAGGCGTGTGCGGTCCCCGGGGGCGCCTGCCCGGTGCCTGCCTACGCGGCAAGCTCGCCCACCAGACGGGTGCGCTGTGCGGTTTCCGCCCCGGTAAGCGCGAATCCCTGCAATCGGCCGCCGGCATCGACATGCAGGGCGCACACGCCCTGCTCGCCGCACGCCACCCGCCAACCGCCCGTGCTGCCCGGTTTCGGCGGCAGTACCGCCACCGGATGCACCGGCGTCTTTACCATCACCGGCATGACCGGATAGGCGACGGGCGTCGGCGTGCCGGTGAGCGTGGCCGCCAGTGCGCGCGCCTGCACCATCAAGGGCTGCACATAAGGCAGGTTGACGCCGTCGACTTCGGCACAGTCGCCCAGTGCGTAGACATGGGGCGCGCGGGCCTGCAACAGGCTGTCGACCTGGATGCCGCGCCCGGTGGCGATGCCCGCCGCCGCGGCGAGCGCGGTGCGTGGCCGCAGGCCGATCGCCGACAGCACCACGTCGGTGGCGAGCGTCTCGCCGTTGTCGAGCGCGACTTCGAGCCCCGCTGCGCGCCGCACCACGCTGCGCCCGGTGCGGCCGAAGTACCAGCGCACGCCAAGGGCAGCGAGGCTGTCGGCCAGGCGCTGCCCGGCTTCGGCGGGCAACAGTCGCTCCAGCGGCCAGTCGCCCAGGTGCACCACATCGACCGCGTAACCCGCCTGCGCAAGATCGTTGGCGAACTCGCAGCCGATCAGGCCGCCCCCCAGCACCACGACGCGCCGCTTGCCGGCGATGGCGTCGCGGAACACGGCGTAATCGGCGAGATCGTTCACCGCCAGCACCGCCTCCGTACCGTCGCCGTCAAGGCCATGCGCGAAGGGATCGGCGCCGAGCGCGAGGATCAGGCGGCCGTAGGCGATCTCGCCGCGCTCGGTGGCGAGGCGCTGGTGTGTCGTGTCGATGGCCGTTACGCGGGTATGCGCAAGGATCGTCGCACGCTGTTCGGCAGCCATCTTTTCCACCGTGGAACCGACGAGCGCCGCGGGGGCCTTGCCGGCCGCGAGCGCATTCGACAGATTGGGTTTCGAATAAAAGCTGCCGTCGTCCGCCGTGACCAGCGTGACCGGCACGAACGCATCGCGCTTGCGGATTTCCTTCAGCAGGGTGTAGCCGGCCAAGCCGGAACCGACGATGACGATCGCGTCGCCGGAATTCAGCGCGTCATGAGTGGAGGGATTTGCAGCGAGGGATGCGGACATGGTGTTCTCCGGTGAATCCGTCGGGGCGCACCCGGTGCGCCCCGTGATCGGACAGTCTCAGGCGGCGCTGACCTCGATCATCTCGAAGTCGCTCTTCGCCACACCGCAATCCGGGCATTCCCAGCTCTCGGGCACGTCCTCCCAGCGGGTGCCGGGTGCGATGCCGTGCTCGGGATCGCCTTGGGCTTCGTCGTAGATGTAACCGCAGACAATGCATTGCCAGGTTTTCATGATGTTTCCTTTCAAAAAAATGTCGTCAATCGATGGTGTCCAGGGTTCAGGCGCTGATCGCGTCTTTCTGCGCCTGGTAGTGCTTCGCGTGCTTTTCCTCGACCTTGGCCAGTGCGGCGAAGCGCTTGGCGGCCTTTTCCAGCACGCTCTTGAACATTTCCGCGTGTTCCTTCGATTCGGCGATCTGTTCGTCGATCTCGGCGACTGCATCGCTACGGCCTTCGATCATCGCCTCGTGGCGGAACTTGGGATACATCTCGGTGTACTCGTAGGTCTCGCCCTCGATCGCGTACTGCAGGCACTTCTCCGGCGTCATGGTCTCGGCGGCGTACAGCAGTTCGGCGTGGCCGAAGGCGTGAAGCATTTCCTGCGCGGCGGTTTCCTCGAACACACGGGCGGTTTCCTCGTCGCCGGCCTTGCGGCACAGACGCGCGAACCACATGTACTTGATGTGGGCCATTGACTCGCCGGCGAACGCGGCTTCGAGGTTCTGGATGGTGGGGGACTTGATGTTCTGCATGATCGGCTCCTGTGGTTGATTTACGATTTCAATCAATACATGACGAATATTATAGAAAATCAATCATTCAATCCAACGGATATTATTGATCGTCATGATTGATGTTATCAATCGTTCGTTCGCCGCAGAACCGCTCAGGCCGACCGCGGGCGCATGCGTCGCAGCGCTGCTTCCAGGCGCGCCATGCTCACATAGAAGGTCGGTGTGATGTACAGGGTCAGCAACTGCGAGAAGACCAGCCCGCCAACCACCGCGATGCCGAGGGGCCGGCGCGCCTCGCCGCCGGCGCCGAAGCCGATGGCGATGGGCAGCGTGGCGAAGATGGCGGCGAAGGTTGTCATCATGATTGGCCGCAGGCGCACCAGGCTCGCCTCGACGATGGCGTCTTCCGCACTCAGGCCGGCGCGTTGCCGAATAAGGGCGAAGTCGATCATCATGATGCCGTTCTTCTTCACCAGCCCGACCAGCAGGATGATGCCGACGAAGCTGAATACGTTCAGTTCGGCGTCGGCCAGCAGCAGCACGAGCAGCGCGCCGAACCCGGCCAGCGGCAGCGCGGTGAGGATGGTGAGCGGATGGCCGAGATGCTCGTAGAGCACCGCGAGCACCATGTAGATCACGATGACGGTGAACAGCAGCAACAGCGGCAGTTGCACCGTCGACTCCTGGAATTTCTGCGCGGCACCGGTGAACTGCACGGTGACCTCGGGCGGCGCGACCTCGCGCGCCGCTTCCCGCGCCGCGGCAAGGGCGGTGTCGAGCGAGACGCCGGGCGCCAGACCGAACGACAGGGTGACCGCCGGCTGCTGCCCATAGTGGTGCACCGCGACCGGCCCGACGCCCGCCTCCACCCGTGCCAGCGCATCGAGGCGCACGACGTTGCCGCTTGCGGTACGCAGCGGCAATTGCCCGATCAGCGCCGGGTCGAGCTGCGCTTCCGGCAGCGCCTTGACGCGGATTGCATACTGGTCGGCGGCGGCGTAGATTTCACCGATGCGGCGCCCGCCGAGTGCGTCGTAGAGCGTCTGCTGCAACTGTTCGGTGGTAATGCCGAGGCGGGCTGCGGCCAGCGCATCGGGCACGACACGCAGCTCAGGGTTGTTGAGTTCGAGATTGCTGTTGACGTCGACCAGTATCGGCAACTCGTCCAGCCGTTTTTCCACCGCGACGGCCGCCTCCTTGAGCGCGTCGAAGTTTCCTGCAATGAGCGTCAACTGGTAGTCGCTGCTCGATATCAACGAGCCGACATTGATCGAGGCCGGATTGGTGAAGGTGATGCTGGCACCACCGAGGCCGCGCGTCACCGTGCGCAGCTCATCGATGATCGTATCGGCACCCGCGCGCGTATCGCGCGGGGTGAGGCGAATGACCAGACGGCCGAGGTTGCTGCCCGTGGTGCCGCC
>JACDJA010002195.1_pt1 | contig 14438 bp, 7 predicted proteins | sample 7449241 | NCBI WGS metagenome assembly JACDJA01 (sample SAMN14253289, study PRJNA609438) | sludge metagenome | isolation source: initial anaerobic sludge | collected 2018-12-20 | reverse complement strand
GGTGCGGATTTGTAATCCGCACCCCTTAGGCCGGGATTTATAATCCCGTTTTAGAATCCTATCCATCCTGAATTTCGTATAAATTTCAATCCTTATTTGACTTCCTGAATTTCCGACATTTCCGAAATTCCGTTCTCATTAAACGCCTCGATGGTAAAATAATAGCGTGTATCGCGGTCGAGGTTACGCATAAAATGTTCATTTACATCATAGATTAGCCACGACTGGTACAACTTACCGGGTGCAATACCCCAGCGGATGTTGTAACCCTGCGCACCTTTCACCGGCTGCCACAACAAGGAGGCATCGCGGCGGTCGTCCTGGCGGTTTACGGTAAATCCCCTTACTTTAGCCGGCTTTTTGCCAAACCCTTTTCCAAAAACCCTGATTTCGGAAAGCGCCAGATTATTGCCCGGAACCTTTACATTGTTGTAGCGCACAAACTTACCGTTAACAGGCCGGTTCAGTGGGATGAAGGCATTGGGTGTATCCTTATAGCTGTTGCTTCTATCGACTACCGTTTCCCAGTTTTTTCCATCTTCTGATACTTCCAGGGAAAAGCGGTGCCGCAGCCCTTCGACGCGTGTATAAATACCTGCCTCATGGTCGTGAAAATTCAACTGGAAGGCATAAATCTTTCCGGGTGTCTGCATCTCAATCTCCACCCATTGCAGGCTGTCATTGGCCTCTGCCACCCAGAATGATTTTGGGCTTTCATCGGTCAGCACTTCCGACATGATCTCCCCTTCTTCATTTCTCTTCAGAGGCATTTCGGTGATGTCATAATCATCGTCGGTTGAGGTGCTTTTCCGGATTTGCATCAGGGAGGAAGAAACGGTTGCTTTACCCTTGTAGGATAGCAACATCCAGCCATTGTGATGCCCTGCCCGGGTGGGGTGATTGGGGCCGTAACGGGGATAATCGCCATAATGGGTATTGGAATGCATCAGCCCCTCGTCGTCGAAATAAACCGGGAACATGCAAAGCCGGCGCTCCCAATGCGAATTGGAAGCCAGAGCCATGGTAGCAAAATGCCAGTATTGTCCGTTGGTTTGTTTTACCGTGATGCCATGCCCGGCACCGTTGGTAAAGCCGCCGGGTTTGAAGCTCATAGGGTTATTTTTCATGTAGGTAAAGGGGCCGAGGGGTGTTTCGCCAATATAAACCCCGTCGGCATATACATTGAACTGCGTGCCGGGAGCGGCATACTGCAGGTAGTATTTCCCGTTGTGTTTGGTCATAGATGCCCCTTCCATGTAACCCTCTTTCAGGGTAGGATGAAAATTGTTTTCCCCAAACCGCTCCCAGCCGTGCTTCTCTTCATCCAGGTTGATCAGCTCTTTCTTTACGCCTGTTTCCAGGAACCGGTCGTCTTTGTTCAGCATCTTTACACGGATGGGATGCACATTGGAGGAGCCCCAGTAAAGATAGGTCTTGCCATCGTCGTCGATGAACAGTTCGGAATCCTGAATATTGTACGTGATTGATGCGGTAGGGGTCCATTTGCCGGTTTTGGGGTCGTCGGTATAGAGAATGCTGCCATAGCCGGCCGGGTCGCCCGCAAAATAGATCACCGAATCTTTGTAGTTAAAGGCGGTAGGGGCATTGCTCCCCTCAAAAAACCACTGAACCGGTTTAATGAACTCCCAGTTTACCAGATCTCTGGAATGCCAGTAACCAAACGAGCGGGTAACGAACATGTAGTATTCGCCCCGAAACTCCACCACTGCCGGATCGGCCCCGGAACGGTACGAAATATTCCGGGCCGAGTTGTAAACCATGTAAGTGTAATCGATATCCAGGGGGTTGCAGTAGGTTTGAGGAACTATTTCCTGCGCCTGAAGGGAGGTGGTCAGGCAAATTATGAAGGACGTGATCAGACAGGTTAAGTTTTTCATTTTATTGGGTTTAAGTTTCGCAGGCGCCTTCAGGCATCGTCGTCGACAAGCCTTGCGCCTTCGCTAAAGCTTCAGCGCACACTGAAGGCGTCCGAGCCCGAGATGCGGGGAAAAGGCGGTGCCCTATGTTAATTATAATTGAACCCGGCCAACCGGGTTCCTTTGCAGTGTTGCCCAAATCCCCGCATTTCATACGGGGTTATTCACGTTGAATCCGGCAAAGCCGGATTAATATGAATAGCCCCGGGTTTGCGGTGAGCGAAGCCGAACCGTGAAACCCGGGGTTGCGGGTTGAAAAATTTTAGAACCCGGTTGGCCGGGTTCAATAATCATTTTGCCAAAGAGCTTGAATCAATAGTCAGGTTAAGCAACTTTCAAAAAAAGATATGTCGTGTTAAGGAATCTGTTTCTCGTCTAAACCTGCACTCTACCGGCCATCTCGCTAAATACCCCTGCCTGCCGGCGAGGCAGGAATCCCCAAGGGGAAACTTATTCACAGAACCGAAAACCGGTAAATACACCAATTACTCTGCATCTCTGCGTCTCCGCGTTAAATATTCAACCTATGTCTATTCCACCAGTGAAAACTCCAGATGGTTGGATTCATCGGATGAGCTGGAAGCCAGCCAGAGCTCAAATTCACCAGGTTCGGCTACCCATTCCATATCGATGTTGTACATCTTCAGCATCTCTTCGTCGACGGTAAATTCCACCGTTTGGGTTTCTCCTTTTTTGAGATGTATTTTTTTGAAACCTTTCAGCTCTTTCACGGGTCGAACCACCGTGCCCACTTTATCGTGAATGTACAACTGCACGACTTCTTCACCATCCATTTTGCCGGTATTGGTAACCTCCACAGAGGCAGTCAAACTACCCCCGCGGAGCAATTTAGCGGAGCTGATTTTGGCGTTGGAATACTCAAAATGCGTATAGCTCAGGCCATGCCCAAACGGGAACAAGGGTGAGTTGGGGCTATCAATATAAAAGGAACGGTAATCGGACGGTTGCTCCGGATCAAAGGGGCGGCCGGTGTTTTTATCATTATAGAAAATGGGGATTTGTCCCACATTGCGGGGAAAGGTCATCACCAGCTTAGCCGATGGATTGTAGTCGCCCGATAGCACATCGGCCACGGCATGCCCTGCCATGATGCCAGGATACCACGCTTCCACGATGGCATCCACATTTTCGGCCTCCCAGGACAGGTCCAACGGACGACCATTGAACAACACCAAAACAATCGGTTTCCCGGTCTTTTTCAGTTCTTTGAGCAGTTCACGCTGGTTTCCCGGAAGGGTAATATCCGTGCGGCTGGCTGCCTCTCCCGACCAATGGAACTTTTCTCCCATGGCCACCAATACCACATCGCTGTTTCGTGCCACATTCAGGGCTTCGGCAAACCCGCTTTTGTCAGGAGCATTGGTTACAGACACATGCCAGGTGGACCGGTCGATAACAGGCAGAGAGGTTCCTTTGGCATAAGTAAATTTAACGGGTGAGCCGGCATATTTTTCCTGCAGTCCCTCCATAAGAGTAACCGACTTAGTGCGATCGCCTCTGATGGCCCACTCCCCATTCAGGCTTTCACGTTCTTCAACAAACGGGCCGATAAGCGCAACGCGTTTGGGCATTTCTTTCTTTAGAGGTAAAACGTTGTCGCGGTTTTGCAAAAGCACGATGGATCGTTGTGCCACTTCCCGGGCTGCTTTCAAATGCTCAGGATTCATCACGACTTTTTTCTCGCGTGCAGCATCGCAATACTTAAATGGGTCGTCGAATAAGCCCAGTAGAAATTTCATTTCCAGGATACGTGAGACCGCCACATCTATCTGTTTTTCCGAAACTTTTCCTTCCTCCACCAGCTCCTTCAGATAAGTAACAAAACCTTCGCTGATCATATCCATATCGATGCCGGCATCAATGGCCAACTCTGAAGCATGTTTCAGGTCACGGGCAAAACCATGCGCTATCATCTCCAGGATGGCGGTGTAATCGGTTACCACCATACCATGGAAGTTCCAGCGATCGCGCAGAATTTCCTGAAAAAGGTATTGATTGCCGGTAGCGGGCACGCCATTCAGATCGTTAAAGGCAGTCATAAAAGAGGTTACCCCCTCATCGATGGTTGCCTTGAAGGGAGGTAAATAGGTTTCAAAAAGCGTTCGTTTCGACATGTCCACTGAATGGTAGTCCCTGCCGGCCTGTGCCGCCCCATAACCCACGAAGTGTTTGCTGCAGGCCATCATGGTGTTGGGTTTTGAAAGGTCCCTGTAATCTTCAATCCCCTGAAAGCCTCTTACCCGGGCGCGCGCCACCTCGCTTCCAAAATAAACATCCTCACCGGCACCTTCCATCACCCGTCCCCAGCGGGGATCGCGGCTAATGTCGATCATCGGGGCAAAATTCCAGGCAACCCCTGAAGCGGTGGCTTCTTCGGCAGCTATGCGGGCACTCCGCTCCATCAGCTCCAGGTCCCACGAGCAGGCCTCGGCCAACGGAATGGGAAAAGTGGTTTCCAAACCATGTATCACATCGGCAGCAAACAGCATGGGAATCTTCAGCCGCGAATATTTAAGGTTTTGTTCCTGCAGCATCCTGATATGATCGGCTCCAAACACATTGAAGGTGCTGCCAATCATTCCTTTTCTCAGGTATTCACCTGCTTTGGTATCCGCGACCTCACCTGTAGCAGCAAAGTTTCCCGAATATTGGTTCATCTGGCCGATCTTTTCATCCAGCGTCATCAGGTTGAGTACCGAATCCACCTTGCGCTCAATTGCAGGGTCTCCGCTGTAGCTTTGCCATTCGGGAGAGCTGCCGGCCGGAGCAACTCCTCTAAAAAATATCAGGACAATAATAAGTCCCGTTACTAAGAATGATATTCTAAATTTTCTCATGATATATAAAATTTATTGCGTTTTTACGATGGTAATTTTAGAAAAACCTTAATTTTAGCTTCTGGTTCATCGCCTGATAAACAATTTCGAGACATACCTTTGGCTTCCGTTTTCCACCTCCAATAGATAAGTGCCGGTTGGCAGCTCCGAACAGTCCATGATGTAGGTTTCCTTTGTTCTCGTAACCTGCATACTCTTCAGCAACCGGGCATCCATCGAATATACCTTTATAACCAACGGCTGACGGGCATTCATCCCCTCCAATGAAATATGGACCTTAGCGGAAGCCGGATTGGGATAGAGGGTCATATTTTCTGCATTCTGCGGATTATCAAATATCGCGGTGGGATTGTATTGAAACCCCAATTTTTCAAGTCCGCTCTGCACATCGGCATCCTTCATCACATTATTCCAAAGCAATCCTGTTCGATAATTTTCAATCATCACCACGATGGGGCCCTGGTCTATCCCCAGGTAAGAGTTTGACACCCAGTTAACGTTGTCGTTAAAAGCATCATAGGGGCCAAACCGGCCAAAGAGGTCGGCGCCACGGTTGCGATAGAAATACTTCAGCGCATTTAGTGATTCTTCGGGCGTGTAAGGCATACTGGCGAGTGCGGCTGTTGGGCTGATTGTACCGTTGTCGTTGCTGACCGGTTCATGAGCCGTATAACCATAAGGGTCGTCGCTGGCTGTTAGGCCCCAGCAGTCGGCACCATAATTTTGATGGTTCTGGGGGTTATCAATCGCATAAGCATAATGAATCCTGGCCGTATTGACATGCTCTGTCCAGTAGTTGGCGTACTGGTCTTCCAATCCGTGGGGATTAATTCCCAGGTGGGTGTAATGAATCCAAAACAGAGGCCCACCCCAATTCCGGGCCAGGCTGATTTCATAACTGTAATAGGTTCGTTCATTGACCATGTTTCCGTTGCGTGCCCATCCGTTGTCGTAAACCACCTTGGGGATGCCATGCGTGGGCGATGAAGCAGCCATGATGTAGGTGATAAGCCCCTCGTTCCAGCCGCTTACCTTCATGTTTTTTTGAAAATTATAGTTGGGCGACCAGTGCCAGTACAACACGTTTTGCCCGCCGTTGCGGTACCACTCCCAGTCGATCTCTTCCCAGAGACGCCCGGCAGTTTCGTGTATCTCCACCGATTTGGCATCGCTTCCGTTGAAATAATTTCTGAGAGCAATGAGACCCTGCGCCACGAAAGAGGTCTCCACGATATCTCCCCCGTCATCGTCGGGCGAAAAAGGTTGTGTTTGATAGGTATCGGCATTGTACCAGTGGCTCCAGGCGCCATGATGACGCTCACAATTTTCCAGAAACTCCAGGATTTTGAGTACACGGTCTTTCACAGCTTCGCGGGGACGGTACTCTCTCTCGTGAGCGACTATCATAGCCATGAGTCCCATACCGGTGGCACCCGAGGCGGCAGTGGAGCCGCTACCGTTCGATCGTTCCAGGGCCATGCCGGTAGCCTGGTGGGCACCTTCCCAAAAGTAGCGAAAGGCATACTGTTGCACCATGTCAAGTAGTTCATCATCGGTAAAATCCCTTATCGCGGCGGTTTGTTGGGAAGGCGCAGACTCTATTCCCTGAAAAACAGTTACCACACGATAAGTAACGGTTGAATTCCGGGCGCTGCCGGGCACGAAGTCCAGATAATAATTTTCAGTGGTCTCGCCTCTTAATTCCCAGGTGGCTCCCTGGTTGTATGAAGCCGAAACCTGATAGGTTAAAGCCTCCGCGGGATGCTCCCAGTTCAGTTCGGCATGACTGTCGTAGCCGGTAACTGTAAGATTCTCTACACCAGGCACATTATCAATGCTTTTAAAAGCGGCTATCTGGTCAATGAGGATTAACCGGGAGCTGTTATCGCTCTCCGACTGGTTAAAGAGCACTGCTTTTGTTTTTGTAAAATCGAGATCACTGTTTTCGGAGCTGGTTTTAAAAGGTTCCAACGGGAATTTTACACGAACCCACCTCGAGGATGGGATATCCTGGTTGTAAGCATTTATTGGCACAAACCCAGAGTTTACATCCCCCGTGCCGCTCTTCTTCGCAGCCCTCAGACCCATGAGCGGCAACGCCGATGCAGGCAGGCCGGCTTCGGCGTAGAGATAAAAAGAGACAGAGTCAGGTTCTGACAGATCGGCGGTAGCCCAGCCAGGCCGATGGATGCTCGCCTGCCAGTTGCCACCGGCCGCCGAGGTGTAGTTAAACTTCAGCGACGTGGAGCCCTGGAAGGCCATGGTGGAACAGGGCACCTTGTCGTTGTATTGAGGCAACCCGGGTGGGTGGGTATGCTCAAAGAAACTGCCGTTCAGGGTACCCACATTCACCAGGCCCTGGTCGTAAAAGGTTTCATCGGTGCCTTCGGTGAAGAAGAAGAACTCCTGGGTATGGGCGGAAAAGGAGCATACAAGGAGGATAGAAAGGAATGATATATTTAATTTTTTCTTCAAAACCAAGTTTTTTTGATGATGGTGAAACCAATGTAAAACACGAGTTAAACTGGTGTAATGTCTGGCGTAAATTTTCTATCCCTGCTATTTTACCCCCAACCCCCCAGGGGGGGCTTTCCCCTATTGTTCCTAATAAAGTCCCTTTAGAAGATTCGAGGTAATCACAACTCTTTGATCCAAATATTGCGAAACTGCACCAGGCTGGAGGCTCCCCGGAGCTTTCCGGTTTTTGGGTCGATGCCGCCGTGGTGCTGCAGGCCGATGGGCCCTTTTTCAACCATTCCCGGGTATAAAGCATTATCAATAACGGTAATACCGTTGTTAATCACCGTGATGCGATCACCCACCAGAATGATGTCAAAGGCGTTCCACTCTCCCACCGGCTGGTCGGCATTTTCAGAAGGGACTGCCGCGGCGCGAACTTCAGCAGGCAGTTCCCGGTTGTTTCTCACCGACCACAGTTCGCCCGATCCCACCGACCAGCACCAGAGGTTGGTTTGCCCTGCACCTTTCAATAAAATTCCGGAGTCGGAATTAGGCCCCAACGGTTCAATGATATTTCCATCGGCATCGCGCACGTAATCGCCGCTGGGCAAGATGGTGGGCAAAGGGAAAAGGTGGTCGCCATATCCTTTGAAGCGCCATTCCACGTGCAACCTGAAGTCACTGAACTCCTTTTCAGTCCAGAGGCTCTTGTCTCCTTTGGCCTCGGAGCGTGCATCGTAGTCGATTACGCCATCGATAACCGACCAGTGCCCGTTATCGCCTACGGGTATCTTCCAGCCTGTGAGATCATTGCCATTAAAAAGGCTGGTATAACCTTCGGCCTCGAAACGGTTTGTGGATTGGGTGAAGCCGGAAGCCGTGAAGATAAAAAGAGTTAAGCCTGTGATGAGGAAGCGGAGATGTTTCATGGGTATTTGATTTTAGTTATTTAGGCTTGACTTAAGCGGATAGAATATCCGCGGTTAAAGGGTGCGGATTGTAAATCCGCACCAGCAGGTTCCTTATTCAAGGATTACCAATGACAGTTTTAAGCAAAGTTCTTATTATCAACAGATTCCTCTCCGGCAGCTGCCGGTGAGAAATCTTTTTGGCTCAAGAACTTTAAAAGGACTTAAAAATGCTCGACTGAAAAACATTCGCATTCATATTTCCCATCCCTCGCGGGTTACGCGTGCTACATACTTATTGGCTTCCGGAAGGTTGGTCACCTTCAGGTTTTCGTTGTCCCACTCCAGGCGGTCGTCCATGCGAATGGCCAGGTTGCCCAGACAAATGGCTTCGGCCACGGTTTGCACGTTTATAACATCTCCCCTGGAGGGCTTACCGCCTCTGAAAGCGCGGATCATCTCCGAGGTCTGGTCGATTAATTCAACCGGCGGGGGTGTGGTGGAAACCAGCATCTCTCCCGCCTCTTTCCCATCGATCAGTACGGCATTCCCATACCCGTAATCGGTGAGGATGGTTCCCTTTTCGCCCACGAACATCACGCCATCCTGCGGCATCTTGCGGTTCATTTTTATCAGTGATTTGGGTGTGCGTGGCTTCATGCCGCCTTCGTACCAAAACACATCCATAAATTTGTTCACCCCTTTAAAAGGAACTTCCCAGTGAAGAGTCGCGGCATGTGGATAACTCAAGTTGTTTTCAACCCACATGCTTCTAAAATCCTTCACCTCACAGGTAAAGCTGGATGCCCCTTCGGCGGAAACGGGCATACCGAGATTTAAAATTCGCCAGTCTTTCCAGAACCCATAATAGCCCATATCGGCCAGGCAACCGGCACCAAACTCGTACCAGCCTCTGAAAACCGTATGGGTATATTCGGGCGAATAGGGTCGGTCCATAGCCGGGCCCAACCACAATTGCCAGTCGAACCCCTCGGGTATGGGCTGCTCCTTAGGCAGATAGGGCGAGCCCTGCGGCCAAAAAGGCCGGTTGGTCCAGCGGTGCAGCTCTTTCACCTCTCCAATGGTCCCGTTTTCCAGCCATTCTTTAAGCATGTAAAGTTCCTGCGGGTCCTGAAAAGCAAAACACTGGGTGGGTACCCCCGTCTCTTTGGCGATATTACACGCCACACGTGTTTCGTGCATAAAATTGCCAATGGGTTTATGGGTGGCCACACTCAGGTTTTTCTTCATCCCCGCCACCGCGATGGAGGCATGCAGATGGTCGGGCGTCATGATAAACATGGCGTCCAGATCGTTCTCCTTTTCAAGAAGTTCACGGAAATCGGCATAAGCGGTGCAACCGGCATAAGAAGAGTTGCCAACCTTTTCGGCATAAAAGGCATTGATCCTTTTTCGACCCACCTCACGGCCTCCCGGAGCCCCTTTCTCCTCTCCCCGCGATCTACCCCAAAGAGGATAATCGTAACTTTCGCGATTGGGATCGCAAACAGCCACGAACTGCAGTTCATCGCGTTGCAGCCAGTCGGGCAGTTGCTTCAAAGCCTGGGTACCGGAACCAATGAGGGCTATGTTAATTTTGTCGTTGGGTGAAGTTCTGCCTCTGCCACCCAATACGTGGGCAGGAACAATGGTCAGCCCAAGTCCGGCGGCGGTGGTATGGGTGATGAACTTGCGGCGGGTGATGTTTGATGAGGCGTGCATGATGGATAGAGGTTAGTCCCGATAGCTATCGGGATTAGAGGTTAGAGGTTAGAGACCGAAGACCGGAGACCTGAGACCGGAGACCGGAGACCGAAGGGGAACGGTTCTGCATGCCGGTTTTGCAAATCAGAACCGTTCCCTAAACCTGTAAACAGTAAACAATATTCGGTAATCGGTAAAAAGTTTGGACATTAAGATTCCTGCCTGGCGGCAGGCAGTTAAGGTTTTAATTACAACCCGTCGCTCCTCAACAAGGAAATCTCTTCGTCCGAGAGAGCTTTATCGAACAGGTACAACTCATCCATCAAACTCTGGTCGGAGAGATGGTCCCAGCCACTAAAACGGGGTGCGCCCGACATGATGGACAACAGGTCGCAGCCTGTCCAGTCGATGCCATCGAAGTCACCCTGCTTCACCTCCACCCCGTCGATATAAACACGTGCTTCGGTGGGACTGATGGCAAAGGCAAAATGCACCCAGTTACCGGTTGTGGGGTCCACGTCGGCTGCATCGCCACCATCAATCCAGGTATCGGCTGTGCCATTACCTGCGTTGAGCTTAAATCGCTGCATAGTTCCTCCATGACTGGCTTCGCGGAAAAACCGGAAGCCGCTGGTACGGTCGTTCTGTTTCTCAGGATATTCGGCATGATCGGTATCTTCGGGTCCCATTACCAGTATGCCTGCCCGGTCGGGATCGGCATTAATCTTCAGCCACATGCTGGCACTAAAGGCATCCGCCTGAACATTTATATTCTCAGTTGAAAAGGTAAGGTATGAGTCCGTGGCACCTTTATAGGCATCACCCGATACGCCTCCTCCATACTCAAATCCGGGAGAACCCACAACGGTGGCTTCTGTTCCGGTGATGGCATCTTTATAGTTGCCGTTAAATTTCATATGGAATGTAGCCTGCTCTTTCAGCATAATGGTTTGGATTTCTTCCTGCGACAACGCCTTATTGAATATTCGAAGTTCGTCGAGCAAACTGCCATCTGAAAGGTGGTCCCAGCCGGTCCAGTTGGGAGCGCCCGACATGATTGAGATCACATCGGTGCCGGTCCAGTCGATACCCGCGAATGCATCCTGTTTCACCACTTCTCCGTTGATGTAAACCACACCTTCGGTATCTGAAATGGTAAAGGCAAAGTGTACCCACTCCCCTGTATTGGGTGTGACATCGGCTTCCGCACCTCCATCAAACCAGGTATCGGAGTCACCGGTGCCTACATTGAGCTTAAAGCGTTGTGTGGCGCCATCGTTACTGGCTTCACGGAAGAACCGGAAACCTTTGGTACGGTCGTTGTTATTGTCGGCCGGGGGAGCTACCACCAGAATACCGGCACGGTCCATGGCATCATCAATCTTCATCCAGAAACTGGCACTCACTTCAGTAGCACCCTGGAGAATGGATAACGGGAAAGTAAGATACGAATCAGTCGCCCCTTTGTAGGCCGTTCCTCCCTGTATGCCCCCGGCAAATCCAGGCGAACCAACCACAGTAGCCAGCTCAAGAGTGTTCATCTCCCTGTATTCATTGTTAAATGGCATATAGAATACCTCCCCCTCGTAAGCGGCGACATAAGGTGGCGACTTGGTAAAATTGACCGTTTTAGTAGAACTTTTACCATCCACATCGGTGGCGTTAACCGTAAGCACATGCGCACCCGTGGTTACATTATCGTAGGTATATTTTCCAAAAAACACCCTGTAATCTTTGAATTCGGTATAGCTTTTTAACTCCGATCCGTCCATCTCCAGGGAAACAGATTCAATTTCGATATCATCGCGCACTTCAAAATCGATATTTATCGAGGCCACCTCCACATTGGTCTGAAGGTCGTACCCCTCGGCCGGGAAGTTCACTTTAATCTGCGGGGCCTCCTCATCGGGGCCCGGTTCAACCCTCGATATAGGGTCGATGCCATCGTTACAGGCCACTGCAAAGCCGATAATGAATAATCCGAATATTATTTGCTTTATAAACTTCATCTTATTATGGTTTTAAGTGGTGATTACTGTTGCTCCTGATTTTGCTTTCTTAAACCAGGCAATTGATCCACCTGATTTTGCGGATAGGGAAGATAGACAAGATCGGCCTTGAAAGTTCTGCCCCCGTAATTCAACTCATCGTAATTTTGAAGCCGAACCAGATCGTAGTAGCGTATGCCCCACTCCATGGCCAGCTCGGCAAACTTTTCGTCCATCACCTGGGCATTGGTCACGCCTGTAAGAGGTGTAAGGCCGGCCCGACTCCGCACCAGGTTCACGGCAGCGTCGGCCGTCATGGCCGAACTGGTAGCACCTTGGGTGAGGGCTTCGGCATGCATCAGCAATATTTCGGCATAACGAATAAGCGTGAAATTTTTATCGCCGCCATAGCTCGTTCGACCCGGCGTAAGCTGATTGGTAGGCAAATAGTGTTTTCCGCTTGAAAATTGTGCCCTTTCGCTATTTTTAATGGTATCGCCCGATGCGGTGATGTTGGATACCCAATCAGGCAGGGTTGAATAACCCGGCACCTGTTTAACATCATTAATCCCGTCGGGGGTAAAGAGCACACTGGTTGGCAGTCTTACTCTTTCGTTGCGATCGAGCATAAATGTAATGAATTTAATACTGGGCTCGTAAAATCCCCATCCGGAAGCGCCGGGCTTCAGCGGGCCCCAATTCTGAGGCCCATAAGGCGCAAAGAGATGCACGTTCCGGTCACCCGAAGGTTGTCCGTAATCGGAAAACTGCATCTCGAAGATATTCTCATCGTTGAGCTTGCCTTTTAATTTAAACAACTCGTAAAAATCGGGTTCCAGCTTAAAAACACCGGAACTGATAATTTGCGAGGTGGCATCGGCTACCCCCTGGTAATTTTCTAACTCCAGGTTGGCCAGGGCTTTAATGGCCATAGCTGTGTATTTAGTAACGCCGCCCGGAATGTCGGTTCTATCTTTGGGATGCCCGTCGGGAAGGAGGGGAATAACCTCATCCATCTGATCGGAGATAAATTGCATCACCTCGGCTTTCGGTGTTACATCGGCCTGCAGAAAATCATTAGGGTCGGCACTTTGGGGAATATAGATATCACCCCACAGCCGGGAAAGCTGAAACATTAGAAACGCGCGCAGCACCTTGGCCTCGGCAATATACTGATCGGCCAGGGAAGCACTGGCGCCTGCTTCTTTATACAACTCTATCTCATCCATAGCCGACTGAAACACGAAGATATCGCGATACTGATTTTGCCACACGGAGTTGAACATCCAGAAGTCTTTATTGTAATTAAATTTGTCCGTTTCAACAAAGTCAGACTGGTCGCCCGCGGCATTCACATCATCGCCTCTCACCCCGATAAGCAGGTGCTCTTCCCATCCGCGGGAATAAAATTCAGCATAGGAACCGATAATGGGCAATATCATATCATCGAACGCCGTATAATCGGTGGATTCGGTAAAAATCCGGTTTTCCGCGGGCTCATCCAGCAAATCGTGACAGGCACCCAGCGAGAAGAGCAGCGCAGAGAAAACAAAAAGTTTTATAAATATTATTATTCGCTTCATAGCATTTGATTTTAATGTTTTAAAACTTAATATTCAGCCCCAGGGTATATACCGCAGGTATGGGATAGGTTTGCCGGTCGTAACCATCGGCCACTTCAGGGTTAAACCCGTTGTAGTCGAAAATAGTTAACGGGCGGTCGGCGGTGATATAAATCCGGGCATTGGGCATTTGAGCACCCAATAGCTCTTTCCCTTTAATATTGTAGGCCAGTTGCACATTTTGTACCCTGAAGAACCAGCCGTCCTCCACGTAAAAGTCGCTCATTTTTTGGTTCCAGGCTTTGCGTATCCCTTTTGAAGAGGGATAGGAGTTGGTAGTGCCTTCGCCATGCCACCTGTTTTTAGCCAGGTCGGCATCCATATTCAAATCCTCTGTCCATATCACTTCCCCCCGCTTGCGGTTGAGAATCTTATTCCCCGACTGCCCCATCATGTTGGCCGACAGCTCCCAGTTCTTGTACATCAGGCCAAAGTTGAAGCCATACATCAGCTTGGGCAGATAAGAGCCCAGCACGACCCGGTCGTCGTCATCTATTACATCATCGTTGTTTTGATCTTTATAGATAAAATCTCCCGGTTCCAGGTTGTTGGCCACGGCCACGGGGTCGGCCTGTATCTGGGCTTCATTTTGATATACCCCTATTACCTCGCGTCCATAAAAAGCCAGGATTGGTTCACCTACGATGGAACGTTGGCGAAATTCAGCAGAACCTCCATCCAGGTAAGCTTGTCCGTAAAGGTCGCGCACCTCATTTTTCAGCGTGGAGATATTGGCACCTACGTTATATCTAAATCCATTGGAGAGCTGATCGCTCCAGTTAAGGGCAACCTCCAGCCCTGAGTTGCGAATAACGCCCAGACTACGCCGAACGTTTTTGCCTACCATTGGAACCTGTACATTTATTACGGCATCTTTGGTGTCGCGTACGTAGTAATCGGCATCCAGTGCCATGCGGTTGTTAAAAAGGCGTGAGGTAAGCCCCAGGTTGGTCTCTTCGGT
>JACDJA010002194.1_pt1 | contig 14440 bp, 16 predicted proteins | sample 7449241 | NCBI WGS metagenome assembly JACDJA01 (sample SAMN14253289, study PRJNA609438) | sludge metagenome | isolation source: initial anaerobic sludge | collected 2018-12-20 | reverse complement strand
CATCGGGCTTCTGCTCGAACACCTCAACCGGCGTCTCCGCTGCCTCGGGAGCAGCGCGGGAGGCGGTTTTCCGTACGGTCGAAGCTGTTCTCCGGGTGCTCTTTGTTTTAGTCATCGTCGCAAATTTGAATGGAAAAATTGGCACAACGCCGTCGATGCATGTGCCTGTGGCCCAGATCTTCGCGCAACGATTGCGCCGCACACAAAAATTATAGTGAAGATTTTCCTAGAATTGTTGCGTCTATTTGCTCAAAAACGGAGATACCCATGTTGTCAAAGGAGAGTTCCCGCTTCCTCGATCTGTTTCAATACCATCACGGCATGATCAACACCGCCTGGGTTACGGGACTCATTCGGCACATCAACCCCCAGCGTACCGCCGGGTATATCCAGCAAACGAACAATGCCAACCTGATGTTGCCGTTCCGGACTCGATCCGGGGATTTCATTCCTGGATGGGTCTACGACGGGGAGCCGTACACCGTGATCGGACGGCTCGACGGAACGGTCGATCCCAAGACCAACGAGCGCACGGCCGAGTTGATGGTTCTCAAGTTCGAGCACCCCGACGCGCTGGCATTACCGCCTTCCGACGTCTGGGAGATGAGCGTGCCGCCGGGCGCCCCGCGCGACGAGACGCGCTTGCCGTTCGGCAAGGGTGGCCTGAAGCTGTCCCGCACATCGAACATCGTGCACCTGGCAGGCTATATCGGCGCAATGAAGTTGCAGCGACCGCGCGTCGTGCCCGACACGCGCCCCGGCATGCCCGAAGGCGCCATGCGGCGCGACAATGGCGGGCTTGCCCTGATGCTGCAACAAGTGGGCGACCCGGACCGGGCCATCCCCGTTCGCATCTATGGCTCCAAGGTCGAGACGATCTACAAAAGCCTCAAGCGTGGCGATCCGATCTTCATCGCCGAAGGCGAGTACCGCGTGCGGGTCAAACCTACCGGAGAACCGGCGGGTGAGGATGGCATCGTGCCGGTGCACAAACACCCCTACATTCACGCGCGCAAGATTGGCGGTGCTTTCAAGAAGCACATCCAGGCTCGCCCGGCATGGGTCGATACACTGACTGCGATTGTTGCCGCCGCGCCGGCAGCCACGGAGAAAGCGGATGCGGCGAACGCGGACGCAGACACGGCCAGGGAACTGGGGCTCTCTGAACAGGATCTGGCCGCACTGAGCGGCTGAATCAATGGCCAAGCGCTCGTCCATTTCCCCGACCTTGACCGTATTCGGGGTATGGTGGGTCGGAACAGCCTATTTTGCGCCAACCTACGATTGGCACAGCATGGTGCAAAGCGCAACGGTCGTCGGCTTCGGTGTGCTGCTCGGCGCAGTTGCCGCGCTGACCGCCATTGCCGTCATCCGGATGGGATACCGAACCGTCGTGTCCCCGACCGAATTGCGGGGGCTTCGCTGCACGATCGGTGAGGTGCCGTTGCCGATGCCGGAGCCAGCCCGTTCCGAAGCGCTCCCGTCAATATCCCCGGTGACGGTACCGGATATCCCGGCTGATTTCGTCGACAACTGGCTCGATGAATACGCTGCGGAATATCCGCAGCACGCCGCCTTGTTCAAGGCGCTGCTGCGCGTGCTCAACCATCGTCCCGATTTGCCGGCGACGCATGTGGCGGGTGGCCATGGCGGACGGACCCTGCTGCAACATTCAATGCTGACCTCCTGGGTGATCACGGAGGTCTCCAGGACCTGGTCGTATGACGGCTTGCGCGACCGTACTGGCAAACGCATCCTGCTGCCGCTGCGTGACCCGGAATACCGTTTCAATCCGCACGACCCGATGGTCGCGATCATCGGTCTGGCCCATGACATCGGCAAGATCGAAAGTTTCGTCTACACCGACGGCGGTGATGTCGTGGGGATAGGCGCCGAACACGACCTTACCGGTTCCCGGATGATCGCGCGCATGCCGGAAACCTGGGCGATTCCGGCAATGGACCGGGATGCGATGCTACTTGCCATCGCGCATTACCATCATCCTGTCGATCTGCCGCTCGTTCCGGCGCAGCGCAAAGCGGTGGCGCGTGACGACCGCACGATCGCGCTCATGGAGCTCCTCATCCGCGCGGATTTCACGGTGACCAGCATCGAGAACCGAGGCGTCCAGCCCACGGACGACGAATATCGCTCGCTCGACTCGGTCCGCTCGGTGAGCGTCGAGCAACTGTACGAGGAATTTGTGTCCCTGATCCACGAGGCACATCGCGTCAACTCCGGCAACATCAAGTATTCCGTCGGGCAGATCTCGCCGTCACCGGACGCGAAGGGCGCCCTGTTGTACCTGCACGAAGAATCGTTGCGCGTGAACATGATGCGTCGGCTGGGTTTGCAGACCACAGAAAATCTGGGCAACGGCCGTTATCAGATCACCGTTGACCTGCTCAACATGCTGAACGCACGAGGGGTGCTGTACACCACGCATGAAGGCCTGGCGTATTCGCCGGGCAATGCCATGTGGGTGTGCGAGGTGCTGGGATCCAAGAACCAGAAGATTGCCAACTGGCCCTGCGTGATCGCGGTGAAGCTCGACGCATTCGAAAAGCTGCAGCAACTCGGGTTCTTCTCCAGTTCCATAAAGATTGTCCGCAACCGGTTCGGCGCCCACATGGGCAAACCGGTGGCCGCTGCCGCCCGTGAAACGGTCGTTGTCGGCGGCCTCGGCTCCAGCAACGACATCCCTGATGCGCCTGCGCCCAAGCCCAAACGCAAGGGGGCCAAGGCCGGCGCGATCAAGCCGGGGCTGCAGACGGCCCCGACCGCACCGACGCCCCCGGCTGTTGTCGCGAAGCCTGCGCCGACGGCCCTGGAAGCGAGCGCGATACAGGTGCAGGATCCGCCGGGACGTGTGGAGCCGGTGCTCCGCATGCCCGAGATTGCCGATGACGCCCAACGTGATGCCGGTGCTGTGGTGCCCGCAGCGCCCGCTCAGGGTGCCGTCTCGGAGGTTCCGGTTGTGACCGCGGAGGTTCCGGACATATCGACGACTCCTCCGGAGCCGGTTGCGGCAGTCGAGGATGCGCCGGCATCGTTGGCTGAAGCGCCCACGCCCGCCGTCGCCAAGAAGCAGCCCGCGAAGGCCGTCGATGAGCAGCCTGCCGCAAACGCCGCTGCGGCGAACATCGATGGCGAGGAGGTCATCAATGCTCTCGGTCTGGCGATTACACAGGGTGAAGCCGGTATCCTCAAATGCCGGCAGGGCGCCAACGGAAGCCGGGTGTTCAACCTGAACGACCTTCTTGGCCCCGATTCTCTCGCGTCCCCGGTGCTTGGAGCCCCCGGGATCGTCGACTACATCGCTGCCGACCGCATCAAAGGTGCAGGGCTGGTACGCCTTCAGGGCATCACGCTTGTGACCGTGACGCCGCCGCTTTCTTCCGTGTAACCGCAGCCTTGGTCTTCGCGGGCTGCTTCTTGGCGACGGTGGCCGTCATGGTCGCCAGAATCACCTTGCGCTGCTCGATGGCGTTCCGTACGTTGAGGTCGTAACGCTCGACATCGGCGATCTTGGGCTTGTACGCGCCCTTGCGCCAGCGAAACAGGGTACTGTGAAAGACGCCGAGAATGACGGCCAGCTCCTCTTCGCCAGCCCTGTTGTCATTCAACCCCAGCTCCTTGAGCCAGAACTGCACCAGTTCATCCATGTTCGAGAACTGTGCAAACCGCACCTCCCGCGCGGCAATGGCCGCCATGCTCGCTTCCAGCAGATCGCGAGCATCGCGCATGATTTCTTCGGGCACCGGCAGCAGGCGGCCATAAAGCGCGGCATTCATCTTGTCACGCGAAAGATTGAGGGAGCGGGCCAGGTCATTGACTCCATAGCCAAGCCGTTCCCGGATGTTACGCAACTCCTGGACATCCGGCGGAACCGGCTTGTCATTGAGCGCTGCGCGCGAAACCTTGGCCGGCAACCGGGGGGGCGTGGACTGCGCGAGTCGCGCGATATCTGCCTCGAATTTCCGGATGGAACTGGAAAAGGTGTACGCCTGCTTGTTGTTGGATTCCATGCTCTTCCTTTCCAGCCGCCGCATGAGCTCCGCGGCGGATCGTTCACGATTGATTTTCTTGAGCACGTCGCCGGAAAAATCGCCGACAACGTGAAGCTCCTCGATAGTGGGGCCGTCTTCGTGCACCGGTTCATGCTTGCGATGCCAGCGCAAATTCGATTCCGCCTCCTGGCGGATGGCGTTTTCTGCGACCCTGTAAATCAGGGAGTAGAGATTGTCCTCATCATAGATGGTGTCCATGATGCTTTCGGTGAAGAACCGGTCAGCCACCAGCTGCACCGCCTCATCCGTCGAGGCATCCGATGGGTCGAGCCCAGCCTCTCTTGAAACATGTCGGGCGATTCGCCGCACGCGTTCGCAGTCGTAGAACTCCCTGACCACTTCATCGAGTCCGACCTCGCCTTTTCTCGTCTGCCGCACAAGCTCGATCAGCCGCTCTTCACGACGTGGCGCGGGGGTGTGCGGATAACTCGCCGGCTTCTGTGCTTTCATCATCCAATCCGTTCGTTTCACACGGAGAGTGTGCAATGGTGCGATGGGAAACCGCGGAGCGGTATTACGTGGCGCAGATCCACAGCGACCTGTTCGGAAATCGCGTGCTCACCAAATATTGGGGAGGCTTGCGTAACCGCCTTGGCGGCATGGCGACTGTTGCCGTAGGCGATATCGCCATCCAGGCCGCTCTCGAAAAAATCGTCCTGGAGAGACGCGCGCATGGCTACCGGCTGATCGCAGGTTTGAGCAGCCATTTCCAGCATCCGACCAGCGAAGTGCCGGTGAAGACCATCTGCATGAAGAGCAATCCCGACAGCCCACGTTCCACCGCGAAAGCGATCCAGCAGACGTTGGACGCGAGAAACAGCGCGAACCCCCATCCGGAACGCGGAATATTGAGGGCGAGGAGCAGAGCGCCGAGAACCCCAAGAATACTTCCCGACCATTCCAGCCAGATCATGTCCATGCGTTTGCCTCAACTGTCTTTTCCTTTCGCGGCCTGAGCGATTCGCGCAACCAGCGCGTCCAGGTCAATGGTCGACTGCGAGCCCGCCGCGCGCGTCGCAGCTTCCAGTTCGGCAATCCGTCGGTTCGCTTCGTCAAGTTGTGCAGCGCTGGCCTGCTGCTGCGCAGCCAGCGTGGCCCGCGCGGCAGCAAGATCGCCGGTGAGACTTTCTATCCGGGTGTTCAGGGCCGTCTGTGCGACCTCAAGTCCGCGATTCCGTTCTTGTGCGATGCGCAGCTGGGCGGCAAGTCCCGCATGCGCTTCGCGCATCGCCTGCAGGGCGGTCTCCGCCCCGGCAATCTTTTCCGCGGCGTCGTTTTCCAGTTCCTGGCGATGCGCGTCGAAGGCTTTCAGGGCTTCCTCGTTGGCGAGCGTCACGATCCTGGCGAACAACATGCCAGCCGCCTGCTGTAGCCCTTCGGGAACCCCGGCAACCGCCAGCGGTGGATGCGACGATTGCGCAAGATCCTGTGTCAGCCTGCCGATCTCGCGGCTGATCCGGGCGGGTTCGCCGCCATGTCTTTTCGTCTCGATCAGCCTGGCGCGCACTTTGGCCACAGAAAGCCGTTCGCCCTTGGCCAGCAACGCAAGCGCAGCGGTGCGAATGTCTTCGTCAGTGACCAGCTGCGGACGTCCCACGTTCTATGTGCCCGATCAGTGCACGTGAACCCAGGTCCGGTATGTGCAAACGTCACGGACGGTCGACCAGTGAACGTCGATCTCCTTTGCAAGCGTCCGGTAGCCCATTTCAAGCATTTCATGCTTGAAACGCAGGTTGCGAACTACCTGCTCGTTGAGTTTCGAGTTCTGATGCGACCGTCCCATCCGGTATCCCTTGTGCGTTCTCAGTACCAAAGCGCCATTCTTACACTGTTGCGCCATTTTTCAGATTCCTTATAGCTGGCCGTACCCGAAGCACGGCGTCGTTGCACTTAGTTTAATACGTTACGTTACAAAAACCAAGAAATAACCAGCAGACGCTAATCCATGGCCTTGCAACGGCTGGCAGCTTCGCAAGGTTTGAAGCGGCTTCACGGTGAAGCCCGCCTCTGCACAAGGAGCACCTCATGAATGCAGCAGCACAAGTCCTCTTGTTCGAACAGCCGGAAATGACGCCCGGACAGAAGCTCGCTTCGGTCTGGAAGGAATACCGGGAAATGGTGAAGGGGCACTGGTCGGCGCTGGCCCAGCTTCAGGCGAAGGAGCGCACCCTGTTCCCCAGTCTGGAAAGCTATCGCTACTCGGTCGCCGCCAAGAGTGAATCCGATCTCGCACGCGAACTGTCCGAGGCCGCCCGCGGCATCATCCAAAGCCTCGCCTGGATGGCGTCGGCGCAGTTTTCGCCCGCCGGCGGCCGGCTCGAAATCGATCTGGAGAGGCTCCACGAAGCTTTCCCCATCGACAAGTATTCGAGCATGGACGTCATCGATGCCTTTGATCCCGCCAAGGTCTGGGAATGGCTGGAAACGAACTACGGCGGCGACGCCGGCCAGAAACTGGCGTCTCAACAGCTTGCCAAGCGCCTGCAGGACGCGCTCGGCCTGAATCGACAGGAAGAGATCGTGATGAAGGGCGGGTATGTCGTGCTGTCCATGACAGCCTGGACGGATTCGTATTCAAGTGGCACGACCTACAGCTACCAGACCGTGGAAAGCATCCGGAAGCGGCTCCTGGCACTGTCCGAGGTCGCCGAATGGATGGAGCGCCATCCGCTGTCCCGTGATCTGTATGGTCACTTCACCCGGATGGGCTTTTACGACAAGGTTGTCAGCCGGCAGAAGTGTGGCTTTGGCGTAAATGACACCGAAGTGGTGATGATCACGTTCAAAAGCAGCGTTGAATTCAGGCTGCGGCAGGACTTCGCGGAAGAGCTGCAGGTCTTCCTTGGGACCTACGGCGCCGCGAATCACGGGGAGATGTGACCAATAGCGGTTTCATCAAAAACAAACTTCGGTTGGAAACCTCTTCCAAGACATTTCGCCCGATTGCGGGCGTGGATTGAAACGCCGTGATTACGGCATTCCCAGCCGTTCCGGGTTGCCTTATCCGCAACGCAAAAAAGCGGTACGGGCAGCGCTGAAGATCTGACCCCCAAGCCCAGAGAACCACGATTCCCTGGGCTTTTTTTCGCCCGGCGTTTCCCGGTTTCAGGCAATCGCTTGCCTCTCCGCAATGACTGGAGAAAGCCATGGTGGCTTTCGGTCAAGTTTCGAAAGGTGACAAAATGACGCCACACGTTCATACTAAATGGGCTCAAACAACACGCAGCAACACTGTCCCCATGCCCCTGACTGCTGAAAAACGTCTTACCGCTCGCATCGCTGGCCATGTTCAGGAAAAATTGCAGGTGGCTGCCGATCTCGTGGGTGCAACGTTGAACCAGTTCGTGGTGCAAGCCGCGCTTGAGAAAGCGGAGAAGATCATCGAAAGCGAGTCGACGATTGTCTTGACCCGCAGGGAATCGTTGCGGCTACTCGATTTGATCGAGAACCCGCCGGCACGCAATGAAAGATTCCTCCAGGCTCAAGCCCGTTATCAGCGGATCAAGCGCGATGTTGATTCTTCCACTGAATAATGGGCACGACAGAAAGGGATTTGATTGCGGTGACGTTGAACTCAACCGTTGGTTCTCAACCGTTGCAAGGCAACACAAGGAAAAACGCATCTCTTCCACTTTCGTCGCTGCATCGGACGAAGCGAGCACCGAAGTGCTCGGCTACTACGCAATCAGCCTGACGGAACTGATCAATACCGCTTTACCGGAGCACCATCAAAGGAAGCTGCCATTCAGGGTGCCCGTGTTTCGCCTTGGACGTTTGGCAACCGCCAGGATCCATCAAGGCAAGGGCGTCGGCGAGTTCATGCTTTTCGACGCGCTGGACAGGGTGACGCGCATCGGCAACGAGATAGGCGGTGTTGGTCTTGTGGTGAACGCGAAACCTTCTGCAATCGCTTTCTATCAGCAATACGGCTTTGAACAGATGGCCGATCATCCGTCCAACCTGTTTCTTCCCGTCTGACCCCAAGCCCAGAGAACCACGGTTCCCTGGGCTTTTTTTCGTCCGGTGCTTCCCGGTTTCAGGCAATCGCTTGCCTCTCCGCAATGACTGGAGAAAGCCATGGTGGCTTTCGGTCATGCGAGGAGACAATCGCATGAGTTGGTATGACCCTCTCACAGAGTTTCGCTCCAAGGGCAGCCAGGCCGAACGGCCGGGTTCGCTTGCGGGACTTCATGAGGCTCGACGCATCCACCAGGGGCAGTTCTTTACCCCCACGGAAGTTGCGGCCTTCATGTGGCGGCTCGTCGAGCCCGCCATGCAAAACCTGCCCCACCGGGCGGCCATCCTCGACAACTCGGTCGGTTCAGGCCGCCTTCTGTGGTTCGCCGCCCCCGACCAACACGAGCTCTACGGGGTGGACGTCGACGCCGACATGGTGGCGGCAGTGGGCCGGGCAGCAGCGGCGGCCGGGTTCATCTGCCAGTTCGAGGCCGCCGGCATGGAATCGTGCCGGGCAGACGGTTTCGATGTGGCGCTTATTAACCCGCCATTTTCAGTGCACATTGAGTCGCCGACAGCCGAGCCGTTCCACGGCAACAGCTTCGGCAAGTACGGGCCCAAGACTTCGGCGATGAGCCATGCCTACGCGCTGGAACAGGCGTTGGCAGCGGCCGGGATCGTGGTGGCTTTGCTGCCGTCGACCTACGCCGACAAAGTGCTGGGCAACCAGAACGACACGATCGGCGGGTACGCCGGACGCCTGGTCGCGCACATCGCACTTCCCAAGGGCAGTTTCAGGGAAGAGGGCACCGATGTCTCGGTGTCCGTCCTGGTGTTCGGCGACTGGCACGGCAACCCTGTGCGGCACTTTGCGCCGGCGACGCTGGATGAGGCCATGCCGGATCTGGGCCTGGTGCTGCGCAAGCGGTACAGGACGCCGAAGCTGCGTGTCGTTGGCGCTGAGGACGAGGGGCCGAGCATCACCCGTCCGGTCACCGGCGACACCTCGGTACGCGTCGTCCACGACGGCCGCCGCATCGGCCTGCGCTTCCGTTGCGGCCTGACGGAGGCAAAGGTCTTGAATGCGGTGTACCGGTCGCGCATCCGCGAGGATGGGCCGCCAGATCACCGGCATCCGAAGGGTTTTCACTACTCGGGGCAGGGCGTGCTGGACGTCGAGGTGCACTTGGGCCAAGTTGATGCCCTTGCGTCGTTCGAAAGCCTGCTGGTCACGATCCGCGATGCCGGCGGCGTTCCTGATGTCGATTCCGGCTTGCTGGGGTATCTGAAGCGTCGGGTTCAGCAGTCGGCGCGCCAGGCGATGCCCTTGCGGCACACAGTCTGGATTCCGGACGGTACCGCCGCCAGCAGCGCGGATGAAGTGGTCGGCGTTGCCAAGCGGACGCGTGTGGCCAATCCGAAGGTGTGGGGTTCCCCCGTCATCAAGGAAGGCGACTCCGTATTGTTCGTAAGGAACGAACGGGGTGGCTACGGTTACGCCCTCAAGGACAAGGCCTATTCCATCACGTCGGAGGATCTCTACAGGGATTTTTCGGTGGTGGAGGGTGCATCCGAGACGGGGTGGGTCGTCGTTCGTGAAGGCCTGGGGCAAACCTGGCCGGAACTGGCAAAGCAGTACGACGCGCGCGCAAAGGCACTGGGCATCGATCAGTGGCTATCGTGGAACTACCAGTACCAGGATCTCTTGGAGCTGGCCATGAAGCCGCAAGGTGCGCTTGTAGCCTGGAACATGGGTCTTGGCAAAGCGCGCCTCGCCGTTGCGCTGATCACGCTGATCGGTTGCCGTCATGGTCTCATCGTGACGGAAGCCGGGCTGGTCGAGGAGATGGTGCGTGAGCTGGAAGGGCTTCCCGTCAGCCCCGACGACTGGCAGGTGATCCGCGAGCCGTTGCAGCTTTCGAGTTTGCGCCGGATCAACGTCATCAGCTACGAGCGGCTGCGCATGCCGGCGAAACCCGGACAGCGCAAAGCGGTGTTTGCAGTGGAGTCCTTTCTGCAACCAGGCGAGCATCTCCTGAAAGCCGACCGGCTCAAGGCGGCGCTCAAGGTGTCACCCAGCCGCTGGACGTATGGGCGGTTGCTGCGTCACCGGATCGGCGTGCTGTGCGCCGATGAAGGGGACGTGCTGGCGAATCCAAAGTCCGACCAGTCGCGCGCGCTGCTGGAAGTGTCTGCAAAAAGAAGGTTCGTTTTGACGGGCACCCTGACGCCGAATTACCCGCGCGACACGCTGCCGATGCTGGCGCTGACCTGTGGCGATGGCACCGCGGCGCAACCGTGGGGTTATTTCCGCGGCAAGCTGGATCCCAACTGGGCGAAGTCTGTAGCGTATGCGGAGCGCGGCATCGATGCGTTCCGCGATCATTTCGTCGTTGCTGAGTGGGTTACCAGGCAGTGGGAGGACGACTTTACTGGCGCAAAGCGGGAAATCCCGCGCATCGCCAATATCGAGGCCTACCGCGCGATGCTCGCGCCGCACGTCAAGCGTCGGATCGATCAGGAGCCGGAAGTCGCGGCTCATGTGAAGATCCCGGTGCCCACGCGTGAAGTCGTCGAGCTGGAGTGGGATGACGCGCACCTCGCGTGGTATCTCAAGATCGCCGAGGAGTTTGCAAGCTGGTACGCGAACGCACGACGCGACGATGGGAAGAAGACGAACCTTATCTCGATCCTGGCGAGGATCCGGGCCGTGCAGTTCGCGGCCAACTACCCGCAGCACGGGGTGGCCGGATTTGGCAGCTATGCGCCGCTCACCTCCAAGCAGCGTTGGGTGATCGACGAACTGGAGAGGCTTGCGTCCACGGACGTGAAGACGATCTGCTATGTCGAGAATCCGGGCCAGGCGGACATGTACGTGCGTCTCCTGAAAAACCGCGGCATCGAGGCGGTTCCGTTCCACGGCGGCATCCCGGTGCGTACGCGCATCACGGACCTGAACAGGCGTTTTCGTTTCGGCGACGCGCCCGTGATGGTGGCCTCCCATGGCGTCACAGCCAAAGGGTTGAACGTTTTCCAGGCCTCTGTCTGCCTAATGGCGAACCGCTCCTGGTCGGCAACGACCGAAGAGCAGGCGATCCATCGGGTGCTGCGTCCGCAGCAGAAGCGTGACGTGCTGATCAAGTTCCCTCATCTTCTTGGGAGCATCGATCAGTACCAGGCGCAGCTCGTGGAATGGAAAGCCGACGCGATGCGTGCCGGGCTCGACTGGGCCACGCCGCAAACCGATGGTCTGCAGTTCAACCATCTGGACACGATCCTGACCCGGTTCTGTGAAGGTCTGGCGAGCTTGCGCCAGATCGACCGCCGGAGCCTGAAGGATGTCCTGCTTGGAAAGGAGGTGGCTTAAATGGCCAAGGAAAAAGAGCGCGTCGAAGTCGCCATTGGCGACGGTGTCGTGGTTCTCAAAAGAGAACGCAGTTCGAATCCGGTGATCGCCGGAATTCTGGGAGTTGACCGGGACGAATCGGGCGAGATCGAAACGATCTGGCTCGACCGCCTGGTACACAAGGTCGGCGAAGACGAATTCGTCGGCTGGTCAGTTTCAGGTGCGGTATCCAGCATCCTGAGACGTAATGCGTCGAAGGTCACAAGCCTGACGGTGCATCAGTAACTCACCCCAACTCCCGTGTTCAGCCTCTGGCTGGCCGGGAGTTTTTCTTGCCGCGCCATCCGATCATTCGACCGAGCTGGCTGACTGAGATATCCACACCGGCTTCCTTCAACATCCCTGTGAGTTGCGTTACAGTGCGCACGCCGCGCTGCTCGGCCATCGTGACGCGAACGCGCCACACAAGCTTTCGGCAAGGCGTGGTTTGCTTTGATCGAGGGTTCGATTCCTTCCCGGGACGCCATGTTTCAAACCGGATCCATCCGGTTTTTCCATAGTTCGACACAACAGGAGATCAATCATGAAGCTGCTCATCGAAATTCGCCCTGGTGAGGGTGGTGAAGACGCGAAGCTCTTGGTCGCCGACCAGGCTTCGATTTATGCACGGTTCGCCGAGCGCCACGGCGCCAAGGTTGACGTCGAGGACCGGGGGCATCTTTGACCTCATTATCGAAGGAGAGGGCATCGGGCTGCTGAGGCAGGAGGCCGGCGGGCACCGATGGCAGCGTGTTCCACCCACGGAGCGCAAAGGCCGAGTCCATACTTCAACCGTGACGGTCGCGGTCTTCGAGATCCAGCCTGAAGAGGAGTGGTTCTTGAAGGACTCCGACATCGAGATCTTCACGACGAAGGACTCCGGCCCCGGTGGCCAGCACCGCAACAAGACCGAATCATGTGTCGTCATGCGCCACCTGCCGACCGGCATCGAGGCGAAGGCATCGGCGAAGTCGCAGCACCAGAACCGCAAGACGGCTCGGGCGATGCTCGAAGCCCGGGTTCGCGCCGTCATGGACGAACGGACGGGCAAGGCGCGTGCGCTTGATCGCAAAGGCCAGGTCGGATCCGGAATGCGCGGCGACAAGATCCGAACGTACCGGCAGCAGGACGATCAGGTTACCGATCACCGGACAGGCCGCAAGGCGCGTCTCACGACGATTCGGGACGGCCAGCTCGAGGTCCTGTCTGCCTGAATACGGGGCACCAGATCGGAGACGCAGAGAAGAGAGGGTGGTCCATGCCGTCAGTCGCCCATTTCGACAACAAATTCGTAAACTGCGCAATAAAGTCGTAAACCGTGCGCGCAGCACGACAATAAAGTCGTAAACGCAGCACACACAGTTCAGGGCCGACGTAGCCGGCCCTTGGCTCGTTCGGCGCCTTTCACCCCCACCCAAGCGCCTACGGCGCTATGAATGGAGCACTAGGCGCGGTTTTGGTAGCTCGGTTGGTCAGAGCGCGGAACTCATAATTCCAGGGTCGCCCGTTCGATCCGGGCCAGGCCCACCATCACCACGAAACTTTCCGGACGTGATTTCCCGTTATACGAAATCCGCTCTGCCGGTTTCGTTTCCCGCGCGGTGGCAGAGCATCCATGCACCGGTCTGCCAAATCGGATCAGGCCGGTAAAACTCCGGCCCGCGCGTCCAGGTTCAACCCCAGAAAGCCAAGACTCCTGACTTTGACTCCGGCAACCCAGATTCAAATCCTGGATCCTCTACCACGTATTCAGGCTGATGCGGCACCGATCTGTTCGAGCCGCGCCATGATCTCGCGCTTTCCCATCTTTCGCACGGCCGCGATCATGGCGAGCTGCTCGGGGCGCGGGTGTGCGCCGCCCTCCCAGTTGTAGATGGTTTGACCCGAGACGCCGATCAAGGCGCCCATCTTCTCCGCCGACAACCCGAGCCGCTTCCGCAGCGCACTGAACCCTTCCGGCCTGAATCGCAACTTGGTTGCGGTTTCCGCGTCGACGGTGACCGCGGTCTTTTTCGGCGCCAGCTTTTCCAAGCGGGCAACCTGCTTTTCCAGGCTCTCGATACGCCGCTTCATGGCAGCGATATCGGCGCGGTACCGGCTCGAGGCCTTCTTCAGCGCTTCGGTTTCGCTGCGCAACTGCTTGCGGATCAGTCGCGTGATTTCGTCTTTCAGCACCGTGGCGATATTCGACAATTCGGGTTCCTCATTGAGAACGGGCAAACCTCAATGATACCGCTTCCGTCTCCGACGAAACTTGTTCTATAATCATTTGACAAACGATCAACTTGCATTTGAAGGACAACAGATGACATCTCTGGCAAAGAACGAAAGACGAAAGGCGGCGCCACGCCCGCTGGCCGAAGAGCCAGCGCGCGCGCGCAAGAGCCCCCCTCACGGCTCTCTTTCGAGCTGGGGATTCAAGGTGGCCAACATGTCGACAGCGGACCTGATCCACATGCTGAGAGACGGCGTGGATGCTCGCTTCACCATCTATGTGACGAAGCATTACAACATCCCGCAAAGCAACCTTGCCCGTGTGCTCGGGACATCCGAGGCAACGCTGATTCGCAAGATCAAAGCCAAGGCCAAGCTCGGGCCACTGGAATCCGAGCGCCTGACGCGCATCGCAATGATCGAAGCGGCAGCCGAACAGGCTTTTGGTGATGCCGAGATAGCCAAGGAATGGATGACCACCGAGAACATGGCGTTCGGCGAAACCCCGTTGTCGTTTCTTGACACCGAAGCGGGTGCACGTGAAGTCAGGAAGGTTCTCAACGCCATTGCCTACGGCGCGTCTGCATGATGCTTGCTTGGCGGATCGCCAGGCGGCCTTACGCGCTCGACCGGCTCGGCACCGGCGCCCGGCTTGCCGGCGGCCGCTGGAATAGCGAGGGCATGGCTGCGATTTACGCCGCGCTCTCGCCCGAGCTTGCGGCGATGGAAAAGCTCGTGCATACCGGCCGGTTTCTCCCGGCCGACCTGGTTCTGGTCCGGATCGATCTGCCGGACGACGGGAATCTCTATCTTG
>JACDJA010002191.1_pt1 | contig 14457 bp, 7 predicted proteins | sample 7449241 | NCBI WGS metagenome assembly JACDJA01 (sample SAMN14253289, study PRJNA609438) | sludge metagenome | isolation source: initial anaerobic sludge | collected 2018-12-20 | reverse complement strand
TAATGGCACCCTTGTATCCGAACAAGCTTTAGCCCGTGAACAATTGGTCGCACACTTTGATGCCACCCACTGGAAACCGGGCATGTACCTGCTGCGTCTGGTTTACAAGGATAAAACCGTGGGGAGTGCAAAGGTGGTAAGGTAAATGTTTCTTCGCCATCACTTTGGTTCCGGGTTCCCGGGTACATATTAAAAAAGAGAGCGTTCCGGCAGGAAGACCGGATAAGACCATGCGTAGCTTTTTTATTTATCTGCTATTCTTACGAACCCACTTTGCACGCTGGGGCGAAGTTTTCTTTCTTTCCAGGGGATTATTTTTTTACCCCCGGTGAAAGCAGACATGAGCACTTAAATAAATTCAGGCCATCTTACTTTCGTTTGAATTTATTGAACAGTAAAGGCAAGGTACTGTTTTACAAGTTTCAATGCCGGTTGCAGTTCCGCTGAGGCCGGGTTTACCTGCCATTTATTTAGTGTTTCAGCTACCTGGGCAGGCAAATGACTCAGATCATTGTTGCTAAAATAGAGGTACAAAACTACTGTTCGCAAATAATCCAGTTGGGCTGTGGCAGTTTTCGCTTTATCTGCCTGAGCAAGTTTTTCGGATAGGGTTTGCAGCAATACCTCTGAGGCAGGCAATTCTGGCACAGAAATTTGCATATTTCGTATATTCACATATGACGGGAGCGCGGGAACCTGGGTTCGCAGGTGAAAGTACGAAGCAGGTATATCCAATACAATGGCGTTGTCCTGGAAGTGAACCCAGATATACAGGGAATCAACGGGCCGCTGGGCATATGAAATGGTGGCAGTTAAAATAAGGAAAAGAAATAAAATTGTCTTTTTCATGGTGCATTTTTAAGTTGTTATTTAATCATCATTTTCGGAAAAATAGTTCAGCCTGTGAATATGAAGAAAAAACCAGGCTGAACCCTAAATCAAAACAGGCTGAAAGTATCGGGCTCATTCTACCACAAAGCGGGTTTTACCCAGTTGAATACTGCCTGAATAGACAATGGCCATATAAAGGCCACCCCGCCATTTGCTAACATTAAGCCCCGTTTCATCGGTGCCTGCATTTATTTTTACAGTAGCCATTTGCCTGCCGTAAATATCATAACATACCAGGCGAAGGTTTCTATAATGTTCAGTGTTTTCGAGGAGAAACCGGATGTTTTCACTGGCCGGATTTGGCGCGGGCGTAATGGGTATGCGACTGATGCGGTCATAATATTGTTTGCGATTTGGGATGTTCTCCATGCCTACAATCACCTCGCAATCGGTCAGCTCCACAATCTTTGACACTATGCTGTCGGGGCAAAGGTAGTCATATTGCCGGGGCTGGGTATAAAGGCTGTCGTATTCCAGTTGTTTGTTGAACTTCATAAGTATAATATCCTGATTCATCCCGCTGCCAACCACGGCACCCGCCAATATCTTGTTGTCTGCAGTGGCGACAATCCGCGATTCGGCATGCGCCGATGGGTGCATAAATGAGTTGTGCCAGCCTCCCAATGAATCAAGCTCGTGCAGGCCAAACCAGCCTGGGAAGAAATTGGTACTGTCCGCATACAATATATTGGTATATAACCGTCCATCGTCCATAAAAACAGGATTAACCATAAACCCTTCCACCCACTTGTTGCCGTTGTTGGGGAACTGTGGCATGGAATCACCCACTACATTGCCCATACCGTCAAGCACCATTAGCATTGGCGGACCCCCTCCATTTAGGCGCTTTATGGCGCCAACGTAGAAATTACCACTCTGGTTTTGAGTACTCCAACCCGCCTGGCTGTAATCCATCGTGTCGGTAGCCTTGTAAGCGGTCAACCATTGTTCCTGCCGGCTGCTGTCGGCAAGTATGGCCATCGCCTTTAATCTGCCTACATTGTATTGATTTCCCATGCCTACGGAATCATCGTACCAATAACAATATCCACTGATCATGTAATTTTCATCGGCGGTAACCGTCAGGTCATAGGGGACATTGTACTTGATAAACGGATGAGAAGCTGTGGTAGCATAAGGTTCTACCCACAATATTTCACCCGAGCTGTTCAGGCGCATCAGGTGTATTCTTGGGTTCTGGCTTTGGCTTTCAAGGGTATGACCGGTTGAAAGCAGTATATAACCGCCATCGGGCAATTGCTTGATTTCATTGCCCCAATCGTAATTTTCGGTACGAATGGTCATGCACCATTCAATATTGCCGCAGGCATCGTGCTTTGATATCCCAATATCGTTTAAATGGTAGCCATCGTAACTGCCACAAACAATAAAGCCGCCATCAGAGGTAGGTTCAATATATTGGGGAAAATTCATCTCACTCCTTGGGCTGCCACCAATGGTAATATCATACAATGGATTCCCATTAATATCTGTCTTTATTACCCAACCCCGGGTGTTGGGATGAAAATTGAAAGCACCCAAAACTAAGAACCCTCCGTCATAAGAAATATTCAAATTTTGAAATACATCATTTCTATTGCTAATACCCAAAATTCTTTCCCAGGTTTGGGCGTGAACAGTTAAGCTCAAAAATATGCTCAAAGTTAAAATTAAATTTTTCATATAAAAAGAATTAAAACAGCAAAACCGAAATGTTTACACTCCGGTCTTGCTGAAATTGACTGTTAATTTGAAATGATGAATTTTGCAGTGGCTATTATCTTATTGTCTGAGCGCAATTGTACCAGATAATTGCCTGCTTTATATTGGCGAACATCCACTACAAACTGATCTTTCAAGCGGGAGGCCTGTTTAGTATATAAAAGCCGGCCCGATGCATCAACAATAAAAAATTCGCCTGAATATGACTTGTCACTGAGGTGGTATTCAATCGTAATGAAATCCTTTGCTGGATTTGGAAAAATCTTTAGAAGGCCTCCACTTTTATTTGAATTTTGCACAGGTAGTTTTACCCTTGAACTTTTAGTTAAATCCGGAAGAAGGTAAGGTTCTTGGTAAGTTAACAAATTATTCGCTACCAGTAAACTTCGTGCCGCGCTACTTACATTTAAACTACTACTTTGCATAAAAGTTTCAAGACTTTCAATACAAAGTGTATCTATTGTCTGATGGTTGTTAAGCCATCGCATAAAAGCGAGTTGTTCCGAGGCTTCCACAGCTTCTTTTCCAGAAATAGTATCGCAACTTGAAATAGAATGAAGCAGGTTTATGGCTGAAAGGGTGTCGCCGCTTTCGTACCTTAGCCATGCTTGCTTTACCATTGAGTTGAAACTTCCATCGGTCATCAGCAGTCCAATTAATGTATCTAAGGGGACAGAAAGGGTATCTGTTAAATTAGCAGAGAACAGACGATTAAATCCATAATCATATTCCCTTTGATTTATATCCCTCCTGGCTTCCATCAACTCCTTAGCCGAAAGTAGAAAAATTCCTTCCAGAACCTGATCCTTTAAGTTTTCAGGCATGGGCTCCATCCGGGAATCTAATTTCTGCAATATACTTTCTGATTTGGCACTGTGAGGGTTGGCGACCATAATATCCCTAAGCATGGCATTGTTTATCAGTTCTTCGCGAATGATTGCCGCTTTAATTACTGTATCAGATACATATGGAGAAATATGCAGCAAGTTATCCCTAATAATCAAAGCTTCAGCAGGCGCAGCAACATTTATATCAAATATTTTTTCATCTGTATCTCCCTCATCAACCAATAAATCAAGCGATTGGGAAATAGATGCTGCTTCCGCATTAAAACCATAAAGCAATTCATCAATAATAGAAGATCCTCCTCCAGACTCGCGCCTGGGGCAGCAGGTATCACTATAGTTGAATATGGTTTCTTTAAGATTAACAGTTGGTTCTGTCCATCTAAATGGAGCTACCCTATAAGATGAATTCGCATTATGGTGAAAATAATTAATAAATTCACCTTCATTGTAGATGCCATAGTAATCCGGTACCTCTGATTGTGAAAAGAGGTTTCCGGCCGGTGAAGAATAAGTACTGTCTGACCCCTGATTTGTGGCTATGCCATAGTTCATGCCAGGCATCTGTGCTAATATACACATATCGACTTTCACACCGTTAAACTGGTTGCATTTTATCTGTAAGCCCTTTTCACCGGTTTTATTTCGATTTCGGCCCTGGGTAGCAATACCATAGGTAAGCTTGAAGAATTTATTCCGGTAAACCATATTGTTATCTTCTCCACTATGGTTTATGTAAATGCCATACCGCAGGGCTGCTGAATTATATGTTGAAGCTTTGAATTCGTTATCTTCAACGATATAACCGGAACAATTGTCAAGATATAATCCTGTGGTTACATCATTAATTGCCTCAATATTGAAAATACAATTTTGCACCCTAGCGTTGTTTATAGTGCTGGCATAAACTCCCGTCTTACAATCATCAAAATGAGTGTTGTTAACCAAAAAGCTAGGTGTAAATTGCGAAGCAACCGCATAGATGCCATATTCTAATCCGGTAAAAAGTGACTGCACAGGAAACAGGCACGGACTAGTACATAAGCGGTCGATATAAAATGAGGAATTATTTGAAAATATCCCAATGATGCTTTTTTGTGGAATAGTAAAATTAAATTCAGCTTTAAAATTGCAGCCCAGAAACTTTATTCCCTTTATGTTATTTAACCTGACAAGGTATTTAGCCTTTGTTTCGCCAATAATTTTGTCTTTGATTTCAAAAGTACAATCGGTAAATCTACTAATACTGTTCCTATTGCACGTCTCGAATTGAACTCCAACAATATTATTGCGGAAAATAGCTTTGTTAGCCACAATTATACCACCTCCTGCCAGTTTTGGCGGGTCATTAACACAATGAATGCCAATCCTGGCATTTTCGATGGTTCCATTATTTTCAATTACAATAAAGCCTTGTCTGTTAGGCGTTTGAGGTGCTGCATTATCCCCGCGTATAATAATACCACCCCACAATTCATTTTTGCAGGCATTGGTAATTGTACCTCCATCAAGGGTTAAAAGTGCACCCTTATTGATAAAAATATTTTTATCCGGAGGCATTTGTACTTTTCCCAATATGGTGAGGCTGGCTCCTGTCTGGAGTATTACATTATTGGTAATTACTTTGTCATTCCAGGTCTCAGTACCTGTTATCACAATATCTTCAACAATATATGGATCAAAACACAAATCAATTTTAAAAATTCCCCTGCCGAATGTTGATACAACAAGCTCCTTGGTTTTATAATTGATCTCAATGTCGGTAATTATTACCGTTGGTAATCCGATACCAAAAGGTATCCATTTTCCTACTATATCATTTCGATAATAAACGCCCAAATCAGTGCCGGCAAACAATTCATTCAGTTGGGGAGACCTTCTATAATATTTCAGGCAATTAACCGGAACAGAAGGCAAACCATCAGAAATATCCTCCCAAAGGATAGTAGAGTTCCCAGAGCCTTTAAATACAGATTTTTTATTTATAAATCGAAACATAGACATATAGAAAACATCAGCATCATAAGGGTTTACTGCAATGTCTGAGATTCCAGCATAATCTATTGGAACGAATTGTGTGGAAGGTGTAATATCAGTCCATAAAGGCGTTTGTGAATCTGCATTTATTGTTTTAAACAACCTTCTTTTGTCCCGGTCGCTACTATTCCAATGAGGGGTTTCACGTGCTGCATATACTACACGTGGATTTGAACGTGCTTCACGTATAGTTTTAAGTTTAATATTATCATCATTACTGCCTTTAAAATCAGATATTTTCACAGGCTTGGTTTCAAACCCATCCATAGTTTTCCATACTTCACTTCCACCCACATAGATTCTTTTTGGATTTGCTGGACTCATTTCAATAGGAGCATCATTTCTTCTAACAGGATCAGATATTCTAATTTTATTTGTTGTATCACTTAGTGGCCAGGTTAATCCTTTATTTCTTGAAATAAGGCCATAGTAAGTTGTCATAAAAGTTACCATGTAAACATTATCGCTATTTCTGTGATCAAACACAACATCCCCTGCATCCATAGCAAAAGGCAAACTAAAAATACCTTCAGAATGATAGCCATAATTTCCATCCTGTGTACCACCAATTATCAAATCTGATTCTTCATTTGGGATACCAATTCCATAATATTGAGTTATACTTAAACCATTTTTACTCAGGTCTGTCCAAACGACGCTATCGTTAATCTCCTGACCTTTGGTAAGTCCTCCATCATTACCTTGATAGACCCAACCAACATAAGAACTATTTGGTAACCTTTTTTTAAAAGTACGCAAACATCGAACATCCACATGCATTTCATGTATGTATCCTTTATCAAACTTTACTTTAAAGTCATCAAGCAACGTATTCTTAGTTAAATACTTTCCTCCTATATAAAAAACATTGGAGTTTAGCTTTGACCATTCAAGCTCCATTTTATAAAAACCAATACCTGGCCAAGTTTGTTGATTAATATAATCTACGTGATGAAAACTACTTCCGTCATCTTCTGACAATAATAGATCATATCCTATCGAATCCTTTACCATGTGTTCCTTTTCGAGAATAATCAAAATTTTACCTGGTTCATTTGGATGCATAGATGCTGATGCACGAGATATTCGCATGCTGTCCCAAACTAACAAACTATCCAGATTTAACCATGAATTACCAAAATCATTACTCTTCAAAACATGGGCACCACTTACCATAACAATGGAAGGATTAAGGGCATTCAACTCAATTTTAAAAAGCTGTTTTTTCACATTTTCACCTACGATCTCGTAAACAGTCTCCCAGGAAAACCCTCCATCGTTGGTTCGCATAATTTTTGACCCTCTTCCAAATTCAAATATCACCAATGCAAGTAATTTATTTGTAGAGTCAGGGTGTTGCACCAAGTCTCCGATTCTAAAGCCAACATTTTGAAACAATGGATCCCCGGCAAAAGTAGAAGCGTTTAGTCCGGTACTAATCCATGTATTCCCATTATCCGTACTTTTTACGACACCTACACCATAATCTTTTCCCCAGGTATAATAACCTGTGCCTAAATATATCGTATTTGGCTCTTTCTTATTCTTAACAATGGCTTCAATACCTGTCAACATATCTTTATCCGTTAAGCATCTCCAGTTATCTCCTCCATTGTATGAAACAAATAGCCCACCCGAATTACTTCCGGCATAAATGGTATCGAAATTTGTTTGGTCCACCCATATTGAAGTTACCAAACCCATTCTTGCATCTGGATTAGGTTGCGTGTTTTTTATGGGGCCTACTGGCTGCCACTGCGCGAAAATGCGGTCACCCCCCTCCTCATTCAGGATGTTAGTGCGTGCAAGATTGAAATCATTTACATATGATTTTAAAGAACCATCTGTATCAATCCTGGGTTCTACAAAATAAAGCCAACGCTGGAAATCTTTAAAACCAAAAGTTTTGTTTGAAATGCGGCTTGTATCTGCACTAAAGTAATCTTCAGTTGCAACTTTTATGTCATGAAAATTATTTAAATGAGCAAATTTAGACATCCAGTGTTGAGAAAAAGTAGTGTTGGATACTAACAAAAAGCACAATAAACCAAATAAGATTTTGAGCGTAATTGGCTTAATCATCGGATTTTCAAGTCCATTTAAGATAAATGTTATAAAACCTTTTATCTTTAATCTAACAATATTGAAATTTGATTCACTTGCGGAAAAAATTGTATTAAAACTTTTCATGATATTTAGGGTTTTTACAGTGAATAATGATTATCCCACCCGAATGAATGTGTACCGATTATCACTTTCACCTACGGGGGCAAAGTCAAATATTTGCCCCAAAAAAAACGCCAAATAAAAATTGTAAAATTGCAACTGATTGATAGTGAATTTATTACCCCCCCCACAAAACTTCATCCCGAAAGTTATACAGGAAAGAGGTAAAAGCACAAGATTGGGAACTTGCCATAAACTCACAATTAAGCCTACAAATATCAGACATAAAATGATAATTCCTAATAAATGTCAATTTTTTTTCAAAAATTATTTTTGGATATATTCTTTACAGTTAAAATAAACTGAGTAACCGCATAAAACCGTGTACGTCCTGTACGTACCTGCTGCGTCTGGTTTACAAGGATAAAACCGTGGGGAGTGCAAAGGTGGTAAGGTAAATGTTTCTTCGCCATCACTTTGGTTCCGGATTCCCGGCTACATATTAAAAAAGAGAGCGTTCCGGCAGGAAGACCGGATAAGACCATGCGTAGCTTTTACTCCCTTTTGAATAAAAAAGAATAAATTACCTCACGATAAGCTTTTGTGTTTCGGTGTGCTGAGCAGAACGCAGTATGCAAAGGTAAAGTCCACTGCTTAATGCTTCCAGTCCAAAATTTATACGGGTATTCGGATACAAGCCGGTTTCGTGCATCAGTATCCTCCCTGAAAGGTCAGTAAGCAATAGTTCGGCAGGATCTGAAAATCGATTGCCCATACTGATCTCTACTTTATCCTGGGCAGGATTGGGCAATAATTGCATCCCACTACCTGTTGCCAGCGGCTTTTCAATACCCACCGACATATCCAGCGCCGGAAATACAATATAATCAATCCAGGCTGCATCGCTGCCGGCAGTGGAATAAACATCCTTCACATAACTCCATTTCAATTGATGGTTTCCCGGGCTAAGCAGGTAGCTTACCCGTTTCCAGTCCGTATCGCCCGACCACTCCCCTGCCCGCACATCATCAATAAAAAAGATGAGCTTATCGTAATCCTTCTCCGAGGAGGTTTTCAGGTAAAATGACAGGCTGTCGTTTCTAACCACGCTTACGTTAATGGAAAGGTCTGAGCGCTGATTGTGAGAAATGGCACCTGATTGTGCCGCAAACATTCCCTGCTGTACCTGCTGTCCGCTTACTGTCCAGGGAGTAAGGCTGTGAGTCCAGGGCATTTGGGTAAAATCACCCGACTCAAAATCTTCGATGATCTGACCCAGGGTATAACTAAATGCTTTCTGCAATAACAGTTGAGTGGAATTTTGCGGATAGAGACTGAGCGTGAAGTCAATAACCGTTCCCATGGGAGCCTGCTCATCTGCCACAAAACTGCTGAAGATCATGGGAATACTTTCGCCGGCATCCAATGCATCCAGGTTTATGGTGAGTGCTGCAGGGGAAATCCAGGTACTGCTGCAGTTTAAGGTTGCCTCCACAGCCCGACTGATGGCATGTCCTGTATTGTATAATGGAATAGAAATATCAAACTCCTCCCCCGGATCGGGGATATTATTATCATTGTCCGTGAGCACTGCTTCACCGGCCTGTAATACCGGGGCATTGGCGGTAAGCTGAAAAGCAGAGAGCCAGGTATCACCGGCTACCGCTGAAAGCGTAAATTCAATCATCTCCTGGTCGGGAACTTCAGCACTCAACTCAATGGTAAAGCCCTGATCTACGGTAACCTGTTGGCCGGCGGAAATATTTCCGTAAGGTGCGGTGGCATCAAGGATGGTTACATTTGGGTTGGTGGTGGTAAGCGTTGCCAAAACATCTGACGCATCAGCCAAACCAATATTTTCAAGGGTAATGGTCAGGCTCAGGGTTTCGCCATTGTCAGGCTGGCCGTTGCCATTGCCCTGCGTATCATCAATCTGATGGGCATTGTATACTACATAAGCGGAATTTCCGCTTACAAAACTTACTGGAAAATAGTGGGGCAGGCAATTGTATCCGGATACTACCAGTTGAGCATCACCAGGTTCTGTGATAACCGGATCAAGTATAACGATGGCCTCGCCATTATTGGCAACCATCCCGGTTCCGTATAGTTCCCCATTCATCAACAAAGCCACGGTTAATCCGGATGCTGCCTGCCCGCCTGAAGTCACCGTTACATTAAACTGAGAGGTTCCGGTGGTAAGGGTTTCCGGGTAATCAACCGAAATAGTTATAGGTTCATCGGTCCAAACTGCCATCATGGGGTCACCCAAAACATTACAATCGTAAAAGCACCAGCGAAGGGCACCTTCTTCCCACTGTCCGGGCGCATTTACCCAGGGAGCGGTGGCAATTTTCGATTGGGTATGGGTGCGGCCAATACGGCTCAGGCTGTCGGTAAACAAGGCATGCATAAATTCACGGTGCAGGTGCTGTGAAGGACCTTCGGTTTGTCCCTCATTAAACCAGCCATAGCGTGAATTACCCACAAAAGCGGAAGCAAAATTATCGATGGTTACCATTTTCTCGCCAATACAATCATTTACATCAAAGGCACCACAGATACAGCCATGGGTATAGACCACCGGGAAATTATGCGCAACACCATCCACACCGAAAAAATTAAGGTTGGTAATGTCACCATTATTGAGTTTCATTACGTAATCACTGTTGGCATGGCCTACATGATGTATAAAGTTGCGTCCGGCATTGATGGTATTTATCAGATCAATTTTACCCCAAACACCATTTTCATCATAAAGGCGGGTAAAATTATGGTCTTCGGGAATGCCGGTGGTGGTATATCCATTATCATTGTGGGTGCCGATAAGCAATTCGAGGTAGTCGGAGCCCCAGGTGTCCGGACCACTATACAGGTGTTCGCCCGCCAGCAGCGGGTTGCGCAACTCTCCGGTTACCGGTTGGTTTTGATACAGCGTGGTTTTATTCAGCATGGCAGCCAGCTCGTAGGCACTGCTGAAAGGCATGCGCCCCACCGAAATTTCGGGTAGCAGATCATCCTCGCCAATTTCGCCCCAGCGACTGTTGCCGTTGGTATTCCAATTTCCGTCAAGTGCGGCATAGTACAGGTCGGCGGGAATGTCATAATCTTCATAGGTGGTGGAAGATTGTACCGTACAATAAAACCCGCGATAAGGCACATGTTCGACATCTCCCGCAAGTACCACATGCTCAATACCATGCTGCTGGTATTCCTGAACAATATAATTGCGTATTTTCTCCGGCAAATCCTGCCCGGTCATGGATCCAATGCTTTCTATGGTGGCAAATTGCGATTTCAATCCACGCGGAAGATAGACTTGCCTGAGTACTTCAAGCGGCTGAACAAATGACTCCCTGGTGATGATAAGAATCTGATACTCATTGCTGCGGTTGCGGGAATTTGAAGTATAGTCAGCCAGGGCTTCCGGGTTTTGCACCGATTGGATGATGCTCTGCTGAATTTTTTCAGAAGTACGCAGGTTATGCAAGGCTGCTTCGGCTTTGGCCGATGGTTGTGTTTGGATGGTAATCTTCACTTTGCCATAATAACTTACTGTTCCTGAAGCGGGAATGTACTTAACTGGAGTGAACACTGTTTGCGCCATAGCATGACCATTCATGTACCGGGTGCTCAGGTGGCCGGCGGGGGTAGCCGGATAGACTTCATTCAACTGATAGACCTCTTTATTCCATGTCCTTACGGGAGATGGTGAAGCCGAAAGTGGACGGGAATATTGTGCCGGCTGCAACTTATAAAATCCCGGCATTTCGGTTTCATCAAAACCTTGAATGCTCACGCTGATGGCTTCCTGCCCCGGAGGAAGCAGCAGATTGATGGCGTGATAGGGCAAAAGCGGCTCTCCGGCTATTCCCTGCTGAGTGGTAGATTCAAATTCAATGGCCTGTTCCGTAGCCATTTGCCTCACAACGGGAGCTTTAAAATAATAGGTTTTTTCAAGGGTTGTTTGAGCATTACCGGTCAGAAATAGACCGAGCAGAACAAGGGTAAAAATCTTTTTCATTGAGCTGAGTTATGGGCAGGTTAAAACACAAAAGTAATATAAAAAATTTTGCAGATGACAAACAGACTACATTTCAAAGCCTCAGTTTCCGGCAATTACAAGCCTGCCTGTGGAGGTTTGTCCCGTTTCATCCATGCTTACTACAAGATAAAGCCCCGGCCTGAGATGGGCTACCTCTAATTTTATTTCACCGGCAGCATTGGCTTTTGGATGCATAATCCTGTCAAGCACCGCCCCCTGAACATTACAAATGGTTATGGAAACAGGGATTTCGTTTTCTCCCGTTTTTAAGATTACCGATCCGTTAGCCGGATTTGGGTAGAGTAACAGTTCGGTATGCCATGTGCGCCAGGTTGCGCTTTCCATCCAGTCCATGATCAGGTCAAGATTCAGCTGCTGACCGGGCAAAAGATAAACCGGGTAATAAAGATAACCAAACATATTCCAGTGTACTTCCAGGTTAACCCACCCTGTATCAGCCACAATCCGGTAATATGCACTATCGTCAGAATAAACCACCTGGTCGCCGAAACGTATTTCCGCTCCGGGGGCTTTTTCTACCAGGTATACCCAGTCTATATAGGTATATCCTTCAATGGTTGCGGTGGAATCAATAGCTGGTGGCCTAATGGTATAGCCAATGGCATCCAGATCAAATCCGGCATCCGGCACCTGGCTTTGCCCCACACCTGAATCTTTAATTTTAAGGTATCTGGCCTGAGGCAGCCCGGTAGGTTCCAGTTCAAAAACTTCATTTCCGGTTCCATGTCCCATCAGTATCCAGGGCCCGTCGGGAGTGGTACCGGCCATTACCATATAACCTTCAGGCGTATTGTCATTTTCAAAAACTTCAACCTCGGGGCCATCTCCCTGTGTGATGGTATCGCATAAATCAATGATGGCATAACCATTTTTGCCGAGTGAATAACGTACTTCATCGGGTGGGCCCAACGCACCCATGGTATTGCCTTCATCCTGTGGATTGTTGCCTGGAATGTAGGTGGAGATGATTCTCCAGGCGAAGCGACCTGCTTCTTCGGGAAGCGCAACATCCAGAGTAGTAGCCTGATTGTCCACAACCACTACATTTTCAAAAATTCTTGTTTGATGTCCGGCTGCCACTATCCTTAGGGTATAATTTCCCGCTGGTAAAAACTTATGGAAATCGCCCACCACCGGATCATTGTTAATACACATAAAGTCATCCACAAAGATAAGTGCCGGAATGGGTTTGCTGGTGATGGAATCCCGAACTACCCCCTGAATGCCGTAGCCGGCCATTTCCACCATTTTAAGCATTGAAGGTTTGTTTTTCAGATAGATGGGAACTATTTGCGCGGCAGGCGGCTGTTTGCTGAGCGATAACTCTACCGACCAACTGATGCTGCCCATAGCGCCATATCCAAAATCCTTGGTACTCCCATTTATTGCATACATGCCATTGTAGCCCTGACCATAGGGAAGATTGGTATATCCGGAGGTCTGTGCGTATAACTGAGCCAATTGCAGGTGGTGCTGTGCATCGCGTGTAGGTGCCGACCGGTAACTCCATGGAAAGCTGATGTATTCGGTACCGCTGTGGTAACTGCAATGGATCACAAACTGATTGTCCATCAGCAATTTCCGGTAAGCTTTGGTCTCCGGTTGGCTGAAAGGACCGGAACTGTTGCCCTCCCCATTCCACATATAGCCACAATCGCGGTTGAGGTCCACCCCGAAACTATTGTAGCGTGTCATATATTTTCTTCCGTAAGGATTCACGCAATAATAAATCCATATTTCTCTGTTATTGATCAATTCTGTAATATTGGCATCATTGCCATAGTCATAACAAAGATCGCGGGCAAAGCGGATCAGGTTCTCCGGTCCGCCCAGTTCGTCTCCATGAATGCCACCATCGAAAAGTACTTCGGCTTCATTCTCGTCAAGGTGGACATTATCACTTATTTTCAACGCTTTTAGCTCATTCATGCCAGTGCCTATGCCCATGGAAACAACCTGGCAGATGTCCGGAAAATTTACTGCCAGACTGTCTGCAATGGCGTGCAACTGCTCCACCGTATAATAGCCATTGGGTACACCGCGTTCTCCCATGGCTGCTGACTTTGCATTCAGGTCTTCAACTTCCACTTCGCATCGTATCCCTTGATGTTGAAGTTCAGAAAGTTCATCGGGAATAAGGTAACAGCGGACGAAATCACCGGCTGTTTCACCGTTTATGTTATTTGTCATTACAAAGTCAGCCTGGGCTTGGTTTTCTATAAAAACCCTTACCTGCATTTCACCCTGCCGCCAGGGCTGCTGTGCCTTAATTACAAAGGTGGTTAACACCAAAAAGATAAAGAGTAAAGAGCTGCGCATAAGAGTAATTTTAAGATTGGCCAAAGAGGGGGTAAACTTAAGAAATATTTATGGTTGAATCCATTGGTTGTGGGATTATTTTTCTGGTTTTTGATCTCCTTATCTCCCCGTCCCCTTGTCCCTTTTGGTCTTTGGTTGTTGGTCTTTGGTTGTTGGTCTTTGGTCTTTGGTCTTTAGAAGTTGGAAGTTGGAGGTTAGAGGTTGGAGGTTAGAGGTTAGAGGTTAGAGGTTGGAGGTTAGAGGTTAGAGGTTAGAGGTTAGAGGTTGGAAATTAGAACCCTGAATAATATCCCTTTGTCTCCTTATCTCTTTATCTCCTTATCTCCTTATCTCCTTGTCTCCATGTCCCCTTGTCCCTTTTGGTCTTTGGTTGTTGGTCTTTGGTTGTTGGTCTTTGGTCTTTGGTCTTTA
>JACDJA010002189.1_pt1 | contig 14471 bp, 15 predicted proteins | sample 7449241 | NCBI WGS metagenome assembly JACDJA01 (sample SAMN14253289, study PRJNA609438) | sludge metagenome | isolation source: initial anaerobic sludge | collected 2018-12-20 | reverse complement strand
CCCGAACAGGACGGTGAAACGCTCCCGCGCCAATGATAGTAGGCAGCTCGCCTGTGAAAGTAGGTCATCGTCAGACTCCTTGCAACGCGCTATGCGCGCAACCCAAAACCCCCGCTAACCAAGCGGGGGTTTTTTTATGGGAAAAATGCACGCGGCGGCATGTAGAATCGTCGCGTGCAGCCTGCTCCCCCCAAGACCCTGTTTCCGCTCCTGCGGCGCCTGTCGGACGGACGTTTCCACTCCGGCGAGGCACTGGCGACCGAATTCGGCGTGTCGCGCGCGAGCATCTGCAATGTGCTGGCGCATGCGCAGACGCTGGGCCTAACGCTGCACGCCGTGCGTGGCCGTGGCTACCGCCTGCCGGGGGCGGTCGAGTGGCTCGATGCGCACGCGGTTGCCGCGCACCTGGGGGGGCTGCGAAAGGATTTCGATGTGCGCGTGCTGGACAGTGTGGATTCGACCAACCGCGCACTGATGGCGGCGGCCTCGGAGGGCGCATCCACCGGCACGCTGGTGTGCGCCGAGCATCAGACGCTCGGACGCGGCCGGCGCGGCCGTTCCTGGCATTCGGTACCGGGTGGCAGCCTCACCTTCTCGCTGCTGTGGCGCTACGACACGGGATTGCAGTCGCTGGCGGGCTTGAGCCTGGCGGCGGGGCTCGCGGTGGCGCGTGCGGTGAATCGGCACAGCGCGCACCCGGTCGGGCTCAAGTGGCCAAATGACGTGGTGGTGGGGCCGCGCAAGCTGGCGGGCATTCTGGTCGAGGTGCAGGGCGACATGGATGGCGCGGCATTTGCGGTGGTAGGGATCGGGTTGAACGTGCGGCTGGGTGAGGCGCAGCGCGAGGGGATCGACCAGGCGGTGGTCGACCTCGCGGAACTGGGGGTGACGGTGGGGCGCAACCGGCTGCTGGCGGAGTGCCTCGCGGAGCTCCATGCGGTCGGTGAACAGTTCCGCGCGCATGGCTTCGCCGCGTTGCGCGGGGCGTGGCAGGCACTCGATGTCTATGCGGAGCGACCGGTGGTGCTGCGCATGCCGGATGGTCGCACGCAGCGGGGGGTGGCCGCGGGGGTGGATGATACCGGGGCCTTGCGGTTGCGCCCCGGGCATGGGGCGGAGCCGGTGACGCTGACCGGAGGCGAGATGAGCCTGCGGGTGGAGGGTGGGCGATGAGTCGGCGCGTGTTGCTCGACGCGGGTAATTCGAGTTTGAAGTGGGCGCGTGTCGAAGGCGATCGCTGGCAGGCGCAGGGGCGCTGCGCGTATGACGACCTGGCCGGGTTGCAAGCGCACTTGAGTGCTGTGACCGCCTGCTTCGTCGCGTGCGTGGCGGGGGCGGCCGAGCGAGAGCGCCTTTCGCAGATGTTGAGCGGGGCGGGCTGCACGATGCGCTGGCTTGCGAGCGAGGCCCGCCGCGGCGATCTGGTGAACGGTTACGAACTCCCGGAGCAACTGGGGGTGGACCGCTGGATGGGACTGATTGCGGCGCGCCGGCGCACGTGCGAGCCGGTACTGGTGGTGTCGGCCGGAACCGCGCTGACGGTGGATGCGCTGGCAGCCACGGGGGCGTTTCTCGGCGGCCTGATCGTGCCGGGCGTGGCGCTGATGCGCGCGGCGCTGGCCCAGGGCACGGCGGGTGTCGCGGCGGGGGACGGGCGCTACGCGGCGTTTCCGCGCGGCACCGGTGACGCGGTGCACAGTGGCATCGTCGCCGCCTTGTGCGGTGCGGTGCGGACGCAGTATGCGCGACTGGCCGCGACGACGGACGCGCCGCCACGCTGCCTGCTGACCGGGGGCGACGCGGCGCTGCTGCGGCCGCATCTGGAGCTGGACGCCGAGTGCGTGCCGGGATTGGTGCTGGAGGGCATCGACGAGGTGGCGACGACGGAGACACGAGAATGATGAAGGGGATCACCTGGATCCTGCTGGCGGCAAATCTCGCCCTGGCCGCTTACTTCGCCAGCGTAACGCTGTGGCCGAAGCCACTGCCGGCGGACCAGGCGGCACTGAACGTCGACCAGCTTTTTCTGCGCGGTCCGGCGGCGCCCGAGGCGCCGGTCGCGGTGACGCCGCCTGCGTTGCCTGCGCCGAAGGCGGCGGAGGTGTTCTGCATCGAATGGCGCGGGCTGGCGGCGGACGAGTTCGGTCGCGTGCGCGAGCGCTTGAAGGCGCTCACCGCCGACCGCGTGATGTCCTTCGTCGAAACACCACTGGAAACGCGGCGCTGGGTGATTTTTCCACCCCTGCCGAGCGCGCAGTCGGCTGAGGCGAAGCTGGCGGAACTGGGTGCGGCGGGCGTCGCGGATGCGTTCGTGGTGAAGGACGGCGCGTGGCGCAACGCCATTTCGCTGGGCCTGTATGCCAACGACGCGGCGGCGCAACGGCGGGTGAGGGAAGTGGAGGCGCGCGGGGTGTTCGGCACGCGCGTCGAGGCGGTGCCGCGCCAGGGGACGGCCTTCTATTTCACCCTCCGCAGCGAGGACCCCGACGCACTGAAGGCGCTGGGTGAGATCAGGCAGGCCTATCCGAACAGCCGGCAGACGCGCGTCGCGTGTCCGTGAGGCGTCGGCAGCTTACATCAACAGATCGAGCGCGATGCCGGCGAACACCGCGGCGCCGAACCAGGTGTTGTGCAGGAAGGCGCGGAAACACTGCGCCGGCACGCGCTCGCGGATGAGCACGAGATGGTAGACGGCGATGCCTGCGGCCACGGCGAGTCCGGCGTAGAAGAGCGGACCCAGCGCGAGGCGCACGCCGACCCAGGCGAGCAGCGCGAGCGTGGCCGCGTAGCATAGTGCGATGGCGGCGAGATCGAAACGGCCGAAGGTGATCGCAGCGGTTTTGATGCCGATCTTGAGATCGTCGGCGCGGTCGACCATGGCGTATTCCGTGTCGTAGGCGACGGCCCAGAATAGGTTGGCGGCAAGCAGGATCCAGGCTTCCGCCGGAACCGTTCCCAGCACGGCGGCGTAGCCCATCGGAATGCCGAAGCCGAAGGCGATGCCGAGATAGGCCTGGGGGATGGCGAAGAAGCGCTTGGTGAAGGGATAGCTCGCGGCGAGGAAGAGCGCGACCACCGACAGTTTCAGCACCAGGGTGTCGAGGGGCAGGATCAGCACGAAGGCCACGAGCGCCAGCGCCGCGGCAAGCACGAGCGCTTCCCCGGCGCTGACCGTGCCGGCGGCGAGCGGGCGTTCGCGCGTGCGCGCGACGTGCGGGTCGAAGTCGCGGTCGGCGTAATCGTTGACGACGCAGCCGGCGGAGCGCATGAGGACCACGCCGGCGACGAAGATCGCGAGAATTGGCCACGCCGGCATGCCTGAACTCGCCAGCCACAGCGCCCACAGTGTCGGCCAGAGCAGCAGCAGGATGCCGATCGGTTTGTCGAGCCGCATCAGGCGCAGATACAGGGACAGGCGTTCGGCGATCGTCATGGGTTGAGGAGCGCGGGCAGGAAGACTTCGGTGACCAGCAGCGGGCGACCGTCGAGACAGAACACCGAGCGGCGCGCCCACAGATGGCGCGCATCGATACGGACGTGGCGACGTGCGGCGCGGTAGAGGGGGTGGCGCGCGTCGAGGCGGCGCACGCTCAGGCCGAGCCGCTGGATGCGCGGGTCGGTGAACAGGACTTCCCCGAGCGACTTCGTGCCCAGGTGCGTGATGCCCCACCAGGCACCGCGCAGGGTCGGGCGTGGCAGCACGCTGTGGGCGAACACGCGCGCGTGCCCGCCGCCGAACAGCAAAACGTCGCGCACGTAGGCCTGCGTCTGCGGCGACAAGGACAGGACGCGGACTTCGTCGGGAAAGGGCCGCGCAAAGCCGCGCGCGACCGGGTACACGCGAAAATCGGCATGGTGTGCCTTCAGGCGTCGGGTGAGCGAGCCGCGGTCCGTCAGCCAGCCGCGCAGCGCACGCGGGGCAGCGAAGGGATGGGTGGACCAGGCCTTGTCCGGGCTGTCTTGACGAAATGGGGCGTGCCGGGAGGCGGTCACTGCGCGGTCCATGGAAAAGCCCACATTATGCCAAAGCGGCGAAGACATACGGACGGTGCTAGGATGGGCCTGGCAATTTCACGATACCAGGCGAGGAGGAGAACATGGGGCAAGATATCCGGCGCGGCCACGCCGTGCTTGCCGGCTTGGCGCTGGCGGCGGGGCTCCTGTCGGGATGTTCGACGGACCGGCTGGTCGTGCGCGGCGCTTCGCCTTTGATCGAGCGCGGCGTATCGGCGATGAACCGCGAAACCGATATCGAACTTGCGCGCGCAAGCATCCCGGCGAACCTGAAAATGCTCGAAGCCTTGCTGTTGCTCGATCCGGGCAACGCAGCGTTCCGCACGCAGGCGGCGATGGGCTTCCATGGGTATGCGCTGGGCTTCGTGGAGGCCACGGACCCCGCGCGTGCGCGCGACCTGTATCGGCGCGCACTCGACCACGCTTTGGTTGCGCTGGCGGACGCGGGGGTGTCGCAATCCACGCTGAAGGGCGATGCGGCGGCCCTGGAGTGGGCGCTGGCGAAGCTCGATGCGCGTGCGGTGCCGGCCCTGTTCTGGACGGCGTCGGCGTGGGGGAAGTGGATCGAGCTGCAACTCGACGATCCGGCCCGGCTCGCTGAACTGCCGCGCGTGGAGGCCTTGATGCGGCGCGTGCTGGCGCTCGACGAACGCTACTACTACGGCGGCGCGCATCTCTTTTTCGGTGCCTACTACGGCGGGCGCGCGCCGATGTTCGGCGGTGATTTCGCGCGCGCCGCACAGCACTTCGACCGCGCTGCAGAATTGAACCGGAACCCGTTGCTGTGGGTGGACGTCTACCGTGCGCGCTATCTGCTGCGCCAGGCGGGCGAGCGTGATGCGTTTCATGCGGCACTGAGCCGGGTGGTGGTGGCGCCCGACGGGGCCGATCCGGAACTGAATCTTGCCAATGCGCTGGCGCGTCAGGCGGCGGCCGAGTTGCTCGCGCGCGAGGAGGACCTGTTCTGATGCGTGGAATTCTGACGCGGCTCGCGCTTGCGGGTTTGCTGTGGGGGGCGGCGGCCGCGCAGGCGGCCGAACAGCATGTGCTGAAATTCGCCACGCTGGCGCCCGCGGGTTCGACCTGGATGAAGGTGTTCGACGCCTGGGGCAAGGAACTGGCGACGAAGAGTCAGGGACGCCTCGCGGTGAAGTTCTATCCGGGCGGCATTTCCGGCGACGAGCCGGACATGCTGAAGAAAATCCGCTTTGGGCAGTTGCAGGGCGCGGCGCTGTCCGGACATGGCATCGGCGAAATCCATGCGCCCGCGCGCATCCTCGAGGTGCCGTTCCTGTTCCGCGATCATGCCGAGCTCGATGCGGTGCGTGCGCGCATCATGCCGGCGCTGGAGAGCGGTTTCCGCAGAAACCAGTATGAACTGCTCGGCTGGATGGAGGTCGGCAACATCCATTTCTTCTCGACCCGGCCGCTGGCGAGCATGGACGAGCTTGCGCGCCGGCGTATCTGGCAGTGGCAGGGCGACCGCTTCATGGCGGCGTTTTTCGAGGTCTACGGCTGGTCGCCGGTGTCGCTGCCGATCACCGAGGTCTACACCAGCCTGTCCACCGGTCTGCTCGACACCGTGGTGAGCACGCCGCTCGCCAGCATCGCCTTGCAGTGGGCGGGCAAGACGCCTTATATGAGCACGCAGCCGATGGCGACAGGTATCGGCGCGGTGGTGGTGTCGAGTCGATTCTATGGGGGGCTGCCGGCGGATCTGCAGACGCTGCTGAAAGCGAGCGGCGCGCAGTTGTCGCAGCGGCTGATCGCCGAGACCCGGCGCGATGACGTCAAGGCGCTGGAGGTGCTGGCGAAGTCGACGCGCCCGCTGGTTGGCCTGGAGAAGGTCGATGTGGCCGAGCACGCACCGCGCACGCGCAAGGCGGTGGCGGCGCTCGAGGCGCAGGGCTACCTGGCGGCGGAACTCGACCGTCAGGTGGAGACGGAACTGGCGGCGCTGCGTCGCGGCCGGGAGTAGCGGCCGGGTGCGCGCCGCCTGCCGTGCGCTGGAACGGGCATTGTGCCGCATCGAACTCGGCACCGCAGCCCTCGCCTACGCGGCGATCCTGCTGCTGTCCCTCGCCGATATCGTCGGCCGCAACCTGTTCGCCGCGACGCTGCCGGGTGGCGATCTGGCGCTGCGTCAGCTGGTGCTGTGGGTGGCGCTGCCCGGCGCGGCGCTCGCGGTAGCGGCGCAGCGCCACATTCATCTCGATCCCCTGAATCTAGCGGCGCATCCGCGCTGGACGCGCCTCACGGCCGTGCCATTCAATCTGGCCGCCGCGGCGGTGTGCGCGCTGCTTACCCGGGCGGCGTGGACGTACTGGCGCGACGAAATGCAGTACCAGGCGCCAGGCACCGTGTGGCTGGCCTGGCTGGGCGTCATCCTGCCCCTAGCGCTGGTACTGCTGACGCTTCATTTCGTGTTGCGCGCGGTGCTGGCGCGCGAGGATGCGGCGGCGTGACGGCGTCCATTCTCGTTCTGCTCGCCCTCGTCGGCATGCCGCTGTTCGTCGTGCTGGGCGCGGCGGCGCTCGTGGCGACGCATGCGGCGGAACTCGATCCGGCGCTGTTGATGGTCGAGTTCGCCCGCCTCGCGGCCTCGCCCAATCTGGTGGCGATTCCGCTGTTCGTGCTGGCCGGAACGGTGCTAGAGAAGGGTGGCGCGCCGCGCCGGCTGGTGCGCTTCTTCAACGCGCTGCTGGGATGGATGCCGGCCGGCATTGCCTGGGTGGCGGCGGCGACCTGCATGCTGTTCACCGCGTTCTCGGGTGCCTCCGGCGTCACCATCCTCGCGCTCGGCGGCCTGCTGTATCCCATGCTGAAGCAGGAGGGCTATCCGCAGAACTTCGCGCTCGGTTTGGTGACGGCGGGCGGTTCGATGGGCCTGCTGCTGCCGCCGAGCCTCGCCGTGCTGCTCTACGGCGTGGTGGCCCAGGTCGACATCGGTGCGCTGTTCGTCGCGGGGCTGCTGCCGACCCTGCTGCTGTTCCTGCTGGTCGGCGGCCATGCGCTGCTGCGTGGCGCACGCGGCGCGCCACGCCACCGCTTTCGCGCGGGCGAACTGGTGGCGGCGGCGCGCGCAGCCTGGGCCGACCTCTTGCTGCCGGCGGGCGTGATCGCCGGCCTGGCGTTCGGCATACTGACGGTCGCCGAGCTCGCGGCGTTCACTGCGCTCTATGCGTGCCTGCTGGAACTGGTCATCCACCGCACCCTCGGGCGGGCGGCGCTCGGCCCCATCGTGCGCGAAGCGTCGATGCTGGTGGGCAGCCTGTTCGTGATTCTCGGCTTGAGCCTTGGCCTCACCAATCTGCTCATCGACGCGCAGGTGCCGATGCGTCTGCTCGAGTGGGTGCAGGCGCGCGTGGCGACGCCGCTGGAATTCCTGCTGTGGATGAATCTCGCCTTGCTGGCGGTCGGCTGCATGATGGACATCTTCTCCGCCATCGTCATCGTCACGCCGCTGCTGTTGCCGGTTGCAGCGCACTTCGGCGTGCATCCCGTGCATCTGGGCATCGTCATCCTGGCGAATCTGGAAATCGGCTATCTCACGCCGCCGGTAGGGATCAACCTGTTTCTCGCCAGCCAGCGTTTTGCGCAACCGGTGCTGACGGTGTTCCGCGCGACGCTGCCATTCCTTGCGCTGATGCTGGTGTGGCTCGCGCTGGTGACCTATGTTCCCGCGCTGAGCCTTTGGCGCCTGTCAGGTCTGTGACAGGCGCGCGCGGCCGCCGAGCCAGCGTTCGACGTGGCGCGCGGCGATGTCGGGATGCGTGGTGAGGCAGCGTCGCGCGCAGTCGCGCGCCTGTTCCAGCAGGTCGACGTCGCGTTCGAGGTCGGCGAAGCGCAGCAGCGGCAGGCCGCTCTGGCGGTGGCCCATGAGCTCGCCGGGGCCGCGTAGTTGCAGATCCTGGCGCGCGATCTCGAAGCCGTCGGTGAATTCGTAGATGACCTTGAGGCGCGCGCGGGCGAGCTCGGACAAGGGGTTTTCGTACAACAGCACGCATGCCGATTCGCGGCTGCCGCGTCCCACGCGTCCGCGCAACTGGTGCAACTGGGCCAGGCCCATGCGTTCGGCGTGCTCGATCACCATCAGCGCGGCATTGGGCACGTCGACGCCGACCTCGATCACCGTGGTGGCGACGAGAAGGTCCAGTTCGTGCGCCTTGAAGGCCGCCATCACCGCCTGCTTCTCGTCCGGTTTCAGGCGGCCGTGCACCAGACCCACACGCAGTTCGGGAAGCTGTTCCGTGAGCGTCGCGAACGTGTCCTGCGCGGTCTGCAACTGCAATTTCTCGGATTCCTCGATCAGCGGACACACCCAGTAGGCCTGACCACCGGCGAGGCAGGCGTCGCGCACGCGTGCGAGCACGTCGTCGCGCCGCGCCGCACTGACCAGCTTGGTCACCACCGGAGTGCGTCCCGGTGGCAACGCGTCGATGGTCGAGACGTCGAGGTCGGCGTAGAAACTCATCGCCAGCGTGCGCGGAATCGGCGTCGCACTCATCATCAGCTGGTGCGGCTCGTTGCCCTTTTCCGATAGCGCCAGGCGTTGGCCGACGCCGAAGCGGTGCTGCTCGTCGACCACCGCAAGACCGAGGCGCGCAAATGCGCCGCCTTCCTGGAACAGCGCGTGGGTGCCGAAGGCGAGATCGACGTCGCCCGCGGCAATCGCCTGCCAGGCCTTGCTGCGTTCGGCCTTGCGCTGGCTGCCCGAGATCCAGGTACTGCGCACGCCGAGCGCGGCGAGCGGCTCGGCGAGCTTGCGATAATGCTGCTCGGCGAGGATTTCGGTGGGCGCCATGAACGCGGCCTGCAGCCCGTTCTCGACCGCCTGCAGGCAGGCCAGTGCGGCGACGACGGTCTTGCCGCTGCCGACGTCGCCTTGCAGCAGACGGCGCATCGGGTGCGGCTGCGCAAGGTCCGTGCTGATCTCCTGCCAGGTGCGCGCCTGGGCGGCGGTGAGCGCGAACGGCAGCGCGGCGATGAAGGCAGCGGTGAGGCGTTGTCGCGGCGGCAACGGTTGTGTGATGCGGGTGCGACGCTGGGCACGCGCGCGCGCAAGCGAGAGTTGCTGCGCCAGCAATTCGTCGAAGGCGAGGCGCCGCCACGCCGGATGGCGGCGCGATTCGAGTTCGGCGAGCGCCGCATCGGGTGGTGGCAGGTGCAGCAGGCGGATGCTCGAATCCAGTGCGGGCAGGCCGAGCGCGTCGAGCCACGCGGCAGGGAGCGTGTCCGCGATCGGCGCGGCAAGCGCGCGCTCGATGAGTTTGCGCAGGGTCGCCTGGCCGAGCCCGGCGGTGGTCGGGTAGACCGGAGTGAGGCCGCTCGGCAACGGCGTGTCGGAGTCGGCTTTCGAGAAACGTGGATGCACCATTTCCAGACCGAAAAAGCCGCCGCGTACCTCGCCCACGAAACGGAAGCACGCACCGGGCTGGAACAGCTTGACGTGGCTGGGATAGAAGTTGAGGAAGCGGATGCCGAGGACATCGCCGCCGTCATCGCTGACCGACACGGTGAGCATGCGGCGCGGGCGATAGGCGACACTGGCTTCGTTGACCGATGCCTGCACCTGCGCGGTGAAACCGGGGCGCAGATCGCGGATCGCGGTGATGCGAGTTTCGTCCTCCCAGCGCAGCGGCAGATGCAGCACCAGGTCGGCGTCGCAGGTGAGACCCAGCTTCGCGAGTTTGCCGGCGAGCGCAGGACTCACTGGCGCGGAAAACGGCGCGGCCGTTTTGTTCAAGACACCATGATCGCGTCCGCCTCGACCCGTGCACCGCGCGGCAGCGCGGCCACGCCGACTGCGGCACGTGCCGGGTAGGGTGCCGAAAAATACTGTGCCATGATCTCGTTGACCCTGGGGAAGTCGCCGAGGTCGGTGAGAAAGACGTTGAGCTTGGCCACGTCGGCAAGCGAGCCGCCGGCAGCCGCGGCGACCGCGGCAAGATTCCTGAACACCTGGTGAATCTGCGCGTCGATGCCCTCGACCAGTTGCATCGAGACCGGGTCGAGGCCGATCTGTCCGGACAGGTAGACGGTGTCGCCGACGCGCACCGCTTGCGAATAGGTGCCGATCGCCGCCGGGGCGTCGGGAGTCTGGATGATGCTGCGCTTCATGCGGAGGTTCCGGTTGCGGTGAGGGAATGCGTCATTGCGGCGGAGCGGCGCGGCCGTCCTTCCTGCCCTTGATACGGAAGATGCGCACGACGTCGGGCAGCACGCGCAGGCTGCGCATGATGCGTGCGAGGTGTATGCGGTCTTCCACCTTCATGGTGAAGAACAGCACGGTGTAGGGGCTGCCGTCTTCCTCTTCCATCGACACGTTGCCGATGTTGGAGCCCTGTTCGGCGATCGCGGCGGCGACCTTGGCGAGCACGCCGCGCTGGTTGCCGACCACGACCTTGATCGTGACGTCGAACATGCGGCCGGGCTCGGTCTCCCACTCGACGTCGAACCACTTGTCGGGATCGGTGCCGAAGGTGCGGATCGAGGGGCAGTCATGGGTGTGGATGATGAGCCCGCGATCCTTGTGGATGAAGCCGAGAATGGGGTCGCCGGGAATCGGGTGACAGCACTTTGCCAGCTCGACCGCGATGCCCTCGGTGCCGCGAATGCTGATGGCGTTGGGGTGGGCCGGCGTACCGGATTGCGTACCCTGCACGTGCAGCAACTGATGGGCCACCACCAGCGGCAGCTTGCGCCCGAGACCGATGGCGGCGAAGAGTTCCTCGCGGGTTTGCATGCCGTAGTCCTTCACCACGCGTTCCCACACGCTTTCGTCGGGCAGCAGCGTGTCCGGGTTGAGCGTGGCGACGGCATGGTTGAGCAGGCGCTCGCCGAGTATCGCGGCTTCCTCGATGCGCGTGTTGCGCAGGTAGTTGCGGATGTGCGAGCGCGCCTTGCCGGTGACGACGAAATTGAGCCACGCGGCGTGGGGACTTGCCTGGGGGTCCGTGAGGATCTCGACATGGTCGCCATTTCTCAGTTGGGTGCGCAGCGGCATCAATTCATGGTTGATCTTCACCGCGATGCAGTGATGGCCGACGTCGGTATGCACGGCAAACGCGAAGTCGACTGCGGTGGCGCCGCGCGGCAGTGCCATGATCCTGCCCCGGGGGGTGAATACGTAGACGTCGTCGGGGAACAGGTCGACCTTAATGTGTTCGAGGAATTCGGGTGAGTCGCCGTGGTCGGCCTGAATGTCCAGCAGCGACTGCAACCAGCGGTGCGTGCGCGTCTGCATCTCGTTCAACGCGGCATCGGCCGACTTGTACGCCCAGTGCGAGGCGATGCCCGATTCGGCCAGCCGATTCATCTCGGTGGTGCGGATCTGCACCTCGATCGGCGTACCGTTGGGACCGAACAGGATCGAATGCAGCGACTGGTAGCCGTTGGCCTTGGGGATGGCGATGTAGTCCTTGAACTTGCCGGGAATCGGCTTGTACAGCGCGTGCAGCGCGCCGAGCGCGAGATAGCAGGAAGGCAAGTCGCGCACCACGACGCGGAAGCCGTAGATGTCGAACACCTCGGAGAACGCCAGGTTCTTTTCCTGCATCTTGCGATAGATGCTGTAGAGGTGTTTCTCGCGCCCGCTGATGGCCGCCTCGATATTGCAATGCTCGAGCTTTTCCTGGATGGCGACCTTCACCTTCTCCACCAGCTCGCGGCGATTGCCCCGCGCCGCCTTCACTGCCTTGGTCAGCACCTGATAGCGGTTGGGGTGCAGAAAGCGGAAGCCGAGGTCCTCGAGTTCCTGGTAGACCGAATGCAGGCCGAGACGATTGGCGATGGGTGCGTAGATTTCGAGCGTTTCCCTGGCGATGCGCGTACGTTTCTCCGGCGGCATCGCACCCATGGTGTGCATGTTGTGCAGGCGGTCGGCGAGCTTGACCAGGATCACCCGCACGTCCTGCGCCATCGCCAGCAGCATCTTGCGGAAGTTTTCCGCCTGCGCGTGCTGCTCGGACGCGAAGGACAGCTTGCCGAGTTTGGAGACCCCTTCGACCAGCAGCGCAACGGGTTTGCCGAAGAGCATCTCCACATCGTTCGTGGTGGCGTGGGTGTCCTCGACGACGTCATGCAGCAGCGCGGCGCACAGCGTCTGCGCGTCGAGATGCCAGCCGGCGAGAATGCCGGTTACCGCCAGGGGGTGGGAAATATAGGGCTCGCCGCTCTTGCGGAACTGCCCTTCGTGGGCGTGGCGGCTGAAATCGTAGGCATGTTCGATCTGCCCGATTTCGCCTTCGGACAGATAGGCCAGCAGGGGGCGCAGCGAGTCGAATTCGTGCGTCATCGCCGGCGCGCGGCTCGCGAGCGCCGGTGCGTGCAGCCCGCCAGGATCAGGCGCGGCCCCGATTGAGGATTTCACGGCCGACCTTGTTGGCGGCGATTTCGCGCAAGGCGGTGACGATGGGCTTGTCGCGGGATTCGACCATGGGCTGCGAACCCTGCGCCAGTTGACGCGCGCGATAGGCCGCCGCCAGGGTGAGTTCGAAGCGGTTGGGGATTTTTTCGATGCAATCATCGATGGTGATGCGGGCCATGCAAATACTCCTGCTTCAGGCGTTGTCAGACACGACGGAATTCCTCGAACAGGGCGGCATGCCGCGTCATCTGGCGTACCGTTTCGAGGCGAATGCTGCGGGTGACGGCGACCAGATCCTGCAGCGCGTGGTCGAAGTCATCGTTGACAATTATATAGTCGAACGCGTTTGCATGGGCGACGTCGTGGGCGGCGGCGGCGAGCCGGTGCTCGATCACCTCGTCGCTGTCCTGGGCACGTCCGGCCAGGCGCGTGCGCAGCGCGGCGAACGACGGTGGCAGGATGAAGATCGAGGCGCTGCGCGGGAAGTGATCGTGCACCTGGGCGGCGCCCTGCCAGTCGATCTCCAGCAGCAGGTCGCGCCCGGCATACAGCTCGCGCGAGATGACCGACTTCGAGGTGCCGTAAAAATTGCCGTAAACCTCCGCGTGCTCGAGAAACTCGTCTTCCGCGAGCAGCTTGTGGAACTGTTCATGGCTGACGAAATGGTAGTCGCGGCCGTCGGTCTCGCCCGGGCGCGGCGCGCGCGTGGTGTACGACACCGACAGGCGGATCGCCGGATCGGCCTTCAGCAGGGCCTTGACGAGACTGGTCTTGCCGGCGCCCGAGGGCGCGCTGACGACGAAGAGGATACCTTCGCTGGAATTCGGGGTCATGGTTGCATGCTGTCCGGTTGATTATTCAATATTCTGCACCTGTTCGCGCATCTGCTCGATCAGCACCTTGAGTTCGAGCGAAACACGCGAAGTCTCCACCGCCACCGACTTCGAGCCGAGCGTGTTCGCCTCGCGGTGCAGTTCCTGCATCAGGAAATCGAGCCGCTTGCCCACCGCGCCGCGCTGGTCGAGCACGCGGCGCACTTCGGTGAAGTGGGTGGTCAGGCGTGACACCTCCTCGTCGATGTCGGCCTTCTGTGCAGCCAGGGCGACTTCCTGCGCCAGGCGTTCGTGGCCAGCTTCCCCCAGTGCCTCGCGCAGCCGCTCGGCGAGCCTGTCGCGCTGGGCGGCGGCGAGGACGGGAAGCATCGGCTGCAGGGCGGTCACCTGCGCTTCGGCGGCGGCAAGCCGGTCGAGGATGTGCTGGCGCAGGCGGCTGCCCTCGCGGCGGCGGCCGTCCAGCAGATCGTCCAGCGCGGCGCGCATGCCGTCCAGCACCGCGTCGTTCAGCACGTCCTGGGAGACGGCGGTGGTCTGCACCACACCGGGCCAGCGCAGCACCTCGTTGACCGACAGGGCGGCCGCGCCCGGCAGCCGCTGACGGACGTCCTCCTGCCACTGTGCCAGGCGCTCAAGAATTGCCGCATCCAGGCCGTTATCCAGCGAAGCGACGGATGCCAGGACGAGCCCGATGCGACATTCCACCTTGCCGCGCGCAAGGCGCTGCTGGATGAGTTCGCGCAGCTGGGGTTCCAGCGGCCGAAGCTCATCGGCGAGGCGGAAATGGAGTTCGAGGTAGCGCTGGTTGACGCTGCGCAGGTCGATGCTGACACTGGCATGGTCCACACTGAGGGTACGGGCGGCAAACCCGGTCATGCTGGCGGTCATGGATAATGTCCGAGCAGAGGTTCGAATGGGTCCCCGGACGGAGCCGGGAGGAGTATTGGCCGGCTTGCCCGGCTGCACACAGCAACGATAATAGACGTTCGATTATGGCGACTCAACCCAACCAGGCCCTTCCCAACGGTTACCGACTGAAGGAATACACCGTCGTTCGCAAGATTGGCGGCGGCGGCTTCAGCATGGTCTATCTCGCGCGCGACGACAACAACCAGTCGGTTGCGATCAAGGAGTACCTGCCGGGTGCGCTGGTGCTGCGCACCGAAGGTTCGGTCATCGTGCAGGCCAATTCGTCGGAAAACAGCAATATTTTCCGCCATGGCCTGAAGTGTTTCTTCGAGGAGGGCCGGGCGCTG
>JACDJA010002188.1_pt1 | contig 14485 bp, 11 predicted proteins | sample 7449241 | NCBI WGS metagenome assembly JACDJA01 (sample SAMN14253289, study PRJNA609438) | sludge metagenome | isolation source: initial anaerobic sludge | collected 2018-12-20 | reverse complement strand
GCGTTTGATGAAGGCCGGTGGATCCAGCACCACCACGTCGAACTGCTCGCGCGCCTCACGCAGTTCGCGCAGCACGTCGAAGGCATCGCCCCGGCGGGTCTGCACGCGCGCCTCCACGCCATTGAGTCCGGCATTCACCGCAACCTGCGCCAGCGCCTCCGGCGAGGTATCCACGCACAGCACCTCGCGCGCGCCGGCGCAGGCCATCTGCACACCCCAGCCACCGGCATAGCTGAACAGGTCCAACACCCGCAGGCCGTTCACGTAACGCGCCAGGCGCGCGCGGTTCTCGCGCTGATCGTAGAACCAGCCGGTCTTCTGACCGGTCTGCAGGTGGGCGCGGAAGTGCGTGCCGTTCTCCTCGAGGTCCACCTGCGGCGGCACCCTGCCAATCTCCTCGACATAGTTGTGCAGGCCTTCCAGGGCACGGACCGGACTGTCGTTGCGCAGCAGGATGCCGGTGGGCTTGAGCACCTTCTCCAGCGCATCGATCAGGGCATCGCGTACCTGTTCCATGCCGGCCGTGGTCAACTGCACGACCAGCACGTCGCCGTAGCGGTCGACGATCAGCCCCGGCAGGGCATCGCCCTCACCGTGCACCAGGCGGTAATAGGGCCGGGCGTACAGGCGTTCACGCAGGGACAGCGCCACGTTCAGACGGTGCACCAGCAGCGAGCGATCGAGCACATGGCCGGGGTCACGGCTCACCAGGCGCGCGCAGATCAGGGAATGCGGATTCACATAGCCCGTACCGAGCGGCTTGCCGTTGGCGGCCTCGATCCGCACCGGCTGGCCGGGCGCGAAGGCCGTCAGCGGCGTGCGCGCCGTGTCGACCTCGTTGCTGTACACCCACAGGTGGCCGGCACGCAGGCGGCGCTCCTCGTTCTTCTTCAGTCGCAAGGGGGTCAGTGTGGCGGGTATGGAGGGTGTGGCGGCGTCGCTGGATGTCACGGGGCGCTCCGGTCGATGGCCGGGCATTGTAGCATCACTGCGCGGCCAGCCATTTCCCCGCGGCCCACAAGACCAGGTCGTCGGCGTCGCCGCGATAGTCCTGCAGCAGTTCCCCGCCGCTGCAGGGCTCAGGCATCTGATCGCAATACAGCACCAGGTAGCCGTCCGGATGGGTGCGCACCCAGTCCGTTGCCGCCGCCGCATCGATCACCGTCAGTGGCGCACGCAGGCGCCCGAGGAAATGAAACTGGCCGTGATATTTGCCGACATGGGCGACGGGATGGCCGGCTGCCTGCAGTTCACCGAGCCGCAGGCTGAACGCGCGCAGATCGTAGGCCGGGGCCGCCACGCGCAGCACCGCGACATGCAGGCCCACCAGCAGGACGACACCGGCCAGCGCCAGCGCCTCCACGCGGCCCAGGAGCCCGGCCGGTCGCCACCGCCACCACAGCGCGGCGGCCGCGAGAAAGGCCAGGCCCCAGAGCGGCTCGATGGCGGCGGCCCAGTGGACCCGTGCGTCCAGGTCGCGGAACGCGGCGAACCCGAACAACAGCGCCGGCGCCGCCAGCAGTGCCAGCGCCAGCCCCTGCCGCCGTGGCGACCCCTGAGGCACCTTTTGGGACAGCCCTTGGGGCGCCCTCTGGGATGCAAAGACATCCGACACACGCGCCAGCGCGCCGGCCGCCAGCAGTGCCAGAGCGGGGAATACCGGCAGCAGGTATTTCACCTGCTTGCCGCTGATCAGGCTCAGCGCGATCACCGCCGGCAACGCCCAGCACAGCAGGAAGCGGCCGGCACGTTCGCCGCCGATCCCGCCGCGCAGCGCACGCCACAGCGGCGGCCACAACGTCCAGGGCAGCAGCAGCAGCGGCAGCCACGGCAGATACCACCAGAACGGCTGGCGGTGCGCGAACGAATCCACCATGCGCTCGGCGGTCTGTCCCCAGAAGATCGCGCGCTGGTAGTCCGGACCACCGGTCTGGCCCGCCGGCAACGCCCAGGCAAGCGCGATGGCCGCGCCGAGCACGACCGCCGCGGCCAATCCGCCGTACCACCACGCCCAGCCCCGCAGGCGCGCACGATCCACCCACAGCCGCCCGAGCAGGGCGGCCGGCAGCACGTGCAGCAGGATCACCGGCCCCTTGGCGAGCACGCCCAGCCCGATGGCCAACCCAACCACCAGCCAGCCGCTGCCCACCCCCGTCGCCGCACGCTGCAGGCCCAGCATGCCGAGCAGCGTGCAGAACACGATCAACAGATCGAACTGGATGAGCGTGGAGAAGCCGGCGAAGAACACACAGCCGAACAGCAGCCAGGGTGCCAGCACCGCCGCCAGCGGCCGTTGCGGCCACAGCCGCCGCGCCAGCCGCACCGTCAGGCCGAGACACCCCAGCCCGATCAACGGCGCGACCAGCCGCGGCCAGACGTCGTTGACACCGAACAGCCACCAGCCGGCCTGGATCAGCCAGAACAGCAGCGGCGGCTTGTGGCTGTAGGGCTCGCCGTTGAGATAGGGCACCAGAAAGCCGTCGCGCGCCCACATCTCCCAGGCGACACCGACGTAGCGCGTCTCGTCTACCGGCAGCAGCGGCCGCGTGAGCAGGGCCGTGACGACCAGCAGCGCCCAGGCGGCGAGCAGCAGCCAGAAGGAATTGCGTGTGCGACCCGGTGCGGTCATGGGGTGCGATCCTGGAACAGGGGCGGTGCGAAAGTCACGTCGGTCATGGTCACGGCTCAGTCATCCAGACCGAACTCGTGCTCCAGTTGCACATCCAGATGCCGACCGCGGCGGAACCGGCGGTACAGATGGATGCCGAGCGCGCCGGAGACGAGGAACAGCACGATCCCCAGACCGAGGCGCCACAACGGATCGACACCGACACCGCTGCCGGCGAGCGCGAATACCAGCGTCTGCGGCACATAGCCGAGGGCGGAGCCGAGCACGAACGGCAGCACGCGCACCCGGGTGACGCCCGCTGCAAGGTTCGTGACCAGGTTGCTGCCGGCCGGCAGCAGCCGGATCAGCAACGTCATGCTGAAGGTGTGGTCGTGGATGAAGGCAGCGATATGATGGATACGCCCGGAGAGGCGCGCGGGCAGCAGCCCCCGTCCGAACCAGCGGGCATAGTAGAGCGTCAGCATGCAGCCCGCCACCGTCGCCGTCACACCCAGCAGCGTGCCCAGCACGAGATCGAAGGCATAGCCTGCCAGAAAGCTGATCACCTGGCGTGGGATCCCGATGGCAATGGCGAACGCACCCATGGCGAGAAACAGCAGCTCGCCACTCAGACCGTGGCCGCGCACCTCGTGATCGATCCAGGCCTTGTCCAGCATCGAGGTCAGGTGCAACTTCTCGAACACGACCAGCACCGCTACGAGGCTGACGAGGAGTATCAGGCCGTTGAGGAAAATACGTAGCTTCGGGGTGGACATATGTGGCGGTCGGCTCAGCTCAGGATCCATCTATACATCTATCATCACTGCCGTCCCATCGCTTTTATTCTGAAAACTCATTTGCCACGGAAGCACACGGAAGAACACCGAAATGAAACCGCATTGCGAAGCCCTGTCTCCGTGCCTGGCAGGTGACGTAGGCGGTTGTGTAAGGCCGATGATCTTGTCCGTGTGTTTCCGTGGCAAATACGGTTTTTGGGTTTATGAGACACCCGTGATCCAGTATCGAACGATGCGCCGTGCGCTACTCGATCTCATGCACCACCGGCCGCTTGGCACGCCGCTGCAACCAGCTCACACCGAACAGGTCGACGATACCGACCCACAGCCGGTTGTGCATGCCGTACTTGCTCACCCCGCGCTCGCGATGGCGGTGACGCACCTCGACGGAGCGCACCTGGCCACCGGCCCGCAGCACCAATGCGGGCAGGAAGCGATGCATGTGGTCGAAGTAGGGCAGGTCGAGAAACAACTCCCGCTCGAACACCTTCAGCCCACAGCCGGTGTCGGGCGTGGCATCCTGCAGCAGGGTACGGCGCACGGCATTGGCGATCCGGGACGACACGCGCTTGAGCCAGGTGTCGCGGCGGGTCCGGCGCCAGCCGGCGATCAGGCGCAGCTCGGGTGGACGGTCCGGCGCCTGCACCACCGCCATCAGGTCGGGGATGTCGGCCGGGTCGTTCTGGCCGTCACCGTCGAGCGTGGCGATCCAGGGTGCGCGCGCGGCCTGCACACCGCTGCGCACCGCCGTGCTCTGGCCGCAGCTCTGCGCATGGCGCAGCACACGCAGGCGCGGATGACGGGCGCGCGCGGCGCGCAGGACCACCGCAGTGTCGTCGCTGCTGCCGTCGTCGACGTAGATCACCTCGTAGTCGTAGCGCCCGTCCAGCGCCGCGTCGATCTCGGCCAGCAGCGGCAGGATGTTGTCCTGCTCGTTGTGAACCGGGACGACGACGGAAAGATCCATAGTGACGTATCGCGTTGCAGACCAGCGGCAAAGACAGTTCGCCGCGAAGCCGCTATAGTTGACAATCTCACTCAGGAATCAGCGGCAGCGCAATGAACAAGGGCGGCGACTATAGCAATCATCTGGCCGACGAGACCAGCCCCTACCTCCTGCAGCACGCGGGCAACCCCGTGGATTGGTATCCCTGGGGTCCCGAGGCGCTGGCCAGGGCGGCCCGCGAGGACAAGCCCATCCTGCTGTCGGTGGGCTACTCCGCCTGTCACTGGTGCCACGTCATGGCCCACGAGTGCTTCGAGGACCCGGCGGTCGCCGCGGTCATGAACGAGCTGTTCGTGAACATCAAGGTCGACCGCGAGGAGCGCCCCGACCTCGACAAGATCTACCAGACGGCGCATGCGCTGCTGACGCAGCGCAACGGCGGCTGGCCGCTGACCATGTTCCTGACGCCCGACGGCCGCGTGCCGTTCTTCGGCGGCACCTATTTCCCGAAGGAACCGCGCTACGGCCTGCCCGGCTTCGTCGATCTCATGCAGCGCGTGGCCGACTTCTATCGCGAGCGCCAGACCGACATCACTGAACAGAACGAGGCCCTGCTCAAGGCCCTGGACAGCCTCGCCGCGCCCGCCTCTGCGTCCGGTGCTACGCCTGGACGCCCCTCGGCGCAACCGCTGGACATCGCGCGCAACCAGCTGGAACAGCAGTTCGACCCGGTCCACGGCGGCTTCGGCCGCGCCCCCAAATTCCCGCATCCGACCAGCCTGGAGCGCCTGCTGCGCCATTGGGCGGCGACCCGCGATCGGGGTCAGCCCGACGAACGCGCCCTGCACATGGCCGACTTCACCCTGGAGCGCATGGCGCTCGGCGGCATCTACGACCAACTGGGCGGCGGCTTCTGCCGCTACTCGGTCGACGATCAATGGATGATCCCGCATTTCGAGAAGATGCTCTACGACAACGGCCCGCTGCTGGCACTGTATGCCCAGGCACACGCCGCCACCGGCAAGCCGCTGTTCGCGCGGATCGCCGCCGAAACGGCGGCCTGGGTGATGCGCGAGATGCAGTCGCCGGACGGCGGTTATTACTCGACCCTGGACGCCGACTCGGAGGGCGAGGAAGGCCGCTTCTACGTCTGGACGCCCGCCGAGATCCACGACCTGCTCGGCCCCGACTACGAGCTGTTCGCCCACCGCTTCGGCCTGGACCGTGAGGCAAATTTCGAGGGCCGTCATCACCTGCACGTGTACGCCGACCTGCCGGATCTCGCCCGTGCGTTCGGGATGGATGAAACGGCTGTCGCGCGGCGCCTGGACGCCGCGCGGGCCACGCTGCTGGCGGCCCGCGGGGAGCGCGTCCGGCCCGGTCGCGACGAGAAGATCCTGACCGCCTGGAACGGCCTCATGATCCGCGGCATGGCGATCGCCGCGCGCCACCTGGAACGGCCGGAGTATGCTGCCTCGGCAGAGCGCGCCCTGGACTTCATCCGCGCGACGCTGTGGCGCGACGGCCGTCTGCTGGCGACCTGCAAGGACGGCCGCGCGCATCTGAACGCCTACCTCGACGATTATGTGTTCCTCATCGACGGTATTCTGGAGCTGCTGCAGGTACGCTGGCGCGACGGCGACCTGGCCTTCGCACTGGAACTCGCCGAGGTCGTGCTCGGGCATTTCCAGGCGTCCGACGGCGGTTTCTTCTTCACCGGCGACGATCATGAGGCGCTCATCCAGCGCCCCAAGCCGCTCACCGACGATGCGACCCCGTCGGGCAACGGCGTGGCCGCGACGGTGCTCGGCCGGCTGGGCCATGTGCTCGGCGAGCCGCGCTTCCTCGAGGCCGCCGAACGCACCCTCATCGCGCTCTGGGCCGGCATCGAACAGAACGCCTACGCCTGCGCGGCGCTGCTGCTCGCCACCGAGGAATACCTCGCACCCATCCAGACCATCGTGCTGCGCGGCGCGGCGGTGGCGCTGGGAGACTGGCACCAGTCCTGCGCGCGACCCTATGCGCCACGCCGCCTCACGTTCACCATCCCGGTCGATGCCACCGACCTGCCCGGCATCCTGCGCGAGCGCCGGCCGCAGGGCGAGCGCGTCGCCTATGTCTGCACCGGTACCCAGTGCGCGCCGCCGGTCACCCGGCTGGATGATCTCGCCGCCGTGCTGCAGGCCAGCTGAGCGCGACACCGGACCGTCACACGGGCCCATCGAACCCGCGTCGGCCGGCTCGTCGTTCCATTCCCTGCCCGCAATTAATTCTGTACGATAACGCCGGTACGCGACGGCGCGCCCTATGGCACCTGCGTGCCACACGATCATGACGGACCATACAATCAACCGGAGGGATTAACATGGGGATGGTCAGCGAATTCAAACAGTTTGCCATGAAGGGCAATGTGGTCGACATGGCCGTCGGTATCATCATCGGTGCGGCCTTCGGCAAGATCGTCTCGTCGTTCGTCGGCGACGTCATCATGCCGCCGCTCGGACTGCTGATCGGCGGCGTGGACTTCACCGATCTGGCGGTCACACTCAAGGCGGCGACGGACGGCGCAGCCGCCGTCACCCTCAACTACGGCACGTTCATCCAGACGGTGTTCGACTTCGTCATCGTCGCCTTCGCCATCTTCATCGCTATCAAGGCGATGAACCGGCTCAAGCGCAAGGAAGAGGAAGCGCCCGCCGCGCCACCGGCGCCGAGCAATGAAGAGGTGCTGCTGGCGGAGATCCGCGATCTCCTCAAGCAGAAGGGCTGAACGGGACGGATCGGGGGGCGGATCACACCCCGCCCCCGGCGCCCCCGGATCAGGGCGCGGTGTCCTGCCCCCGCCGCCGGGCGGCGGATTCGTCCAGGACGCGCTGGACATCCCTGGCCTTCTCCACGGCCTGTACCTGTGTGCTGAATACAGAGCCGTCGTCCACACCGCTATCCTGCCGGGACGAGGTCTGGGGCTCGCCGTCCTGCCCGGAACATCCGCTCAGCAGCAGCGCGGCCAGTACCGACAAACATACCGTTCGTGTCATAACACCCCCTAGCTCGTGCGTGGTGGAGAATTGCGTGGTGGTGGGCCGCACCGAAGACGGCTCATGCAGTTTGAGCTTCCCCCCGAAAACCACATCTGCCCGCTCCGCGCCTGCGAGGAAGCAGGCGTGTAGGGTGCGTCGGCGCCAGCGACGCACCGTGGCGTGAAACCCGGTGCGTCAGGCTGCGCCTCGACGCACCCAACGGATGACTTTATTAGGGTTTTCGACAATGGGTCTTTTCCGTGTTCTTCCGTATGCTTCCGTAGCCGAAACGCTTTTCAGTATAAGCACAGATACGGCCCCTGCAATGTGCCCGCTCAACCCGGGTTGCCGCGCAAGTCCCAGGCCGTATCCAGGCCGCGCAGGGTCTGCAGCGCCTGCGCCTCCAACTGGCGGATGCGTTCGCGGGTCACGCCCTGCTGACGCGCGATCTGTTCCAGGGTGCAATCGTCGCGCAGGCCGATGCCGAAGCGCATGCGCAGGATATGGGCCTGGCGCTCGGGCAACTGGGTCAGCAGGGCCTGGATCGCGCGCTGCATACCCGCATGTTGTGCGTTGTGCTCGGGGCAGGTAGCGGGCGCGGCGACCAGCTGATCGACCATGGCGAGGCCGTCGGTGCCGCGCAGCGGCGCGTCCAGGGCGAGCGGTGCGGCCTGTGTCGCCATACCCCGGTGTACATCGGCGACGCTCACACCCAGCTGCGCGGCGATCTCGCGCTGGGCGACCGTATGGCCACGCCGCGCGGCCAGCTGCTCGGCCGTGCGCGCGACCTCCCGCCCCTCCCAGTAGTGCGCCACGGACGGACGCACGGCCTGCCCCTGACGCACGATGGCATAGATCATCGCCCGCCGGATCCACCACAGGGCGTAGGTCGACAGACGCACACCGCGCGCCGGGTCGAAGCGCTCGATGGCGCGCAACAGGCCGAGATTGCCCTCCTGCACCAGGTCCATATAGGCCAGTGGGCCGTTGCGATACTGTCGGGCGAGCGTGGCGACCAGGCGCTGATTGGCCTCCACCAGCCGGGTCGTCAGTGCCCGTATCGGTTCCAGCCCGCGACCGAACACACGCGCCAGCCGCGCCCCAGCAGGACCCGCAGCGGCGAGGTGTACCTGCAGATCCGCCATGTATTCAGCCCGTAAGCGCAGCGGGCTCAGCGCGGTCCACAGCCGCTGTGGCGCGCACCCGCCCTCCCGCAACAGCATCAGGGCCTCGGCGAAGTGGATCGCGGGCGCGTTGGAGGACGCCGCCCAACGACCGAACATGGCCGGATCATCGCGGCCACCCAGCCAGACGTCCAACCGTTCGGCGACCAGCGGCCACGCCGTCGGACAGGCGACGATGGCCTGACAGACGTGGCGCTGCACCCGGTCGATACGCCACACCCAGGCGAGTTGAACCGCGGCCGGAGGGACGGCGCAGGCGTAGATCCGGGAACGATACAGCTCGGCTGCATCCATGTGCTCCATAGGCGGCTTCTCTCCCAAGACGGTTCGGATGGTACTTCGCGGGGCTGGCCGGCAGACGTCCTGCACACCTGCCGCAGGTACGCGGCGCGACCTGACGTTTGCCGCGAGGTGCTGTGGTATGCTTTTTTCAACTTGTTGTTTTGACTCATTAAAAAATACACTGCCTGTGTATCATCACACATGTTTTGTGTATGTCTAACACACGCGGATGGTGGCGTCAAGAATGCGGGAGGAAAAGAACGCTGCGTTGTTGCGCCAGGTGCTGGATCGGCTCAAGACGCTCGAGGGGGTCCGCAACGACACCGACCTGGCCGAACCGCTGGGGACCAACAAGCGTAATGTCTCCGCCTGGAAGGAACGCGGCACCCTGCCCTGGGAACGGCTGCACGCCTATTGCCTGCGCCGGCAGGTCTCGCTGGAATGGCTGATCAACGGCCGTGGCGCCGCCCAGGTGACCGCGCTGGTCGCCGAGCCGGGCAGCGTCTACCGACTGGAGACCGACCAGGATGTGATCTATCGCATTGCCGCCGACGTCCACCGCGCCCTCCAGCAGGAAGGCACCACCATCAGTCCGGACAAGTTCGCCCAGATCGTGCGGCTGCTGCACCGCGACCTGCTGCAGGGCGGCGGGGACGCCGTGGCCTATGACAAAGTGCTGGCGGTCGTGAAGCTCGCAGGATAAAAGCATGCGAAGGACGCAGCCGGCGAGACCCGGCCCGCTGAATTTCAGACAGGGTCGACCGCGGTGCGGCATCGCTGCCGGCCGGTCCACCACCGACCGTCGCGACCGCGAGGCACGCCTGCCTCCGTTCCCTGGGCACACACCTTCCGCGGGCGCCGGCGACCCCTGACCATGTGAGGTACCTGTCCATGTCCACTTTCTTCGAGCGTCGCTTCGGGGCAGTCTACCTCCTGACCGCTCTCTTCCTGGCCGTCGGCGCCCTCACCCGTATCACCCTGCTGCTGCAGTCGACCGACACCGGCCTGGGCGCCGCCACCGTCGCGGGCGCGTTCGCGATCGGTGCCGGTTTCGATCTCATCACCGCCGGCTATTTCACCCTCCCGCTGATTCTCTACCTGGCCCTGCTGCCGGAGCGGCTCCATCACAGCCGCGCACAGCGCACGCTGCTGCAGCTGGGTGTCTTCGCCACGCTCTACCTGCTGCTGTTCGTCGCGGTATCCGAATCGATCTTCTGGGATGAGTTCGAGAGCCGCTTCAACTTCATCGCCGTCGATTATCTCGTCTATACGACAGAGGTGATCGGTAATATCCGGGAGTCCTATCCCGTCGGCAGCCTGCTGGCCGTTATCGGTGCCGCGGCACTGTCGGTCTTCCTGCTGCTGCGGCGCCTGATCCGTGTGGACAGCGGGGCCGCCCCCCTGCGGCGGCGCCTGCGCGCGGCGGCCGCGCTGCTCGCCCTGCCGATCGTGTCGACGGTCGCCGTCGACAGTTCCTCGGCGAACTTCTCCACCAATCGCTATGCCAATGAGCTGGCCGGCAACGGCATCTACGACTTCTTCGCCGCCTTCCGCCAGAATACCATCGACTACACGCGCTTCTATGCCGTCGAGGATGAGGACCGCGTGTTCCGCCATCTGCGCACGCTGCTCGCCGAACCGGGCTCCCGCTACACCAGCGCAGACCCGCGCGATATCACCCGGCACATCGCGGGACGTGGGCCCGAGCAGCACCTGAACGTCGTGCTCATCACGGTGGAAAGCCTGAGCGCCGAATTTCTCGGCATCTTCGACAGCGACCGACAGGCGACGCCGCACCTCGATGCCCTGGCGCGCGACAGCCTGCTGTTCACCCAGCTGTATGCCACCGGCACCCGTACCGACCGCGGCCTGGAGGCCATCACCCTGTCGGTGCCGCCCACGCCCGGCCGCTCCATCGTCAAACGGCCAGACAACGAGAACATGTTCTCGCTCGGCCGGGTATTCCAGGCACATGGCTATCGGACCGAGTTCCTCTACGGCGGCTACGGCTACTTCGACAACATGAATTACTTTTTTTCCCACAACGGCTTCGATGTCGTCGACCGCAACGACATCGCAGCGGAAGACATCCATTTCGCCAATGTCTGGGGGGTCGCCGACGAGGATCTCTACACCAAGACGCTGGCCGAGATCGATCGCGCGCATGCCGACGGGCAGCCGTTCTTCGGCCTGGTGATGACGACCTCCAACCATCGCCCCTACACCTACCCCGAAGGCCGCATCGATATCCCGCCGCCGGGCAGACGTACCGGGGCGGTGAAATACACGGACTATGCCATCGGTGACTTCCTCGATCGTGCGCGCGGCAGACCCTGGTTCGACGACACCGTGTTCGTGATCGTCGCCGACCACTGCGCCAAGAGTGCCGGCCGTGATGCCCTGACCGCTGCCCGCTACCGGATCCCTCTGCTGGTATACGCGCCCCGCCACGTCACGCCCGGCCGCGTCGACCACCTGATGAGCCAGATCGATGTCGCGCCCACGTTGCTCGGCCTGCTGAACTTCAGCTACGACAGTCGCTTCTTCGGCCGCGACGTGCTGGCATCGCAGCAGGCAAACGCCGGCCGGGCGCTGCTGGGGAACTACCAGAAACTGGGTTACCTGAAGGATGGTGAACTGGCGGTGCTGGCGCCGCACCGGCTGACCGAGGCCTATCGGCTTGGCGACGACGGCGCCCAGGAACCCATGCAAACCACCGACCGGCATTTAGTGGAAGACGCCATCGCTTACTACGAAGGCGCCAGCCTGCTCTACCAGCGGGGGCTGAACCACTATCCCTGAGCGTATCCGAAGGCTCGGTAGCGGGTCGGGAAATCCCCGGGACGACCCGGGCAGATCGCGACATCAGCCACGGAATCGCACGGGCGGGCCCCGGGTGCCGGTCCAGGCGCTATCGAGCCTTGGGACGATCGCTCACGGATACCGCGGCGTGCAGTTCCTTCCGTGTGCTTCCGTGGCCAGACTCCTTTCCCCTGGCTCGCACGCCGGCCTCCGGCCGGTCACCACCCCAGCGTGTGGCCGAAGCTCTCGCGATAGCGGTCGGCGAATTCGTCCCGGTCGAAGCGGTGGTTCTGGGTACCGTGCCGCTCGATCTTGAAGGCACCCATGAGCGCTGCGATCCGGCCGGTGACGTCCCAGTCGAAATCGTGCATCAGGCCATACAGCAGGCCGGCGCGATAGGCGTCGCCGCAGCCGGTGGGGTCCAGCAACTCGTGGGCCGGCGCGGCCGGGATGTCGAGGCGCTTGTTGGGGAGATAGATCTCCGAGCCCTTGCCGCCACGGGTGACGATCAGACCGGCGACGCACTCGGCGATCTCGTGCGGCGAGAGACCGGTGCGGTCGCAGATCAGCTGTGATTCGTAATCGTTGACGCAGATGTAGGTCGCCTTGTCGATGAAGTCGCGCAACTCCTCGCCACCGAACAACGGCAGGCCCTGGCCCGGATCGAAGATGAAGGGGATGCCGGCCTCGGCGAACTCCGCCGCATGCTCGAGCATGGCGGTGCGGCCATCGGGCGAGACCATGCCGATGCTCACATCGGTGGCGTCCGCGACGCGATTGCGGTGCGCATGATCCATGGCGCCGGGATGGAAGGCGATGATCTGGTTGTCGTCGAGATCGGTGGTGATGAAGGCCTGGGCCGTGTAGGTGCCTTCGACCACGGTCACGTACCTGCGCGAGATACCATGCCGGTCCAGCCATTCGGCATAGGGTGCGAAGTCGGTACCGACCGTCCCCATCGGCAGGGGCTCGCCACCGAGCAATTTGAGGTTATAGGCGATGTTGGCCGCACAGCCACCGAACTCACGGCGCATGTCCGGCACGTGGAAGGCGACATTCAGGATGTGCACCTTGTCGGGCAGGATGTGGTTCTTGAAGCGGTCGCGGAACACCATGATGGTGTCGTAGGCGAAGGAACCACAGATCAGTGCGGACATATCACGTCCCTCCGGGACAGTTGCGAGTGACAAGCGGCAAGAGGCAAGAAGACAGACATCGATTCATGGTTCCACTTCACTGCTGTCCCATAAATATTCTACATAGCCTGATAGGCGGCGAGTCTTGGCGCGATCATTGGCATGGTTGGCCGCTCAGAACCATGCTGCGGAGTTTATGGGACAGCAGTGGTTCCACTTGTCTCTTGCCTCTTGTATCTCTTATAAAAGCACCAACACCCAGACCACCGCGGCGTTGAGCAGCGCGAGCAGCACGGCGGCGGAGCCGATGTCCTTGGCGCGGCCGGCAAGTTCGTGGTGCTCGTCACCGATGCGATCGACCACGGTCTCGACGGCGGAGTTGAGCAGTTCGGTGATCAGCACCAGCGCCCAGACCGCGAGCAGCAGCGCGCGCTCCACACCCGTGTCTCCCAACCAGAAGGCGAGCGGCACGATGACCAGGCTCGCGAACACCTCCTGTCGGAACGCGGCCTCGAAGCGGTACGCTGCGCACAGGCCCTTCCAGGAGAACACCAGGGCATTCGATAGGCGTCGCAGACCCGTATTGCCGGCCGGCTTGCCCACGCCTCAGGCCTGCGGCTGCCAGGCGAGATCGAGCTCACGCGCGGCGCGCACGTCGTCCAGCCGGCGTACCGGCTGCGTATGTGGGGCCTCCTTCAGGATCTCCGGTGTGTTGCGGGCCTCTTCCAGAATCCGGGCCATCGCCGCGACGAAGCCATCCAACTCCTCCTTGGTTTCGGTCTCGCTGGGCTCGATGAGCAGGCACTCCGGCACCAGCAGCGGGAAGTACGTCGTCGGCGCATGGTAGCCGAAATCCAATAGCCGCTTGGCGACATCCATGGCGGTAATACCGAGTTCCTTTTCCTGCTTCTTCAAAGTGACGATGAATTCGTGAGTCGCACGGCGGTTCGGAAAGGCCAGATCGAAGCCGGCGTCGCGCAGTCGCACCAGCAGATAGTTCGCATTCAGCGTGGCGTAGTCGGCGACGCGCTGCATGCCCTCGCGGCCGAGCATGCGCGCATACACATAGGCACGCAGCAGCACGCCGGCATTGCCCATGAAGGCCGACAGCCGGCCAATGGATTGCGGCTTCTCCTGTTCGGTGATCCAGTGGTATTCGTCGCCGTCGAAGCCGACCATCGGCACCGGCAGAAACGGCTCCAGACGTTTGTTCACACCCACGGGGCCGGCCCCCGGGCCACCACCGCCATGCGGTGTCGAAAAAGTCTTGTGCAGGTTCATGTGGATGACGTCGAAGCCCATGTCACCCGGACGCACCTTGCCGAGGATCGCGTTCAGGTTGGCGCCGTCGTAATAGAGCAGACCGCCGGCGCCGTGCACGATCCCGGCGATCTCCTTGATGCGGCGCTCGAACACACCGAGCGTCGAGGGATTGGTGAGCATGATGCCCGCGGTGTGCGGACCGACTGCGCCCTTGAGCGCCTCCAGATCGACGTCACCCTGCCGGTCGGTGGGGATCTCACGCACGCTATAGCCGCACATGGTCGCGGTCGCCGGATTGGTGCCATGCGCCGCATCCGGGACCAGGATTTCGGTACGGGCCGTGTCGCCACGCGCCGTGTGATAGGCACGGATCATCGCCACACCGGCGAATTCGCCCTGGGCGCCCGCCGCCGGCGTCAGCGACACCGCCTGCATGCCGGTGACCTC
>JACDJA010002182.1_pt1 | contig 14542 bp, 10 predicted proteins | sample 7449241 | NCBI WGS metagenome assembly JACDJA01 (sample SAMN14253289, study PRJNA609438) | sludge metagenome | isolation source: initial anaerobic sludge | collected 2018-12-20 | reverse complement strand
GCTCAAAAAAGATCGCCGTTTCAAGGCGGTTGAGCTGGATCAACTGGTTGGCCCCGCACAAATGGTTTCTGATCCCGCTTTCAACAGCAGTTGGGCGCTACCCAAAATCCAGGCACCTGCCGCCTGGGATATTGCTACCGGCGATGGCGTAACCATTGCCATTCTTGATACCGGGGTGGACAATAACCACCCTGATCTGGCCGCCAACATGGTTCCCGGCTGGAATATTTACAATGGCAACGACGATGCCAGCGATGTACATGGCCACGGCACCAAAGTGGCCGGTTCAGCTTCGGCAGCGGCCAATAACGGTATTGGTAGCGTCGGGGTGGCCTGGAATGCACGCATCATGCCAATACGTATTGCCAATCCCAATGCTTACGCCTATTTCAGCGCCATGGCTGATGGCATTCGCTGGGCAGCTGATCACGGCGCACGCGTTGCCAACATCAGCTATGAAGGCGCAGCCGGTAGCTTGACCGTACAATCCGCTGCCAACTATATGCGCAGCAAGGGAGGGGTAGTAGTCGTCTCCGCGGGCAATTCCGGCGGATATATCAGTTATGCGCCCAGTGATGCGCTGATCGTTGCCTCGGCAACAGGCAGTAGCGATACACGCACCAGCTGGTCCAGCTACGGCCCTGCAGTGGATGTCGCTGCACCGGGAGCGAGTATTTACACCACCACGCGCGGCGGCGGGTATGGCTCCGTTTCCGGCACCTCCTTCTCCAGTCCGATTGTCGCCGCCACTGCTGCACTGATGTTCTCCGCCAATCCGGATCTTGCTCCGGCAGATGTCGATCAGATACTCAGAACCACCGCTGTCGATCTCGGTGATCCCGGCCATGATGTCTACTACGGCCACGGGCGTGTAGATGCCGCCGGCGCGGTGAATATGGCTTATGCGCAATTCAACGTGGATAACATCGCGCCAGTCATCAGCATCACCTCCCCCACTGGTGGCACGGTGTCGGGAGATGTGCTGGTAGATGTCAATTATTCCGACAACAAGGGCGTGGTGCGTGTAGAGCTGTACGTCAACGGCAGAAAAGCGATCGAAGATACCCAGCCGCCTTTCGCCTTCGCCTGGGATACCAGCACGCTGGCAGACGGCAGCTACACCCTGGTAGCGTATGCGTTTGATGCTGCCGGTAACCAGGGCACCTCTGCCCCGGTTAAGGTCACTGTAACGAATACAGCTGCAGACACCACACCACCGACCATCAGCATCACCTCTCCCACTGGCGGCACAGTCTCCGGTAACGTATCCGTAAGTGTAAATTTTTCCGACAACATCGGCGTGGCGCGTACAGAACTGCACGTTAACGGCAAGCGGGCGATGGCAGACACCGAACCAGGTAACCATTTTACCTGGAATACCACCACGCTGGCGGATGGCAGCTACACCCTGGTAGCGTATGCGTTTGATGCTGCCGGTAACCAGGGCACTTCCTCGCCAGTTACAGTCAATGTAAAAAATTCCGACAACAATCCACAGAAAGCGCCTTTACCCCAAATTAACCAGTTTAATCTTAAGGATGGGCAAAAAGTTGGTCGCTTTGAAAACGTGAAAGTGACAGCCGACATGAACACTAGAGAAATCAATCTAAAAGTCAATGGCAGCACCATTGCAACCAACAAAGGCAACATATTGCTTTATCGCTGGAGCACCTGGGATAGTGCACCGCGCGGCAGCACACTTACCGTTACCGTAGAGGCTGGTAATGTGGATGGTGAATTTGTCAGCCAAACCGTCAGCGTCAGAAATTAGGGAGACTGTATCACCTTCAGCCTGTCATGATGCAATCTGCAGCGTTGAGGCAATCCGGCGTACCCTGTCATCTTTGCGACTGCGAGCGTAGAAAAGCAGGAAGCAATCCAGCAACTTGAGTCACAACCATCCGGATTGTCATGACCAGGAGGGCCTCACAATGCCAGGGTTTTGTAAAAATCCCCTGATTATTTGCTTACCTTTGATCCGTAACATTAAGCACCCTGCTTCTGCAGGGCGTTTTTTGTCGGAAAATTTTACAATCACATACATCATTCCGCTTTATTTCCAAAAAAATGACTATCAATCAAATAGTTAATATTTTGGCACGATTTATGCTTGTATTAAATTAGGATAGCATAAAAATTATCAAGGAGAAAAATATGAAGAAAAGGTTAATTAACGGTGTGCTGGTATCCGTTGTCACATTTGCGTTCAGCATACCCGTTGCACATGCTGTTCCCTACACCATCGATACATTGTTAGGGTCTGCAGCATTAGCTAATTCTGGCGATACTACGGAACTTAATTACATCAAGCAGCTAACGGGCGATAGTTCCCTGGAACTGGACTTTAAAATTGAAAAAAACGATTTGGGCTTTAATGTAACCACCAATGGTACTGGTTCTTGGTTCATTGATGTAGCACCTGATACACCAGGGTATTTTATGCTGAAATTTGGTGTCGGAAGCACGAGTGTAACAGCTGACCATTATGTCTTCAAAAACATTGGTGAATTGACTAAACTTGTATGGTCAAATGATCAGGTCAATTTTCTGACGGGCGGAGACTGTGGTGCTAACAATTCTAACGCTTGTAATATTGGTAAATTGAGTCACTATGTAGGTACAAACGGTAATGGCGGTGGCGGTGGTAGTGAGATACCCGAACCCGTCAGCCTGCTGCTGTTTAGTGTCGGACTTTTAGGGCTTGGCCTGAATCGCCGTCGTAAACAGGCTTGAACAATTACAAAAATAAACAACTATTAATAAAAATAAAACTCAAGCGCCGGACAACCGGCGCTTTTTTTGTGCGCTCACCCAATACCCTTCCGCCACACCTTCTTATCCCACTCCCTCATCTTTGCGAGGAGACTGCAGACGGACATCCAGTGACCACCTGAAATGAGAAACGGTTTACGCGTTTTTCTCCAAATGGAAAAACCCTGATGTCGATGGCATGAGTGCGTTAGAGCGCGCATTAAAAAATCAGGTATCAGAGGCCTGTATCCAAGCTGGCCGCAAGGCATGCCCAAGCATGTGATTGTTGATGCCCAGAGTGTAAAAAACACGGATACCGCCGGGGAAAAGAACTGAGATGCAGGTAAGAAAGTGTCTGGAATCAAACGACATATGCTGCTGACACCTTGGGATTGCCTCACGCCATTGCTGTGACAAGCGCGAACGTTACCGGCCGCACAGGCGCTATTACTGCATTGACGCCAGGAGAAGTGAGCCGCACACTTTTGCGGTCATTCCCAGGCGCTGGATTGTGGAACAAACTTTTTCATGGCCGGAAAAATGCCGGCGATAACAACTTCTAATTTCATGTTTACTTGGTTTGGTTTCTACCCCGGTATTTTCATTCCATTCTTACTGGTCTCGACTTTATTACTTCATTACCGCACGGGGAGTAGTTGTTGCTGCCTGATCCTGTTCTTCACGACGATCATTATACAAGTGGCGTTATAATCTGCTATTTCTAAAGAAGGATGGAGCATTGTCCTGAATAGCTTATGCCTGTTAAACCTGAATTGTTTCAAAGAACACCCGTGCTGGACGGTGATGATGTCGAAGCCAAGCGCGAAGAAGTGCGCGCCTATTTTCATACGACGCTGGATCGGTATGAGCAGTTGTTCGAAACTCTGCGTAGTGATGCAGCCTATTACATCAAACCAATTTCTCTGCGCCATCCTCTGATTTTTTATCTGGGCCATACCGCCACTTTCTTTATTAACAAGCTGGTTTTGGCTGGCGTACTGACGGAGCGTATCAACCCAAGGCTGGAGTCCATCTTTGCCGTGGGCGTGGATGAGATGAGCTGGGATGATCTGGATGCCACGCATTATGACTGGCCAACTGTTGAGGAGGTGATGACCTATCGCCGCACCATGCGTCAGAAGATAGATGCCCTCATCAGCTCATTATCACTAACACTACCAATTACATGGGAAAGCCCGTGGTGGGCGATTGTGATGGGGGTGGAGCATGAGCGTATTCACCTGGAAACGTCTTCTGTACTGATCCGCCAGCACAAACTTGATTATGTGCAGCCTCATTCTGCCTGGCAGCCTTGCCACGAGAGCGGCAGTGCGCCAGAAAACGGGATGGTTACGGTTCCGGCCGGGAAAGTGGTGCTGGGCAAGAACAAAACCGATCTTGTTTATGGGTGGGATAATGAATATGGCCATCATGAGGCGGAGCTGCCTGATTTCCAGGCTAGCCGCTATCTGGTCAGCAACCAGGAATTTCTCGGTTTTATCGAAGCACAAGGCTACAAAACAGATGATCACTGGGAAGAGGAAGGGCTGGCATGGCGAAAATTTAGCGCTGCGATTCATCCAACGTTCTGGGTGCAGCAGGGGGATCAATGGTTATTGCGCCTGATGACGGAAGAGGTACCGATGCCGTGGAACTGGCCGGTAGAGGTCAATTACCATGAAGCCAAGGCATTCTGTAACTGGAAAGCGAAAACAACTGGGCAGCCGGTGCGTTTACCCACTGAAGATGAATGGTATCGTTTATATGATGTTGCTGGATTGAGCGAAGTACCCCGTACTGAACGAGCACAAGGCAATATCCATCTTGATTACCATGCCTCCAGCTGCCCGGTGGATAAATTCCAGCACGGTGAATTTTTTGATGTGATCGGCAATGTCTGGCAATGGACAGAAACGCCTATGCATCCATTTCCCGGCTTTGAAGTCCACCCACTGTACGATGATTTCACCACACCCACTTTTGATGATCAGCATAATCTCATCAAGGGGGGGTCATGGATTGCATGCGGAAATGAATCCATTCGCACATCACGCTATGCGTTCCGCAGACATTTTTTTCAGCATGCCGGCTTTCGCTATGTGATTTCTGCTGCATCTGCTGTGCACCACAGCTCACATTACGAAACGGACAAGCTGCTGTCGGAGTATGCAGAATTTCACTATGGCAATACTTATTTTGATGTGCCCAATTTCCCGACGGCATTGGCAAAACTGGCCATTGCTGCAATGGGAAATCGCCCCGCGCATAAAGCGCTTGATCTGGGGTGTGCTTCCGGCCGGGCAACATTCGAGCTGGCGCACCATTTTGATCATGTCACCGGCGTTGATTTTTCTGCACGCTTTATTAATCAGGGTGTGATGCTGGCGGAGCGTGGCATCCTGCGTTATACCCTGACAGATGAAGGGGAGCTGGTTTCTTACCGGGAATGCACACTTGCCGGGCTCGGCCTGAAAGAGCTCAGGCACAAGGTTGAGTTCTTCCAGGGGGATGCCTGTAATCTCAAGCCGATATTGACTGGCTATGATCTGATTATGGCAGCCAACCTAATTGATCGTTTGTATGAACCTGCCAAATTCCTGACCATGGTGCATGAACGACTGAATCAGGGTGGGTTGTTGTTGCTGGCCTCACCTTATACCTGGCTGGAGGAACACACCAAACGGGAGCACTGGGTGGGCGGTTTCAAGCGCGATGGTGAAAATTTCACCACGCTGGATGGACTGAAAGAAATGCTCGGCAGCCATTTCCGTTTGCTTGGAGAACCGCAACAGGTACCATTTGTCATTCGTGAAACACGACGTAAATTCCAACATACGTTGTCAGAAGTGACTCTCTGGGAGAAACTCACTTGAGTTACGATTTTGATCGTGAAATCGGCCGGGACGGGACATTCAGCACCAAATATGATGGCCGTGAGATAACGTTCAATCGCCCGGATATCATACCGCTGTGGGTGGCCGATATGGATTTTGCCGCTCCGCCTGCCGTCACCGAAGCGCTGGTCAAGCGCGCCACTCACCCTGTTTATGGCTACACACAATTTCCTGACAGTCTGTATGAATCACTAATCTATTGGCTGAAATCACGTCATGGCTGGCAGATAGCACGCGAATGGATCGTTTTCTGTCCAGGTGTAGTACCCTCGCTGAGTGCATCTGTTCTTGCGTTGAGCAAACCGGGTGAAGCTGTCATTGTTCAGCCGCCGGTGTATTACCCCTTTTTCTCGGTAGTCAAAAGAACCGGCAGAAAGCTGCTGAACAATGTCTTGCAACAGGAACAGGGGAGCTACGGTATGGATTTTGCTGATCTGGCCCGGCAGGCAGCTTCTGCGCGCATGCTGTTATTTTGTTCCCCGCATAATCCGGTTGGCCGGGTGTGGAGCAGATCGGAACTGGAAAAGCTGCTGGACATTACCAGACAATATAACCTGATTGTTGTCTCGGATGAAATCCATGCGGATCTGATTTATCCGGGTAACAAGCATCATATATTGGCTGACCTGGCAGATTCATCGGAAGCAATTATCACTGCGGTAGCACCTAGTAAAACGTTCAATATTCCGGGGCTCAATTTGTCTGCACTGATTATTCCTGATCCGCAACACCGGGCAGCTATTCGCGATCAACTGGAGATGATACATATTAGCGCCGCCAATCCGTTCAGCATAGTGGCGTTTGAAGCAGCTTATCGTGCAGGCGGTGAATGGCTGGATGCACTGATGGCCTATCTGGAATCTTCGCGTGAGATGGTTCAGCACTATCTGGCTGAGTATTTGCCACAAATCCGGCTGATTCCTTCACAGGGAACCTATCTGTTGTGGCTTGATTGTCGCGAGCTGGGTATGACTGATGATGAACTCAAGCAATTTTTCATATTTGAAGCTGGAATCGGGCTAAACGCTGGTATTTCCTATGGCAGGGAAGGCAGCGGCTTCATGCGCATGAATATTGGAGCTCCCCGCCACCGGATCAGGCAGGCATTGAATAGCATCCGCAGCGCACTTGAACGTACAAAAAACAACTCCTTTTGAATGGTGTGTGGCGGTATTATTTGCTTATCCTGTTTTTACTAACGTAGCAGTACGAGGCAATAATCTTGCAGTGCAGAGATAATAGTGCTGGATTGTCACGTCGGCCTGCAGCCACCTTGCAAACATAGGGTGGAGTATGGTGGCACCTGTATTTGGAGAAGAGCACAAAAAAATACCATCTTTGCGAGCACATTGGTGCGAAGCAATCCAGTGCCTTCATCCTCTTAACTACTGGATTGCTTCATGCCGAGGTATTCGCAACGTCACCAATGCTTTTCACCACCTTGCTAATGCTGAAAAAAACTGGAAATTTTGTTGGAAATGGCGTTGAATGAATTTTTGGACTTCCATATTCTGGAATTTTTACTATGCCCTGTATCCCTCGTCAGGAATCATTACTCGATCCTGTCAATAGCAACGAACTCACTGTTACCGATGTTGTGGTGCACACAAAACCGCAAACTAAACAGCAAGCCGCTTTCCAGCGCTTGATCCAGCAAATTGACGAGCAACGTACCCAGGTTGCAGAGTGGCACATTTACGGCGGGCGTTACAATCAGCGCATAGGTAGTGAATTGATGCCCCTGCTTGCACAGTTGCGTGAAAAACGTATCGCCATGTTGCATCTGTTTGATACGCAATTTCATCAGCGTGATGTAGTTCGCGGCAGACAGCAGCGTGCCAAGTTGCGCGACATCATGCTTGATCTGGCGCATGAATTATTGCTTGAACAGCACGATGAAGACATTGTGGCACTGTACGATAGATACAGTGATCTCACTTATGATGAACAGACTGAGCTTGATAAGGCATTCTCGCAAAATATAGTTGAAAATCTGTTTGGTGTGCACCTGGATGATGACGATACGGATGGCAGCATGGAAGAAATGCTTGCAAAAGCCATGCGCAAACAGCAGGAGGAAGAAACCAGAAGTGAAGCTAAACAAAGCTCGCACCGGCGAAAATCAGCCAAACAGACAGCCGCCGAAGAGAAGCGTGCTGCGGCAAAAAAAGAGATCATCCAGTCAGTGCGTGAAGTCTATCGTAAACTGGCCAGCAGCCTGCATCCTGATCGCACAAGCGCCAATCTGACAGCAGATGAGAAAACCGTCCTGATGCAGCGCGTCAATCAAGCTTATGATAAAGGCGATTTGCTTGAACTATTGAATATTCAACTTGAAATTGAACAAATTGATACCGACTATCTTACCAACTTGCCGGTTGAACAGATTGACCATTATATCCAGGTGTTACGTGAACAACAGGCGAAGCTCAAGGCGGAACTGGCATCGTTATTGGCTCCTTATCGGGCGCTGGTACCGTTGACCCCAAAACTTAAGCCGGATCGTGTGGATAAAGCGGTAGATGCTGAAGTTGCACGTTTGGAGATGAATTTGCGGCAGGTTGATATTGATCTGGTTGCGTTTCAGGATGGCAAACAGCTTGCTGCTTTTATCAAGCATTATCAGGTGGATAACGAGCCCGACGAGTTTGATGAGTTGCAGATGCTGGATGATTTTCTGGACAGTTTTTCTAAACAGCCATCATCACCCTCTCGTCGCCGCAAGCGCTGAATATCAATCCAGGTAAACCTCAACGGCTAAGAAACCGTTGAAAGTCTCTGGAAATGTGAGGAGCATAGGGCATGAGAAAAAGTTATCCGAGCGACATCGGTCGTGAACGATTTGCAATTAGCAAGTCGTTGCCGGAGAGTGCGCGCAAGAAGACCTGTCCCAGACGCATAGTACGGCTGAGTTGATAGGCCGGGGGCTTTGCTGGCGCTGCGTCGTTGCAAACAGGGGCTGCAGCAGCAGGTGCAAAGTTTGCTGTGCGATAGCGTCTATGTGGGTAAACCTTCCACCCAGGTGAGTGTGCGAAATCCTGGAAGTATTTGTGACAATACAAATCGCCAAACGTAGCTATTTAGTCCTGCAAGGATTCACATCTTATGAACACATCATTAAATGCTGGCAAAATGAATCAGAGCAATTTATCATTAGGGCACCTCGAAAAACCTATAAATTCCGAAAAGATTTGCATATAACACATTGATTTTACGAACAATGTATTTTCAAAAACAGGATTTTTCGAGGTAACCATTAATCCATACCACCACACAAAGTGGGACTAAACATCAGTCTCTGCTCTGATTATAAATTTACCAATGACGAAATTTTACTTGCTTACGCCCGCCAGCGTTCAGCAATAATTCATTATGAAAGCTCTATTTTTTCTTCGTCACTACAACGATATAGATCATATTACTCCAGTTGTTTCAAAATGGTCTGAATCAGGTCATCATGGAGATGTGGTTCTGCTGGGACATGAAAAATTCCTGAATGATTACCGCATTAAATATTTAGGCAGCCTCGACCATGTTCGCGTGGCGCATATCCGGGAACTACTCTCCCCGTTGGAGTTTTTGCAATGGCGTCTACAGACATTCTTGCTGATCAGAGGCGTAAGACGTATTTTCCTGATTGGTAAACTCGCAGAAGTGCTGGCCAGGAAATATGATGCCCGAAAGCGCGATCCGATCTGGCAAAGTACGGCTAAACAGCTATTGAAACGCACTTTTACTGATACCGATGAAGGTGTGATTGTGTTTGATTGGGTCACTAGCGTCTCGCCCATCCCCATCGAGTGGATCGAAACCATTGTTACAATGGCGAAAACAAAGGGCTTCGGTGCGGTATCTCTACCACATGGCGACAGCCCTCATGCCAACCAGCTGATACGCTATCATGAACGAGCTATAAAACCGAATACCCTGTATGCGGATGCAAAAATATTTGACAAACTCGTGGTTCCGAATGAGTTATGTGCAATCCGTTTCCGGCCATTTCTGAACAATCAGGCAATCGCCGTGCTGGGTTCACCGCGCTATTGTGACGAATGGCTGAATAAACTGGCCAAGCTGTCACCTCCCCACCAGCTAAGTACCAACTCAGATACCCGGCTTAGAATCGTCATGTTCTTGAGAAAGCGTGAATTCACCACATTCTGGGAAGAGGTTAATATCATTGTGAATATGATTGCTGCATTCCCCGGGGTAGAACTGGTAATCAAACCGCACACACGCGGCGGCTGGAGACAACCACTGACTGGTAGCACCTCCCTGCGCCACCTTCCAAACGTCAGCATAGCGAAAGACAGTGTTCATTCCATTTCCTTGATGAATTGGGCAAATGTCATTATCGACCTGGCCACTTCAGTGGTATTTGAAGCGGTCAAAGCCAAAAAACCCGTACTGGCTGCTGATTATTTGCATGCCGGCCGATCTGCGCTCGCGCATTTCATGCCCGAAACGGAACTGAAATGCCGCGATGATGTATACAAACTGATTGATAGATTCTTAACCACTGGCTGTGACAATTTTTATATCGAGGCACATCGCCAGCGCTTCATTAATGAAATGCTGCACGTTGGGGGCGCCGATGTTTTGCCGCGTTACGTCGCTCTGCTGGAAGAGCAGGCCAGGCGGATGAAAACAGAAGAAGCTGGCGAAACAGATAAACAAAAGGAATCCCACTCAGTATGGGGTCAGATTAAAGCGTTATGTGGATTTCATTGAACAAAGCTCTGGCACCACAAGCCAGAGCAATTTCTTCTCCTGAAGTCCATTTTGGTGGCCCAAACCAGCCTGTTGGCCAGCTGCGCAATTTGCTGGAAGCCCGAATTGCTGCCGTCCCTGCTGGGGGAACCATTGATTGGGTGACGTATTATTTCCGTGATATCTGTCTGGCGAAAGCACTCATTCGGGCGCATCAACGTGGTGTCCGTGTCACACTAAGCCTGGAAGGCAGGCCGCGTATTCCCTATGCTAACGACGAAGTAATTACCCTGCTCTCAGGGCCAGATGGAATAGGCAATGCACTACGCGTTATTACCATCCCCGGGTTGCCATCGCCTGCGACAAAACCATGGAAACCCCAGCTGCATGAGAAACTATACTGTTTTTCACACCCTGAACCGGTTGCCTTTATCGGTTCATTCAATCCGTCCGGAAACGGTTCGGAAGACGATCCCAATATCATTCTAGAAATCGGTGATCAGGATCGTGGTTATAACGTTTTAGTTGGATTTAGGGATCCAACACTGGTCGAGAAACTGACCGAGCATGCACGACAGCTACACCAGTCACCACCAGGGCTTTTCTATCGTTTTACCAAGAGCATAAGCAGTAGTATCCACAGCGCAGACACCGATATCTATTTCTGGCCCCGGGTCGATACTCATCCTATCGTGCGATTCCTGCATAATGTTAACAGCGGCCGTGTTCGGGTTGCGGCTTCGCATATAAGGATGGGTCGCGCAGTTGATATTATGACCAAGCTGGCAAGGCAGGGCGTTGACCTGGAAATATTGGCAGAATCGACGCTCAGGCGCGTCACTCCACAGGTGGAGCAGCAATTAACCAGCGCCGGAGTCCGTTTTAAACGCATCCGGCATTCCGACTCCCTGCCCATGCACCTCAAATTTGTACTGGTTGAGGATGGCAATTGTGCCTGGTCAATCTTCGGGAGCTTTAATTGGACCAAGCCATCGTTCTGGTTGAATCATGAGATTGCTGCCATTTCCAGCAATCCTGCTATTTTTGAGTCCTTTGCACGCTGCTGGGACAGGCTAAAAAGTGAATATATCAGGCCAACATCAGATCCAGCAGGCTATTAAAAAAAATCTGATCCTAATAAGTTGTATCTGCCCAGCCTTTCTTCCAATAATTCAAACGTAGTGATACCCCCTCTTTGTCATACTTCACATCATAGTTTCTTGTAAAATTTCTCTGGAGAAACCGTGCGTTATTGATTATCCCATCAACAAGAATGAATGTACCGGGAAGAAAAGTTGATTCCATTAGCAGCAGGTCACCAGACATCACTGTTCGTTCGTCGCAATTGAAGCTCAAGCCATTAATACTTCCTTGTACATCTTTGGGGGATAGCCCATCAAGGTAAATAAATCCAGTGATAACGTCAGGCAGATTCCTATAATAATGACAGAGCTGGCCATTAAATGTACCTATTTCAACATTGCTATGCTGAAAATGCACACGTGAGAGCAAATGTGCTGGAAACCGGTCTTCTACATTTTGAATCCATTCACTGGAAGCATCCACCACAAATAACTGAAACATAAATCTGTTCCGTATATCAGGTTTCTGATGCCGATTTTCCCATTCTTTCTGATTTTTCTCCAAAGCATCCGCCATGATCACAGTTGAATACCCAAGCCCAAATTCAAGGACTGTAAAGGGCCTTCTATGCCTGATTAACTTGTGCAAGCGAACTAAATCATCAGTTTTTGGCGGGAATGGGATTTTTTATTTCCCAGAGACAGCATCAAACGCGCTATCTTTGTAGTCGATGTTTTCTTGAAAATTTATAACCTTATCCAGTCCATTTGATCGGATATAGTCTTTGTGCATCTCGTATTGTTCCCGCCCACTCATTTCCTGACCTTTCTGTGGTAAAGCATATTGTTAATATTGAACATTCGTTTTTCAAGTAGCCACAAACTGCTTCCAAATATTTTGGGCGAATACAATGTGAGATAGATACCCTTGATGCGAGTGGTATCACTGCCAGCGATAGATAATTCTGAAGTACTCCTGAATTCTTACAAGCGTCAGCAATACTGTAATATTTTCAAGAATCTGCTAACCGAAACAGACACCAGAATCACCTCGGGCCTTACTTTGTTTCAAATGAATAAGCGTAAGAGCCAAAATCACAAATGAACAAGCAAAACCCGAGGTAATTACAAAACAATTACTTTATTTGTGCATCGCACGTTTAAACATGCGATCAATTTTTGTCTCAGTATCAATCGAGCGTGCATTGGCTTCGTTAGCCTTATCCATTGCCTGATTCGCAATATTTACTGCATCGTTAGCAGTTGCCCTGGCAGCCGCTGCATCTGACTGTACTGCAGACACATTGGATTCCAGTGCATCCACACGGGATCTGAGTGCATCAACATCACCTGTCGTCGCACAAGCGGACAAACCTGCACAAGCACCTACCAATACCAGCATTGATACCATTCTTTTCTTATCCATACCACTCGTCTCCTTAATAAAAAAACAAACACACATTACTACACATTTTTACTCACTGCTCCGGGAGAAACAACGAGCAACCCAGTTCGGTTTGTATTACATTACAAAAATAAATCAAATGTAATACGGGCCGAAACTCCAACCAGTTTTGCAGTTACAATATGCGGCGACATTTTGCTTGCACTTGACCAGCTACCAATTCAGGTCAGGTTTCACATTTCCTGCACTGCATCCCCTAAACCTGAAAAATACAGCACATAGAGGCGCTGCTCTATGTCTTCAATAATGCCTTACTAAGCTCAGCACTGGGCCGCGCCGCGATACGTTCGAACCACGGGTTTATATTCGGCAGGTTGCGATCAAACGGCTGGTTGACCGACTGACCAAAGTCCAGCCACACATACAGCCAGATGTCAGCCGCAGTAAAGCGTTCACCACATAGATATGGACCTGTTCCGCACATACCATCCAACCAGTTCAAACGATCCTGCGCCACGCGCTTCATTCCATCAGCTGCTTCAGGCACGACTGGAATGCGCGATTCAAACCGAGCCAATCCTTCAGCATAATGGTAGGCATTGTGTATGAATTCAGTGATATTAAGCTCTACTCGCCGCCACCATTGACGGGTTTGTGCACGCTGCTCGGGTGAGTTTCCGACTAAACTGGGTGAGGGGTAGCGCTCTTCAAGGTATTCTGCAATAGCAACAGCCTCCGTAAGCATACTGCCGTCATCCAAACGCAAAGCCGGGGTCTGGCCCGTCGGATTAATAGCCAGATACGTTGACTGACGATTTTCTCCTGTCATGACATCAATTGTTACTGCCGGTAACTGTAATCGCTTTTCCAACAAAAACATTCGCAGACAGCGTGGCGCAGGGCTGTGAGCATCATAGATCAGCATAGATCAACTCCGTTATTGAAGTCGCTGCAATTTCAAGGGTAAAAGTGTGCATCCTGTTCATTATTACTCACGTGAGAATGTCTTATCAGTAAATATTTAATCTCATCAAGTCAAAATTTTTCATTTTCCCCTGGCCGGCATCATCGGCTTGCAGTCCCTCAACTCTTACTATCAAGTATATACAATTATGCAACTAGAATACGTGGCATGGAAGAGCAGCTAAGAACATAATAAATTAACTGCCACTTAACTTAATGACGACATCTAAAGCATTCTTATCTTCCCCCGCGCTGAAGGACGTTTTTAACAGCATCAGTATTTGTCACCAGTGAAGAATAACGGCAACCGCGATGGTAAACTGATGCAATAGTAAGTATGTAGCTTGCAGATATTTACTGTAATGCCTTCAGATCAACCATCTGTTACCAAGAAACCACACTACTGTCTCTATATGGATGAAAGCGCCAGCTTGTTAGCACTTTTTACCAGCAGTTTTCTTGCCGCAACATTATTACCCGGAGGATCCGAGGCTGTGCTTGTCGGGGTATTGATCGCCTACCCGGATCTGTTCTGGCCAGCGCTGAATGTTGCCACGCTGGGAAATACATTAGGAGGACTGAGTTCTTACGTGATTGGTCGTTTTCTGCCCGATGAACAGGCTTTGTCAAAAAAGCTTGGCCGCCATGTTCATGGGCTGGAGTGGACACGTCGCCGCGGAGCACCCATACTATTCCTGTCCTGGTTGCCACTCATCGGCGACATATTATGTGTGGCT
>JACDJA010002181.1_pt1 | contig 14543 bp, 12 predicted proteins | sample 7449241 | NCBI WGS metagenome assembly JACDJA01 (sample SAMN14253289, study PRJNA609438) | sludge metagenome | isolation source: initial anaerobic sludge | collected 2018-12-20 | reverse complement strand
GGGACCGTGAAGACCACGCTGGGCGTGCCGCGATAGTCGGGCGTCGCGTCCTTGCCCAAGAGGTTGGCGGCCACGACGTAACCCTCGTGGCTGGCCACGGGGGTCAGGGGCCAGCCCGCGGTGTCGGCGCCGTCGCCGGCCGCGTAAACGCTCGGGTTGGTGGTCGACCTCAGGTGATCGTCCACGCTCACGCCGCGCTCCGCGTCGAAGGCGATACCAGCGGCCTCGAGGCCCAGCCCGTCGAGCTCGGGCACCCGCCCTGCCCCGTGCACCACGAGATCGGCGGTGATTGTGGCGCCGCCGCTGGTGCTCACCCGGAAGGCCGAACCCGAACGTTCGACCTTGGTTACGTCCTGTTCCAGCTGAACGTCGATGCCCACGGCGCGGCTCGCCCGCACCAGCGAGTCCACGAGCTCGGGCTCGAAGCCCGGCAGGGGACGCTCGTTGCGGTCGAGAACCGTGACCGTGGCGCCGGCGCGCGCGGCGACGTGCGCGACCTCGAACGACACGTAGCCGCCACCCACGAAAACGACGCGTTTGGGAAGGTCGTCGAGGTCGAGGAAGTCGGTGCTGGTGACGAGGTGCTCCGCCCCCGGGAACGCTAGCGTGCGCGGCCGCGCGCCGACCGCCAACACGATGTGCTCGGCCGTTAGTATGCCGCCATCCAGCTCCAGTTCGTTCGGGCCCTTGAACCGGGGGCCGCCGTGCAGCGTGGTTACGCCGCTCTTCTCGAGGGAGCGCTCGACCCTACCGGGCACGTTATCGGTGAAGGTGCGCTTGAAGCTCATGAGCGCCGGCCAATCGATGGCCAGCTCGCCGGTAACGCCGTTCGGCCTCATGCGGCGCGCCCAGTCGGTGACTTCGGCGGCGCCCACGAGGACCTTCTTGGGGTCGCAGCCCCGCAGCATGCAGGTGCCACCATACGGTCGGGTGTCGATGATGGCGACGCTCTTGCCGGCAGCCGCCGTCTTGTGCGCGATGACCTGGCCGGCCGTGCCGGCGCCGATGACGACGATGTCGTACCGCTGGCGGGTCATGAGGCCTCCTCGCGCCGGTCGTGCGCCAGGGGCACTTCGGGGGAGAGCGCCGTGATCTCGTCGCGCATTGCCCCTGCCATCACGAACTCGGCGGCCGCCAGCGAAGGCTCCAACTGCTCCACGCTGCGCGCGCCCACGATGGCCGCCGTGACCGCCGGATGCGAGGTGCACCAGGCAACCGCCAGCGTCACGGGGCTTACGCCGGCGCGCTTCGCGTAGTCCACGAAGCGTTCCGCCGTCTCCTCGTAGCCCTCCTGGCCGTAGCGGCGCTTGTAGCGCTCGTTCTCCGTCAGCCGCCCGGCGGCGCCGGCAGCGGCGTAACGCCCGCTCAGCAGCCCCGCCCCCAGCGGGCTGAACGTCATGACGCCGAGCCCCTCCGACTTGGCCATGGGGAGGATCTCGACCTCCGCCTGGCGTTTCACCAGGTTGTACATGGGCTGGATCAGCGAGAAGCGCTCCAGGCCGCGCCGCTCGGAGATGCCGAGGGCCTTCATGTACTGCCACGCGGCGAAGTTGCTGGCCCCGACGTAGAGGACGAGGCCGCGCCTGACGAGGTCGTCGAGCGCGCTCAGGGTCTCCTCCAGCGGCACGGCCGCGTCGAACTGGTGCAGCAGGTAGAAGTCGAGCCTGTCGGTGCCCAGGCGCTTTAGCGACGCCTCCACGGCGCGCACGATGTGCCGCCTCGACGAACCGCCGGCGTTGACGCCGGGGAAGCTGCGCCCGAAGACCTTGCTGACGATGACGAGCTCGTCACGCCGCCCCCTGATCAGGCCCCCCACGATCTCCTCGGTGCGGCCGGCGTTGTAGACGTCCGCGGTGTCGATGAAGTTGACGCCGGCGTCCAGGCTCCGCCCGAAGATGCGCCTCGACTCCTCCTCGTTCGCCTCGCCCCCGAACGTCATGGTGCCGAGGCAGATGCTCGAGACCTTGACTCCGGTGCGGCCTACGTTCCTGTACTCCATGCCCTCGTCCCTCGTTGTCCACTAAACCTGGACGCTGCCGCGCGCCAGGAGGCCGCCCAGCTCCTCGGCGGGGGCGGGCCTACAGATGAGGTAGCCCTGCGCCTCGTCGGCACCGAGCGTTCGCACGGCCTCCCACTGCGAGCGCTTCTCTATGCCCTCCGCCACCACGGTAAGGCCCATGCTCTTGCCGAGCGTGACGATTGCCCGCACTATGGCCGCGCCAACCTGTCGATCGGCATTCCGCTCCTCGCCGCCGGCCAGGTCCTCCAGGCCGATCTCGTTCATGAAGGCACCGTCTACCTTCAGCGTGTCGATCGGGAAGCTCCGCAGGTACGAGAGGTTCGAGTAGCCGACCCCGAAATCGTCGAGGGCCACACGCACCCCCATGGCGCGCAGCGCCGAAAGTCTCGCCACGCCGCCCAGCACGTCGGTCATCGCCACCCGCTCCGTGACCTCGAGCTCGAGGGTCTCCGGGCCCAGGCCGGCGCTCTCGAGTGCCGCAGCCACTCGTTCGACCAGGTCCGGCATCGTCACCTCGCTGGCGCTGAGGTTGACTGCCACGCGGAAGCCGGTGAGCCCGCGGTCGCGCCAGTCGCTTAGCTGGCGCAGGGCCAGGTGGAGCACCCTTCGCCCCAGCGGGTGGATGAGGTTGGTGCTCTCGGCGAGCGCCATGAACTCGCCCGGCAGCACGAGCCCGCGGCCCGGGACCTGCAACCTGACCAGCGCCTCGAGACACATGATCTGCCCGCTCCTGGTGTCTATGCGCGGCTGGTAGTGGAGCAGCACCCGATCTTGTTCGAGCGCCCCGCGAAGCGCTTCCTCGAGCCTCAGGCGGCCGGCGGTGGCCTCCTCCATCTCGGGAGTGAAGTGAACGAGGCGGTTCTTGCCGCGCTGTTTGCCGTGGTACATGGCGATGTCGGAGCGCCGCAACAGTCCCTCGGCGCTGCTCCCATCGTGCGGGTAGGTGCTGACGCCGATGCTGGCCGTGACGTTCACGAGGTGCTCGCCTATCTGGAAGAGGTCGGAGAAGGCCCGCGAGGCGCGCTCCGCCAACTCGTCGGCGGCCACCCTCGCATCGGTGCCACTCACCAACATCGTGAACTCGTCACCGCCGAGGCGCGCCAGCACCTGCCCCGGCGCGAGGCAGTCGCCCAGGCGCTTGGCAACGGCCACCAGCACCCTGTCGCCCGCGGGGTGCCCGAGCGAGTCGTTCACCGGCTTCAGGTTGTCGAGGTCGAGGAACAGCACGGCCAGTTCCGTGTCCGTCGCCGCCGCCTCGGCCAGGGCCTCCTCGAGGAACTCCTGGAAGTGCGCCCGGTTGGGTAGGCCCGTCAGCGAGTCGGTGAAGGCGGAGCGCCGCAGGCTCTCCTCGAGGGTCGCCCGCTTGATGAGCAGGCCGGCATAACCGGCGTACAGCCGCGCGGCCTCGACGGACTCGTTGGTGAAGTCTTCGGCGCTGCTGAAGTTGTCGAGGGTGAGGAAGGCGGCCGCCGGCGAGCCGTCCACCGAGATCGGAACGACGAGCGCCGCGCGTATCTCTTCGGCGCGTCCATGGGCCACGAGGGCCTCCACTTCCGCCGGCGTCAGGTGCGTGTCCATCTCGGGGGCCACGACTATCCGTGGGTGCGGGTCGCCATGCGGGTGGCCGAAGCCCACCCCCGACGCGGAGAAGCGCACCTTGCCGATGGCCTCGTAGTCGTAGCCGTTCACGGCCGCCAGGCCGTAGCGCCCGTCGTCGCCGCGCAGCAGCAACGAACCCGCCTGCGCTCCCGGGATCGACTGCACCGCCTGATCGAGCATGCGCTGGTAGAGGCCCGGGCCATAGGCGGTGAGCAGGCCCTGCTCCATCACCTGGATGATGCCGCGGCGGAACTCCGCCATACGCTCGAGGCTCCGCTCGCGCTCGTGAAGGTCCTCTAGGCGGCGGCGGCTCGTGGCGGCGACCTCGGCCAGGTGAGCCGCCACGCGCACGTAGGCGCGCTCCTCGGCGGTCGGCCCCCGGGGCTCGACGTAGTAAACGGCGAAGGTGCCGACCACCGCGCGTTCAGGGGTGAGCAGCGGCGTCGACCAGCAGGCCCGCAGCCCGTGAGCCAGGGGCACCTCGCGCAGGCTCTCCCAGCGGTGGTCGGTTGCGATGTCGGTTGCCACCACCTCTTCTCCCAAGTAGGCGGCGGCGCCGCATGAGCTTACGTCGGGCCCAATGGGCCGGCTGCAGAGCTCGTCATTGAACTCCGCCGGCAGGCTCGGCGCCACCGAGCCGTAGAGGTGGCCCTTGTTATCGAGCAGCAAGACCGAGGTGCGCACGCCGTCCAGTTGCTGGTCCAGGAACCGCGTGATCTGGTCGAGGACCTCGCTCAGCTCGGCGCCGCCGGCGATCAGCTCGAGAACACGGGTCTGCGTGTTCTGGAGCAAGCGTGCCTTGTTTGCTCCGTCGCGGCGGTCGTGCGGGTCGCGAGTGATCTCCATGCGAGAGTCCGAGCGGCTAGAGGCCCAGGTTCGTCACATTGTCGCAGACGACTCCGCCCGCGACTCACCGATATGCCACACCGGGTGTTCCCCTCGGCAGCCCCCGCCGAGGGGAACACCCGGTCAGTTCACTCGACCGACTTGATGCTCACGCTGCCCACGCCGGCGTCGATGTCGAGACTTACCGTGGCCGGCTGCCCCGCCACGGCGGCCGGGCTCAGGTAGGAGTTGCCGCGCTTCTCGAACCCTCCACCTACCCTCACGGAACCGATGCCGGTATCGATGCGGGCCGTCAACGCCAGGCTCCTCGGCACGAGTATCGTGAGCCCGCCGACGCCACCGTCGACGCTCGCGTCGAAGGACCCGGTGCGAGGCAGCGTCAGCGTGACACCGCCAACGCCCGCGTCGAGCGCGAGTCCTCGAAGGTTGGCGTCACTAAGGTCGAGTTGCAGGTTGCCGACGCCGGCATCGACCATCAGGTCGGTGGGTAGGTCTTGGTTCAGTTCCAGCCGCCACTCGCCGGCACGAACGCTACCGAACTGGAACGGCAACCAGCCGGTTCCGCGTGATCTCAGCGTCACCTCGAGCGTGTCGCCCCGCCTGACCGACTTCTGGTCGAGCCTCTCGTTGCCCGCAAGCTGCACGGTGCCCCACAAGACGCTGTTACCGCTACCACTGGTGAGGTCGAGCGGGCTGACTCCCAGGTCGAGCACCACACGTGACTTGGTGGCCCCGCCCGTGGGGACGTTGACGGAGACAGGCTCAGCTGGGGCCCCACCCACGCCGCCCGAGAAGGCGAGCACGACGGCCACGCCGATGGCCAGGGAGATGACGAGGAGGCGGTACTTGCCGCGCGTGAGCATGTCGGCGCCGACGGCGATGAGCGCTATGGGCCAGAACGACCAGATTCGGCCCAGTCCACGCCAGAACCCTCCCAAGTCCATGCCGAAGTTGCCTGCCAGCAGTAACACGCCCACGATCACGAGCAGGATGGGCCACCAACTGTTGCGGCGCTCGTCGCCCGGGGGCCGATCATGGTGGTGGGGCGGCTCCTGTCCGCTCGCTCCGCCGGGTCTTTCGGATCCCTCGTCGGTCATATCGTCACCGTCCCGTTCTTCTCGCCCGATGCCGCCGCATGGGCGCTCCAGGCCTGGTAGCTACCTTCCAGTTCCACGACGTTGGAGAAGCCCCTGTTCCTGAGGGCGCTCGCCACCAGGGCCGCGCGCTCCCCGGACAGGCAGTAGACCACCAGCTTCCCCCGTCGCGGGAACTCATGGCAGCGCCCGAGGAAGTTGGACGCGGCCAGTTTCCGGGCGCCCGGCACGTGCCCGAGCACGAACTCGCTCGTGTTACGCACGTCCACCAATTCGGCGCCGCCCAGGGCCGCGAGGGCCCCAGGAGCGACGAGGGGTAGCGGCGCGAGGTCGAGCCCCTCGAGCGACGTCACGTAACCCTCGACCTCGTCTATCCCCACGTACGAAAGCCGGTCGCGCAGCCGCGCGGCATGCGCCTCGTCGGCGGCGAGCACGACCACCGGGCGCCGGTCGGTCTCCGGGTCGATGACCCACGCCGCGTACGTGGCGAACGAGCGGCCGTTCGGCACCGCCAGGGCACCCGGCACCGATCCGGCCCACTGCTCTACCACCGGGCGAGTGTCGAGGAACATCACGTCACGGTTTACCCGCCCTCGCAACTCCGCGCCGGAGAACCTGCGCATGGGGCGCCGGTCGGCCAGCAGTGGGGGACCGTCGCGGTTGACACGCTTCATGCGCCCGAAGTAGTCGGGCGCCTCGGGCTGCCCCTCGAGGAGCGTCGCCACGAAGCCCGCCTCGTCGCCCGAGGCGACGTATGCGGACCACCAGGAGGTGAGACGCTCGTAGCCGAGCGTGCTGTTGGCGACCGCACCGAGCGCCTTGCCGCAGGCGCTGCCGGCGCCGTGGCCCGGCCAGATCTGCAAGTGCTCCGGCAGGGCCCTGAGTTTCTCGAGGCTGGAGAAGAGTTGCCGCGCCCCCTCGAAGCGGGTGTCGTTGCCGCCGGCCACCGCGTCGAGCAGGTCGGGCCGGCCGACGTCTCCCACGAACAGGAAGTCGCCGCTCAGGAGGTGCGAGGGCGCCTGCGAGCGTTGCGTGTCGGTCACGAGGAAGGACAGGTGCTCTGGCGTGTGGCCGGGCGTGTGAAGCGCCTGGAGCGTCACGTTGCCGACGCGGATGACGCCTTCGTCCATGACCTCCTCGTGCTCGAACCCGTAGCGCCACTCGGTGCCGCCCTCGCCCGAAAGGTAGAGCCTGGCGCCGACGCTTGCCGCGAGCTCGCGCGCGCCGGAGACGTAGTCGGCGTGGATGTGCGTGTCGGTGACGGCAGTGATGCGCAGGCCCCGCGCCGCCGCCTCGTCCACGTAGTGGTGGACGTCCCTCCGCGGGTCGACGACCACCGCCTCGCCCGTCGCCTGGCAGCCGATCAGGTAGCTACCCTGGGCCAGGTCCTCGTCGTAGAAGTGCTTGAAGTACAAGTCGAACCCTCCTAGGTGGTGCCGCTGCGGGCGCAGCACGAGCGTTGCCGCAGGGTATTACGTAGACGCTCCTATCCTAGTCGGGTTGAGATTTCGCAGGGAGCTTGGGGCGAGCGGATGAGGTAGCGGAGTTGGTCGTAGGGCTCGAGTTCGTCTGGCTGGCGCGTTCCGCGCCGGTGAGCGCCAGCCCGGGATGCAAGGAGATGATCAGCTCGCGGTCGTGGTGGTCGTGGCCGAGATGTTTGTGCTCCCAGCGGGTTGCAGGTGGCGGTGAGCGTACATGCGGATAAGCGCTCAAGCGCCTATGCTTTGGCATGGAACGCTGGACGATAAAAGTCAGTGCCGAGGACGAACTGGAGGACCTCGTTGAGGAAGCGGTGCGCTGGACGCGCTCGGGTCACTCCAGCTGAATGCGGGTTGTCCTCGACACCAACGTCATCATCTCCGGATTACTACGGGCGGGTAGCCTACCCGGTTTGCGAGGAAGTTGCTAGAGATCCTGAGGTAATAGCGGTTGGGCATGACCGTGGTTGTTGCGACACCGCCCAGATCAGGTGCCTAAGTCGTCCCCTGGGGGTTCCCCTAACGGTCGGTAACCGGTTGAGGGGCTATGGCTTTGCGGAAGGTTTGGCGTTTGGCTATTGGAAGCCGGACAAGAATTCTTGAAGTATGGCGTGGGCCTCAAGGGGGTCGCTCACCGAGAGCCCTACTTCGTGGGCTAACGCCGGGAAGGTTTCCTGCCATTCGGTGGGTGGTGGAAGCAGGACTAGCGGCAGTGCCTGCCTTTCGTAGCGCTCGAACGTCGCTGCGAGGCTGTCGCGCAGCAAGGGACTTGGTTCTAGTCCCTGGTCGATGAGTAGGATCATGTCTACGAGGTCTTTGACCCGGGTGCGGATCGCGCGCGGTGCGGTGTAGGCGTGCAGTTTCTCGGCGAAGTGGTCTTCCACCGGGTAGACAGCGAAGCGGGGCGTGGCGATGCCGGCAAAGGTCAGGTCGATGCGCCCGGGGATGTGGTCGGGTTCGCGAATCGTGACGTCTCCCTGGCCCACGTCGAGCGGGAAGCTGGTGAAGCGGCGGCCTGCGAGTATCGCTTCGACTCTGAACCTGTGGCCGCCTTGGGGCGGGCCGGTGAGTGCGCCTCTGGAAGTGGGGGCGCTGAGCCTGAACTCGAAGTAGTCACCCAGGTCGCGCTCAGCTGCCGTCTGCAGCTCGTCGAGCAGGTCGGGGTATGGGGGTGGCGGTACGTTCAGGTCCAGGTCGCGGGTGGTGCGGGCGCGGCCGGGGAAGCGGAGCTCGAGGGCGTAGCCGCCTTTGAGCACCCAGCGCTTGGTGTCGTCGTGGAAGAGTCTAGCGAGGAAGCGTTCGAACGCCACACTGGTGCGAAGGCGGTTAGGATCCACGAGGTGCTCGGCTCGCGCCTGGTTGGTCAGGCGCTCTTCGAGCGCCCGGCGGAAGCCGCCGGCGGTGCGGTAGATCATGGAAGTCCGGTGCTGGCGAAGCGCGCCTTTACTTCTTCGGGGGCTTCACTCACCGCTTGTTCCAGGACGCTCTTGCGGATCAGGCCTTGGCTCAGCGCGTCTTGTACGGCGGTGGCTAGGTGTTCGGCGCTCAGCGTGGAAGCCGCGGCGTCGAGCAGGGTGCGCAGGGGCGTTGTGATGCGGTACCCGTCACGTTCGGTCACGTCAGATGCAGTCAGTTCCTGGCGGTGCAGCTTGACGCCGGCGGGTGGTTGTTTCCGGAAGCTTTTCGGGACGGTGATGTGGGTCTTTGCGGGCATTGTGTCGCTAAGTTCGTAGGCTTGGAGGGCGGTTTCGTGGGAGATGGCGGCTTGGGTGTTGCCGTTTCGGTCTCGGCTCCACAGCATGAGTCGTACGTAGTGCTCGTCGGGTGTGCGGGGGAACCGCTCGAGCCGGTAGATGCCGTGGCCTTCGCGCCGCCAGTTCCCGGCCTTGTGATGGTAGTGCTGGGAGGCACGGCTGTAGCCGGCCTGCAGGGCCTGCGAGGCAGTGAAGTAGCCGGCTTGCTGTTCCGCGATGTCGTAGAGCTTGGAGCGGGGCTCGGTCTGGGCGGTCATCACCACTAGTTTACACGAATATCAAAATAATTGTGACTATTGCGTTACGTCTCTTCGTCTGGTGAGCGAGCTGCCGCGCCCCCGTGCGCGGCTCGCGTCGAAGCAGTCACTCCTAATCGTGGGCTTATCGATCCAGGCTTCTCTCGGTGGCTATAACGGGAGTGGCCGCCAGCCGAAACTCTCGGGAAAGGGGGTGCCCCCCATGGGCGTTTTCCATACTGTTCGTGGGCTACTCCAAAACTGGTTGGATCCTGGCGTTACAGATCCGTTGTGTTCCCGCGTAGCCACACGACGAGATGGTCAAGAGCGAAGGTTGCCGTGGCGTAGAGCCCGTTGATGAACTCGTACGTGTCACCCGCGCTGGCGGAGATTCGGAAGCCGTTTATTACGAGGAATGTATAAGCGGCAGCAAAGGCGGTTCGCTTGTTCCCGTCTACGAACGGGCGGCTTTGCGCCAGGCTCTCCCATAAGGCAGCTGCCTCCTCGATCGTGTCTGCGTAGTAGCCGGTTTGGGGGCGGAACAGGGCGGCTTCGAGGACGCCCATGTCACGTACCCCGCTCGCCCCTCCGTAACGTTGAATCTGATCCTCGTGAATGGCGAGAACATCCGCGAGCGTGAGGTAATCGGTCACTCAGCAAGCTTCTTGTAGAGGTCCCCGAACCTTTCGTGGCTCGCTTGGTAAGCGGCCATGACGTGGGGGCGTGGTCTTTCCTGCCGACGCTTCTCGAGTAGATCGCTGAGCGCCTCATCAACGAGCGCCTGAATCTGGCGGCCTTCACTACGAGCGAGGCTCCGGATCTCGGTCAGGATCTGCGCGTCGACTTGGGTTGCGAACTTCTCGCGAGTCTGGGTGGCCATGAGTGTCTCCTGGTAAATCAGTGCCTTCGATCATGATGCATCATGATGGCCTTGAAGCCGTAACCCATCGCACAGCGGCGCTTGCTACGGTCCCTGCCGACCATGGCGCGATAACGTGAGGTGGTGTTCACGGATGGAGCGCGCCGCGGCATGGTTGCGGTAGAGGTGTCGTTTTCTGGAGCGACGGCCGCCTGGAGCGGCAAGCCCAGGGGACTGCACTGGCCAGTAGACCAGACCAGGCCAGACCAGGCCAGGTCTACGCTATGATGCGCTCGGAGGCAGTATGACTGCGCCAACCGAGGTACGCACCATCACCGAAGCCAAGGCGAACCTCTCTCGCCTCATCGCAGCCGTAGAGCGGGGCGAGGTGATCGTCATCGGCAGGGCAGGAAAGCCAGTGGCGAAGCTGGTGCCTTACGAAGCGGACGTCGAGCCACGCGACCTTTCCGCGGGCGAGTGGAAAGGTCGAGTTCAGATGAGCGACGACTTCGACGAACTTCCCGCCGAGTTCATGGAGCATTTCGAGCGCGGCTCGAATCCGTCTTGAATCTTCTGCTGGACACTCACGTGTTCTTGTGGCTCGCGGGAGGGATCCAGCCGTTATCGCAGCGAGCGGTTGAGGCCATGACGGATCCCGGTAACGTCGTTTACGTAAGCGCGGCTACCGCCTGGGAGATAGCCATCAAGCGTGGCATGAGGAAGCTGACGGCGCCTCATGACCTCGCTGCAGAGATCGAGCGGCTCAGGTTCAAAGCGCTTCCAATCACCATCGCGCATGCCGAGGCCGTAGCGGCGTTGCCACGGGTGCATAACGACCCGTTCGACCGGCTGCTGTTAGCGCAGGCGGTGACGGAAGAGCTCCACTTAGTTACTCGCGACGCCGTGATGCGGGAGTACGCAGTGCCGATCATTCGAGCATGATCTCGGCGGCAAGAGCCGTCTCGTAATCAACGTCTCCCAAACCCCTCCTCGCACGGGTTTCATAAGACCTTGCGTAGGCGGGTAGTTCACAGAATCAACTGTCATGGATTCAGTTCGTCAAGTCGGCGTGGTTGGGCTGCGCCCTTTCCGCAGTCTGGGCGGGGAGTTTCGATTCCACGATTGAGCCGGCACGTATGCGCAACGTGCATAATGGGCGCATGCCGCGAGTCCCGGACGCCGAGCACCTCCTCACGCTCCTGGCCGTGGCGGAGGCCGGCAACGAGAGCGCCGCCGCCGAGCTGCTGGGCGTGGGGCAGTCCTCGGTCAGCCGCCGCCTGGCGGCGCTGCAGCAACTGGCGAGCGGACCGCTGACGCAGCGCACGGCCGCGGGCACGCGGCTTACCCCCGCCGGGCAAGCGTTGCTGGGGGCCGCTCGCGAGGTGCGTGCTGCACTGCGCGAGGCGGGCGAGCGCCTCGACCCCGAGCGGAGCACCGCGAAGACACTGCGCTGCGGGCTGAGCCCCCACCTCGTACCGCTGCTTGGCGGCGCCCTGACGGCCGACGGTGCGGCAGGGGTCCAGCTCGTAGAGGGGCACTCGGCCGACCTCGTCGCCGCCGTGCGCCGCGGCGAGCTCTCGGCCGCCTTCACCCTGGCGGCGCCCGCCGGAGGCGAGCCGGGGCTGCGCTTGGCACCCATAGGCGAGGAGCGCGTCGTGGTCGCGGCTCACCCCAGCGAGCCGGCGGTCAGGCACGACGGCGCCGACGCCGGCCTGCTCGCCCAGGCGCGCTGGTTGCTACCCTCCGAACCCAGCGCGGTGGGCGAGCGCGCCCGCCTGCTCCTGCGGCGTGCCGGCCTCGCCGCCGCCCACCAGGCCTCCATCCCGAGTCCGACCGCCATGCGGGCGGCGGTCCTGGCTGGAGCCGGGGTGGGCGTGGTCCTCGCGTCCGAGTTGCGGGCCGAGGCGGCGGCCGGCTGGCTGACGATCGCCACGCTGCCGTTCGCCGCGGAGGGCGAGGACCAGCTCCGCGTCTGGCTCGTTACCGCGGACTCCGTGGAACCAGGTCGGGCTACCCTCATCGAGGGGCTCGCAGCCGAGGCCATGAGTGTCTGATCGGGCCGCCTTCCTGGGCATCGACGCCGGTGGCTCGAGCACCAGGTGGTTGTTGCTGGACGCGGCCGGCGAGGAGCTGGCGCGGGGCGCGGGTGGACCGGTGTCCGCCATCCAGCTCGCCACGCCCGAGCGGGCGGCCGTTCTGGAGCGCCTCACCGCCTTGCTGCGCCAGGTTGCCGCCACGGCCACGCCCGCGCGCGTGGTCGCGGGCGTCACAGGCCTCGAGCCCGACTCCCCCGACGCCGGGTTCTTGGCGACCACCATCGCCGAGGCCCTCCAAATGCCGCAGGCGGCCGTGAGCGTCATGCCCGACATCCACACCGCCTACCTGGCCGCGTTCCGGCCAGGCGAAGGCGTGCTCGTGTACGCCGGTACCGGCAGCGTCGCCTTCCACCTGGCCGCGGACGGAACCGCCCTCCGCGCGGGTGGCCACGGCTACCTGATAGACGACGCGGGGGGCGGCTACTGGATCGGACGCGAGGCGCTGAAAGGCGTCCTGCGCCGTTGGGACGAACAGGGGGCGGCGCCAGGCGGCCCGCTTGCAGCCGGCATCTTCGCTGCGCTCGGGGGCCACGACTGGAACACCATCCGCCGCGAGGTCTACGGCGGGGGCAGGGCCAGGGTGGCGGCGTTGACGCCGGTGGTATCGCTGGCCGCGGCCCGGGGCGACGAGCAGGCCCGCCTCGTCCTGGCCGCTGCCGGCACGGAGCTGGCCCGCTTGGCCCGCATCGTGAGTGGTCGGGTGGGGCACGCACTGCCGGTGGTGCTGGCGGGCGGCGTGGCCCGCTGCGGGGCGCCCCTCACCGACGCGCTGGCCGCCGCCCTGCCTTCGGGCACGCGGCTCGGCGTCACTTCGCGAGAGCCGGTCGAGGCCGCGGCCCGCCTGGCGCGGGCGCAAGCGTGAGGGCGCGGGCGCAAGCGTGAGGGCGACGGCGCAAGCGTGAGGGCGCGGGCGCGCGGCTGGGGAACTAGGGCCTGAGTTCGCCCTCGGCGACCGCGCCTGCGCCGGCCGACCGCTCCAAGTACTTGTGCAGCTCGCCCTCGCCGCCCATGAAGCTGTATGCCCTGACTCCGCCCTCGCGAAGCAGCTTGGCCACGTACGCGCTGCGCTGCCCCAGCGGGCAGAAGGCGACGTACACGCGGTCGGCGTCGAGCCCGCCACCGGCGATCAAGTCACTGGGTTCGGCGATCATCTCGGGCCACGCGGGTGTCCACCCGCGCTTGGCCGCGGCGCGGCAGTCTATTAGCACCGCGTCGGCGGGTAGCTCGCGCACCCGGAGGTCGTCGCCCTCGCCGGCGGCGGGAACGGGCAGCACCCCCTCGCCCTCGCGATAGGCCCGCAGCGGCACGCGCGAGGCGCCGCTCGCCACTCGCGCCAGGGCGGGGAGCAGCGCGTCCTCGTTCATGCCGTCTTCCTGCCAGCTCAGCCGCTCCGCGCGGCTGGAGGTGGCGGGCCGCACGGGCGTGATGTTGCACTCCTCGACGGCCTTGGCCGACAACTCGGCCGTGCCGATGCGTTCGGCCAGGGCGATGATCTCCAGCTTGTCCGTGGCTATGAGCGGGCGCAGGACGGGACGCACGGCAGCCGCGTCGATGGTGCGGATGTTGGAGAGCGTCTGAGACGACACCTGACCGATCGCCTCCCCGGTCACGAGCGCGTCGATGCGCCGGCGCGAGAGTCGCCGACCCCGCACTTGGGGCTGAGTGGCGGCCCCGCTCGCGCCCGCCGTGGCGTACGCCTCGAGCGCGTCGGCCACGCCGTCGGCGGCTCTCACCATGAGGCGTTTGAGACCCACCTGCCAGAGGTTCGTCTCCACGTGGCTGCGCAGTTCGCCCATGGCCGGACGCAGGTCGATGACGTGCGCCTCGGGCCGCGAACCCGCGCCCCACTCGTCCGATAGCACTTTCGCGACCCTCAGGGCCAGGCGCTCCGACTCGAGGTCTCCGAGGCGGAAGTGCACGAAGTCGACCTCCACGCCGCGCCGCATGAGCGACCAGGCGGCCACCACCGAGTCGTAACCGCCCGAGAGCAGCGCGAGGGCGTGACCGCCCGTGCCGAGCGGCAGCCCGCCGGCGCCGGCGTGCCGCTGGCTCAGGAAGAGGGCCTGGCGCCCGTCGACCTCGATCTCGACCGTCACCTCGGGGTTGGTGAGGTCGACCTTGGCGCCCGGGTTGAGGGCGGCGCCCAGCTTGCGTTCCACGTCCATCGAGCTGAAGGCGTGCCGGCCCATGCGTTTGCAGCGAACGGCGTAGCGCTTGCCCCGCACGCGCTCGCCGTAGAGCCGCTGGCCGGCCTCGACGATGGCGTCCAAGTCGGGCGCCGTCACGGCCTCCACCAGCGAGAAGGTCCCGATGCCGAAGACGCGGGAGAGGACCTCGGCAACGGCGGCCGGGTCGGGTCGCTCGGCGGCCGCAGCGGGACGCCCCTCGGCCGGAGCGGGACGCCCCTCGGCCGGAGCGGGACGCCCCTCGGCCGGGTCGGGTCGCTCGGCGGCCCCGCCCTCGTCGGCGCGGCTGCTCACCTCGGCCATCACGCGGTTGCCCCGAACGAACACGCGCACCTCGAAGCCGCCGCGCTGCAGGGCATCCTTGACGGCGAGCCT
>JACDJA010002176.1_pt1 | contig 14555 bp, 14 predicted proteins | sample 7449241 | NCBI WGS metagenome assembly JACDJA01 (sample SAMN14253289, study PRJNA609438) | sludge metagenome | isolation source: initial anaerobic sludge | collected 2018-12-20 | reverse complement strand
TAACTCTATGATATTGTTTGAGACTTTAGGTAGTATTATTGGCCCTTGTAGTGCTTTATATCCATTAGGTTTAGGATGAGTTATGTAATCATCAAATTCTTCTGTTAGGATCTCCCCATTGTCCATTATTAGCTCTAAGGCTTTAAAACAGTCATCTTCACTTTCTGTAATTATTCTAAATGCTAGTAGGTCTCTAATATTAGATATATTTATACTACTTCCCTCTTTAAGATTTTTCTTCTGCTTGTTATATATACTGTAGATACTTTTAAGTCTTCCATGTACTATCTGTTGTCCAGATATTGTAGAGGTAAGGTTTTCTAAATATGCAATGTATCTATCTCTTGCATCTACTGTGAAATCTTTACTCTCAAGCATATGTTTAATTGTGTTATACTCCCCAGGCCTATATATTTGTAATGCTCTTTCCTCAAGCTCCTTTTTAAGAATATCTAGATTTAGGTACTCTGCTAATGGACCGTAGATATTAAAAACTTTCTGTATCTTGCTACCTATTCTCTCAGAGGGCATAAATTCAATATGTCTAACATTGTCCAGTGTATCTGCAAGCTTTATTAATACAGCTCTAAGATCTCTAGCACTGTTAAGGATATATTTATTAATTATTTCAAACTCTGTATCTTGACTACCAGTAGCTTTACTTATACCTTCACACTGTTTTACTATGGTAAGAACCTCTTCTCCGAATTTAGAACTCATTTCTTTCTCTATATTATCCCTCTGTTGCTCATTCTTAGAAAGTACATTATGGAAAAGTGCACCTAGTATTGTGTTTGTCCCTAGGCCCATTCTTGCTAATGTTAATGCAGTTCGAATGGAATGATTTACAAAGTGTTCCCCAGAGAGTCTACTCTGTCCTTCATGGTACTTTTGTGCAAAAGAGATTCCCTCAAGGATTAGGTCATTGAATCTCTTTGGGCTGTATTCTAAAAGTTGTTCTTGTAATGTTTTATCCATAGAGAAAGAAATTCCCTTATTGGAGATTTAAAAGTAATATATATCTCCAATTAGTTAGCTTTGTACTTAATTTGATATATGTGTTTCCCACATTTAAGTACATATGTTTTATTTGGGTCTAAAGTAATATTTAAACTCCAATCTGTAATTTTTTCTTCGTTTAGTTTTACTGCACCTTGCTCTACTAATCTTCTTGCTTGTGATTTACTCTCAGAGATATTTAATTGTGTAAGTAAATCTACAATAGATATTTCTGTACTATCTATTTCAACTACTTCTATATGGGTATCAACATCTATCTTTTGAAAAACGCTTTCAAAATATTTTTCTGCTCCCTTTGCCTCATCCTCTCCTTTTATTTCTTTAGTTATTTGATACGCTAACTCTTTCTTTAATACAATGGGGTTTTCCCCTTCTTCTAATCTTTTCTCTATTTTCTTTACATCTTCTAATTCAAATGTAGTTAAAATTTCAAATCCAATTACTATTTGTTCATCGTTAAATGCCATTACTTTTCCATATATATCATTACTATTGTCACTTAGCTTTATCATATTTCCCTCCGATTTACCCATTTTTACACCATCTGAAGTCGCGAGTAACTTGCCTGCGAGTACAATTTTTTCTTTGTTTAATCTACTCTTTATTAAATCTCTTCCAGCTAACATATTAAAGAGCTGATCATTACCACCTATCTCAACATCTATATCCATCATTACACAATCATATCCTTGCATTAATGGGTAGAGGAATTCATTTAGATATATTGGTTTGTCTTCTTCAAGTCTCTTTTGAAACATATTTCTTTTAAGCATCTGTTGTACTGTAAACTCAGATGCTAAATCTATGATCTCTGCAAAGGTAAGAGGTTCTAGCCATTGACTGTTGTAAACAACTTTAACAGGATTCTCTTTGTTAAAGATATCTACAATATGGGAGGCTTGATCTACATATGTTTTCATATTCTCTTCTACCTGCTCTTTAGAAAGTGTAACTCTAGCAGATGTCTTGTCTGAAGGATCTCCTATTCTTGCTGTGAAGTCTCCAATTACAAAGTATACCTGATGACCTAACTTCCTAAAATCTTCTAACTTTCTCATACCTACTGTATGCCCTATATGTAATGTAGGTGCTGTAGGATCAAATCCTTGATATACATTTATTCTTTTACCTGAGGTTAGTAAACTCCTAAGTGCGTCTTTAGAGGGTAGAACCTGTTCTACTCCTTTCTCTAATATCCTATTTATTATTTTCTCATCTTTAAGTATTTCCATTTACCTTTGTATTATATATTCTGTAAGGTATTTTTACAAAGGTATATTAAGAATACAAATGAATTACTTTTTTACTACCCCTATTTCTCCCCTTTAGTCACTCTTAACACTGCCTTTTGAAAAGAAGTTTAGTATTACTAAGAGTACTACTGCACCACCAGTTGCAACCAATATTGTGCCTACTAGGTTGTCTGCATTAATTCCAAATACTCCTGCTAAGTATCCACCTAATACAGAACCTACTAATCCTACGATTATATTTCCTATTAAACCGAAACCAGAGCCTTTGTAAAGAAGCCCTGCTAACCAACCTGCTACTAACCCTATTATTAAAAGAACTAAGAGATTCTCCATATTTGTTGAGAGTAAAAAATTAACTAATACAGATATGGAATCTGTATATTAATATTGTATATGGAGTTATTTAGATAGTCAAATATTTAGTTAGATGTATTTCCTACCTTTAAGCTTGTCAGGAAGGCACTGCTGTTTAGATTTCTTACTTTCTAAATCATGATCATATTCATATCCTTTACCGTATCCTAACTCTTTCATTAGTTTACTTTCTGCATTACGTAAGTTCATAGGGACGGGTAAGTTACCAAACTTCTCAATATCTTCCTTTGCTTTTATTTCTGCCACATATGCACTGTTATCCTTAGGAGCATTTGAAAGATATATTGCTAATTGAATTAGAAAAACTCCACACTCTGGCATGCCAAGCTTTTGACACGATTCATATACACTGTTTGCAAGGATGACGGCTTGAGGATCTGCGTTTCCGATATCTTCACTAGCAAACCTAAGTAAACGTCTTGCAACATACAAAGGGTCTTCTCCACTAGAGAGCATTCTTTCTACCCAGTAAATGGCAGCATCAGGATTACTAGATCTCATTGATTTATGTATTGCAGAGATGATATTGAAGTGTTCCTCTCCATTTTTGTCATAGTAGAGGGGTTTTTGCACTACCTCGTAGAGAGTCTCTGGAGAGAGTGTTGCTTTCTTTTTATCTCCCTTAGCTGCTTGTACAAGTGTAGCTCCCATTTCTAATATATTTAATGCACTCCTTATGTCTCCATTAGCTAACTCTCCCAATATTTCAATACTCTTTTTAGGTAGTGATATATCTGGATACTCTTTCTTTGCAATATCTTTTATTAAATTCTCAATATCCTGTTCTGTCTGTTGATTAAAAACAAATACCTTTGTTCTAGAAAGAAGAGCACTGTTAATTGTAAAAGAAGGGTTCTCTGTAGTAGCCCCTATTAATATTATTATCCCCTTCTCTACATATGGAAGTAGTGCATCTTGTTGAGCTTTGTTCCATCTGTGTATTTCATCTAAGAAAAGAACTGTCTTTTTGTTGTACTGCTGATTAGCTATGGCTATTTTAATAACCTTTCTTAACGCATCTTTACCACTTGCAACGGCTTGCATTTTGTAAAAATCATAGTAAAGATTTAGTGAGATGATATATGCAAGAGTAGTCTTACCAGTACCAGGAGGTCCCCAAAAGATCATAGAGGGGATATTACCTGATTGTAAAAATCTCCTTATCGGTCCACTCTCTCCTACAAGATGCTCTTGCCCTATGAATCCATCTAATGAAGAGGGTCTATATTTTGATGCTAATGGTTCGTATACTGACATGTATACCCCATTGTACACTTTTAAGAGAAATATGGAATATCTGAATTACTAGAAGGTATACTGGTATACTACTTCACCGTCTATATCGAAAGATTTTTCTTTTTTAGATGGGAGTTTATTCTTGTATATATATACAACTGTTCCTTTCTCTAACTCTTTTTCAAGTTTTTTCTCTAGAATTCCTAGTACATCCTTTGGTAGACAGCAGTATATTGTACTGTATGAAGAGAGATTAGAAGAAAAGAAACTTTCCTCTTTTATCTGTATCTTAGGATTAAATGGGTAGAGAAGTAGTTTTTTAAGTTTAACAAAAAGAAGAAGTACAGGACTAATTTCATATCCCGTACTTTTACATTTATATCTTTTGTATGTATCAAAAACCATTCTTCCATCTCCACTTCCTAAATCAACGAAGGAATCTTTAGTAGAGAGATTAAAAAGCTCTATTATCTTTTTAGAGGCTTTCTTAGGTGTTGTGTAAAAAGGAGTTAAGAAGTTTAAAAGAAGAGATATCATATATGCTAAGAAAAGCATAACTACCAACAGTACTATCGCAAGTGCTAATCCGTTTGGCATGTGAGATAATATGGTGATTAAAAATAAGGTATATGAATATGATAGACGGAATTTTACTAATAGACAAGCAAGAGGGTATAACCTCATACGATGTAATTAGGAAATTAAAGTGGGTGTTTGAGAAGGGTCAAAAGATAGGGCATGCAGGTACATTGGATCCATTTGCTACTGGATTGTTAATAGTACTCCTAGGTAGGGCAACCAAGCTTATGAATACTTTTCATACTTTTGAAAAAGAATATTTAGTAGATGCTCAGTTAGGATTCTGTACTGATACTCAAGATATTACAGGCAAAGTTATTGAGAGAAATGAGAATATTAGACCATCATTAGAAGATATAGCGAGGGTAATTAAGAAGAATCTCTTAGGTAATATATCTCAAACTCCACCTATGTATTCTGCAAAAAAGATTGATGGTAAGAGAGCATATGAGATTGCAAGAAAGGGTGGAAGTGTTGAACTTAAAGCTAAAGATATTACTGTAAGTAAGTATGAGGTGGTTAAATATGAATATCCATATATATCTTGTAATATCGTTTGCTCTACCGGTACATATATACGTACCCTTATAGATGACCTAGGTAAGAAGGTAGGTTCATACGCTACAGCCACAGCCCTAAGAAGAGTTAATATTGGTGATTACAATGTTAATGATGCTTTAAACTCGCAGAAGATACCTACTCTATCAGAGGAAGAGATATTAAAGAGTGTAATTGATATATCTAAAGTTAAAAATATATAAAGATGGAGAAAGGTAGACTGTATGTAGTAGCAACCCCTATTGGTAATCTTGGAGATATTACTGTAAGGGCTATAGAGGTTCTAAAGAGTGTACCTTTTGTTTTAGCAGAAGATACTAGAGAGAGTATTAAACTTTTAAAAAGATATGATATACCTACTCAGCTAATCTCTTACAGGGATCAGAATCATGAGAGAATGATAGGGAAGATTAGAGAGAAACTAGATATGGGGCTTAATTTAGCATTAATCTCTGATTGTGGTACTCCACTAATTAGTGATCCAGGCTTTAAGTTAGTAAGGGAATTAAAACAGGATGGGTATGTAGTAGAGAGTATCCCAGGTCCAAGTGCCATTATTGCAGCTCTCTCTATTAGTGGTTTACCTACAGATAGGTTTTCTTTCTTAGGGTTTTTACCTAAATCAGATAAAAAGAGGGTTGAAATATTAAATATGTATCTTAAATTAGGCTCTACAGTAATACTGTATGAATCACCAAAAAGAGTTTTAGGCTTATTAAATAGTATTCAATCTTGTTCTTTTGAGAGTACTGTTGTATTAGCGAAAGACTTAACAAAGAAAAGAGAAGAGATTCTCTCAGGTAGTGCAGAGCAATTATTACAGCTATTAGATGAAAAAGGTTTTAATATATCTCCTCATGGGGAGTTTGTAGTAATGGTATATCCTAACTCTCAAAAAGAGTAATGTAGTTACTATCAGTAATTTCTTCTAAAGTTTTCGCAGAGAGATCTTTTATCTTAGCCGCGTATTCTATAACCTCTTTTATTAATACTGGTCTTCCATATCTTTTAAGTTCCTTTTTATTCTTTCTTACACTCTGTGTTGGAAGAAATGGACCATCTGTTTCAAAAAGAATTCTCTCTACAGGCGTTACCTTAAGTATCTCTCTTACATTCTCACCTGCAGGATATGTAATTATTCCATTAAAGCCTATATAGAAACCCATATTAAGGATCTCCTCTACCATATCTATCTCTCCTGTATAGCTATGAAAGCTTCCTGTTAAAAGACCTTTACCTTCCTGTGCTAGTATCTCAAGTACATCTTTAGTACATCTATTACTACCAGATATATCTCTAGAGTGAATGCTAAGTGGTAGAGAGTATTTCTTTGCCAATTTACAGTGTAATCTAAATGAGAGTTTCTGTACTTCAACTAAATCCTCCTTCTGTTTCTTACTAAACTGTTCATATGTATTCATACTAAAGTAATCTAATCCTGTCTCCCCTATTGCTTTAACATCTTTAATATTTTTCTCTAACATATCTTCAAAGTAAGTAAGCTGTTTTTTAGCATACTTAAAGATATCTAAACCTGAGAGAGAAACTCTTAGCATTGCCTCTTCGAAAATAGTGGGATGAATACCAAGTGCTAAATCTGCGGTATGAGGAAATACCCTATTTATCTTCTCTACAATATCTATGCTCTCTGCAAAGTCACCCATCTCTGTACTTTGTACCAGTATTCTTTTACCATTCTCTTGTACAAACTCCTCTATATCACTCTGATAGTTTTCTAAGAGTGGACTGAGGGCCATATGTATATGTGAATCATGCATGTAGGTATTCTAACATACAAATTGTAGTATAATGTAGAGGCTTTAAAATTTTTATTGGTATTGTGATACAATATGTTTTGTTATGAAAAAGAAATGGTATGTTAATTGGTTAGTAATTATTACTGTGTGTTTATTTGTTTCCTCTTTGGGACTTTTTTTTGTCTCTATTCAGGATTCTTTAGGCATTATTAAATGTGCATACGGAGATGTAGTCATGGATGGAGATAGAAGTTGTATATGTGATAGTCGCGGTAAAGTTATTTGTGATGAGCAGACAAAGGATTTTACGATCAAATCTGAAGAGTTTGGAACAAGTAATCTAAGTTTTACATACGAATATTTAAATCTATCTGATGGTAGAAACTCAGCTCTTAGAGATGTTAAGTTTATAAATATATCACAGGTAGGAACCAATCTACGTGTAGTACTTGAGAAGGACACTTTCTGTAATGATGATAACAAGGTTGCACCACAGATAGGGTTTTATAAATTAGAAGAGAATAGGATAATATTAACAATTGCTACAAACCTAGTTGATACCTCATACAAAACACCTTGTATGAGTGAAGATATTTTTACAATTGGAGAGATGCCTGTTAAGTTTGAGAATGATACAAAACTACTGTATCAAGATCAGTATGGGTCTTTATTACCATCAAGGCAGTGCTCATATGTGGGATTCCTTAGAAATGATGGAGAGGTGTATAACTCCTTTGATGGATCTTTACTTTGTGTTTGTAAACTTGGCGAGAATGTATGTGAGAAGGAGTAGTAATATATTACTACAGTATTCCTACATAGATTCCTAAGATACATGCAAAGAGTGTAAATAGCCAAAACCTCATTGTTACTTTGTACTGAGGCCATCCTACAGCTTGAAAGTGATGATGTAGTGGAGCTATCTTAAATACTCTTCTTTTAAAGAATTTCATACTTAACATCTGTATTGCACTGGAACCCATTATTACCCAAGTAATAGAAGTCATCAAGAAGTATGCAGGTAAGTTGTTTGTAACAAGGCCGATAAAGAAAAGAGAGAATGCTATTGGCATAGCTCCTGGACCTCCATTCCAAAATCTTGCGGGGGGAATATTAAAGTAAAGATCTACTACTTGTACTCCAAGCATTATTGCTAAGAAAGGAAGGAATTCATATTTACCTTGTACAAGTAAAAGTACGGTAAAAGAAGAGGTTATTATTGTAAATATCCCTATCATTAAACCGTCTAAGCCATCTGTTAATTCTCCAGAATATATTGCGAACTGCCCTACTACTGCTGCTGCTATTAATATTGCAGGTGTGACAGAAAGTGTTAAAACATTTGTTATCGAAAGGATATTGAATTCTCCTGTTTTGTAAAGTAGAGACATTACACCAAGATTAAGTAGGATTGCAATTAATAGTTTAGTTATTCTCCATTCAAAAGTTTCTTGTAATGCCTTCATACGTGCATTGTTTTTTAAACCATTTGTAAAAATCGCAACATCTATAAATCCCCATAAACCAAAAAGGAGAAAACCTATTAGTAAAACTTTAAGAGATGGTGTTAGAGGTACGAAGATATATGTAATTATAGGTACTACTAACCATATTAAGATGCCTCCCATATTAGGTGTTCCATTTGTTTTAGTACTATTCATTATTCTTAAGAACATAGAGTTAGTACCCTTTGTAGAACCTAACTTTGTTTTCTTTAATCCACTTACTTGATTAAATCTATATAGGATACCTATCATTATTGGGGCTAGTATTACTGAAGCTACTGTAGAGATCAATAGGTAGTCGAGACTCTCTTTGAGGATAGGTATCATTTTAATCTTTAATTAATTTATTTCTAATTATCTCAATTTCGCTTAGTAATTTCCAGGTCATTGACAATACCTAAAAATATTTCTGTCCAAAGTGGTACTACTGTTGGAGATGCATATGGACTATTCTTTGGTTCCTCTAGTCTTACTAACATTATCATCTTGGCATCATCAGCAGGAGCAAATCCAACAAAAGTTGTAATGGTTTTATTATCTTCATATCCTGGTCCATCTTTTTTTGCTACCTGGGCAGTACCTGTTTTACCAGCTATGTAGTAGTTTTTAAGTAACTCTATCTCTTTCTGATTGATACCTCCATCTTCTATTACATGAGACATCATATCAGCAACACTATCTGCAACTTCTTTTGATATCGGTTTTGAGAGTACTTGTGGTGAGAATTTTATATTCTCTTTCTCATCTGATATCTCAGATATTATGTATGGTCTCATTCTAGTACCATGATTAGCAAGAGTGCTAATCGCTGATGTGATTTGTAAAGGAGTAGCAGATATCCCCTGCCCGTAGGATGCAGTGATAATGTCTAACTTGGTCCAAAGATTGAAAGGTTTAAGATAGCTAGTTGCTTCTTCTTGTAATCCAATACCAATAAATTCTCCAATTCCAAACTCTTTAAGTTTAGAGTAGTAATATGCATGATCTATTTCTAAGGCAGTGCGTGCTATACATGGGTTATTGGAATTCTTTAATATGTCAGCAAGATTTTGGACACCATCTGGTCTTTTATCCCATGTACTAATTTTTCTTCCCTTTAAGTCTGCATATCCAGTGGCCTCATAAAGATCTAAATATCCAGTAGCATCATTACATGTATAGTCTTTCGGTACTGAGTTTGATTCAAGTGCTAAAGCTACAGTTATTGGCTTATGTACAGATCCATATTCATAGACATCCGAGACCGCTAGATTCTTAAAGATCCATGGCTCTGAAACTCTCCAATATTCATTTGGATTAAAGGTTGGATAGTTTGCCATTGAAAGAATCTCTCCACTCTTTGGATTCATAATTATTACAGTACCACTCTTTGCACCAGTTCTCTCTACACCCTCTTTAAGATACTTCTCTACTTTGTTTTGAATAGAAGGACGTATTGTAAGAGTAAAATCTTTTCCAGATCTAGGTTGTAAAGGCTCATACTCGGCAGTTAGTATTGTGTTACCTTTCGAGTCTTTCTCTTCATATGTATAGCCCTCTTTACCAGTTATATCACCAAAGTAAAAGCCCTCTATTCCATACTGTCCAATGTCATTACCTAATGAATCTTTACCCATAAAGCCAAGGACATGAGAAGCAAGCTCTGCATTTGGATATATACGTTTTAAACTTCTCTCAAAATATAATCCAAATCCTCTCCTATCAATATTGTCATTACCAAAAATATTCTCTGCAGCTAGAGCATTCTTTTTTTCATTGTCTACTCCCTTTGCTAATACAGCATATACAAAATCATCAGTTATTTTTGATGCGATGGTATTATTCTCTACTGCTAATATAGAGGATACTGTCGCAACAAAAGTATCTTTCTTGTTAAAGAAGATTTCTCTTTCTTTAGGATCTAAACTTAATGTCGCGTATATATTCCATATTGGTTGATCTACAGCAAGTATTGTTCCATCACTAGCACGTATAGTGCCTCTCTCTGCTGTTTGTTTATTACTTTCATGATATTGTTGTTTGGCCATTAACTCAAATCTTTCAGAATCTAAAACTTGCCATCTGAAAGCTTGTGCCAAGATAATGAAACCCAGAAGGGTTATTAAAAATATTACTAGATTATAGTTATTCTTTTGGATATTTGAAAAGAGAGAACCCTTTTTAGGACTTTTTCTTGGAGAATGTAAGTGATTTAAACTACTCATTAGACTTATTAGCAACAAGGGTTGTATCTTCTATATATACAACTGTTTGTTGTTTCTCCTGTGAAAGATTTAATTTCTTTTCAGAGAGACTCTCTATTACTTTAATAGAGCTGTTCTTTGCAATCATTTCAGAAATTTCTCTGTTCTCTTCTAGCAAATGGTCTTTCTCTGTATTTAATGATTGAAGTTTTACCCCTAGAGGTGTAAGTAAGGAGTTGATGATTAGCTGTGATATTCCAAAGAGTATGAGCGTAAAAATGAATATCTTTGAAGCTTTATTTTTTGTTTTTCTTTCTGTATCTTTCATCTAGGCAGTAAAGTAGTTTAATTTTTTATAACTGTTCTTAATTTTGCAGATGCGGATCTAGGATTCTTCTCTATTTCAATGTCGGTTGGGGCGATTACATCATTGTAAAGAAGAACCCCTCTTCCGCTATCAACAATATTGTTAAAGAAATCTTTAACAATACGATCTTCTAATGAATGGAAGGTTATCAAGGATAATCTTCCATTACTGTTTAAGATCTCGAAGGATCTGTCTAATCCTATTTTTAAACTATCAAGTTCATCATTTACCGCTATCCGCAGGGCCTGAAAGACCCTGCGTGATGGGTTCTTAGAACTTTGATGAGCTGCCGGCACAACTCTATAGACAAGTCCTGTAAGATCTCCAACTGTATTAATATTCGTAATATTCTCCTTTATCTCCTTGGCTATTCTTCTTGCATATTTCTCTTCTCCATACATAAAGAAAAGCTTTGTTAATTCTTTCTCTGGTAGTACAACAAGTAAGTCTTTAGCTTTTACTCCTAGCTCTTCATCCATTCTCATATCTAATGGTTCACTCTCTTGTTGGTAGCTAAATCCTCTGTTAAAAGAATCTTCTAGCTGTCTCGATGAGAGTCCTAAATCCATTAATATTCCATCTGGTGTTCGCTTATACTTCTTTACTATCTCAGCTATTTTAGAGAAATTGGATTTCTCTATTACCCAATTCTCTTTTAGTGAATCTTTGTAATACTCTTTTACAAAATCTATAGCGTGTTGATCTTGATCAATGCTAAGAAGTACTCCTTCATTGTTGAGCTCTTTTAAGATTTCATAGCTGTGTCCTCCATCTCCTAATGTACAATCTATGTAAAAGCCATTAGGTTTAATAGAGAGGGAATCTATGGTCTCTTTAAGAAGTACAGGTATATGTATTTTCTTCATTACTTTTTCTCGTTTAGCTTACTAATTTCTTGAGCTATCTGGTCCCCATTATCCTTTAGATATTTAAGTCTTTCTTCCCATTTTTCTCTATCCCAGACCTCTATCCAGTTAACTAAGCCAATGAATACTACATCTTTAGTAAGTCCTGCATGTTCAAAAAGAGAGTCAGGGATTAGAAACCTCCCCTGCTTATCTATGGTAATCTCTGTTGCTCCTCCTACAAGAAATCTACTTGTATCACGAATATTTTTATTTATAAAAGAGCCATCTATTACTTCCTGTGCTACCCTGCTCCACATATCTTTATTAACTATTATTAACGAATCTTCATATCCTCTTGTTAATATTATTTCATCTCCAAGTTCATCTCTAAATTTCTTTGGAAGTGAGACTCTTTTCTTCTCTGCAATTTTGCTTCTGTACTCTCCTATTATCATACTTATATGTATATCATCTTTTACCACTTTTTACCACTTCCTGCCATTAATGTATCATTTGGTTTTAATGTGGTCAAGAGAGAAATACTACAAGTCATCTCTTATATGGGAAATACATAGTTAAGGCTATTTGCTCCCCTTATGAAAAATATGTAGGGTATCTGATAGATAAAAAGATTGTGTTAAGCAGAAATATCTACTGAATAGTAATTAATACATATTCTCTTTGTTATATGCGCTTCTATTCACTCCACTCTATATCTGCACCTAACTTCTGGAGAATTTCAACAAAGTGAGGATGCGCTCTTTTGATACTATCTGCATCTTTTATTACACTCTCTCCCTCTATTGTTAATGCAACCATTAGAAGTGCTACAGTAGCTCTGATTATATTTGGTGCATCAACATTCGCGGCTTTAAGCTCCTTGCCTCCAAACACTATTACTCTATGTGGATCACACATTACAATATGTGCTCCAAACTTAATCATTTCAGGAATCCAGAATAGGCCTCCCTCATATATTTTGTTCCAAAACATAATGTTACCTTCGGCTTTTACAGCTAATGCCAACATTAATGGTAGTAAATCTGCAGGAAAGTATGGCCAAGGTGCAGCCTCTATTTTTTGTAAAAGATTTTTAGTATATGGCTCTACAACTTTTAAAGGTCCATTACTTACTGTATATGCGGTATCACCATCATATTTAACTATTACGCCGAATTTTTCGAAAGCTCTATTTATCAATGAGAAATGCTCTGGCATAGAGTTTTTGACTCTTACATTTCCACCAGTCATTGCTCCTAAAGCAAGTAAAGTTGTAATTTCATGATGATCAGAAGAAACAGTAAATTCGCAACCATGTAGTTTTTCAACACCATCTATAACTAAGGTGGAAGAACCAACACCCCCAATCTTTGCACCCATTTTTATTAAAAAGTTACAGAGATCTTGTACATGTGGTTCTGATGCGGCATTTTGCATTGTTGATCTACCCTTTGCTAAGCAGGCTGCCATTGCAAAATTCTCTGTAGTTGTAACTGACATATAGTCTTGCCAAAGAGAACCACCAGTTAACCCCTTTGTAGAATTTATCTTTATAGAGCCATTAGTAGAAACCTCTGCACCTAACTGCCTAAGTACCTCTAGATGAGGATCTATCTCCCTTATACCTAGTGAACATCCCCCTATCTCTTCCTCTATCTCCAACTTCTTATGTCTATGTAAAAGTGGTGCAAGAATTAGAAGTGCTCCTCTCATACCTAATGGAAATCCTCCATCACCAAATGAATCACAGAAGTTAGAGTTATCGATTGTAACAACCTGTTTCTCCTTATCCCAATCTACTTTAGAACCTAGCTCTATCATCAGTGCAATTAACTTGTTTATATCTGTTAAATCGGGAAAGTTATGTATAGTGACAGGATCATCTGTAAGTAATGTTGCACACAGTATTGGTAATGCAGAATTCTTATTCCCTGCTGGTGTAACTTCACCATTTAATTTATTACCACCTCTTACTATTAAGTTTGACATATGAGTTGTTAGATAATATTAATTTCTGTATCTAATTCCAAGCCTGTATTAGATTTAAAGTCTTTTTGTATATTTAAGATAAAGGAGTGTATATCTTTTGCAGTTGCATTACTGTAGTTTGTTACAATTAATGGATGATATATCCATGTACCAACACTTCCCTCTCTTTTATTCTTCCACCCTAGCTTCTCTAGTATATATGCAGTTGGTATTTTTACAATATTAGGATCTTTTGTCTCATACATTGGTAACCCAATAAACTGTTTCTCCAACTCTTTATACTTAGATATCTCTACTACTAAGTTCTTAAATGTACTACCACATGAACCGTATGTATTTATACATGGTAATTTCTCTTTTCTAATATGTTTAATAGCAGTATGAAGATTTCCTATGGTTGGTTTCTTTCCCTCCAACTTATCTTGTATCCCACTGTACTGTAAATATTTATCATCGATTACCCCCTTATACCTTTCTAGTTTAAAAGTTACACTTTTTACTATTACTTTTCCTTTTAAATGATTTTTAAAGATACTATCTCTATATCCAAAATTACACTCTTTGTTACTAAGAGCTGTACACTCTCCCTTCTCTATATCGTATATCTGTACATTAGTAATGAAGTCTCTTACCTCTACACCGTATGCTCCTATATTTTGAATAGGACATGCACCAACATTACCAGGAATATCAGCGAGGTTTTGTAAACCGATGAGTTCTTTATCTATGCTCCAATTTACGAAATCATTCCAATTCTCTCCAGCGCTCACTTCTACTAATGTATAGTTAGGATTCTGTTCTATAATCCTTATCCCCTTATTTCTGATTAGAAGTATTGTACCGTTAAAATCTTTAGTAAAGAGAGTATTAGAACCCTCTCCTAAT
>JACDJA010002175.1_pt1 | contig 14557 bp, 17 predicted proteins | sample 7449241 | NCBI WGS metagenome assembly JACDJA01 (sample SAMN14253289, study PRJNA609438) | sludge metagenome | isolation source: initial anaerobic sludge | collected 2018-12-20 | reverse complement strand
TGTTACCCAGTCATCCATCCTGCAACTAATAAAATTGAGTACGTGATTACAATTGCCGGCAATAGGTCTCTATGCCTTGTGGAGAAACATTCAGAGCTTTATGCGTGGGTTATTGAGCATTTCTCGGTGCGTATCACATTGGAGCATAGCCTCCTAATTCTTAGGGAGAGAGCACGTGAGTCAGAAGAACGATCAGCAGCCTAAAAAAGTTGTGATTAAGTTCAGTGTTGATTGCTCATCCAGCGAAGCAGCGAAGCAATTACGACGGTCTGAATTTGAAGAGTCTGTAAAAAAAGATTCCGATATGTATGGGAAAAAGAAAAATAATAGCGATTCATAATAGATTTTGTCAGGGTAATTTCGCCCAGTGTGAGAGGGTGAATATGGCGAGTCGCCGGCAAGTTAACGCTACAGCAACGGTTTTTTGCGCCATCTCACAGCTACGAGATGGCTTTACCACATTCCCTCAAGGGCTTTTTTGCGCAACTCAGGCTTGAGCCGTTTTTAGGCGCACACCTTCTTCAGTCGCCGGTTTTGATCTTCTAGCTCTTTCATGCGTTTGATCATGTAGGTATCCATGCCTTCAAATATGGCTTGCCACTTATAAAAATTGTCAATGTTCATTCCGTGCTCTCGACAGAGTTCCGGCACCGGTATACCGCTCTCGGCTTGTTTCAAAATTGCCATAATCTGGTTGTCTGGAAAACGTGACTTCTTCATGCAGAATCTCCCTGCGGGTAGCTTACGAAAAATTTTACTTTTGATCGCCGCTGTTTTTCGGGGGAATTACCCATGATCCCGTGCTTCGGGTGAGCCGCAGAAGCGTAGCGAGACTCATAGCTTTGAGCATTTGAAGTGATCAACGGTGGAGCACCTTGCAGACCCAAGCGGCGGGTGTAGTTTTGATAGCAAATCATGAACAAAAGGCGGGAAAATGGATCGGTTAATTTATATGATTTTGGGAGCTGGGATGGGTCTCATGATCAGTCCTTTAGCCGCTTTTGTCGGGGCTGTTGTAGGTATACTGTCCAAGGACTTGTGCGGTGTTCAAACAGCGGCAGAGTTGTTGCCGACCAACTCCGACATGGAACTCGATGAAGATGAAGAGTGGTTCCTGACCAATCCTACCAGTCCATTATTAGACGATTCGTCGATGAGCATCTCAAATGGCTCATTGGATAATGACAATTTCGGCCTGGAGATTAACCCAGCAAATGGCTTGCCGATGGTCGACCAAGCGATTGATGTTGCTGGAAACCCATACGGTATGGACAACTAACTTGAGCGTAGAGAAGTGTACGTGCGATTTCCGTCACCAGAATTGTGACATAAATGGGAGGCTGTTGTAGATTGCGGGTAGCGCTAGCCGATTACACAGCGTTAGGGGCCCGAGTTACCCATGGTCGCACAGTATCGTATGGCTCGATTACGATCGCCTCGGTCGGTCCAAAAAAAGGGAAGGCAGAGGAATCGTTCGGGCAACATTTTGAGAAATCTGATGTGATCTTGGCGAGTTCCGGAATGTGTGATCAAGGCCCGCCGTCTGAGTACTTGCAAATGCTCCGGGATGATCCGAGAAATCCAATTATCTTGACGGGCTTTCAGTCCAAGAGTTCTGCTGGGCGGGCTCTCTTGGAAGGCTCTGAGCAAGGTGCGGAAGTTGTCGATTTATCGTCTCATTATTCGGGGCATGGTGATCAGCAAAAACTTTTGGACAATATTTTCGAACTTGGTGGCTATAAGGGCAGGCAGGAGGGGACAACTGTTTTCATCAATCACGGAGAGCCTGGTAGCAAAGAGACGTTCAGAGCAAAGATCATGGAGCGAAACAGGGAAAAAAGACCTGGGCAGAGGAAAGTTGCCAAGGCTCTGATTGCTAATGACGATTGGTTTGATCTTGATGCAGGCGATTATGCGCAAGACACCCGGTCTCTGACCAAGCAGGAACTACAAGAGGAAATTGAGCGATTGCAGAAACTGCTTCAAACCGCGTAGCGGAAAATAGCATTGGCATGATGCCGAAATACCCTCCCTCTAGTGCCGATTGTAGTCCCTGTCTGACGAAGCCTTGAGCGATATTAAGTAAAGGTCCTATTTCGTGTGAACCGCTGGTGTACCTGTGGGTTCACTGGTGCAAAAAGTAGGTCATTCGGATGAATTGATCAGTGTACCGTGAGTGAACCTGTAGGTTCACAGCATTACTCATGATGAGCGCAGTTGATGAGCAGGATACCGCCAGTGAACCCACAGGTTCACTGGCGTACCTAGCCTGGCCTTATTTGGTTGAGCTCGAAAAAGCAGTGGCAACCCGCCATTTTCAGGACTTGCGAAGTTGCTCCAGTTATCTCAGAATCATGTCAGACGTCTGTCCGCGACGCATAGCGGAATGGAGCTAGCTGGGCCTCGAACAGCTGCGGCCATGCCATCGAACTAGATGGTAAGCCGCCTGCCAATCGGCAGTACCGCAAAGACTCACACTATTGAGTCACTTCAGATCGCTGTACCGGACCTCCCGGTTTCAGCCTCTCAGTAGGGATTTGATGATCCCCCCCGGAGAGTTTCCGTTCAGTTTTTTTGCCGCATGCATGCGTTTTGTCGCAATGCTGTTGCAAACCAGCCTCGACGTTGATTTTTAGAATCGAGTTGCCCGTGCGTGGAATAGTTCTGGCTGATTTACAAGGCCACCACTAGGGCATTGTCACTCGTTCTACTGTTTTTAAAAAAATCATTTTACACAGAGACAGGTTAGAACGATGTAATTCTAGGCCGCGCTACGCGCGGGATTAGCCGCCAACTTCGGTGGACGAAACTGGACGAAAACGTGGCTTCAGGCCAAATTTTCTCAGTTTTAACCACCCTTTCTATTGCTCGAGCCGCGCCATCTGGAGCGTGGGGCTCAATGCCTACGCCGGGGCTGTACCACCCAATGTCCTATCGCGACAGGGTCGGTATCGCGTGCGACTTAACTCGCCACAGCACTCGATCCCGCAATGGAAAGCTCTTATTACCAGAATTCCGGCCTGACGCCCCGGCACTGAAAGCGTCTTCTCTCAGAGGGTTTGCGTGCACCTGAAGCACAGCGCATCACTTAACAACCAGGGAAACAGTTATGAGAGGAAATAATCTTGGTTTAAAAACTCGAGACATGGCCAAAGCCGGGCGCTTTGCCATGAATCGGGAGGTCGCCGACGGCAATGCCAGTTTTTCGACGGCAGCCACTATTGCGGATCGATTCAATCTTTTTTCTCAGTTCGCTAAAGGCAGGGGGCTGAGAAAACTTGAGGAAATTACAGTTAATCTTGTCACTGATTATGGCCAGACCCTGGCTCGCCAGGTTGAGGGAGGTGATCTGTCTGCAGCCTATGCCCAGAACCTTGTATCCGCGGTGAATACCGTTATGCGAGCAGCCACAAGAGGTAATTGGAAATCTGTGAGTCCGACCAAGACGTGCAAAATACCTCAGCGGTGCCACGTGCGTGAAAACACCCCTGCATCGATAGATCGCGGTCTGGTAGACAAGGCAATGGCGGCCATGAGTGAACGAGGACGCGCAATCACGAGTCTGGCCCGAGAACTTGGTTTGCGATCTAAAGAAAGCAGCCTGATCGACGCAAAAGCCGCTTTTATGGAAGCGAAGAAAAGTGAAAAAGTCACGATCGTTCACGGCACCAAGGGTGGTCGAAAACGGGAAGTGCCGATCAATAACGAACAACAGTTGGCGTCACTGGAGCATGCCTCTCACATTCAAGGTGAGGCTCGCTCTCTAGTGCCAGAAAATCAAACTTGGTCCCAGTTTAGTGAGGGAGACTTGAGAGATATTCGGGAGATTCTCCAGGCCCACGGGATGACCGGGTTACACGACCTTCGAGCTGGGTACGCATGCGATCGCTACGAGAATCTTACCGGTGAACTTCCACCGCTTAATGGCGGCAAGGCATCGAAAGCGGACGACATGGCGGCGCGAAAAGTGATTGCAGTCGAACTGGGACACGGCAGGACCGACGTTGTGAGTTCCTATATTGGAGGAAGGCCATGAATCAAGACCTGTTTTATAAGCTGCATCAGCATGCCCGTCGAGGAGGGAAAGTTGCAAGGAAGCGCCAGCTCCAGCGTGTAGAGCGATTTGTTAAGTGGTGCGGCAGGGCGCCAGAACAAATTGGCCGAAGGCAGATCCATGAGTTTTATAGAGCTCATGATTTCGCACCGACGACGGCCAGAGATTATGACAGCGCTATCCGACTTTTATGGGGAGTTATGGGAAGAGCCGGCGAGCCGCCCCGACCACCACAAACACATGAGTAGTTCTTTGTCAGTTTGGAAGTGACCGGGTTGCAGATCGCGATTCATAAGGAAAATAGAAGCTGATCCCTCAATTGCGACACGGGTGCAAAATGGTAAATTTCAAACTGACTATTCCTCTCTCTCTGCGACACTCTCTCTGGTCATTTTTATGACCGCTTGCACTACTACCTACGAACTTCCCGTGGTTGCCGGAAAGCTTCTCTGGACATCGGACGGAGAAGACTCTGGTCCGACGTGGACTCTTGCGCCGGCTGCAATAAAGGATTCGGCAGGCCAGGCTATCCGTGTGGTCGGAATGAGTAACTGGCACAGCACACAAACGGGCGCGCGAGATGCTGCCATGGATGATGCTCGCCGCCGGGTTGCTAACTTTTTTCTGGCCAGGTCGAGGACAAGGTCGAGCAGCGAGCGTCCGTCCGGCGTGTAAGAAACGAACTGCGAATTTCTGTGGAATACGAAGCAGAGCGCAAGGCTCGGCATGGGTCAAAAGTTGCCCTTCTCAACAGTCTGAAGGGGGCGTCCATCATAGCTGTTCAGCCCAGTCCGGTAAGCAAGTCGACATGAGCTTCTCCAGCGCCAAGGAGACATCGGTCGGAAGTTGTTGCTGAACAAGTGTGTTGGGAAGGCGAGGAAGCAGTTTCAGAGAGCTTCCGCCTTGGCTGGGTAAAAGGGGACTAATCCGAGAGTGTGATGTTGAGATTTTTGATCAACGTGCTAGCAGCTTTCTTCTTGCCGGTTTTCGCTGTTGTAAACACCGTTAGCACCGCGGGTGCTACAGGGCCGGATCCCAGACGCGGCATTTATTTAACGCGGGTTATGCCGTGGTACTCCGATCCTATGATGTTTGGGCTGTCGACGCCCACCCGTTCAAAAGACATATCTATGTAGATATCATCGTGAATAAGTCCTGGCGGGACATCTACTACCGGCTGGTCTATACGCTTACTCCTCAGAGCAGTCAGGCAATACCGGAAGGCCCCCTGAAGGTTCTCAACAATACTGCCGCCGTAAATCTTGTCTCGAGTCGACGAGTGGATAGAAGCCTGCGATACGATTTCGCTCACGCTCTGCCGGTGCGCCTATGAGTTGGCAGGAGCGTCTCGAACTTCATTCTCTATAAAAACGCCCTGTTGGTATCCGCTCAACCAATGACCGAGGATTCCGCGCAGACGGGCTACCAGCAATCACAGGCAACCAGAGGAGAGATATCGCTGACGAAGGGCAATGTCGTCGGCGGTGACGCCGAACTTGATAAACGAGAATCCGACCTGCAATGCGGCTCCGTCGAGCAAGGTGCGTCTGCAGTCTACTGTGGCCACCGCTTCACAGTGAAAATCCCGTTTGAGGCAGACAACGAAGCTGAGGTGATAGAGATCACGCAGCGTGGTGTTAAAGCCGAGCTTAGCCTGTATGGAAACCACGTCTGCGAATATGACTGCCATTTGCTAGACGACGATCCAGCAGACGATTCGGATCCAAATGAGATGTTAAAGCAGTTCCTGTCGAGGTACCTCAAATAGCCTTTGGCGAGATAGCGAAATTGGATTTTCAGAGCGGCAATTAGAGGGTATTGGTATGACGAAGTGTGTTTTGGGCTTCATGGCTGCAATGCTGCTGGCGGCATCCTTCCCAGCGTCGGGATGGGACTATGACAAGACTCGAGCACGATACATCATGGACCGTGCTGCAAATGACGGAAACGCGACGGCTAGACTGCTTGTTGCAATGGTGCTGGATGAGCGGGTCGATACGATTTTCGATGATTATGAGTTCCGGTTGCCTTCATCTAAAGATCCGAAGCAGCTGTATATTCAGTGGCTTGACCATGACGACATTTACTCCAATCTAATGTATGTGTCGAGAAAGCACGCATCGAAGATCACTCTGATGGTTTATGCGTTACAGGGTACGTTTTCCCTATGGAATCGCAGGTACGGGAGGGCAGCGCTTTACTACCGAGCGGCGGAACAAATCGGCGAGAAGTTGATTCAAAAAATGGGTTTGGACCGGACCTGGCTGTTCTCACTTACGATGCCCGAGCAGGCAAGGTGGCGGCAATGCGCTGCAGTGGCGACACCCCATCGCAGGATACCACCTATAAAATTGATAAGATGTTGGCAGGCCTTGAGCGAACTTCTCAGATTGCGAAGGACTACCGCACCTATATTCAGTATCACTCAGTTGGAAAGCCCAATACACTGGGTTTAGAGCACTCGGGATGCTGGAGTGGTGCCCACGCTGGGGCGACCGTGGTATATCCGCTGGCGCCGTTCAATTATGAGCAGAACGCATCAAAATACGTTGGGTTGGTTCCCTGAGAAGAAGTTCCTCTGTGGAGGCTTACTTGGCGTTTTGCTTTTCCTGATATCTTGAGTAGAGACACCACCCAGTGAGGATGGCTGCGCCGATGATGCCGATGGCCATGGCGGTCAAAACTCCGGTTTCGATGGTCATGTGGTCTGGACCTCCGCCTGCTTTCGCAGCGACGTGAATTTCGTCAGCATGATTTTGACATTTTTGGTGAGGGAGTACACCAGCTGGTTGCCGGTTTGTGCTTACCTTATTTGTTCAGACTTTCTTAGTGTAGAGTTTCTTAGTAAGGGGACTTGTTTTCGGGTGTCAGCTTATCCGTTATCTGGCAACCCGTTGTCGGTAAATCGGCCCCCGGTTAAAGTCGGATTCGCAGGCGCCAGAGGTATGCATAAAAGCTTCCGATGCAACACTCCGGCTCGGCCCGAAACTCCCATGTTTCATCATTGTATTTCGGCGCAGGACCCATGCCTTCAAACTATATACTTCTTGTGGCGTCGAATTGGGCCACATGCGTATCCGAGGTTGCTGCCTCTCAACCATATCTGACTTTTTGGGGCCCCAGCTCATGGTGAGATGCTCTTTGAGTTCAGAAGCACACCGGGCAAAAATAGTGAATCGAGAAAGTCAAACGCAGTTGCCCGTCGTTTATAGTGAATCAACGGGTGGGGGAGGGCTTTCAAAGAACCCTCCATAACATGGCCGTGCTTTGTAACCTTAAACTGGCTACGCATAGCTGGGATAAGATGGTATCGGGGCGAAGTGTGATATCTAGCTTTTAAACAGAAGCGAACATTCGATGCATCCCCAATTACCGGTCTTCTCACTCCCCGAAACGGGCAAAAATCGCCTTTCAAGACCCCGGCAATGGAACGGGCGGACACACGGTTCTGGCACGTCGATCGCCAGTGTAATGGGTGCATGTCCGGTTGTTCGGGTGAGGCACCACAGGAATACACCAATCGCATGTCCAGATAATTCCTGATTTGATGCACAGACAGGGTGCAGCGACGGAACGCTTTGGAAATGACATGGCCTAGCTCCTGGGTGCTGACCTACGTTCAAGATTGGTATCGAACATTCAGGTATTAAAGGTCATGTTGGTAACGCCTTGCTCTGTCGAGCATAAGGTGCGCAATCCGCTGTCCCAGTTCGAAACCTTCCTGCACAGTCACCAGCTGCGCGCTTGGTTTATCTCGCCCCCAGGCCTCCCCGGCCTGTCGAGAGGCAAAGAAAAGGACATCGCAACAAAACGCACTTCGAATGTCTCCCGATGCGGCCACCGACACTAAAGAGACGACCGCGTCCTCCGGCTCAAGCGAAACCACTCTCTGTGGCGTAATCGTCATGTTGATCGGGTTGTTCGTCTGCGGGCAACGCGATTGCACCTGCGCCCGTTCGCCAATAACGGTTGGAAACATCAAGGCATCCAGTGCACACCAGGTGTAAAGGGGCCGATCGTTGATGACAAATGCATGCGGGGTTTCACGCAGCGTAATGCCGGAGCCGATCAGCCGTCTCTGGTCATCGTACTCGATGGTTCCGCAGGGCAGTTTCTCCAGCACCAACAAGACCTTATCAGTCGTCCAGTTGAGCGACTTCGCGAGCCGCTCAATCGTGACCGGTTGTCCCAGGGCAAGCTCGCGCAACAGCGTCACATGAAGCGAGGCTTCCCTTTCTCCGATTAGACCTAGCCGTTCAACGATTTCATTTATGCTATACATGGGCGACTCCGTCTTATCCCGCGCAGCACGACAATTGCTTTACGTCCTTGGTGAACGTTTGGGCACAGAGCTTGAGTCCTTCGACCATGGTGAGATAGGGGAACAGTTCATCGGCAATGTCGTTCACGGTCATCCCCGCACGCAGCGCCATGACAGCAGTCTGGATCAGTTCACCGGCTTCGCCCGCCACGGCCTGAACGCCCAGTAATCGCCCGCTGTCACGCTCCGCGACGATCTTGATAAAGCCTCCGGTATCGAAGTTGACCAGCGCCCGGGGCACGTTATCGAGGGCCAAGGTACGGCTCTCAGTATCATAACCTTGGGCTTTTGCGTCTGCCTCGGACAGACCGACGGTCGCAACTTGCGGATCGGTAAAGATCACCGCAGGCATAGCGTTGAGGTCGAGGCTGGCGTCACCACCGGTCATGTTGATGGCGGCCCGGCTACCGCCGGCGGCGGCCACGTAGACGAATTGGGGTTGATCGGTGCAGTCCCCAGCGGCATAAATGCCAGTCGCGGTAGTTTGCAGGTGGTTGTCGATTAGGATCGCGCCGCGCTCGGTGGCCACACCGATGGCCTCCAGGTTCAGGTTCTCGGTATTGGGTGTGCGGCCACTGGCGACTAGCAGTTGCTCCGCCTCCAAGGTGCCAGCGTTGGTTTGGAGGGTGAACACCCGGCCGTCATAGGTAATTTCACTGGCCTGGGTCTGTTTGAGCACTTCGATGCCCTCGCGACGGAAGGCCGCTTCCACGGCTTCACCCACCGCCGGGTCTTCCTGTGACAGCACCCGGCTGCGGGCGAGAATGGTGACCCGACTGCCAAGGCGTGCAAAGGCCTGGGCCAGCTCGATGGCCGCTACCGAGGCACCGATCACAACGAGGCGCTCGGGAACGTGATCCAACGCCAGAGCACTGGTGGACGTAAGATAGGGGGTCTCTGACAGCCCCGGGACAGGCGGTTCAGCGGGTCGAGCACCGGTGCCGATAAAGGCCCGATCAAAGCTCACTGTCTGCTCGCCGCCGTCGTTGAGCGTAACCGTTAGAGTCCGTTCGTCCACGAACCGCGCTTCGCCCTTGAGGACGGTAATGGCCGCATTATCATTGAGAATGCTCTGGTACTTGGACTCGCGCAGCTCCTCCACTCGGGCTTGTTGCTGAGCCAGGAGTGCTGAACGATTTACCGCCGGTGCTTGGGCACTCAGTCCCTCGTCAAACGGGCTTTCCCGGCGAAGATGTGCGATATGCGCTGCCCGGATCATGATTTTGGACGGTACGCAACCAATGTTGACGCAGGTTCCGCCGATGGTGCCGCGCTCAATCAGCGTCACCCGGGCACCGCGTTCCGTCGCTTTCAGGGCCGCGGCCATGGCACTGCCTCCGCTGCCAATCACCGCAATGTGCAGGTTGTTGTCACTCATATAACGTCATTCCCTGGTTGAGGGTTTTCGCAGCAGGCGTCGTGTTTCTTCTTACGCCAGACGGCATAGCAGGTCAGGCCAATAAAAAAGACCAGGGCGGGCAACAGCACGTAGTCGAGATAACTGGTGAGGGCAACCAGTCCTACCGCACCCAGCAATATGACCAGTACCGGCGTAAAGCAGCACAGTGCGACCAACACCGTGCCGATGACGCTCACCCGCAACAGGGTTTTGGGGTTGGCCATGGTTACTCCTGTGTCGCTTTAGATTGTTTCAGAGTGGACGGATAACCGGCGTTGGTCGTGGCTTCAGTCAACGCCTCAACGGTGGTTTTCGCATCGTCGAAGGTGACAGTCGCATCGCGTTCTTCGTAACGGACTTTGACAGAGGTCACGCCCTCCACCCGATTGAGAGCGGCCTTGACGGTGATCGGGCAGGCCGAACAGGTCATGCCAGGGACTGACAAGGTGACGGTTTGTGGTGCTGCCAGGGCCGGCAAGCTAACGAACAGGGAGAGTGCTGTGGCGATCAGTGATTTTTTCATGATGTAGAACCTCTCAGTAAAACAGCGGCAAGACGAAGGGAAACGCCAGCGCGACCAGGATCAGCAGCGCGACAACCCAGAAAACAGCCTTGTAGGTCGTGCGCACTTGCGGTACCGCGCAAACATCACCCGGCTGGCAATCCCGTGCAGGCCGGTATATCCGACGCCAGGCAAAGACCATGGCCACCAGTGCCGCACCAATGAACCAGGGTCGATAAGGCTCCAGGGCAGCCAAATTACCAATCCAAGCCCCGGAAATGCCCAGCGTGATCAGCACAAGGGGGCCGAGACAACAGGCTGATGCCAGGACGGCGGCAATTCCTCCGGCAACCAGCGAACCGCCACCGGATTTGGACTCTGACATAGCGTTGGCTCCTTTAATGACATAGGGGACTAAGATAAGGTTTGAGGTGGACCCCATCAGTTGGACAACCTGATGGTGTCCCTAAGCTATGATCCGGTTGTTTCCCTGGCTCAGGCTGCCAGAGATATGGGTTGCCCGTAGTACACCTCATCGGGCGTTTGGTAATCAAGGGTTTGGTGGTACCGGGTTTGATTGTAATGCCGGAAGTACCGGTGGAGCGCCTGCTTCAAGTGTTGGCCATCCTCGAAGGCAGTGAGGTAGACGCACTCGTGTTTGACGCTGCGCCAGAGCCGTTCCACGAAGATGTTGTCATGGTAGCAGCCCTTGCCGTCCATGCTGATCCGGATGCCATGCTCTTTGAGAACGCTTGTGAAGGCCTCGCTGGTGAACTGGACGCCCTGATCGGTGTTGAAGATCTCCGGCGTTCCATGGCGCTGTAGAGCCTCCTCCAGGGCATCGACACAGAAGTCTGTGTCCATGGTGTTGGAGATCCGCCAGGACAGCACCTTGCGGCTGTACCAGTCGATGATGGCAACCAGATACATGAAGCCCCGCGCCAGCGGCACGTAGCTGATGTCAGTCGCCCAAACCTGGTTGGGGCGGTCGATTTTCAGCCCTTTGAGCAGGTACGGATACACCTTGTGCCCATCGCCCGGAATGCTGGTTCTGGGGCGTGGGTACACGGCTTGAATACCCATGGTGCGCATCAACCGCTGCACCCGCTTCCGGTTGACCCAGTAGCCCTGGTGCTGCAAGTGGACCCGCATTTTGCGAGAACCATAGTACGGCGTTTCCAGGTGCTGTTGATCAATCAGGTACATCAGATCCAGATCCTCCTGACATTGCTCACGATGGACGTAGTACACCGATGAGCGGCTCAGCTTGAGCAGCTCGCACTGGCGCGAAAGACTGACTTGGGGATGACCACGCTCGATCATCGCCAACCGCTGTTGACGGCTTACTGATCGAGCTTGCGCGACAAAAAATCGCGTTCCACCGTCAGTCGACCGATCTCCCGGTAAAGCTCGTCTGTGCTGGGCTCATCGGATTGCTTGCCGGCCTTCCTCTTGCCTTCGAAGAGATCGGGAGCGTTCTCCAGCAGCTCGCGCTTCCAGGTACTGACCATGGTGGGGTGAATCTGGAAACGGGCGGCAATTTCGGATGTGGTCTGGTCACCCTTGAGGGCAGCCAGAGCAACTTTGGACTTGAATGATGCGCTGTATTGCTTGCGTTTCTTGCTCATGATTCTCCTCCTTGTGGAGATGATGAATCAGAGCTTAGGCACCTGTCCAAAATTTGGGGTCCACTTCAGTTACTCCCGTAGTCAGGTACGGAATCAACCTCTATGTCCAAGAAACCACGTTCAATGACCATTGGTGCCTTGGCCAAAGCAGCCGGCATGGGAGTGGAAACCATCCGCTATTACCAGCGCCGGGGATTGGTGGAGGAACCCGAAAAACCCTACGGAAGCATCCGACACTACGACGAAGAGGCGTTGGCGCGTCTTCATTTCATCCGAACAGCTCAATGGTTGGGGTTCAGCCTGGATGAGGTCGGAGAGCTCTTGAAGCTTCAGGACGGTACCCATTGTGATGAAGCACGGGTACTGGGCGAGCAGAAGCTCGCCAAGGTGCGTGAGAAAATTTCAAGTCTGCGGCGTATCGAGCGAACGCTGGAGGGGCTGGTGCAGGCATGTTGCACTGAGCAGGGTGACGTGAAGTGCCCGCTCATTACGTCTCTTTATAAGGGCGTAGAGGAAAACACGTCGTGAGCTTATCTACGAGAGCCAACTTCTCTGCCGGGGTCGGTTATGGCAACCAGCAAGGGGGCCGATCCGGTCGGCATCATACGTCGCCGCTTATCCCCGAGCCTACGCCAAATCTAAACGTTCGCTTTGCGACCAACTAGGCCTCTCCAATTTCTAAACAAAAGCGAACATTTCAGAGCCACCCACTTACAGCCATTTTTCATGTTCATCGTCTTGTTTGGTATTTGAGGCTGGTCACGCAGCCCTCGCCTTGAAAGCTTCTTTCATTCGCGAGGAGCCGATGCCAGCCTCACTTTTAAATGGTCAAACCGTCACTACGATCTTTCCAATCTGCTGATTAGCTTCCAGAAATCTATGTGCTTCCTGGATCTCGTCCAGCGCAAAGGTTTTTGCAATGAGTGGTCGGAGCGCTCCGGATTCCAAACCCTCAAGAATAAACGCTTTGGCTCTCGCGAGAGCGCTGGGGTCAGCAACGATTTCCGCATAAAGGTAGCCCTTGAGAGTCAGGCTCTTACCCAGAACGGTAAACAGTGGGAACGGGGTTGGCTCGGTGCTCAATGCGCCATATTGCAGAAGAATGCCGCCTCGGGCCATGCTCTGTGTGAGTGGCTCGAAAGCTGGGCCACCAACAGGATCGAACACGACGCGGGCACCTTGCCCGTCAGTCAACGCCATGACTTGCTCGACGATATCTTCTTCATCGCTCACGATGACATGAGCTGCTCCAGCATCCAGAAGCGCTTGTTTCTTTGCACGGGTGCGGGTAATCGCTATTGGTGTAGCGCCGACCATGCGAGCCATCTGGAAGGCAGCCAGGCCGACGCTACTGGAAGCGGCAGTGACCAGAACAAAGTCGCCTTCCTGCAGTTTCGCCTGCTCAATAAGGGCGCCCCAGGCCGTAACGTACTGCATCCAGGATGCAGCGGCCTCTTCGAAGGACAGGTTCGCTGGGTTCTTGACCACAAGGTGAGCCGGCACATTGGCCAATTCGCCGTATGTACCCCAACGTGCTATATCCAGTGGGGGAATCAAAGCGACGGAATCTCCCACCTTGATATCCGTTACCTCGCTACCAACAGCCGTTACAAGGCCTGCGGCCTCGTAGCCAAGGCGACTGGGAAAGTCGGCCTCCTGCAGGTAAGCGTGATTACGAAACATCACTTCGGCGCGGTTCAAGCCAATGGCTTTAACACCAATTTGGATCTCGTCTGCTGCCGGTGCATGTACGTCCAATTCTTCCAGCTTGAGGACGCTAGCGTCACCGTATTCATGGATTCTTACAATTCGTGCCATTGAGGTTACCCCTTTCGTCGTTAAGGCCAGGCAAGAGGGCGCATTGGGCAGAGTGATGGGAATGCTTCTCATATATCAACGCTGGTTCCGTACGCTCTCGTGGTGTAAGCGACAATTTAGAGGTTGCCCGGTAGTTGATAAAGCCCTATGTTGGCTCAAGATTAGAAACATGGGTTTTATAATGGATCGCCTGTCTCAGATGGCTACGTTTGTCAAAGCCGTGGAGTTGGGATCTTTCAGTGCCGCTGCTGATGACCTCAATATGTCCCCTCAACTGGTTGGCAAGCAGGTAAAAATGCTTGAGCAGCACCTAGGAGTCTCTCTGCTGAATCGAACGACACGTCGGCAGAGCCTCACCGATTTCGGCCGGACATTTTACCAGCGCGCAAAGATGATCCTGGCAGATATGCACGCTGCAGAGAGCTTAGCTGCTGAGGCCCGTGGCGTACCTAGTGGCCGCTTGCGGATCAACGCCCCCGTCACCTTTGGCATTCACGCTTTGTCCCCGCGTCTTCTTGAGTACATGGTCAAATACCCTCAGGTGTCACTGGACCTGACACTGTCGAACGAACTGGTCAACGTGGTTGATGACGGTTACGATGCCGTGTTTCGGATCGGTGTGCTGCAAGACAGTGGCCTAAAGGCAATTCCGCTCGTGCCCTATCAGCTGGTTCTGTGTGCCGCTCCGTCCTATCTGGAGAGGTGGCCCCCCATCAAAACACCCTGGGATCTCCAGCAACATGAGTGCCTCGGCTTCGGCTACTCCGATGGTCGTTCGAGCTGGAGTTTTGACGGTCCTGAGGGACGGATAGATGTACCAATTACAAGCCGATTG